>WNFV01010255.1_pt1 | contig 11148 bp, 7 predicted proteins | sample 5400101 | NCBI WGS metagenome assembly WNFV01 (sample SAMN13153361, study PRJNA577476) | soil metagenome | isolation source: 115 cm soil or saprolite under grassland replicate 1 | place: USA:California | collected 2016-06-15
GCCTACGGGACGTCCAACTACTCGCCGGAGCGGATCGAGGAGGCGGCGACCCTCGCGCAGGGGCCATACGTGTCCGAGCAGAGCCAGTACTCGTGGCTCGCGCGCGACGCCGAGCGCGACCTGCTGCCCACGTGTGAGCGCCTCGGCCTCGGCTTCATCCCGTACTTCCCGCTCGCGAGTGGCCTTCTGACCGGCAAGTACCGCCGCGACCGGCCGGCACCGGAGGGAACGCGCCTGCACGGGCAAGAGATCGGCGACGAGGAGTTCGACCGCATCGAGGCGCTCGAGGCGTTCGCAGCCGAGCGGGGCATGACGCTGCTCGAGGTCGCGATCGGGGGCCTCGCCGCGCAGCCGCCGGTGGCCTCGGTGATCGCGGGCGCGACCAAGCCCGATCAGGTGCGCGCCAATGCGGCAGCGGGCGCCTGGGAACCGACGCCGAGCGACCTGGCGGCACTGCGCCAGCTCGGCTGACGCGTCGGCGCCGGTCAAGTCACGATGGCCCTGAACCGATCACGCTGCCAACAGAAGGATGCTATTTCCAGCGACTTTCCGATGGAGCGTGCCGGGATCGAACCGGCGACCTCCGGCTTGCAAAGCCGGCGCTCTCCCAGCTGAGCTAACGCCCCGTCCCGGGAAGTGTAGAGGCGGTCGTCGGCTGCCCGGGTGCGGCTAGATCGCGCCGTGGGTGGGCGCCGCCAAGGGGGCCATGTCGAGCAGCTCGCCGAGCCGGCATCGTAGAGTGCGCTCGCTGCGTGGCGAACCTCGAACGTGAGATCGACCGGCTCTTCGCGCTTCCGCTCGACGAATTCACGTCGAGCCGCAACGCGCTAGCGCGGCGCTTGAAGGGAGAAGGCGAGACGGAGGGTGCCGAGCAGGTCCGGTCGCTTGCAAAGCCGAGCGTCCCAGCCTGGACGATCAATCAGCTCGCGAGGCGGGAGAAGGCGATGGTCAAAGCACTTCTCGACGCCGGCGCGAGGCTGCGGAAGGCGCAAGAGCGAGCGCTCGCCGGCAGCCACTCTGATGCTCTACGCACCGCCCAGGCCGAAGAGCGTCAAGCCGAGCTGAAGGTATCGGGGTTCGACGCGTTGACGGGACTCGCGCTGAGCTCGCGGCCATCCGCGGCGCCTCGAGACGAGCTCGCTCAGCGGCGACGACGGAAGGCGGAGAGAGAACGGCAACGACGTCGTCTGGAGAAGAACGTCCGTGAGCTCGAAAATCGCGCGGAGGCTGCCGAACAGAAGGCCGAGCGCGCCGAAGCGGCTGCCGCGGAGGCGCGGAAGGCTGCCGACGATCTCCGGAACGCTGCGGACGCCGCTGCAGCCGAGCTCGCCGAGTTCAACGAGTAGCCGCCGCCCGGGATGCGAACATACGTTCGTGCAACGCGAGGGAACGATCTTGCACGCCGACCTCGATGCCTTCTACGCGGCGGTCGAGCAGCGAGACGATCTTCGCCTGCGCGGGCGGCCGGTCATCGTCGGTGCGGGCGTCGTACTCGCGGCGAGCTACGAGGCGAAGGCGTACGGCGTCCGCACGGCGATGGGCGGCGCGCAGGCCCGGCGGCTCTGCCCGCAGGCGATCGTGGTCTCGCCCCGCATGTTCGCCTACGCCGAGGCGAGCAGGGCGGTCTACAGCGTCTTTGAAGACACGACGCCGCTGGTCGAGGGCGTGTCGATCGACGAGGCCTTCCTCGACGTCCGCGGGCTCGAGCGGCTCTCGGGCTCGCCGATCGAGATCGCCGAACGGTTGCGGCGAACCGTGCGAAAGCGAGTCGGCTTGCCGATCACGGTCGGGGTGGCGAGGACGAAGTTCCTCGCGAAGGTCGCAAGCGGCGTGGCGAAGCCCGACGGCTTGCTCGTCGTACCGCCCCGAGACGAGCTGGCATTTCTCCACCCGCTCCCGGTCGAGCGGCTGTGGGGCGTCGGGCCGATCACGGCGAGGAAGCTCCGCGGCCGCGGGATAACCACCGTCGGTCAGGTCGCGTGGCTCGAAGAGGACGAGCTGGTATCGATAGTCGGTCGGGCGATGGGGCGGCAGCTCTTCGCCCTTGCCCACAACCGCGATCCGCGCCCGGTCAAAGTGGGGCGCCGTCGCGGCTCGATCGGATCGCAGTGCGCGCTCGGCCGTTCCCGGAAATCCCCCGAGTCCGTGGACGCCACTCTTGTCGGCCTGGTCGATCGCGTCACGCGGCGGATGCGAGCCGCCGGCCGTGTCGGCCGCACCGTCGTCCTCCGGCTCCGTTTCGACGACTTCTCCCGGGCGACCCGCTCTTACACGCTGCCTCACGCCACGGCTCACACCGAGACGATCCTCGCCACGGCGAGGGGGCTCCTCGCGGCGGCCATGCCGCTGATCGAGGGCCAGGGGCTGACGCTTATCGGGGTCGCGGTCGCCAACCTCGACAACGAGAACGCGGCTCAGCTCGTCCTGCCGTTCGAGCGTGACAGCGACGACAGGCTCGATCGCGCGCTCGACGAGATACGCGAGCGGTTCGGCGTGGCCGCCGTGACGCGGGCGGTGCTCCTAGGACGCGACCTGGGGCTGACGGTGCCTCTGCTCCCCGACTAGGGGCTTGCAAAGCGAACATATGTTCGCTTTGATCTGGAGATGCAACTTGCGCTCGATGCCCTCGATCGGCTGGTCGAGACGCTCGAGGAGCGAGGCTCGCTCGCGGCCGGTGAAGTCGCGAGCTCTCTCTTCGCCAGCAGATCGATCCCGGATGGGCTCGCCTGCTCCCTGCTGGCCGAGGTCATCGCCGGCGACAGCCGTCTGAACCTGACCGGCACGACGGTTTCCCTTGCCGGCGCACGGTCCGATCCCCTGCTCGAAGAGGCCGAGTTCGTCGTCTTCGACCTGGAGACGACCGGGCTCTCGGCTGTCCGCGATCGCATCTGCGAACTGGGGGCGGTCCGGGTGCGCGCGCTCGAGCTCGAGAGCTCGTTCCAGACTCTCGTTAACCCTCGTCGTTCGCTGCCGGAGCCGATCGTGCGCTTGACGGGGTTGCGGGACCAGGAGCTCCGCCTCGCGCCCTCGTCGTCCACCGTCGTCCGGCGCTTTCTCGTCTTCGCCGGAGAGGCGGCGCTCGTCGCCCACAACGCTCGCTTCGACCAGCGATTCCTCGAGCATCAGCTCGATCGCATGCAGGGTCGCCGGCTGGCCGAGCCGCCGCTGGACACGGCCGCGCTCGCTCGCCGGCTGCTGGAGGGCCGCTTGCGGCGCTGCAGCCTCGCCTCCCTGGCCGACTTCTTCGGAGTCTCGACGAGGCCTTGTCACCGGGCTCTCCCGGACGCGCAGGCGACGGCCGAGGTCCTGATCCGGCTGATCGGCCTCGCCCAGGAGCTCGGAGCAAGGCGGCTGTCCGATCTTCGAGGGCTCGCAGCTCCGCGCAAACGGCGCGTCTACGGCAAACGCTCCCTCGCCCATGGAGCTCCGACCGGGCCTGGGGTCTACCTGTTTCGTGACCGGCACGAGCAGGTGCTCTACGTCGGCAGAGCACGCGATCTGCGCGCCCGCCTGCGCTCCTACTTCCGAAGCGAACGCCAGCGCCCCTCGGTCGAGGCGGCCCTGCTCGCCCTCGAGCGAATCGAGTGGCGCAGGCTCGGCTCCGAGCTCGAGGCCGCAGTCGAGGAGCTACGCCTGATCCGTGAGCTGCACCCGCCGGCCAACTCGCGCAGTCGCCGGAGAGAGGGGGCCCTCTACCTCAGACGCCGCGGGGAGGAGTTCGTCGTCTCCAAGACGCCGAGCGACCTTGGCCCGATCGCGGGCCGCCGTCGAGCCGCCCTTGCAGCCCGCGCGCTCTCTCTCGCCCGTCCCGAGGAGCTCGAGCGCCTGCTCGAGGGCGGGCCGCTGCGGCGCCTGCGGGCCCGGCTGTCCGATCTCGCCGAGTGCCTGCGCTACGAAGAGGCAGCCCGGCTGCGCGACCGGGTCGAAGCATTGGAGCACCTGATCGAGCGTCTGCGCCGGCTCGAGGAGCTGCGCACGATCGAGGTCTGCCTGGTCGCGCCGATGCTCGAGCCCGGCTGGCGAAGGGCGTACTTCATCGCCGGTGGAGGCATCTGTGCCACCCGCAGCCTGCCGCCGGGCCCCGGGGCGCGCTTGGAGGTGGCAGCCGGTCTCGCGATCGCCCGTAGCGCCCGGGAGCGCCCACGGGACCCGCTCAGCTCGGAGCAGGCTGAGGACATGCTCCTGCTCGACGGGTTCATCCGCCGACCACCGCCAGAGCTCGCCGTCCTGCCCCTCGACCTGAATTCGATCGTCGGGCACCTGGAGCGCGGCGCTGCTCCCCAGGCGGCATAGGGAACGTTGATCTGAGACGGTCGCTTCGTGCTCCCCGAGATCACGATCCGAATCTTGGCCGCGACTATGGCCGTCTGCCACGCCGGCGCCTGGGTTCTCGCCTCGCGCTGGATGCGCGCGGGTAAGACGGCGACACTTCGAGCGCGCTTCGGCACGGAGAAAGACCGCGGCCGCCGCGTGCTGAGCGTGGCAGGCGATGTCGCGCTCGTCGCCGTGCTCGTCTATCCGGTCGTCGTGGTCGCCGTCCCGTCGATCTCTTACGGCACGGCGGTCGACTGGTCGGGGAGCTTCGCGCGGGGGATCCAGGCGTTCGGTCTCGCAGCCTGGATCGTCGGTCTCGCGCTCGCGCTGTGGTCCACCCGCACGCTCGGTCGATACGTCGCGGTCGACGGTGTCGCTGTCGACCACGAGCTCGTGACGCACGGCCCGTACGCGTGGATTCGCCACCCGCTCTACACGGCATTCATCTGGATCGGGTTCGGTGCCGCACTCCTCTTCGTCAGCTACCTCATTCTGGCGCTGGCGGCGCTCATTGCCGCGAACGCCTTACAGTGGGCACGCATCGAGGAACGGCTGTTTTCCTCGTCCTCCGGCTTTGGCGCGAGCTACCGTGTGTACATGGAGCGCACCGGGCGCTTCCTTCCGCGGCGGGGAGCATCTCGGTAGGACATTCGTCGTGACCGCCGGAGTCAGGTCCGCGTTGCCAAGGGGCACCACACAAAGTCAAGTCCGCGTGCCCGAAAGGCGTTCCTGGACCCGACGCGCCAGAACGAGGTAGGCCTGGTAACGGTGGTACCTGGGGTGTTCCGGGTCGAACCGCGCCGGCCTCTGCCGGAAGGAGGGCTCTCCGATGACCTCGCCGTCCTTGAACTGATCTCGTGTCAGATCAACTTCGATGCCGCCCGGAAGGCCGATTCCCGCCAAAACTTCTCCGCCAAAAAGGTCGTGCAGCACGAGCGATGTAACGTCGCACTGGCCGCGCGAAGGATCGTCGGGCGTCCAGCCATCGTCCTCTTCCGCCGTATCAAGACCCAGCTGGCTCTGATGGCGTCCTTGATCTCAGAGAGCGTATGCATCGGGCGAGGTTATAACGGCAGGCCCTGCTTGCTGGAGAAGGAGGCTCTCTCGCTGGAAGACCATGCCTTTTCGGTCCGTCTTGACATCGCGTACACCAAAAGGAGACATTTTAAGTAGTCCACTCAAAGCGTTGGCCACGGCCGGCGCAATCGCATGGGGGCGATCTGCGATGGTGAAGGGCGCTGCGGCTAGCGGCTCTGTTCGTCCAACTTCAGGGAGGAAGCCATGAGGCTCCGCGAGCCCGCAGGTCAGCTCGCCGCGCCGGTCGCCGTTCGTCCTCGGCTCCCGGAAATCTTCTCGGGTGTCCCCAGGGCGATGCCCCGTCCACGTGTTCACGGCAAGTTCCTCTTCCTCGGCGAAGAGAAGCTCTACATCCGCGGCGTCACGTACGGAACGTTCAGGCCTGACGCTTCTGGCAATGAGTTTCCGGAGCTCGAAGTCGTCGAGCGGGACTTCGCTCAGATGGCGGCGAACGGACTGAACGCCGTGCGAGTCTTCACGGCGCCGCCTCGCCCGCTGCTCGACGCTGCGGAGAGGCACGGGCTTCACGTCATGGTCGGCCTCTCCGCCGAGCGATATGTCGGCTTCCTGATCGACAAGAAAGGCGCCCCCGATATCGAGGAGCTGGTGCGCGAGCAGGTGCGTGCCTGTGCCGGTCACCCGGCTCTCCTCTGCTACGCCGTCGGCAATGAGATTCCGGCCTCCATCGCTCGCTGGCTCGGCCGCAAGCGGCTGGAGAGGTATCTGGAGAGGCTGTGCTGGGCCGTGAAGGCCGAGGACCCCGAAGGGCTCGTCACGTACACGAACTACCCCTCCACGGAATACCTCCAGCTGCCGTTCCTGGATCTCGTGTGCTTCAACGTCTACCTCGAGTCCCAGGAGCGCCTCCAGGCCTATCTCGCCCGGCTGCAGAACGTCGCCGGAGACCGGCCGCTGATCATGGGGGAAATCGGCCTGGACAGCCGCAGTCACGGCGAAGAGGCGCAGTCGCGCATGCTCGACTGGCAGATTCAAACGACGTTCGCGGCAGGCTGCGCCGGCGCCTTCGTCTTTGGCTGGACCGATGAGTGGCACACGGGCGGAGCCGACGTCGAAGACTGGGAATTCGGGCTCACGACTCGCGATCGGCGCCCGAAGCCGGCGCTGGCGGCCGTCCGCGCGGCGTTCGGCCGGGTTCCGTTCCCGGAAGATCTCGACTGTCCGCGTGTCTCCGTCATCGTCTGCAGCCGCAACGGCGCGCGCACTCTCCACAACTGCCTCGAAGGGCTGTCCTGGGTGGAGTACCCGAACTACGAAGTGATCGTCGTCGACGACGGATCGACCGATGGAACGGGGGCAATTGCCAGGGAGTACGGCTTCCGGGTGATCAGAACGGACGGCGTGGGTCTCGGGGCCGCACGCAACATCGGCCTCGAGGCGGCGAAAGGCGAGATCGTCGCGTATCTCGACGACGACGCATACCCCGATCCGCACTGGCTTACATACCTCGCCGCGGCCTTCCTGACGACCTCCCATGCCGGCATCGGTGGCCCGAACATTCCTCCGCCCGGCAACGGCTTCGTCGCAGATTCCGTCGCCAACTCGCCCGGCGGACCCGTCCACGTTCTGCTCTCCGATGCCGAAGCCGAGCACATCCCCGGTTGCAACCTGGCCTTCCGAAAAGGCGCCCTCCAGGCAATAGGGGGCTTCGACCCTCGCTTCCGCGTGGCAGGCGACGACGTCGACGTCTGCTGGCGCTTGCGGGAAGAAGGCTCGACGCTGGGCTTCAGCCCCGCCGCCGTGGTCTGGCATCACAGGCGTAACTCGATCCGGGCCTACTGGAAGCAGCAACGCGGATACGGGAAGGCTGAGGCGCTGCTCGAGCAGAAGTGGCCGGAGAAGTACAACGCGAACGGCCACGTCCACTGGTCGGGTCGCGTCTACACGAACAGCACCGTGGCACGGATCCTCGGCGGCGCCGGCCGGATCTATCACGGCACGTGGGGGAGCGCACCGTTTCAGCCCCTCTACCAGGCCGCTCCGCGCGTCGCCTGGTCGCTTCCGGGCCTGCCCGACTGGTATCTGCTCGTCGGCGCGCTCGCTGCCTTTTCGGCTCTCGGGTTGCTCTGGGCGCCGATGCTCTTCCTCATCCCTGCTCTCGGCCTCGCCGTCTCCGCCTCACTCGTGCACGCGTGGTTGAGTGCCGCTTCTACACCCCTCGGCGGACGTCCCCGATCTCGCGCCGGGCGGTTTCGGTTCCGTGTGCTCACGGCGTTCCTGCACCTGCTCCAGCCGATGGCGCGCCTCTCGGGCCGCATGCGAGGCGGCCTCGCACCCTGGCGTCGTCGTGGGCAGATGGGTCTCGCGCTGCCGAGGCGACGGACGTCCGGCTTCTGGAGCGAGCGCTGGCGTCCTCTCGAGGAGAGGCTGCGACAGATCGAAGCGGTCCTGCGCGAGGACGGTGTCCCCGTGCTTCGAGGTGGGGACCACGACCGGTGGGATCTCCAGGTGCGGACCGGACCGCTGGGAGTTGCCCGCCTGATCATGGGCCTGGAAGACCACGCGTTGGGCAAACAGCTCGTGCGGTTGCGCTGGTGGCCGCGTTGGTCGACGGCCGGAGTCTGGGTGGGTGCTCTGTTCGCTGCGCCGGTCGTCTGGGCGGGACTCGACGGGGCGTGGGCTGCATTCGCCCTTCTCGCGACGGTCCCCCTTGCGATCTCGTTCCGCGCGTTCCAGGATTGCGCCGCCGCCATGGGTGCCATCGCTCACGCATTGACGACGAGCAGTGACCCCTCGACCGCGCAGGAGGCTGCCCCGACACCGCGGTTCGAAGGGACAGAGATTGCCGCTCGGCAGACCTCTTAGGACCGGCGTTTGCGGCGCCGCGGCAGCCCCGGGGGGCGGAGATAGGCGCAGCCGGTCCGCCGAATGCCCGCGCCGGGACGCTCCGGCAGGCCAACGGTGGAGCGACGTTATTCTCCTCGACGTCGAAACGTCCGAGCGGGTGATCAGATGAGACGCAGCGTCGCGGTAGTCGTGCTCTTTCTCACCTCTTTCGCGCCCCTTGGATCGGCCGCGGTGAGTCGAGACCTCTCCAACACGCCGTCCCTCTCGATCGACGACGTGAGCGTGAGCGAGGGCGATGCGGGCACGGTCAACGCGACCTTCACGGTGATTCTCAGCCAGTCCATCGGCCAGACGGTGACCGTCGACTACGCGACCGCGGACAGCACCGCGCATGCGCCTGACGACTACGTTGCCATCCCGACTACGACGCTCACTTTCGCCCCGCACGAGACCTCACGACAGGTGACTGTGCTCGTCAACGGCGACACGCTCGACGAAGCGGACGAGACGTTCTTCGTCAACCTCTCGAACCCAGTCAACGCGACGATCGCCGACGGACAGGGGATCGGGACGATCGCGGACGACGACCCGCTGCCCAGTCTCTCGATCGACGACGTCACGGTCACCGAGGGCGACTCCGGCACGGTGAACGCGACCTTCACGGTCAGCCTGAACACAGCCAGCGGCCGGACCGTGATCGTCGACTATGCGACGGCCGACATCACGGCGACGGGCGGCAGCGACTACCAGCCGGCAAGCGGCACGCTCACCTTCCCGGCCGGACAGACCGCACGGCAGGTGACCGTGCAGGTCATCGGCGACACCCTCGATGAGCTCGACGAAACCTTCGCGGCCGGGCTCTCGGACGCGCTCAACGCGACGATCGCTGACGGACTGGGTCTGGGGACGATTGTCGACGACGACCCACCGCCCTCGCTCTCGATCAATGACGTCACCGTCGCCGAGGGCGACTCCGGCACAGTGAACGCGACCTTCACGGTCAGCCTGAACACCGCCAGCGGCAGGACCGTGGCGGTTGATTACGCGACCGCCGACGGCAGCGCACACGCACCCGCTGACTACCAACCGCGAAACGGAACGCTCACCTTCCCCGCCGGCCAGACCGCACGGCAAGTGACCGTGCTCGTCAACGGCGACACAATCGACGAAGCGGAGGAGACGTTCTCTGTCAACCTCTCGAACCCAGTCAACGCGACGATCGTCGACGGACAAGGGATCGGGACGATCACGGACGACGACCCGGAGCCCTCGCTCGCCGTGAACGACGTCACTGTGACGGAAGGGAGCGGCGGTGCGGTGGACGCGAGCTTCACCGTCGTCCTCTTGCCGGCGAGCGGGCGGACCGTCAGCGTCGGCTACGCCACCGCCGATGGCACGGCTACGGCACCGGCTGACTACCTCGCGGCCGGTGGGAATCTCGTCTTCAGTCCCGGCCAGACGGCGAGGACGATCACCGTTCAGGTCAACGGCGACATCCTCGACGAGATCGACGAGACGTTCACGGTCAACCTCTCGAACCCAGTCAACGCGACGATCGCCGACGGACAGGGGATCGGGACGATCACGGACGATGACCCGCTGCCCACTCTCTCGATCGACGACGTCACGGTCGCCGAGGGCGACGCCGGTACGGTCAACGCCAACTTCACGGTCAGCCTGGACGCGGCGAGCGGGCGAGCCGTGAGCGTCGGCTATGCGACCGCCGACGGTACGGCCGCCTCCGGCAGCGACTACCAGGCGCGGAGCGGAACGCTCATCTTTGCAGCCGGTCAGATCACCCAGCAGGTGACGGTTCCCGTCGACGGCGACACGCTCTTCGAGCCGAACGAGACGTTCTTCGTCAGCCTCTCGGCGCCGGTGAACGGCACAATCGGCGACGGCGAGGGGCTTGGCACAATTGCGAATGACGACGCGGCTCCGTCCCCTCCGACCCCTCCGCCGCCACCTCCCCCTCCACCCCCGCCACCTCCGCCTCCGCCTCCGCATGCCAAGCGCCGCGCGCTCTTCGCACCGCCGGCTGGGGCGCGGCTGACGAGGCCGCCGCTCCTCGCCTGGCGCCCAGTCCGGAAGGCAGACTTCTACAACGTCCAGCTCTACCGGAAAGGACGCAAGATCCTCAGCCTCTGGCCGTCCCGGCCGCGGCTGAAGCTCCGGTGGCAATGGAAGTATCAGGGGCGGGTCTTCCGCCTGCGGCCCGCCGCCTACACGTGGATCGTCTGGCCCGGGTTCGGGTCTCCCGCACAGGGGCGATTCGGGCGCATGCTCGGGACGAGCACGTTCCGCATGGTGGGGAGAGCGCGCGCCAGGTGAAGAGCAAGGTTCTCATCTGTTTGCTCACAGCCCTGTTCGGGCTGGTAGTCACAGGCATGGCAACAGCCGGACCGAGGCCTGACAAGCCGCCAATTCCGAAACCCACCCCGGATCTGCAGCCGGCGCCACCTCCGGCGCAGCCGCAGCCGGCGCCGCTGCCTCTGGTTCAGCCCCCAGTCGCCGAGGTGCCGAGCGAGGCCGAGATCGCCGCCCGCCGCGCCGCGGCGGCCGCTCGGTCCGCCCAGCTGCGCGCCCAGCAGGCGAAGGTAGCGCGCCGGACCGCGCGTAAGGCTGCGCAACGACTGGCTACGGGCGCCGCTCACCTGAGTGGCGCGGCCCGGAGCTTTCTCGCGCCCAGGAGGGCGGCGCCGCGCGCGAAAAACGACTCGGCGGAACTGGGTCTTCCTTTCTCGGTTGTCGTCGTGGGCGGCGCGGCGATTCTCCTTGGTCTCGCACTCACACTCGCGCGCGCCGTCGCCCGGCACCGCCGGCGGGCGCCCGCCCAACCCCGCGAGGACCTCGGGCGTCCGTTTCGCTCTGATACCGGCCTTCGGCGTGTCGGCGCGGGGGTGAGGCCGAGCGCTCCCGGTGGCCTGCGGCTGTACCGGCGGCTGCTGCTCG
>WNFV01009009.1_pt1 | contig 11147 bp, 12 predicted proteins | sample 5400101 | NCBI WGS metagenome assembly WNFV01 (sample SAMN13153361, study PRJNA577476) | soil metagenome | isolation source: 115 cm soil or saprolite under grassland replicate 1 | place: USA:California | collected 2016-06-15
TCGGCGATGCTGGAGATCGCGCCGGAGGACCTGGAGTGGGAGAAGGGCCGCTGGTTCGTCCGCGGTACGCCCGATGTCGGCAAGACCATCCAGGAGATCGCCTTGGCGGCACACGGCAACGTGGAGCTGCCCGAGGGCGTCGAGGGGCACCTGGACGCCACCTGCGTCTACAACCCGTCGAACCTCACGTACCCGTTCGGCGCCTACATCGCCGTGGTCGACGTGGACCCGGGCACTGGCAAGGTGAGCATGCGCCGGTTCGTGGCGGTCGACGACTGCGGGGTACGGATCAACCCGATGATCGTGGAGGGCCAGATCCACGGCGGCCTGGCTGACGGCGTCGGGATGGCGCTCATGCAGGTGATGGCGTTCGACGAAGACGGCAACCACCTGGGAGCGTCCTTTATGGACTATCTGCTGCCGACATCGCTGGAGTGCCCGTCGTGGGAGCTGGGCGCCACTGTCACGCCGTCGCCGCACCACCCGATCGGGGCCAAGGGCGTCGGCGAGTCGGCCACGGTCGGTTCACCGGCCGCGGTCGTCAACGCGGTACTCGACGCGCTGCGGCCGTTCGGCGTCACGCACCTCGACATGCCGCTGACTCCGGCCAACGTGTGGAGTGCCATGCATGGCCGGCCGCTACGCACGGATCTCGCATTCACGTGAATGACCTGTTGGTCCGCGCGGAAGGGCTGCGCTCCGGGCGTACCCCGTTCGTGGTCGCCACGGTGGTCCGGGTCGAACGCCCGGCGAGCGCCCGGCCGGGCGACCGCGCGATCGTGCTGCCCGACGGCACGGTCGAGGGGTTCGTCGGCGGCGCCTGTGCCGAGTCGACCGTCCGCCTACAGGCGCTGCGGCTGCTGGAGACGGGCGAGTCGACACTGTTGCGGATCTCGGCGCCGTCGTCCGAGCCCGCGCGAGCGCCGGACGAGGGCGTCACGGCGGTCGCCAACCCGTGCCAGTCCGGCGGGACGCTGGAAATCTTCCTGGAGCCGGTGCTGCCGCCGGTGCTGGTGCACGTCTTCGGCGAGTCACCGGTGGCGCGGGCGTTGGCGAGCCTCGGCGCGGTGCTCGGGTTCGAGGTCCACCAGACCGGCGACCCGGCGGCGACCATCGACGCCGGTGCGAGCGCGGTGGTCGTGGCCTCGCACGGCCGCCACGAGGTGGAGGTGCTGATCGCGGCACTACGCGCCGGGGTGCCGTATGTCGGCCTGATCGCCAGCCCCCGACGCGGCTCGGCGGTGGTGGCGGCACTGGAGGTCGACGAGGCGGCGCGGGCTGCCGTGCGTACTCCCGCGGGGTTGGATATCGGAGCTCGCACCGCACCGGAGATCGCGCTGTCGGTGCTGGCCGAGGTGATCGCGCGGCGGCCACGGCCGGCCCGGCCGGCCGCGCCGCCCGTCGCCACAACCACGGCGGTCGACCCGGTCTGCGGGATGAGCGTCGCGGCCGGACCGGCGACGCTGCAGATCGAGTACGCCGAGAGCGTATGGCATTTCTGCGGCCCGGGCTGCCAGCAGGCGTTCGCCGACGATCCGGCGCGTTACGTTGGTGAACATGCTGCGTCATGACCTTCCGCCCCAGCCGCCTCAGCCGCCCGGGCCGGAGCGCCCCGGTTGGCTGGAGGAGCGGCTGTTCGAGCAGCGCATCATCCTGCTGTCCGGGCCGATCACCGGGCCGTCCGCCAGCCGGGCCGCCGCGACGCTGCTCACCCTCGACGCGCTCGGCGCCGACCCGATCCGCATGCAGATAAGCGCCCCGGACGGCGACCTGTCAGCGGCATTTGCGCTCATCGATACACTCGACGTCATGCGGGCACCCGTGCATGCCATCGCCACGGCGGAGGTCGGCGGCGCGGCCGTCGGGGTCTACGCGGCGGCGCAACGCCGGCTGGCGTTCCCGCACGCCCGGTTCCGGCTCGCCGAGCCGAAGGTCACCGGCATCGCCGGTACCGCCGACGAGGTCGCCGCCGCGGCCGGCCGGCACCTGCAGGCTCTGGAAGACCTGGTGTTACGCATCGCGGCGGCGTGCCACCAGCCGCGCAGCCGGGTCGAAGACGACCTGGCCGCCGGCCGGTTGCTCAGCGCCGAACAGGCGAAGGAGTACGGCCTCGTCGAGGCGATCGGCCCGGCCTAGAAGCTCACCGGCGGTGCCCGCCCGTGGGGGTCGCGGGCGGGCACCGGATTGCGCGACCGGAAGACCGTCGCCTCGTTGTCCCCCGTCGGTAGGCCGGCGCACCGCGGTAGAGAGCTTGCCGCCTAAGTAGCGGCATCTCCCCCGGGTGAGCGGTTTCTCGGCTGGCTGATCATGTCGAGTGGTTGGCCGTCGGGTCGTGTTGCGGTGACGGTGTTGGTGAGGGTGTCGAGGTTGAGGGTCCAGCCGCCTTCGTGGACCGCGGAGTGGTGCCACCTACATATCGAGACGAGGTTGTCGAGGTCGGTGGGGCCGCCGTTGGCCCAGGGCACCAGGTGGTGGGCGTCGGTCCATTGTGGAGGGCGGTCGCAGCCGGGGAAGCGGCAACCCTGGTCGCGCAGGACGAGGGCGCGGCGTTGGGCGGTGCTGACCAGCCGGGCCGCCCGGCCCAGGTCCAGCGGCTCCTCGGTGCTGCAGAGCACCGCCGGGATGATGGTGGCGTCGCAGGCCAGCCGGCGGGCGGTGCCGGCGGTGATCGGCACGCCGGAGCCCAGCGCGGCCGTCCCACCGCCCTGCAGGGTCGACCAGTCGACGGTCACGGTGACGTGGGGTTTCTCCCCACCCGCGGTCGGGGTGTGGTTGGCGGCCAGCCGGCACAGGTCCAGCAGGGCGTCCGCGCGCCGGTGCGCCGGGCTGCGCGGGTCGTGCGGCACCGGCGGTGGCATCAACGCAGTCAGGGTGTTCAGTAGTAGCTCCCCACCGTCGGGGTCCAGCACTCCCTGCACCGCGACGGCGCCGTCGAAGGTGCGGGCCACGCTCAGCCAGCGCTCCTCCAGGCGTTGCCGGGCCCGCCGCTGCGCGGCGTCGGGGTCGAAATGATCCCTGATGTGGATGGCGGCGTGCCGCAGCGGCCCGGGGGCGAGCTGGGTGGCCTGCTCGGCCAGCAGCTTGCCCGCCCCAGCCGCCAGCACCTCCGGCGCGATGTCGGGCACCACGGCCGCCACCACCGACACCTGCGCATGAGACACCTGCCCGGCGGCGTAGGCGGTCGCCAGCTCCGGCACCTGCCGCACCGCAGCCGCCGCCCGCACCTGCGCCTGCCCGTCAGACATCCGCAGCCGCGACCGCAGCCACGCCCCGGTCGAGACCGCCCCGTCGGCGAAGACCGCACCCCGGCGGTGCACCGACCCGATCACCCGGCTGCGCTGCGCCTCCATCCGGCACACCAACGGATGCACCACCCGCAACAGCGCCAGCTGCTGCCCATCGGACAGCCCGTCGAGGTCAACCTCGGACAGCGCGGCAATCCCGGCCTCCAGCAGCCGCACCGCCGCCGCCACACCGCCCGTCGAACCCATGTGCGAAACCTACCAACCGGGTCCGACAATTTTCCACGCCAACAACACTGTCCACAGTAGATCCGGCCGGCCGGCTCGAGCCTGGATCTCACAGCTTTGGGACATCGCGCGCCTCGGCGGCGGCGGCGCTCACGCTTTCCAAGTTGGCGCCGGTGCCGGCGATGACGGCCGCCGCGACGGCCCCTTCCACCAGCGGCGCGTCAGCAAGCACCACGTTTGCGCGGGGCTGGTCGGCCAGCACGGCACGAGTGGTGATCACGGCGCTGCCGAGGTCGGCCAGGATGAGTACACCCGCGCCCCGGTCGGCCCGCGCAATGGCGGCGGACACCCGGTCGTAGCTGGTGCCGATCCGTCCGTCCTCGGTGCCGCCGGCGGTCTCCACCGGTACGTCGGCCGTACCCAGCTGGAGCAGCAGCTCCCGTAGCCCGTTGGCGAGCTGTTCGCTGTGCGAGACCAGTACGATGCCGACGAGGTTGGCCATGAACGATGATGGTAAGCGCCTGGCGAGGGAGACCGTCATGAAGAAGTTCATCAATGCGCCCGCCGACGTGGTACGGGAGGCGCTGGCCGGGGTGGCGGCTGCGCACCCGGATCTGCGAGTCGACGGGGCAAACCAGATTGTCGTGCGGGCCAACGCCCGCCGTGCCGGCAAGGTGGGTCTCGTCTCCGGTGGCGGCTCCGGCCACGAGCCGCTGCACGGCGGCTTCGTCGGGCTCGGCATGCTCGATGCGGCCTGCCCTGGCGAGATCTTCACCTCGCCGGTACCGGACCAGATCCTCGCCGCCACCAAGGCGGTCGACGCCGGCGCCGGAGTCGTGCATGTCGTCAAGAACTACACGGGTGACGTGATGAACTTCCAGCTGGCCGCCGAGCTCGCCGGCGACGAGGGGATCGACGTGCAGACCGTGCTCGTCGACGACGACGTGGCGGTGGAGAGCTCCACCTGGACCGCCGGCCGGCGCGGCACCGGCGCCACCCTGATCGTGGAGAAGATCGCCGGTGCGCGGGCCGAGGAGGGCGCCTCCATCGCCGATGTCGTGGCCGCCGGACAGCGGGTCAACGAACGCTCGGCGTCGTTCGCCGTGGCGCTCACCGCCTGTACCACACCGGCCGCCGGCAGGCCCGGCTTCGACCTGCCCGACGACGAGATGGAGGTCGGCGTCGGGATCCACGGCGAGCCGGGCCGGCGCCGCGAGAAGCTCCAGCCGGCGAAGGCGATCGTTGCCGGCGCGCTGTCGGCGATCTGGTCGGCCAAGCCGCTGCGGCCGGGCAGCCGGGCCATCGTAGTGGTCAACGGTCTGGGCGGCGCCCCGCTCATCGAGCTGTACCTGCTCTTCGGTGAGGTCGCCGCGGCGTTCAAGGACGCCGGGGTGGAGATCGCCCGCTCGCTGGTCGGAAACTACGTGACGAGCCTCGACATGGCCGGCATGTCCATCACGGTCTGCGAGGCTGACGACGAGCTGCTGCGGTTGTGGGACGCGCCGGTGCGTACCCCGGCGCTGCGCTGGGGATGTTAGATGGACATCGCACTCGCCAGGGCCTGGGTCGCGGCGATCGCCTCGGCGGTTGCCGACAACGCCGAGTACCTGACCCGGCTCGACGCCGCGATCGGCGACGGCGACCACGGCGTGAACCTGCACCGCGGGTTCACCGCGGTGGTCGAGGCGCTGGACGGGTACGAGGCGGCGACCGTCGGCGACGTGTTGGTACGCACCGGATCCACCCTCGTGTCGAAGGTCGGCGGCGCGTCGGGACCGCTCTACGGCACCGCGTTCCGCGCGATCGGCAAGGCGCTCCCCACGTCCACTGTGGACACCGCCGGGCTGGCCGCCGCGCTCAAGGCAGGGCTGGAGGGCGTACAGCGGCTGGGCGCCGCCGTGCCCGGTGACAAGACGATCGTCGATGCGTACGCCCCCGCGGTCGCCGCGTTCGACAAGGAGCTGGCTGGCGGCGGCGACCTGGCGGCCGCCAGCGCCGCAGCGGCGGCGGCCGCCGAGGAGGGCATGCGGGCCACCACGGCGATGGTCGCCCGCAAGGGCCGGGCCTCGTACCTGGGCCCACGCAGCGAGGGCCATCAGGACCCGGGCGCCACGTCGACCTGGCTGATCTTCCGGTCGCTGGCGGAGGTGACCCCGCTGAGCTAGCTGTAGCTAGGCAGGGCCCCCCGCACTCTTCGCCGTCGCCGTGAGTATCCCGACGATCCAGCCGACGAACAGGCCGTACGCCGAACCGGCCCCCGCCGCCTCGAACGCGCTCAGGATGCTGGGGTTGGACACGATGAACGCCGTCACGAAGGCGGCCAGGGCCGACGCGAAGATCAGTGCCGCCCAACCCAGGATGAAGCCGCCCAGTCCGCCGCTGACCGTTCTGGCCGCGACGCCGAGGATCAGCGCCACGAACAGGATCAGCAACAGTGCCCGCAGGTCGTCGGCGAGCAGCTCGCGCATTGCCGCGTTCGAGCCGTTGCGCGGCCCCACCGCCCAGCGCGGCCAGGCCAGAATGCGCAGGAACCAGCCCCAGACCGTGTCGGCCCGCGTGTGCTTGTCCGCCCACTTGGAGAAGGCCTGGTTGCCGAAGATCAGCACGAGCGCGGCGGTCGCGAGCACGCCGGCACCGGCGACGGTACGGGTACGAGCCATGATCGCAGGGTACGGACGAACGACCCCCACCAATATCGACGTTCGTCCGATCCCTCGGTCGGACGGTTGGGGGATTGCCCTGATATCGTCTCGCGATGCGGCCCGTCTTCTTCGAAACACCCGATGACTTTCGGGCCTGGCTCGCCGAACATCACGCCACGGCGGCGGAGGTGCTCGTCGGGTTCTACAAGAAGGGCTCTGGCCGGCCGAGCATCACCTCGCCCGAGTCCGTCGACGAGGCGCTGTGCTTCGGGTGGATCGACGGCATCCGGAGGGGCATCGACGAGGTGAGCGCCCCGAGGGGCTGCGCACATTCCGGGCGCGTGCCGACAAGCGGTCCGCCGTGTACGCCTACGAGCAGCGGCACAACGACGTCACCCTGGGTGAGGAGTTCGAGCGGCTGTTCCGCGCCGACGACCCTGCTTGGGTGTACTTCCAGCAACAGCCCGCATCATATCGACGCACCGTGATTTGGTGGGTGCTCAGCGCCAAGAAGGAGGAGACCAAACGCAACCGCTGAGCCAAGCTCATTGCCGCGTCTGCCGCTGGTCGGCGGCTCTAGCCGGCGGACGATGTCGCCTGCTGCAACATCTAGACACACTGCAATCGGTTGGATAGCCTTTTCAGCCCATCTGTCAAACCCGAACGTCGGCATCCAGAGCTCTTGCTCGGTGGGCAGACGTCAGACGATGCTGTGATAGGGCCCGCCACCTGACCATACATCTACACACCGACCACAAGGAGACTCCGGACTGTGAAATGGCGCGGCGCTCCAATGCGACTGGCAAACGTTTGCGTTGCCCTGTCGCTGGCGGTTAGCGCCGCCGGTTGCTCGTCGACCAGCGTGGCCAACGTGCCCCAGGACGCCAAGGCCGTCCTGCAGGTCTGGATCCGCCAGCCGGCGAACTCGCCCGCCGCGAAGACCGCCGAGCGGCTGGTCGCGGAGTTCACCCGGACCACCGGCGTACGGGCGAAGCTCGTCGCGCTGTACGAGGACTTCGAGACGAAGGTGCAGCAACAGGCGGCCCAGCGCCAGCTGCCCGACATCATCATCAACGACACCGCGCAGCTCGGCACGATGCAGACGCAGGGCTGGATCCAGGAGGTCAACCCGGCGACGTTCGCCGGCGCGGCGAGCATTTCCGACCGTGCGTGGAAGGCGACGCTGGCGTCGAACGGCAAGAACTACGCCGTGCCGTTCTCGGCGCAGTCGTTCGCCGTCTTCGTACGCGCGGACTGGCGGGCCCGGTTGCACCTGCCCGAGCCAAAGTCCTGGAACGACCTGGCGGCGATGGCCCGCGCCTTCACCAACAACGATCCCGACGGTAACGGCAGGAAGGACACGTACGGCCTGGTGGTCCCGGGCACCACCAAGCGTGGCTACATGTCGTGGTACTTCTCGACTTACCTGTGGGCCAACGGCGGCGACTTCCTCGCCTCGGACGGGCAGGGGCGGTGGCAGCCGGCCATCAACAACGACAAGTCGGTCCAGGCCGTGGCCTGGCTCAAGGACATGTTCTGCCGGGACAAGGTGGTCAACCCCGACGCGGTGAGCATCGACACCCCGCGCGCACACGACACCTTCGAGAAGGGCATTGGCGGTATCTACCTGACCGGGCCGTACATGCTGTCGCGCTTCGTCAAGTCGATGGGCGGCGACAAGATCGAGGTGTTCCCGGTCCCACCCGGCCCGGCCGGCGGCCCCGGCGGCGCCCTCGCCGAAGGAGAAAACGTCTACCTGATGTCGGGCTCGCGGAACCGGGCCGGGCAGCGCAGGTTCGCCGAGTTCGCGGTGTCGGTGCCGGGACAGGTCATCGGTATGGACGGTGACAACCCAGGCCCGATCGTCCGGCTGCCGGTGAACAAGGAGGTCGATCTGACCAAGGTCCGCCAGGACCGGCGATGGAGCGTTTTCCAGCAGGTGTACGACTCGGCCGGGGTGTACACGCCGAGCGTGCCGAACTGGACTCCGTTCCGCCAGATCTCGGCGGAGTCGCTGAACGCGGTCATGGCCGACTGCGGGTCGAACGTGAAGCAGGCGCTGGACAAGCTCGCCGGCCAGTTCTCGGCTGAGCTGAAACGTCAGAACGTACTCGCCGGCTGACCGGCGCGAGGGGAAGGGCCGGCTGTGTCGACGCCAACGGACTATCGCGGGATCCCTGGAGGCAAGCGCTATCCCGACCCCGTGTGGTATCCACCGCATGACGCACAGCGCACATCGGTGTCGGCTCGCGACTGGAGTGTGCGTACTCAACGCAAGCGTCGGCGCCGGCGCCGGCGCACTCCCGATGCCTTGATCGCGTGGGTGTTCCTGGTTCCGGCGCTGCTGCTCTTCACGTACTTCAAGATCCTGCCGATGCTGCAGGCCGCCAAGATGAGCTTCTACAACGTGCGGCCCTACCTCGGTGACATCTACGTGGGCGCGGGCAACTACCGCGACGTCACGGCCGATCCCAACTTCACCAAGGCGATCTGGCAGACGGTGATCCTCGCCGTCGGCACCACGGCCGGCTCGATCCTGCTGGGGTTCCTGCTCGCGGTGCTCGTCGAGGGCCAGGCCCGCCACCTCTGGCTGGTCCGCACCGCCGCGTTCCTGCCCGTCGTCACGACGATGGCCGTGGTGGCCGAGGTGTGGCGCATCATGTACTACCCAGGCAAGAGCGGCGTGCTGAACACGATCCTGGGTTGGGTGGGCCTGGGTCCGGAGCCGTTCTTGGCTAGCGAGCACACGGCGCTCGGTTCGGTGATCCTGGTCGGCATCTGGCGCGGTGCCCCGTACGACATGATGATCTTCCTCGCCGGCCTGGCGAGCGTGAACCGCGACCTGTACGAGGCGGCCGCCGTCGACGGCGCCGCCCGCTGGCGCCGGTTCCTGCACGTGACACTGCCCGCGCTGCGGCCGGTCGGCACGATCCTGTTCATCCTGGCCGCACTGCGCGGGCTGCGCAGCTTCACGGAGGTCTTCCTGCTCACCAACGGCGCGCCCAACGGGTCGACGGAGGTGCTGATGACGTTGATTTACAAGCGCGGGCTGGAACGTGGCGAGCTCGGCGTGGCGGCGGCCGGCTCCATGGTGCTGTTCCTGGCTACGGCCGCGGTGACGATCGCCGTACACGCCTGGCGCCGAAGGGTGGCGAAGCGATGAAGCGGAAGTGGGAGGCGGACAACGAGTCGCTGCACACGGTGCTTGGCCTGCGCGCCCGGCGCGGCCCGCTCGCGGTGCTGTTCAAAGTCATCGTGTACGGGGCGATCGCCATCGTCTTCGCCGGACCGCTGACGGCGTTGCTGGTCGGCGCGTTCAACAAGGTGCCCGACCCGACGAAGTTCTCGTTGCTGCCACGCGACCTCACGCTCGACAACTTCCTGGTGGCCAGGGACCGCAGCGTGTACCGGTACCTGCTGAACTCGTTCGTGGTGGTCGGGTTCGGGTTGCTGTTGCAGATGATCGTGACCATCTTCGCCTCCTATGCCTTGGCACGGAAGCGTTTCCGCGGCGCGGCCATCGTGATGCTGTTCATCCTGGCCACGATGATGCTTCCGGAAGAGGTCATCGCGATCCCGCTGTCGGTGGTGCTCTCCGACCTGCCGGCCTTGCACGTCAACCTCATCGGTACGTACCTCGGCATGATCCTGCCGCTCGGCGCCTGGGGTTTCTCGATCATTGTGATGACCGAGTTCATGCGCGACGTGCCGGTGACGCTGGAGGAGGCGGCGCGCATCGACGGCGCCGGCGAGCTGCGGGTGTTCTGGTCGGTTGTGCTGCCGATGTGCCGGCCGGCGTTGGGCGTTATCGGCGTGTTCGGCTTCACCATGATCTGGGACCAGTACCTGCTGCCGCTGATCGTGGCCCGCGAGCCCGCGCAGTTCACGCTGCCGATCGCGCTGCGCACGCTGCGCGCCGACGACCAGGTCGGCGTCGGGGTGCTGCTGGCCGCTTCGCTCCTGGCGCTGCTGCCCTCGGTCATCGCGTTCCTGCTGTTCCAGCGCCAGTTCAACCGCGGGTTGACAGCCGGCGCGCTACGGGCCTGACAGAAAGACTTCGCGTCAGGGTTGCCGGCCCCTCCCGCGTCTCTCTGGTAGGAGAGGAGCGCGGATGGACGAGCCGGCACGGCGCGAGTTCGTGGACTTCGTGACCGCTAGGACGGGCGCGCTCTTCCGCGTGGCGTACGCGCTGACCGAGCGGCAGCACCTCGGCGAGGATCTGTTGCAGAGCGCGCTGGAGAAGGTGGCCGTCCGCTGGCACCGGATCGAGGACCCGGAGCGCTACGTCAAGCGGGTCATGTACCACGAGTACGTCTCGTGGTGGCGGCGCCGCAGGAGGGAAACCGCATTCCTGGACACGGCGCTCGCCGATAGCTCGCAGGGGGCTGACCCCACCGACCACGCGGCAATGGTTGATCTGCGTCACGCCGTGCGCCAGGCCCTGGCCAAGCTGACGCCGCGCCAGCGCGCCGTTCTGGTGCTGCGCTACCTCGAAGACTGCAGCGAGACGGAGGTGGCGCGGATGCTCGACTGCAGCCCTTCGACCGTCAGCAGCATGGCGTCCCGCGCGTTGCGCCGGCTCCGCACGCTCTGCCCCGAGCTGGGGAACACCGACCTGGAGGCCTGCGGTGACCAACGCTGAAGACGTGGTACGCGACGTGTTGCGTGACGTCGCGGACGAGGGGCAGCCGGTCGATCTCGCCGGCCGCGCGCTGACCGGCGTCGCTCGGCGGCGTCGCCGGGCTCGTCTGATGGCCACCGGCTTGACCGTCATCCTCATCACCGGTGGGGTTGCCGCCGCCGTCCGGCTGGCGAAGCCCCAGCCTCCGGTGCCGGCGGTGCCGGCAGCGCCCTCGGTGTCGGTGTCGTCCTCGCCGGGCCCGCGCCCGTCGCGGACCGACGGCTTGCTGGTCTTCGCGTACTCGGTCGAGGGCCATCACCCGCTCGTGCTGAACCCGTCGACGGGGCGGTACCGGGAGGCGATCGACCTCGACGGCATTCTCGCGGTCTCCCCGGACCTCCGGTGGGCAATCGC
>WNFV01009902.1_pt1 | contig 11146 bp, 4 predicted proteins | sample 5400101 | NCBI WGS metagenome assembly WNFV01 (sample SAMN13153361, study PRJNA577476) | soil metagenome | isolation source: 115 cm soil or saprolite under grassland replicate 1 | place: USA:California | collected 2016-06-15
CTCACCCGGCCGGTGCCGAAGCGGTTGCAGGCGCTGGCGCTGGGCGAGCAGCGGCTCGAGATCCCGGCGGCCGACCGGGACCGGTTCGCCGGCGAGTTCTACCCGCGGCTGCGCAACCTGGCCACGGTCAGGTCGTCCGACGAGTCGTTCACGCCGCCGGCGATCTCAGCGCCCACCCTGGTGCTGCGGGCGACGTTCGGGGCAGGCCACGAGCTCGGTCTGCGCTGGGACTGGGCTTACGACGTCGACGTGTCACGGCTGCGGGTGCCGCTGTATCCGGAGTCCGCGGACGCTGGCTTCCGCGACCTGGACGCGGAGCGCCGGCTGCTGACCGGACTGGACGTCGGCCTCGAGACGTTCGGGATCTGGGCGCCGGGGACCAGGCAGCCGCTGGCGCCCGAGGCGCGGCTGAGCGGCATCGACACCATGCGGTTCAGCACCGAGGTGCTACCGCTGCTGGACGGCCTGCCGGGTGTCGCGGTCGAGATCAGCGGGGAGCCGGCGGACTACCGGGAGGCGGGCGACTCACTGCGGATCGGTGTCTCGGCCGACCCCGGCGCCGATCCGGACCAGACGGACTGGTTCGACCTCGGCGTCACCATCGCGGTCGAGGGGCAGGAGGTGCCGTTCGCGGTGGTGTTCACCGCACTTGCACACGGCGAGACGCATCTGCTGCTCGACAACGGTGCGTACTTCTCGCTGGAGAAGCCCGAGCTGGTGGCGCTTCGCCGCCTGATCGACGAGGCGCGGGCGCTGCAGGACAAGCCGGACGGGCCGCTGCGGATCAGCCGGTTCCAGGCGGGACTGTGGAGTGAGCTCGCGGAGCTGGGCGTGGTCGACCGGCAGGCGAGGGCGTGGCAGCGGCAGGTCGAGGGCCTACTGGCACCCGGCACGGTCCATGCCCGGCCGGAACCGTCCGGGCTCGCGGCACGGTTCCGGCCGTACCAGGCCGAGGGGTTCGGCTGGCTGGCGTTCCTGTGGGAGCACCGGCTCGGCGGCATCCTGGCCGACGACATGGGCCTGGGCAAGACGCTGCAGGCGCTTGCGCTGATCCGCCACGCGAGACAGGACGAGCCCGTCCTGGCGCCCTTCCTGATCGTCGCGCCGACCAGCGTGGTGGCGAACTGGGTGGCCGAAGCGGGCCGGTTCGCACCGGACCTGACGGTCGCGGCGGTCACGGACACACTGCGCAAGCGTGGCCAGAGCCTGGCCGAGCTGACAGCGGGCGCGGACGTGGTGGTCACGTCGTACACGCTGTTCCGGCTGGACTTCGAGGCGTACTCCGGTCACGACTGGGCCGGGCTGGTGCTGGACGAGGCGCAGTTCGTGAAGAACCACCAGTCGAAGGCGTACCAGTGCGCCCGCCGGCTGGCGGCGCCGTTCAAGCTCGCGATCACCGGCACGCCGATGGAGAACAACCTGATGGAGCTGTGGTCGCTGCTGTCGATCACCGCGCCCGGCCTGTTCCCGAGCCCGGTCCGGTTCCGCGACTACTACGCCCGCCCGATCGAGAAGGGCGACACCGACCTGCTGGCCCAGCTCCGCCGCCGGATCAAGCCGCTGGTGAAACGTCGTACCAAGGAACAGGTGGCCGCCGACCTGCCCGCCAAGCAGGAGCAGGTCCTGGACGTGGAGCTGCATCCGCGGCACCGGACGATCTACCAGCGGCAGCTGCAGCGGGTCCGCCAGCAGGTGCTGGGTCTGATCGACGACCTGGACCGCAACCGGTTCGCGATCCTCCGCTCGTTGACGCTGCTGCGCCAGCTCAGTCTGCACGCCGGACTGGTCGATGACGCGCACCGGGAGCTGCCGAGCAGCAAGGTCGACGTGCTGGTCGAGCAGCTCGCCGATGTCACCGGCGGCGGTCACCGGGCCCTGGTGTTCAGCCAGTTCACCGGGTTCCTCGACGTGGTCCGGCGCCGGCTGGACGCCGACGGTGTGGAGTATTGCTACCTGGACGGCAAGACCCGGCGGCGGGCCGACGTCGTGCGGCGGTTCAAGGACGGCTCGGCGCCGGTGTTCCTGATCAGCCTGAAGGCCGGCGGCTTCGGTCTGAACCTGACCGAGGCGGACTACTGCTTCCTGCTCGACCCGTGGTGGAACCCGGCCACCGAGGCGCAGGCCGTGGACCGGACCCACCGGATCGGGCAGACCCGCAACGTGATGGTGTACCGGCTGATAGCGCGCGACACGATCGAGGAGAAGGTGATGGCCCTCAAGGAGCGCAAGGCCGTGCTGTTCGCGAGCGTCATGGACGAGGGGAACGCCTTCGGCAGCACCCTCGACGCCGATGACATTCGCGAGCTGTTCAGCTAGGGCGTTAGCCTCATGGCCGTGATCGGTGAGCCGGGCCTGAGCCGGGCCGAGCGTGCAGCGCTCGGCGCGCTGCGTTATGCCGTGAACGAGGAGGCCGCCGATTACCTCGCGATCATGCGGCTGTTCACCGGCGGCATCAGCGGCTTCCTGTCCGACCTGTCCGCGGCCGAAGTTGCGGACCGGCTCGCGCAGGATGGCGTCGTACTCGATGTGGACACGGTCGACGCCCGCCTGTCGTACCTGGTCGAGCACGGCAACCTCGCACGCAGCCCCCGGGAGACCGAGGCGCGCAGCGTCAAGGAGTACCTGTCGAACCGGGCTCGCTACCAGCTGACCCAGCGCGGCGAGCTGGTGCACCGCCAGATCGAGGAGCTGCTCGGGCACACGGACGCCGCGCGTGAGGTGTCGAGCGAGATGCTGGGCGGCATCCTGGCCGGGCTGGACGATCTCGACCGGCTGACCGGCACGACGCTGGACCGGACCGAGCCCGACGACCTGGCGCGGCGGATCGTCACACTGTTCGCCCAGTTCGAGCGGTTGGTGGACTCGACCAGGCAGTTCTACACGTACCTGTCCCAGGTGCTGAGCCGTTATGACCTCGGCCGTGACGAGTTCCAGGCATTCAAGGATGCGCTGCTGGACTACTTGCAGCGGTTCGTGGACGAGATCTCGCGGCACATGCCGCAGATCGCCGAGCGGCTGCGCAGCCTCGCGTCGCACGTGCCGGAGCTGTGCCGGCGGGCCAATGCCGGCCAGCGGCTGGTCGGGGTCGACGGCGCGCAGGCCAGGCGGGCGATGGGTCTGGCGCCGGAGGACTGGGACAGCCTGCACGCCTGGTTCGTCGGAGCGTCCGGCCGCGGCTCTGACGCCGATCACGTGCGCCGCCTGGCAACCGAGGCGATGCGGTCGCTGCTGGTCAACCTACGGCGGCTGGCCGGCAGCGCGGACCGGGAGCAGAGCCGGTACGGCGACCTGCTGAACCTTGCCCGCTGGTTCGCCGGCTCCGACGACCGGACGGCGCACGAGTTGTGGGCGGCGGCGTACGGTCTCTACTCCGCCCGGCATCTTGCCTACCGCGCCGACGACGACTCCGACCCGGTGCCGGCGACCGCGAGCTGGTGGCACACGCCGATCGCGCAGGTGCCGGTCGCGCTGCGCAAGTACGGCGAACGCAAGTCGGGCGGACGCAGCGGTGCTCGCGAGGATTTCACCGCCGCCAAGGAGCAGCGTCTCGCCGAACGGCGGAGGGTGCAGGAGCGTCAGCAGGCCGGGTTGCGGGAGATCGCGGCGCTGCGCGGGCCGCTCGCCAGGGCGCACCTGTCGGACGAGGCGAGGACCGCGCTGCTCGACCTGTACTCCCGGGCCTTGTCCGGCAACGGCCGCCGGCTCGGCGCCGATCCGGCGGTCGCGGAGGCGACGCTCGACGGTACGAGCCTGCGGCTCACCGTCCGTCGTACACCGGGATCGGCAACCGTGGTGATCAGCCCGGGCGGGCGGCTCACGCTCGCGGACCTCACCCTCGACGTCGACGTCGACGCCCAGGACGAGCGTGAGGAGGCCGGCGCGTGACCGTGCTGCCCGAGCGCCCGGGGCCTGCGCCCGACCTCGGCGCCGAGGAGGAGACCCGGGCCGCCGCGCGGGCGTTGCTGCGTGTCCCGCTGCTGTACGACGGCGGTGGTCACGACGACGAGCTGCGCCTGGTCCGCCGGCACCGCGCCGAACTGACCCGGATGTTCGCCGAAGGCCTCGGGTACCGCCTGATCGTCCAGCCCGGTGTCGTCCGCCTGGTCAAGGTCGGCCTGGGCCGGGACCACAGCCGCGGGCTGCACCGCCGATCCGGTACGCCGTTCTCGCCGCGCGGCTACGCCCTGCTCACGCTGACGCTCGCGGCGTTGACGCGCTGCCGGGCGCAGCTGATGGTCGACGAGCTGGTGGCGCAGGTGCGGTCCGCCGCCGCGGACGCCGGGATCGACATCGACCTGGACGCCATCGCGGAGCGGCGCGCGCTGCACGGCGCTCTGCTCGCGCTGTGCGATCTCGGCGTGCTCAGCGAACGCGACGGCGATCTCGACCACTGGGCGGAGCAGCGCACCATGTCGCTGCTCGACGTGCGGCGCGACCGGCTGGCGCTGCTGATCGCCGCGCCGCTGGGCGGCCGGACCAGCGCGGACGACGTGATCGACGTGATGGCGGTGCCGTCGGCGGCCGGTGGCGCCCGGGTCGCCGTACGACGTCATCTCGCCGAGCGGCCGGTGCTGTCGCTGTCCGACCTGACCGAGGAGCAGCGGGAGTGGTGGCGGCGCAACCGCAACCGTGAGCGCGAGTGGTTCCGGCAGCGCCTCGGACTGGACCTGGAGCTGCGGGCGGAGGGCGCGGTCGCGATCGACCCGGACGGCGAGCTGACGGACCTGGTCTTCCCCGGCGGCGGGTCCACCCGCCACTTCGCGCTCCTCCTGCTCGAGGCCGTCATCACCGAGCTGCGCGCGACCCACGGAGGGACGCTGGCCGGCCAGGAATGGATGACGGTCCCGTCGGCCGCCGTACGACGGATCGCGGACCAGGTGTTCGCGACCTGGCGAGAGGGCCTGAAGAAGGCGCACAAGGCCGATCCGGACGGACTGTACGCGGAGTCGCTCGCGATGCTGGAGGACGCCGGTCTCGCGCGACCGGCGGCCGATGCGGTCGCGTTCCATGCGGCCGGCGCGCGGTATGCGGCGCGCCCGGAGCTGCTCGAGACGGGACGCAGCGGGGAACGCTCGCTGTTCGACGAGGAGGACGGATGACGGCCGAGGCCACCGTCGTACCGGAGATCGGGTCCGCGCGGTCCGGCCGGTACCACCTGAACCGGGCGGGCGTCCTGAACGTCTGGCAGTACGACGACCAGGTCTTCGACTTCGCCGACGGGCGGATGCTGCTGCGTGGCACCAACGGAGCCGGCAAGTCGAAGACGCTGGAGATGCTGCTCCCGTTCGTCCTCGACGGCGACAAGGCACGGTTGACGTCGTCGGCGCGGCACCACACCAGCCTGCTGTGGTTGATGACCGACGGGTACGACGGCCAGGCCAGGGTCGGCTACCTCTGGGTCGAGTTCGCCCGCAGCGGGGACGAGACCTTCACCTGCGGAGTCGGCATCCGCGCCTCGGCGTCCGCGAGAACGGCCACGGCCTGGTACTTCACGACGACCCGGCGGATCGGCAGCGATCTGCTGCTGGAGGACGATGCCGGGCCGTTGTCGAGACAGCGGTTGGCCGACGAACTCGGCGACGGCGGCCACATCTTCGAACACGCGCGCAGCTACAAGGAGCACGTCGGGCGGGCGCTGTTCGGGCTCCCGATCAGTCAGTACGACGAGGTGCTGCGGCTGCTGTACTGGCTGCGCCAGCCCCAGGTCGGTGAGGACATCGAGCCCAAGCGGCTGGGCGAACAACTGCTCCAGGCGCTGCCGCAGCTGGACGAGCAGGCGGTGCGGGCGGCGGGGGAGACCTTCGACGAGCTGGCCGCGTTCGGGGACCAGCTCGATCGCCGCGCCGCGGCCGCCGAGGCGCTCGCCGCACTGAGTGACGCGTACGCCGGGTATGCCCGCGCGACCGTGGCCGCTCGCGGTAGTGCGGTGGTGACAGCGGTGAAGGAGGAGGCGCGGTGCGCCGGTGACCTGCGCCGCCGGCGCCGCGACCTGGAGGCGCTGGAGACCGAACGAACCGAGGCCGATCAGGCCGCCGGGGCGGTGCGCGGTGAGATCGAACGCGACCGGGCGCGGATCCGTGAGCTCGAGCTCAGCCCGGAGGCTCGCGACCAGCACCGCCTGACGCAGCTCACCAGCCGTGCGAGCGAGCTGGACGACGCCGCGCGTAAGGCCGAGGGCGGTGCCGCGCGTGCCGCGGACCAGTGGTCCCGCCGCGAGGCACGTCTGGTCAGGTCCGCCGCCGATCTGGTCGGCCGGCTGCTGTTGCTGGGCGGCCGCGTTCGAGATGCCGACCATGCGGTGCGGGATGCCGGAGTCGACGCGACGCTCAGCGTGCCGGCCGTGGCCATGCCGGACCGGCTCGCCGACGTCGCGCAAGCCGGCCGCCTGACCGACGCGCTGGTTGCCGTGGGCACCGATCTGGCGTCGGCCGGCCAGGCGGTCGGCCGCCGGCAGGCCGCCGTCCGCGTCGTCGCCGAGGCCGTCGAGGAGCATGCGTCCGCGCAACGTGACTGCGCCGCCGAAGAGCGCCGCGCCGCGGAGGCGGAGCAGCGGTGGGAGTCGTCCCGGCACGCCCACGCGGAGGCCGAAGCGGTCGCGGACGGAGTCGCCGAGGAGCTCTGGGAGCGGTTGCGGGCGTGGATCGCGGAACCGTGCGCACCCCGCTTCGCGCTGCCGGATGAGCTGACGCTGGACCTGCTGGAGGGCTTGGGCACGGCGGCGCGGGATGCGGTCGCGCCGGCGCTCGACGCGGTGCGCACCGAGCAGCAGGCGGCCGCCTCGACCCGTGACGCGGCGGCAGCCGAACTCGGCCGGCTGGCCGAGCGGCGGCAGACGATCGAGCGGGAGTCCGACCCGGCGCCGCTCGAGCCGGTCCTGGGCCGCGGCGCTCGCGCCGGCGGAGCCGGCCTGTGGCGGCTGGTCGATTTCCGCGCCGATCTGCCCGAAGCCGAGCGTGCCGGCCTGGAAGCCGCCCTGCAGTCGTCGGGACTTCTCGATGCCTGGGTCCGGCCTGACGGCGCCGTACTCGGTGCGGACCAGCGCGACGTCGTACTGCCCATCGGCCCGGCGCACCCGGGCCGGACCCTGCTGGAGGTGCTCCAGCCGGACTGCCCGCCCGACGGTGACGTGACGGTCGACGTGGTCACGGCGGTACTCGCGCGCATCGCGCTGGGACCCGGCTCTCCCGAAGCGGACGACGTCGAGGCTCACGTCGGGCTGGACGGATCCTGGGCGTTGGGGCCGCTGCGCGGGCGTGCGGAGAAGGACCGGGCGCAGTTCGTCGGCGCGACCGCCCGCGCGGCCGAGCGCGCCCGACGGCTGGCCGAGATCGACGAGCTGATCAGTACGACGCACGCCGTGCACGACGAGGCGGCCGGTGTTGTCGAACGGCTCGGTGTACGGATCGCCGAGCTGGAGAGCTGGCGCGACGCCGTCCCCGCCGTGCAGCCGCTGCTGAGGGCGTGGGCCGCGGTGGAGGCGAAGGCTGAGGTCGTCGCCCGTGACCACGGCGCGCACGAAGAAGCGCAGCGGAAGGTGCTCGCCGCCAGGGAACTGGTCGTCCGTCTCCACGACCAGGCGCGGCGGCTGGCCCAGCAGCACGACGTACCGGACGCTCGCCCGGCCCTCGACGCGCTGGCGGAGCGGCTGAGCACCGTCGATCGTGACGTCCGTGATCTCGTCCGGGCGGTGCCGCCGCTGCGTGACGACGTCGAGCGGTGGGGCGAGGAGCGCGGTGAGCTCGACGCGGACGCTGATGCCGTGCGCGTCACGACGGAGGATGCCGAGCAAGCGCGCACGCTGGCCGAGCAAGGTGCCGCCGCGCTCGCCGAGCTGACCGCCGCGGTCGGGTCCAGCGTCGCCGAGCTGCAGAGCCGCCTCGAGCAGTTGCGCAAGGCAACGAAGGACGGCGCTCGCCGGATCGAGGGCCTCGAGCAGCGCTCGCGCGACCTGAGCAAACGGATCGGCGGGTTGGAGACCGAGGTCAGGCACGCGGAGTCCGCGGTGGCCGAGCAGGCCGGCATCCGTGCGGCGGCGTTGCGCGAGCTCGGGGCGATCGCCGAGGTGCCCGGCATGCTGGACTCGGCATACGCGGGCCGCGACGCCCGGCCCGGTCTCGCGGTGCTCGCGCAGGCCGCCGGCGCCGAGGCGGGCGATCCGGTCCCGGCCGAGCTGAAGGCGCTCGCGGAGGAGATGGCCGTGCTCGGAGCCGGCGCTACTGGCGACGAGAACGCGGTCTGGCGGGCGTTCAACGAGGCTGCGAACGGGCCGGCTGCCGACCATGAGCCGCGGGTCGGTGAGTTCGGGAAGCTGCTCGCCGTGGTCGGCCGTGACGAGGGCGGTGAATGCGCGATCGGCCAGCTGGCGACCCGGGTAGCTGTCGCGGTCGAGCAGGACCGCAAGCTGCTGACCCAGCGCGAGCGGGAGCGCTTCGAGCAGCACATCCTCGGTGAGCTGGGCGACGCGATCCGGCGGCGCCGGCTGGAGGCTGACGAGCTGGTCGCCGCGATGAACAAGCTGCTCGTCGACGTCACCACCTCACAGGGCATCCGGATGAGGCTGGACTGGCGGCTGCGCGACGACGTACCCGCCGATGCCCGGGAGGCGATCGACCTGCTGCGGCAGCCGGTCGGCGCGCTGCTGCCCGAGGAGCGGGCGACGCTGCGGGACTCGCTGCACCGGCTGATCGAAGCCTCGCGCGCGGAGAGCCCGGAGCTGTCGTACGGCGATCATCTGGCCGCGGCGCTGGACTACCGTCGCTGGTTCGAGTTCCGGATCAAGTACACCCGCCCGGAGACCGAAGGAAAGTGGCAAGAGCTGCACCGGCGCTCTCCCTTGTCGCAAGGCGAGCAGAAGGTGTTGTGCTACCTCCCGTTGTTCGCCGCCGCGGCCGCGCACTTCACCTCGCTGGCCGGCGCCGCGCCGTACGCTCCCCGGCTGGTGCTGCTGGACGACGCGTTCCCGAAGATCGACGTCCGCACCCATCCACTGCTGTTCGGCCTGCTGGTACAGCTCGACCTCGACTTCGTCATCACCAGCGAACGGCTGTGGGGCGACCATGACACGGTGCCGTCGCTGGCGATCTACGAGGCGCTCCGCGATCCGTCCCAGCGCGGCATCGCGCAGTACGAGTACCGCTGGGACGGCCGGGCTCTGCGGGCCATCGGGTGAGCCTGCCGGACTGGATCGCCGCGCCCGAGCTGGCCGGGCTCTGGCAACGAGTGCGCGCACGGTTGGAGTCCACCGGCCCGCCGCCACGCGGGCGGGTGACCGTGCCGGTGTCGTCGCGCGCCGAGCGCCACGCGGTGGCCGCGCTGCTCGGTCGCTCGGTGACGCGCGACCGGGTGGCGGTCGACCTGGCAGCCTTGGACGCGCGCTTGGCCGAGCGGTCCGGTCTGGGCGGGTTGGTGGTGGTCGTCGAGGCCGTGACCGGTATGCCGCTGCGCGACCGCCCGCGCGAGCGTCACGACCTGTCGCAGCGCCGAACGGAGCCGCTGGAGGTCGCAGCGGCGCTGGTCGACCAGCCCTGGGCGCCGGCGTGGATCGACGGCCTGCGGCGTACCGGCTTGCTCACGAGCCGACCGGACGCCGTGCGGGTGGTGACCGACGCGGCGACCATCCTGAACGCCGTCGTCTGTGCGAAGGCCGCCCCTCGGTCTCGGGTCGAGCTGGGCGGGAAGCTGCTCGGTGACGCCCATGCGCTGGACGAGGACCGGGTCGAGCACCTCGTCGTACTGCGTGGTCTCGCCGCGGCGGCTGGTGTCGCGATGCCGGCGGCCGCGGACGAGCGACGGGCGCTGTGGCTGGAGTATGGGATCGAGCCGGACCTGTTGTCGTCGACGTGCCTGACCCTCGGCCTGCGGCCACTGGGCCAAGACCCGCTGGCGCGACGGTTGCGGGTAGCGGCGGAGGCCGGTGATCCGGCGCACCTGACCAGATGGGATCTGCGGCGCGGCGACCTTTCCGAGGCCGCGTCCGGGCCTGTGCTGGTGTGTGAGAACCCGCGGGTGCTCGAGGCGGTTGCGGAGACGTATGGCGGCCGTGTCCCGGTGGTGTGCACAGCGGGAGAGCCGAACACCGTGGTCGCCACAGTGCTGGAGCAACTCGCCGCATCCGGCCGGCCGCTGCGGTACCACGGCGACTTCGACTGGCCCGGGGTCGCGATCGCCAACCGCCTGGTTTCGCGCCTGTCCGTCACGCCGTGGTTGATGACCGCCGCCGACTACGAGGCCGGCCTGCTCCCGGGAGCGCCGGCACTGTTGGGGACAACGGTCGAACCGTGCTGGGACGCCGAACTGGGCGCAGCCATGCGCCAGCACGCGCTCGCGGTCCACGAGGAGTCCGCGCTGCCCTCACTGCTCGCGGAACTGAGCAAGGGCTGACCATCGTCGTACGGGAACTACGGCATCTTGCCGTCAGGCTCGGTGGCAACCGGTTCATAACCGCCGAGAAGGCCAAGTCGTGATCTGACATGCCTCGCCTTCAGGCGCTCGTCATCGGCGGGCAGCCATGGTTCATAGGCGTTGGGGTAGGTCGCGGGTGCCGCCCGGCCAGGACCAGGTCCTGCGCGAGCACCGGGAGGCTGCGCTACCACGAGGTGATCTCGGAACGCGACGGGCTGTGGCCGGTGTGGTACCGCATCTGTTCAGCCAGCCTCATGCCCAAGGTGCCGTCCAACGTCAGCGCGGCGAAGCCGGCGGCTGAGTGGCGTAGCAGCGTCACAGGTGGTTCCCCCAGGCAGCACGAACAGAGTCGTGCGGGTGGGGACGTGTCCTGTGAACGCGTGACGTGCGGCGGAAGCCCGTCGGGCCGCGTCTCAGACTTTATCCAGCCTCAGCGCTCGTGGTCGCGTCCGCGTCCGAGGATCGATTCTCTCGACGGTTGATGAGTCCTAGCGGGGCCGCTGCCCGGCGACGTCTGCGTCGCCTCCGCGGCTGGAGCTATGTCGTCCAGCGCTGCGCGTGTATGCTTCCCGAGCCGCAGAATCTCGCTGGTGCCTTGCAGTTCGGGTGGGACGGCTTCGTTCAGTCGTAGAGCGAAGCCACGCAGCATGCGCATTCGCTTGTCCGCCATGGTGTCGATGAGAGATGGGATCGTGCGTGGTTCGCGGCGGTTGTCGTCGACCATGGCTTGCATCGCGGCGATCAC
>WNFV01011097.1_pt1 | contig 11144 bp, 11 predicted proteins | sample 5400101 | NCBI WGS metagenome assembly WNFV01 (sample SAMN13153361, study PRJNA577476) | soil metagenome | isolation source: 115 cm soil or saprolite under grassland replicate 1 | place: USA:California | collected 2016-06-15
CCTTTTCTTACATTATTGGGCTGAATATTAACTTTATTTTTACTAGGCTTCTATTAAATATTAAACCGGATGATAAAGAATCGCAAGCACGAAAAGAAATAGTAAAAATTAACAATATATGAAAGTTCGCAGTTCAGTTGAAAAAATTTGTAAAAAAGGTTGTCAGTTTGTGCGTCGGAAAGGAGTTTTGCGAGTTATTTGCAAAGTTAATCCTAAACATAAACAAAGACAAGGTTAGTAAAAATAATAAGAAGTTTTCTCCCTAAACCTTAGCCGAACCCGTAGCATCCCAGGTTCTATTTTTCGGTTTTAATTTCATTCAATCTATATAAATAATTTTACCTGACATATCAAAAAACCAAAAATCTCCCCAGCCAAAACCCCCCAAAACACCACTTAAAAATCTGCTAAAAAAAATTCGTGTGAGCCTCACACGCCCCTCATATGAGCCGCATATGTCCCCCGTGTGTTTTTCTCGTATTCTAACGAGAATTAGAGCAATTATCTAAAAACAAAAATATGAACAACACCGAAACCAACCATCCCCTCAATAACGAGCAAGATTTAGAGAAGTTAATTCTCGATTTAAAAACCGAAATCCAAACTAAAGAACAAGAAGTAAAAACTTGGCAAAACGGGAAAATTAAAACTGAACAAACTCTCTTCGAAAAAGAGCGAGAAATTAGCCGTCTCAAAGAAGATATCGAAGCTCTCAAAAGAGAAAATCACCGCCAAAGAAGAATTGAACTCGACCAAAAAGAAACTAAAAATAAAAATCAAGCCCTGGAACTTTTCACCCAAAAGCTACAAGCTAAAATGGAGGTAGCTAAATAATGACTGACTTCAATCCCCTCTTAGAAAACTTACAAGAAAGAGTTGTCCAACAAGCCCCACTCAAACTCATTCATGCTCGCAATACCTACCACGTCTTTGACAAAGGCAATGTCGAATTCAACGGAGCTTATTGAGAATGAATTGGGGAACAACCCTTAGAAGGAGTAAAATGAGCCAAAACTTTGAAAAGCAAAGATTTAGAGAAAATTCCGGAAGTCTTTTCTTGCCAGCTGAAAATTATTCACGACCATGTTTATTACACCATTTACAACAAAAAGAAAGTTAAACAAGCTTTAGAAAGCCCCGCGGAAACCGCAGCTTTATTAGAAAGATTAGTGGATAGTATGAAAACTAAACCGGTCTTAGATTTAAACCAAGTTTTAACTGAGTTGCTTTGTCCGGCTGACCCGAAAGACAATTATCGGACGGTGAAAGAAATTAGTGCTGACGAAGCCGACATTGACGACTTAGACAAAGCGGCTAATATTCTCGATTGAATGGGTGAAGCGGTGGATAATATGCTCGAACCCTCCGATGAATTTAATAAAGGCTATCAGAGACCCAATAATAGCACTTGAAATAAAGTGTTGACTAATTCGGAGAGTGAAAAGAGTTTGGTCTTGATTATTGATCCATCTTTTTTACGGAAGTTAGAAACTCGGTTTTTAAGTGATGTGGCTGATGATAGCTCGCTAAATCCTTATCGAACCTTTAAGACCGTGATTCGGAAGAAATTGCCCAATAACTACAAGGCTTTAATTTTAGATGAGAAAGCTTTGGCTTTTCGAATTATTAATGAAGACGGGATTATGACTGAGCAAGTGTTTGGTTCGGGCAATATGAAGTTTGGCTATCATGTGACGGTAGTCGGAGGTTTAATTCCTTTTTGTAATAGTTGAGCTTTACGGGAAACAACCACTTAATTTGGAGGTAGACAGGATGAAAATATGAGAAAGAATGAGAAGGCAACGAGTAAGGAAAGACTTAAACTCCATCCTTACTAAATGAAACTGAGGAGGAGTATGTCCCAGAAATGCCCAAGAGTTTTTAAATAAATTTGCTCCCTGAGTAAATGAAAAACTTAAACTTGATAAAGAAGTAAAAGCCCTTTTAGAAAGAAAAGGAGTAAGCAAATTGGAGGAGATTAGTTAATGAACTACTTTGCCCAGCAATTACGACAGAAGATGAAAAGGGATTATGTTCCCTTGGAGAAATATCAAGCCTTACAATTTGCCCATCAACAAACTTTATTAGATGTCGACTACCAACTCCAAGTTTTTACTAAGCAAGAGAATGAGAAGTTAAAGCAAGAGCTAAAAGATTGAAACGAACGCTATAACGAACTAGAAACCAACTTAAATGAGCAAGCTCAACAGGCTAAGCAAGAAAAGCAAGCTTCAAAAGAACAAAATCAAGCCACCCAAACCCTCCTCCACCAAAAAATCCAAGACTTAGAACAAGCCCTCCTCAATCTCGCCAAACAAAAACTCAAAAGCAAGAAGGAAGCCCAAGAACTCCTCACCCAACTTGAAACTAATTGAACCCAAGACAAAGAAGCCTGAACCCAAGAAAAAACTCAACTCACCCAAGAACTCACTCAGCAAAAACAAGCCTATGGAGACTTAACCTTAGTAAACAAAAAACAAAACCAAACCATTAAAAACTTACAAGACGAACTCACCACCGAACGAAAAAGGGTCAGTTCCCTCCGCGAAGATTTAAGCAATAGTCAAAGCAAAGTTAATGAAACTCAAAAACAAATCCAAGCCCACCAAACCAAAATTACCGACTTAGAAAATTGAAGCCAAGGACAACATAACCGAATATTAGAGTTAGAACAGCAAAACCAAGAACATAAAGCAACCCAAGAACAAAACCAACAAGAAATCACCCACTTAAAAACTCAACTCACCAGCCACCAAAATAAAGAGCAAGAACTCAACAAAATCATCCAAGCCACCCAAACCAAACTCACCCAGACCGAAAACACCCTACAAGCCACCGAAGCCAAACTTAATGACACCAAAAATAAAGCCCAGCAAGATAATCAAACTAAACAAAACCAAATCAGCACTCTCCAAAGAGAAAAAGGAGAACTCCAAATCCAAATTACCAATCTAACCCAACAACTCACTGAAAAAACTCACACCATCGCCGCCCAACTCACTCAAATCAACGACAAAGACAACTTAATCACTAAGCAAAAAGGAGTATTGGAGCAATTACTAGCTAACCGAGAAGAGAGATTACAGGAATTAGGAGGGGAAAATGTCTAGAATTCAAGAAATCGAGCAAGAAATCTTAAAACTGGCTTGAAATGATTTTAAAAATTTTTCCGGCATTCAAGCCAAATGGGGAATGGAAATACTTGAAGGTTGAGGGGTCAAAAATCTCATTACTTGGGTAGGAAACAATGAGGATATCGACAATGAACTCAGGGAAATTTCTCTGCCAGAAGACAAATCCTCTGCACGTTTAGCTGTCCTCAAAAATATCTTGAACGTAGGATATATAGATGGAGGAAATGGCTATTTTCTTGGACAGAACCACCACCCAGTAATTAGATTATTCATTGAGTGAAGGGATATATTAGAGACTGAATTGGAGCAAAAGATTACTACCCTTGCCACCGAAGTATCTACTCACCTCGAAGCCTTACAAAGAGGGCAAGAATGAAGTGAACGACAAGCCTCAGAAATCCAGCAAAAAAATCAGACCATTGAGCAATTACAAACTAATCTCACCCAAGCCCAACAAAAATACCAAAACCATCTCACCCAAGAAAAAGCCCAAATCCAACAAGAAATCCAACTAATTAAGGAGGTAATCCAATAATGAATAACCCTACCCAAAAAGACTTGTGAAAAGCCAATCTGCTAGAATTTCTCCATAATTGCTTAATTGGCATTTCCCACCTCACTTGCTCTAACCCCACTTGCCCCCTCGTTTTAAATTGAGGCAACCTGGAAAGAAAACTCTCTAAAAAAGGTAAATCAGCCCTCCTCAAAATCACTAAGGATAAATTCCTCACCGTCGATATTCTCGCTTACGAACTCAACGGCTTAGAAGAACCTCTCAACCTCACTATCCAATACCGGGACGGCAAAGAAGCCTTAGTGAGAAGCAAAGCCGAACAAGAAGAACTCACCCAAAACCTCACTCCCGAAGAAAAAGCCTCTTTATCTTTCCTTGACCCCTCCGAAGTAGTTTGTTTTTTCAATAATCCTACTCACCGACCCAACCTGGAAGGAGCTGAAGAAATCTACCTCAATGACCTCTGGGAAATCAAAGAAAAAATCAAGTGAGACCGCGAGAAGTCTAAGAAAAAAGTCTTTCTCTTTTGTGAAAATGACCCTTCCGAAGAAACCCAAGCTAAAAAGATTGATGCTGCCGAGAAAGATTATCTTTTCTACATTGCCGACCCCTCCACTACCAACGAAATTAAGAATTATGAAGTTTACAGCCCTTCCAAAGGCACCGAAGAAAGAAGCCGACTTTATCAGGATAGCAAAGAAGAGTTTAGCGAGTTAAGGAGAGTATTTGGCATTCGCCACTTAACCAGCAAAAAAGAAGACCGCCAAAATAACCCTGAAATAGAATTAAACGAAGCCCAATTTGTGGCTTTGGAAAGGGAAAAATGACGAGAGAGGATGAAAAGCCTTAAAGAAGCCGAGAACAAAGCTTTTTGTCAAGGAAAACATACTCTGACTTATGGAGCTTGGCAGGAGAGACAGGAAGCTGAGATAGAGAAAGTGAAGGAAATTCAAGCCCCAGAACCAGATAAACTCCTAGACTTAGAACAAAGGCTAAACCAAGAGCAAAAGGAGGGAGGTAAATAATGAATATCGGTTGTTGTGAAGTAGCCATGGCGGGCTTGGTGGTGAATGTAATCTCCCTCGCCATCTATGCTGGCTATAACATTAAACTGAAAGCCAAAGAAGCCCAATTAGAAAAACGAACCCAAGTATTGGAGAAAAAGAACGGCAAAGAACAAAAACAACTCGACCAACTGAAAGCCGAAATAGAGAAATTGAAGGGAGGTAAACCCTAACCATGAATAAAAAATTATTAGCCCGTATTGAAGCCTTAGAAACTTTAACCCAAAGACTAGAACAAGCCATATTGGAAATTAGAAACTCTTGTCCTTGTGTAGGATTTCCTGAACCAGAAGAAAGCATACCTAATTGTGAACCGTTTATGGAAGAACCTGAAGGATGAGACATACCAAGCTGTGAACCTCCTTGTTCTAGATGTGGGCAAGAAGATTGTCTATGTGATAACGAAAGAGAAGAACCCAAAGAGGAGGTAGAATATGAATAAAGACCAATTAAAGCAAGAACTCTTAGCCAAAATCAAGCAAGGTATCAAACCAAGCCAGCTAAAAAAGCCACGGAAAGCAAGCCAAACTTCAACCCCAGCTTCCAGTCCTCCGACTAGTCCAATTATTGTGCCCGTGGATAAGAAAACCAAGCCAAACATTACGAACCGGAACAAAAGCCCCAGCAAAAACACAGACGAAACCCTAATAAACCAACTCCAAGAGCAAGTGGACTTTTGAAGCCAAACCGCTCAAAACCATTTAACTAATCTCCAAAGAGCCACAGCCGAGAATGATTATCTCCAAGAGCAAATTAAAGAACTAAAAAACCAACCAAACCAACTCAGCCAAGCAGCCGAACAAGCCTTAAAAGAAGCTAACCAAAAAATCAGGGAATTAGAAGCCAAAAATAAACAACTCAAAGAAAATATCACCCAACTAGAAAACCGAGCAAAAACCACCGCAGAAACCAAAGAAATCGGAACCCAAACCTCCCCACAACCCAAAACCTACCTCTTCACCTGTGGTATCTGTGAACAAAACAAAAAATCTCAATTACACCTAGCCAAAGTAAATGGCTTAGGCATCAACCCCCACAAACAAAATAAAATCTGTGATGCTTGTATCCGTAAAGTCGACATCATAAAACCAAAAGAGGAGGAATTTTTCTAAAATGACCACCATAGCTAACAAATACCCAACTTTCCAAGATTTCTGAACAGCTTACCGCACTACTTATTTCGAGCAACATAAAGACTTAGTAATCCGAAGTATTATGGCAAATATTGCCCATATCAATTACCACTATTGAAAAGATAGTCATTATGAACCTTATGAAGGAGTATTTTACGGCAAATTCTTCGGTAAAATGACGGTAGATGCCATTAATTACAGCCGAAATAGAGAGCTCTATAACAACATCTTCAAAACCCTTAACCTTAAAGACAAAGACCTATTCAAAACTAAAACTGAAAGCAAAATAGAACATAGCAAAGTCAATAAAAAATCTAAAACTACTCCCCAAAGCACTGAATGAACTAACATTCCTTACACCCCCGGAGAAGATATGCTCAGTGAAACTTTTGGTCGAGCTCAATTGCTTAAACAGCAAACTAAACAATTAAAGAGTATTGAGAGAGAAGAGACCACTGGGAGAAGAATCCAAAATGAAGATGGTTCGGTTTCTTACCAGCCGACTTATGATAGAACCGATACCGAAACTTGGGGAGATAAGGCTTGGTTAGGAAAACTTTTAGGTGCTTTACAGTATATTCAGTTTGACTTTGACCCGAAGAGTTATCGGTTTTTATTTATTAAAATGTTTGGTGCTTCGGGGTATTTGATTACTTTACCATCGGGGAGAAAAAAATGAATCTCTACTCCTTACGAAGAGGACGAAGAAGAAATCTCTCCACCGAAAAAGAAAAAAGAAGAGTTTCCTGATCTTACTTGGGAAGAATGAAAAACTATTTGTCAAGCTGAAAATAAAACACCTACCCAACAAAATTACTATCTGGAATGTATCACTCGCTATCATAAGAGGAAAGAACGAGAAAAGGCTCCGACTGGTTCTCTCACAGCCCTCGGAATAGAAAAACAAAAAGAATTAGCCGAAGGTCTTATCCAAGCTTGAAGCAAAGATTTAAATGTTCCTACTTTGGAGAAGTTTGCCGAGGTAATGAACTCTGTTTTAGGCTTTACTGAATTCAAAGAAAAGATGAAAATGTATCTTCTGAATTTGGCTGATGACATCGAAGAAGGTCAGAAGACTGAACAAACTATTTATGTCTTATTAGGTCCTCCTGGTGTCGGTAAGAGTTATATTTCCGAAAAATTAGCCGAAAGTTTCGAAAGACCATTAATTAATGTGGATTTAGGTGGTCGGAGTGATACCGGAATTTTAGAGGGAGTTTCTCCTTCGGTAAAAGCTGCTTATCCGGGAAGGATTTGTCAAGGATTAGCGGTGGGTAAGAATAGAGGAGCCATTATTTTATTAGATGAGTTTGAGAAAGTAAGAGACGAAGGATTAAAAATGATGCTCGGGAATGTTTTAGATATTAAGAAAAACAAAGACTGATACGACCAATTTTTAGGTTATCGGATTGATTTAAGTGATACCATTATTATCTGCACCGCTAATTATGCCGACCAAGTGCCAGATTTTGTGCAAGATAGGGCTGAGTTTATTAATATTGAACTTTACACTTACCAACAAAGGTTAGAGTATGTGATGGGGATGCTGAAGGGAAAGTTGGGAAAGAATGCGAAGACTAGTTATGCGGCTGGGCAATTGACGGAAGGGTTTTGTAAGTATATTATCTGTGAGGCTTGAGGGTTGAGACAAACTAATGCCAATATGGAAAATATTTATAAGACTTTGAGGGGTTATGCTAAGTTGAATAAGGCAATTGGTGATTTTACTGAGTTTGAGCGAGTGGAAGAAACGAATAATCGGTTTATTTTTCATTATGACGGGGGACAGAAATTGAGTTTGACGAGATTAAGAACCGAGAATTTGGAAGGAGAGAGTGTTTTAAGTGAGAATTTAGGGTTAGGTTGACCTAATTTTGGTTTTACTAAGCCAAAGGTGGTGGTAACGAAGTAGTATGGCAGGAATAACAGCAAATTATATAAAAAAATTAGAGGATATTAGGGCTAATCCTGAACATTGAAATCAAAAAATGAGTATCATTGAATTCAAAGACAAAAATAATAAACCTTACTGAACCAAAGAATATACCTGATTACCCCATTGAAAAAGATGAAAAGAAGCCACCACCTGAATTCAAGAAACAAACTTTTCCGAATATAATTGTAAAATAATTTGAAATGAAAACAATTCTATCACTCTCTACACTCAGAATTATTTTGGTAAACTAAGAGAAATCGAAGAAAAAGAACAAGAACTGTTAGGGAAAATCAGAAAAAAGGTTAGAAAAGAGTATAATCATCCTACTCTCGAATTAGAATCTGGGCAATTAAGTGATTATCGAGAAAGATTAGCTGAAAGTTTTAAATTTACTAAGCATGAAGAATTTACTGAGTGAGCAGCTAGGGATTTATACGAAGAGGAATTAGAGGAATGGAAAAGGCTGATAGTAAAGAAAGGAAGATTAAAGGAAGAAGACCGAGGAATTGCTTATGATTTAGCACGTAATGATATTGCCATTTTATGAAAAAAGAAACTTTATTGAATTAGTAATTTTATTTATATTAATAACTATAAGTTGACGGTGGAAATCAAAGCTAAAGTTTGTCCAGTGTTTGTGAGGTATCCGAAGTGATTGAGTGGGGCTGGGAGAGGAGTTATTGAAGAAGGCAATCTTATTAAATTGACTAGTAAGAAGTTGGAAGATAATCAGAGAATGCATTATCTTTTTTGTGGAGAATTGGGGATTAAGAAGATTGATCAGCAGGCTTTTGGGAGTTATCAGCCTAAGTTTCATTTGTTTCGGATTCGTCCAATCACTGTTAGTCCTAGTGGCGTAATGGGAACATATATTGGTTGAGCCAACAAGAGCGAAGGAGGTTTAAAAATACCTTACAATGTTGGATTAGAACCTTTTGACGAACAAAAACAAGTCGATGAAAGAGGTCTTTGAGAAAGAAATCAGCATGCTTTCACAGCTCTAATGGCAATCAGCAAAATTACTGGAGCAGAAGCACCAATGAGAGCAGCCATTCAATCTTTATTAAAAACCAACCTAATTTTAATGATTGGACCAGAAGAAATGGTTAACTATGATAAGTCTTATTTTGCCAAGTTTGAAGAATACGAAGAAGAATTATTTCCTAACAATCCCACTTTTACGAAATGGTTAAAAGAGCAGCCTCACCTATGAGACCACACTACTTTTCAATTTTACCTTTTTGATAAGATAACCATGACAGCTAATGGTCGATATTTAGGAGTTAAAGAAAGAGACGGCAAATTTGTTTTGCCTTACCGACTGTTTATTAATTGCTCTCCTGGGGCTTTATATTACCGTTGGCAGTTTGGTTTTATTTATGTCAAGCTAGAAATTAGCACCCAAGGCAATTTTCAAGACTATACCAATCCCATGAGATTTATGAAAGGATTTAACTTTAAAATTGAAGGTGGTATCTTAGGCAGTGGAGGAGGATTTGGCATGGGAATGAATTGAGATAGTAGCAGTTCCGACCAAGCTGGTAAAAGTGATTTTAAACAAGACCCTAGTCCTGAACAAGAAGCTCACACTGAAAGAATGTTTAAAAGCACTTTTAAAGATGTTTTAGACAAATCTGTTGAACCAGCTATGTTTAATGCTAATACGATTGACTTTAATTATAGTTTAGGGGAATTTTTTAATCGGCTAACTGATCCAGTTTGATTTTATCGGGTAGAGATTAGTGAATTATTGCATAACAGATTGAATTGAGCTAATAATAAAAGCCCCCTTATTGGCTTGCCGTTTTCTTGACATGAATTAGGAACTTGAACCCAAAAACCAGGTTATTGAAAATGAAGAGAAGTATTGCTGGAAGAAGACACGGAAAAATTCTTTACTAACCTTATGCATCGTGGTTATTGGTTAAGTGATGGTCAAACTTTAGAAAATCCTAATTTGAAATATTAGTCAAGCCGAAGAAGAAATAATCGAAACCAGAGAACAAATAAAAGAAACTCTAATGACAGCTGACATGACCCAAGCTGATTATAGTGTTGTTGATTACATTGGCTCTCAAGATGCTAATATTTGACAACAAATGGGACATCGAGTTCATCCGGAAAATTGAGGCAGTGGTGGTCGAGACTGTTTGGGTTGTTTGTGTGGAGGAGGTAGCCATGGAAATCCTAACTATTCTTTTGAAAAAGTTTATAATTTCACTAGTGGAGGTTCTTTAACTTTAAAAACCCGAGGTAGCGGAGAACAAACTTGTCCAATCCCAGCCGAAGGAGGCAAAGTAACATTTTGAGCTAAGGGAAATTCGGGAGGCATCGATTTAGAGACGGAAAAGATTACTCGAAGTATTAAATTGAAACCTAGCATAACTACTAAACAAGAAATCGACCAAGAGCAGTTAGAAAATGAAACCGAACAGGAAGAATTGGAAACTCTTGAGCAAGAAAGCGAAGACGAAATGAATAGAGAATTAGGAAGTAAAGATAGAGAAAGAGAGCAAGAACCAGAGAAAGAGCCAGAAGAAGAAAAGGAAGAAGAAGCCGAGCGGGAGCAAGAGAAAGAACAGGAAACCGAAAAAGAAGACGAGAGAGAAACTGAGCAAGAGACTGAGAGGGAAAAAGAGCATGAACGAGAAAAGGAAAAAGAACAGGAAGAGGAGCAAGAAAACGAAGAAGAGAATGAAGGAGAAGAGGAGGATGAATTGTAAAATATTTTTATGAACGAAATAGTTTTTGGAGTTAACATTCTTGAACATTTAAAGAAACAGTTAGCCGAGGAAGAATTATCTGTTAAGCAAAGAAAAGATTTAAAAGAATTAGTCAAGCATTTAGAAAGTGGCAAGTCTTACCACGAATATCAAAAAACTAATTAATATGAAAAAATGTAATAGATGTCAAAGAAATGTCGAAAATCCACAAGTTAGTAGGAGTTGTTATCATATCGTAAAATTTGATTTAAAAACTCCTCTCGAATTAGAGAAAGTCGACCAAATTTATTGCTGTGAACCTTGCTGATATCATGAAAAAGAAAGTGAAAAGTATTTGAACAACCCTCAATATCTTATAACTCACTGAAAAATGAGTATTAATTCAACTAAGTTTGACCATGGTGAAGAAATCCAAAAAACCAGAAGTGATTTAATAACCATCTACAAAGAAATGAAGAAAAAGGGAAATACCAGCATTAATCTAGAAGAGTTAGAAGAGTTAATTCAACTCCGAGGACTTTTAGAGCAATGAGGTTCCGATGCTCCCATTAATCAGCAAAAAAAAGCCAGAAGAGAGGAATTGGAAAGAAAATATAGTGGTGGTTCACAAAATCCAATAAATAGTGAACAATCTAATTCG
>WNFV01016165.1_pt1 | contig 11143 bp, 8 predicted proteins | sample 5400101 | NCBI WGS metagenome assembly WNFV01 (sample SAMN13153361, study PRJNA577476) | soil metagenome | isolation source: 115 cm soil or saprolite under grassland replicate 1 | place: USA:California | collected 2016-06-15
CTTTTGGGGGTAGGTTTTTGGAAAAAAGTGACGAGCCAGGCCAACTGCTGGTAGTATGGAGATGCTTACTCACCCATACTCTCCAGAGGAGACTGATGGCTCGCCACGATGGATTATCGCAATGGACCGATTGTGTGTCAAGCAACATGCCGCATCTCACCAAACCGCAGGCCACGGTCCTGGCGCTGTGGAGCTTTGGCATGGCCTGTACCCGCTCGTGTGGCCGCACCACGGTCGCCACGTTCTTGGCCTTGCTGCTCAGAGAGCCGCTCGCCAATCTCGAACAGCGCTTGTACGAATGGTGCTTGGATGCCAAGGACAAGGCCGGAAACAAGCGCACCAGTCTCGATGTCACGACCTGCTTTGTGCCGTTGCTCGGCTGGATTATTCGGCTCTGGACCAGCGAGCAGATCGCCCTCACGCTGGATGCCAGCAGCTTGGGCGACCGGTTTGTGGTCCTGGCCGTCTGCGTGGTCTATCGCGGCTGCGGCATCCCAGTCGCCTGGACTATCTTGCCGGCCGGAAAGAAACGCGCCTGGCGCCGCGAGTGGTTGCGCATGCTGCGGCTGCTGCGCCCAGCCATCCCGCGCGCCTGGACCGTGCTGGTTCTGGCCGACCGCGGCTTGTACGCGCGCTGGTTGTTCAGGAGGATCGTCAGGGTGGGCTGGCATCCATTCTTGCGCATCAATCAGGGCTGCAAGTTCCGCCCGCTGGGCTACGCCCAGTTCGTGTGGCTCAGCGACCTGGTGGATCAGATTGGGCAACGCTGGCGCGGGGCTGGGACGGCCTTTGCCTCGCGCTCCTCGCGGTTGGACTGTACGCTGCTGGCCTGGTGGGGCGACGGCCATACCGAACCCTGGTTCGTACTGACCGATCTCGCTCCCGACGGCTGCGACGCGCAATGGTATGGGCTGCGCTCCTGGTGCGAGCAGGTCTTCAAATGCACCAAGCGCGGCGGCTGGCAGTGGCAACAGACCCAAATGACCGATCCAAGCCGGGTGGCCCGTCTTTGGCTGGCGATGGCGGTGGCTACGTTGTGGATGATCACGCTTGGCAGCGATATGGAGCTTGGCCCGGCCGACAGCGCGCCCGATCTGCCCGATCTGCGTCCACTTCTGGGATTGAGCGGCACGCGGCGGCCACGCCGCCTGCGGCTGTTCCGTCTGGGCTGGCTGTGGCTGCTGGTGCAATTGATCGAGGGGCAGCCGCTGCCGGTGCCGCGCCGGCTGGTGCCTGAACCCTGGCCGGATATTCCGGAACGCTTGGATCTGCCGATACAGCATCAGAAAGCCCTTGCCTATGCATACATGTAAAACCTACCCCCAAAAGCCCCCAACCCCCCCTTACACCCTGCGAGCAAGCCGAGGAGGGTGGTGGTGGAGCAAAGCGGACGGACGATCGAGAAAGGAGCGGCCCGCGCCGGGCCGCAGGGCCCAAGCTGTCCCAAGCCGCACCCGAGATTCCTGATGCGGAAACGACCAGGTTGCTTCAGACGATCAATGTGCTCCCAGAGCAGTTGATCGAACTCGCGGAACTGCCCACAGCGACCATCGAAGCCGCGATCGCCGATGGAAGAGCGCGAGACGGGATCCGCGATCTCGCCGGCTGGGTCGTGAGCCTGCTGCGCGCCCACCGCGACTATGGCTGGAAGATTTTACCACCCGCCCCGCACCCAGACTCGCCCGAGGCGCTACGTGCGGCGTTCGCGCGCTACGCGGTCGAGCAGGAGGCCGCGCGCCGCGAGGGGATCGACGACGAACTACCGTGGTTCCCAGCACCCGCGCCGGCGCTGCTCAACCTGCCCGGCGCGCTGATTCGGCTGTGGAATGAGGTGCAGGCGGCGCTCAAGGCCCAGATCTCCCGCGCGGAATTCGACGCCTGGATCCAGCGCTTGTCCCTGCTCGGCGTCGAGCGCGGTGTGGCGACGATCATGGTGCCGAATCCGCTGGCGAAGGCGGCGATCGAGGACCGCTACCTCGGCATGTTGCGCGACCTGCTGAGCATGTTCGCCGGCGAGCCGCTGGAGGTGCGGGTGATCCTCAATCCGAGCGCGCTGCCGGAAGGGGGAGAGGCGCCGGCGCATTCGCCACCGGCGCAGGCCGAGGCAGTCGCGTCGACCACAGATGGATGCCCGACCTGGATCGCTGCCGAGCGCTGGCCCACGCTGCCGGCGATGCTGCGCGCCGCGCTAGCCGGCTCCGATCTGATCGACGGCGCAGTGCGGGGGCGCTCGCCGTATCTGAGTTGGTTGCTCGGAACGAGATACGCGCGCGAGGTGAGCGAGCTTTTGCCTATGGATACCAATGCACACTCTTATATACCTAAATTTCGGCCAAACGAGCGGTATTAGCGCAGCATGGGCCACCAAGTTTGAACGGCTGTTCTGGTGTGTATGCTTGACGTGTGCCAACATCCCCTTGATGATATCATATGGTGCGGCTACATTTAATTACAAATACATCAACGGAGGTTTTCTTCGATGACGAAAATGGATGAGGTGAAGGTACAGCGCTTAAATGACATCGACTACCGCCTGCTGATCGAGCATATCCCGGCAATCACCTACATTGCTGCGTGGGACGAAGACAGCAGCACGATTTACACCAGTCCACAGATCGAACGGTTGCTCGGTTTCTCTCAAACCACATGGATGGCCGACCCTACTCGCTGGCTCAAGCAGATTCACCCTGACGATCGCCAGCGGGTGCTGGAAGAGCTTACTCGCATTCGTGCTGGCGGCGAACCGGATCCAGTCGAATATCGAATGCTCACATTCACTGGTGAAGTGCGTTGGTTCCGCGACGACACCGCAGTGCTGCGCGACGACGATGGCCGGCCGTTGGCACTATACGGCGTGATGCTCGACATCACCAGGGAGAAAGAGTTGGAGGCCGCGCTAGTTGAAGTCCAACACTATCTATGGGAGGCACGCAGGCCGACATTATGTGAGCGTGAACTGAAGGTGCTGCGCCTGATTCGCGACCGTTATACCGATAGTGAGATCGCCCGTAAGCTTACTATCTCCGAGCGCACTGTACGGAATGATGTGAAAGCCATCTGCGCGAAACTTGGCGTGAGAAAGCGAGCCGAGTCGGTGCGTGAGGCGATCCTGTGGAAATTGATTGATGAATAAGGTCAGCTTTCTTACAATAGGCAGACTTCCTTGCCGGGTTCCGGTAACAAAGTCTGCCTGATTCCGGTACGTGCTTTTGCCGGGTTTTGCTTGACCAAAACTTAAAAAAGGATTATTATAGGTTCACTCCTTGTGAATCATATAAGTTAAGTAACTGTTTGGGTCTACACACGTGCTCGCGGCTACTGCGTTGCAGTGCCAAGCGTGGGATTCGAAATAGACAAACCAATTTCCGCTGACCATAACATCCCCATTTGCGGAAAAATTTCTCGTTATTCTCCGGCTGCGTTAAAAATTGTATCTGAGCTTCGTAATTTATTCGTAGCGCTAAGAAGCTATGAGGTCAAGTATGCGGCACTGGCATTCTGCAAGCAATATTATTTTACTTATTACGCTTCTCTCGCTTGGCGTAGTAGTCGCTTTTCTTGCACCAAACAAAACTGTGCATGAAAGTCCTACTAACTCTGCGCCTGCAAGTAATCCAATAACATTAGCTCCATCCGCACCCCCAGTACTTCCTACACTACCACCAATCGGCCCTTCGCCGACACCTGAAGATCCCAACGCTCCCATCACCGAAGTACCTATTCTTACACCAAGAGTATTAATACCCCGCACCGTACCCTCACCTATTCCCTCAGATCCTTATGAAATTATTGTTAATGGAGAACGAGGTATTTTCGATCCAAAAGAAATCACGAAAATGTCGGAAGTCGTTGTTGTAGGAACTGTTCGAAAAGTTATGCCTGCGCGATGGACAACTGCTGATGGAAAACGCCCGATTAATCCGCATGCACCTGATAATACTCACACCATTTACAGGCCTGTTCTAATAGATATCGAGTTACCTATTAAAGGAATACAAAACAAACAATCGCTGATTCTTTTTGCTTGGGGAGGCGTTGTTGGGAACGATAGTGCTAGATCGTCAATGGATAATTTATATACATTCAATCAAGGAGACCGTGTAGTCGTTTTTTTAAACAAACAAGGAATTAATCTTAATAATGAGCCTCTATGGAGTATTATTGAACACTACACCATAGATGGTCAAGATAATGCGAATAATGGATATCAGAGTATACCTTTGCAGAAATTATTAGATGACATACGATCCGCGCTCTAATCTCTAGTTCTTAACATACATAAGGACATTTCTATGCACCAGAAGAGAAACATAACGTTCGTTCGTTCTATTGCATGTGTGATATTTTTATTCGCAGTGACTGTTTCCTCGTCATTTGCATATGATACAGACATCAGGTGGCCCGATAATGTTACTATTATTAATTACACTATCGACCCAAACATTGCTTCTAAACTAGGAGTGTCTAGCGCTATAAGTGTTATAGATAATAATGCAGTAAAATGGACAAATGCCTCGCTCGCTTATTATCAAAAAGTCTCTACATGGCCAAATGGTAATATTGTTACAACAGCAAATTTCCGTACAGTAACACCCTGTCCTACCGTTAATGACACATGGTATTCTGTCAATTGTACTTATGCTTCGGCAGGACGGCTTACTGCTACAAAAATATATTTTAATACTTCTCCAACATATACTTGGAATAGTAGTGGCACAATGGATTGTACTGCGACGCCCAAAAAAGCTGATTTTGTTACAACGTCTCTACATGAAATGGGGCACTCGCTAAAATTAAAAGATAGTCCGGCTGGACATACTGAAGCTGTAATGTATTTTAATCGATGCGTTGCAAAACAAAGCTTGGCAGAAGATGATAAACAAGGCGCACATCAAATGTATGGGCCTTGGGATGGATGGGAAGTCCAAAGCATGCAAGGTGAACTTAATAGAGTGACGTATGCTCCGGTGAATGTTGTTGGGTACAACAACCTTAATTCTTCATTACCTGAACGATACCCTGTTTCAGCTGAATTTGGAGTGCCTCTCATATCTGGTGCTAGATATGACCATATAGCTGGTTATGCGCGCACAAATTCTGCTAATGTATACTTTACTGTTGCTCATGATGAAAAAGATACTTCATCTAGTAAGACGTATTTTACTATTCAGAGTGGAATGTGTTTAGTTTGGGACCAATATAATTATCAACAGTCAACTGCATCTGTCGATTTTGCAATGACTGACGAGACTAGGTTGCAGTTCACTGGACTAACTGATCAGAGCGGAGTTGGGTTATCTCCAAAATACAGATATGTATATGCTACTAGAGTGTGGCACACCTTCCGTGTAAATCTTAGTCCTTTAGCAGGGAAAAAGGTTAGGCGTTGGATGTATGGATATGATAATTCTCTAACTGGCCAAACTGGACAATTCCGCGTATACTTCGAAAATCTTCGGATCGAGGAGGGGACAAACTGCGGTGGCGGAAACTGAAAACGGTTTTATAACTGGAGTTTTGCAAAGTTGAGCCAGGGGTTATCCTATCGTAGGGTTAAGGTAGGAGGTTGCCGTTGGCGAGCAACATTGGGCGCACAGCGGTCGGCCGCTGCGCCACCTTAGGCTGCCGAATGCTCCGCATCGGTTGACCTACACGCTTGACACATGGAACAAAGTGCAGCTCAGACGGTCTCACCAGTACGCACTATCCGCTCGCGCTTGCTTCCACGCGTTCTAACCACTCGCTCATCAGCGCCTGGTACAACTGTACCTGCTCGACGTCAACCACATGTCCGGCTTGGTCTAGCACCGCGTACGTTGCACGAGGGAAATTCTCCAGGATCTTCCATGTGTCGCGATAACCCCCCACGTGATCCTGCCGGCCAAGCAGGAAGAGCGCCGGTTCCCCAAAAGGCTGCGGCAGCTCATCGACCGGGAAGGAAAAGGTGCGCTTCAGACGATCCTGGAACGCGTTATCCTGTTTGGCGTCTTCGAAGAGCGGGCGCAGGGCCTGTACCCGGCTGAGGGTCGCCCGATCCTGCACCACCAGCAGCGCTTCAGCGACGGTTCTGGTCCACTCGTCCAGCTCCGTCAGCGCGGCCTCATCTCTGCCCAGCACTGTGCGCTGGGGCAAGTCTCTCTCTTCACGCTGGATGAGCGGACTGACTAACAGCAGACCAGCAACCTGCGCAAGCCGACGATGGAGCACTCCGCGCGCATAGTAGCCGCCCCGCGAGAACCCTGCCAGCGTGAATCGCTCGTTTGGAATCACGCGGTCGATGAAACTGAGCAGCAGGTCGACCAGTTGATCTTCGTTCTGCATCCAGGCTGGGCCAGGGGTCGCGCCATGACCGGGCAGATCCAGGTAGATGCGCTTCCATCCCGCACGGTGGTTGAACAGCGGTTCAATCTGCGCAGCCGCAGCGCGGTGGTCTCCCTGAGCTCCGTGCAGAACGACCAGTGGCCTTCCCTCACCGAGCATTTCATAGTGGACGCTCGTGTTCTCAAGCTGACATTCCATGGTTAGCTCCTTGTTTGACGAGCAACCAGTACCAGGTCATGGTGACCGATCGAACGTGGAACAGGGCCGCCGCACGGCGAGCATCCAGTCGCCGCGAAGCGCCCCAGTGGGACGGCATTGCGGATATAGCGCGCTGCATTAATCTCTAAAGTAGCGGCCGGAGTTGTGGCTTCGGCGAAGGCCAGATCCGATCGTGAGACGCGACCCAGTTTAGATTTCAGTGCAGCGCGCTATAGAAGCCGGCGGCACAATCGCCCGATCTCGGCGCGCAGCGCTTAATTCATGGAACGAATTAGCGGGCGCATGCGCTTATTATCCTCCCGCGCGTGATTCGGCGCAAGCGCTTCAGCCATCCGGGTAGCATTGGCAGCGACGAATCTATCGCAGTGGTGTGCTCCGACCTCATCGTTGGCGGTCTCCATTGTTGAGCCAGAACTCATCCTGTAGTACCATAGCCGGAAGGCGTGGATGCTGACATGCTCAGGAGCCTGTATGCCTGCCATTATCGAGTTCCCCACTGTCGTCCAAGACCTCGTGGCCCAGTATGGCGATCTCTTTGCCAATGAACCGGAACGCCGCCACTTCGCGGAGTACTTGACCGGCCTGTTCATCGCCGAACGCAAAACCGTCAGCAACCTCGACAGCCCCACCTTGCGCGGGAACTATGCTGTTGCACCAGGGAACAACGCGTTTAATCTTCAGGTTGTCGGTGACCGCACCTACATTGCGGATGGGGCCGGTGGAGTACTGCTGCTTGATGTCAAGAATCCAAGCAGCCCAACCTTACTCGACACATATAAACCACCAGGTTTTAACATTGTCTACGCTATACACGTCATCGTTGACTTGGCCTACGTGACGGATGGTGCTAGCAGCCTGTCGGAGAGAACTAATAAAGTGGGGCAAGAGCGTGACTATCAGGCCCGCTTTGTCCACTATCGGGGCGCAGGAAGGCTTTGGAGGCCACCTACGCACCCCAGGTGGGTAAGAAAACGGTATTTTAACCAACTACGCGGCACCTATGTTATGACAAGCGATGCCTTTGATGTGCAGGTCGTGAGTGATCTTGCGTTTGTCGCCGATGATGCCGATGGACTTCAGATCATTGATGTGAGCGACACGAGCAATCCCGTCCTGCGTGGGAGTTCCATCGCTCTAGGCGACGCCGTAGATGTCCAGGTGGCGGACAACCTCGCTTACGTCGCCGATCAGAAATATGGATTACAGATAGTTGATGTTGATGTCCCCACGAGTCCACGACTGCTCGCTAGCTATCCCACGCCAACGGCTGCCCGCGCTGTGCAGGTCGTGGGAGGCCGCGCCTACATTGTCACGGGTACCGGCTATCCACCCTATGCCAGTCAATTACTGCTCTTCGATGTGCGCGATACCAACCACCTATCGCTCCAAGGTAGCTACACTGCCCTAGCGGACGCTTACCGGATGGATGTGGTGGGTGACCTCGCCTATGTCACCGATGGAAATGCAGGTCTCCAGATCATCGACGTCAGCAATCCGGCCAGCCCGACGCTGCGCGGCCTCTACTACACATCCTCAGCTATAGATATACAGGTCGTCGACGACCTGGCCTACCTGGCCTACCCGATCAGCTATGTTGATCCGGATACGCGACTAGAGATTGTCGACGTGAGCGATCCGGCCAACCCGATCTGGCGGGGCAGATATCAGACGCCGGGGGCGACAGTCGCTTTGCAGATAACCGGCGATCGGGTCTATGTGGCGGATCGGAACGGCGGGCTGCAAATCCTGGGGTTCCACCCCGAGCGCCTGCCCCCAAAAATGTTCTTGCCGCTGGTGCAACGGGCCAAGTAGCCCAGCGCGCACGCCGCAGATCACCTCGATGAGACGATTATGGCGGATCGCCCCGACCGCTGCTTCGGGGCTGCGGATACGAAGGAGGGAACTCAATGTACCACATTCGCTCCTACCACTGGATGGGCCTCCTGGTGATGATGATGGTCGTATTCGTCGTGGCACTGCCTGCACAAGCGCGCCCTGTTGGGCAGGGCGCACCCGCCCGGATTGACGCGAGCGCGGCGACTTGGCTGGCGCAAGCCACCCCCGCGATGACCGCAACTTTCATCGTCGAGCTGCGCGATGACGGCTCCCAAGCCCAGGCCGACCAGGCGCGGAACATCCCCGATAAGCTGGCGCGGCGCGCGCGTGTGTACCAAATCCTCAGCGAGCGCGCCAACCGCAACGAGCGCGCGCTGCGCGCCTTCCTGCGTGAGCAGGGGCGCGAAGGTGATGTCAGCGCTGTACAGTCTTTTGTGGCTTTCAACGGCTTCGCGCTCACCACTGACCAGGCTACGATTGATGCCTTACAGCAGTGGGATCAGGTGAGCAGTATTAGGTTGAATGCAGCAGTTCCAATCGATCAACCCACTGCTGGCACACCGCTGGCGCGGATCAATAGTGTCGAGTGGAACATCAACAAGATCGGCGCCGACCGAGTTCAGAATGAGTTGGGTATCAACGGCAGTGGCGTGCTGGTGGGGAGCCTCGACACCGGCGCGCGCTACACCCACGAAATCCTGCGCACCAACTACAAGTGCGCCAGCAGCAGCAACCACAGTGCTTGCTGGTTCGATGCGGTCAATGGACAGACCACGCCTTACGATGACGATGGTCACGGCAGTCACACGTTGGGCAGTGCCGTCGGCAGCGGTGGTTATGGCGTCGCGCCTGGTGCACGCTGGATCGCCTGTAAAGCCTTTGTTCCTTTCTTCGGCGCCACATACGCCGCTATCCATGCGTGCTTTACCTGGTTCCTGCATCCTGGTGGTAGTACAGCCAACGCGCCCGACGTCATTGTCAACTCCTGGAACGACGGCAATTCCTCATCTACTGAATTTCAAATGGATGTGAACAACCTGATCAACGCGGGGATATTCCCCATGTTCGCCAACGGCAACATCGGCCCCAGCTGCGGCACTGTCCTACCGCCTGCAAGCTATGCCAACGCTATTGGCGTTGGCGCGACTGACAGCAACGATAACATTGCTGGCTTCAGCGCCCGCGGTCGATCGCCGCTCACAAACGCGATCAAGCCCGACCTGAGTGCGCCAGGTGTGAGCATCCGCAGCGCCGCCAGTTCAAGCGACACAAGCTATCAGGTTCTCAACGGCACCTCGATGGCGACGCCGCACGTCGCTGGGCTTGCTACCCTACTGCTCGATGTCGATCCCAATCTCACCGTCGCACAACTCACTTCGATTATGAAGAATAATGCACTCCAGCGCCATACGACGGAATGCACTACCGGATCAGACTACCCGAACAACGTCTATGGATGGGGGCGCATTCGCGCCTATGAGGCAGTGCGTGCGTTGACGGTCCTCGCCGGCACCTACGACGACACCGCCGCGGCGGTGGCTTACAGTGGCTCCTGGACCCGGAGCAGCAGTTTTCCCAAAGCCTACGCTTCGACCCTCGCCTGGGCCAACGTCGCCGGGGCCACTGCGCGCCTTACCTTCACCGGCAGCCGGATCACCACCCGCTTCACCATGGCCTACAATCGCGGCTCGGCCACCATCTCGATTGACGGCGTGAGCCAGGGTTCTCTAGACAGTTACGCTGCGACCACGCGCTGGCAGGCCGACAAAACCTGGACGGTGCCTTCTGGCACGCACACCATCCAGGTGCGGACGAATGGCGACGGGTACGCCGACGTGGACGCCTTTGTGGTCGACGTCCTCACGGCCGGCACCGGCACGTATGATGACCACTCCACCCAGATCCGCTACATCGGAACGTGGACGATGGGTGGGCCAGGCGGGGCGAGTGGGGCGTACAATCAAACCCTGGCCTGGTCGAAGAATACAGAAGACGCGGCGACCTTCACCTTTAGCGGCAGCCAGGTGACTTGGGTCTACACCAAAGCCCCCAATCGGGGTATCGCCGATCTTGCGATCGATGAGCAAGTCCTGCCGATCTCCGTGGATCTCTACGCGCCGACTATCCAATGGCAGACCCCAATCACGATCAGCGGCCTGAGCGCGGGGATCCACACCCTGCACATCTCAATCTCTGGACGGCGGAACGCGGCTGCCAGCGACTATTATGTGGATGTGGATAGATTCATCGTCCCTTAGGTGAGATTGGACATCCCGACGCGAAAAAACACGTAGCCTACTTGGGCCAACTCCGGTAGCGGCTTGCGGGCGGGGAAGGTGGGTCGCCGGCGGGAGGGGTGCGCGGCTGGTAGCGGCGGTTAACGGGGCAGGGGTGAAAACGTCTCAGCTATCATCCATACGGGGCCGCTGTCTCATCGACCATGCCTGGCCGCATGCCGCATCACCAAGCGCATCGTCCTGGCCGGGTGGTCTCTGTGTGGATTATGAACGGCTGGCGGCCGATTTGCCCCCAGCCGTTTGTGCGGCAGTTAGGGGTCGTCGTATGAAAATCGGGGAACTCTACGTTAAGGCCACAGCGCGATTTTACTGCATTGTGCTGCTATGGAAGCACCTTTTACCGCACCCACCTACCGCTGCCTTTCGCGGTCTTCGCAGCGCTTCGTCGCAGAATCTTTGACGGAGAACATCCCTCGGTCAGCTCCGCGGTGCGGCCAACAGAGGGAGTGCGCTGGTGCGGCAGGTTGCTG
>WNFV01016134.1_pt1 | contig 11141 bp, 9 predicted proteins | sample 5400101 | NCBI WGS metagenome assembly WNFV01 (sample SAMN13153361, study PRJNA577476) | soil metagenome | isolation source: 115 cm soil or saprolite under grassland replicate 1 | place: USA:California | collected 2016-06-15
GTTCCTCGATCTTGAGCTTCACGGTCTTTTCTTTTTCCACCTGTCACCTCCTATTCGAGTTCAGAACGTCCACCAGGTGCGATCTACGGGTGGCTGCCCGTCGATACCTGGCCTCCCGTTCCTTCATTGCCGGGATTGTTGGTGTTGTTCAGTGGCGGGTTGTTATTGCCGGGATTTCCTGTCGCATCGGGCGCGATACGCTGCTCCAACTCCTCGGCACGCAGACGGACTTCTTTCTTCGGTGTTCGATCCATCAAGACCCTCCTGGGAGTTAGCTGAGCGTTGGCGCACAGCCAAGGCTCGCGCGGAGCAACCGTTGTACCCACTCCGAACGCTCGTTCACCTTTTGCGGCAGGCAGTATGTGTATCTCGCGCGATCAAGCGCGCTTAGCCGGTTCGATCACGACGAGACAGAGACTGACGGGTCGTACATTTGAGATCGGTACGACCAGAATTTATGCGAGGTAGGAGTACTAGTGTGACTTAGGTCAAAACACGACATTAAAAGCGATACAACAGGCGGACGTACGCGGTGTGCCCTCAGTACGGCCGGTTGCGGTAGCCGGTGATCAGGCCGCCGAGCTAGTCGATGCGCGGAAGGGCACTGCTGATTAGTCGGCATGTGCCAAGTCGCACTACACGTCCAGCATCCAGATATCCCCTCGAAGATCCGTGAGGACACACACCATTTGATCCCGCGCGACGATTGGAGCGGTCCCGGCAAGAAACGACGGGATCATCGTTTCGGTCAACGTCGCCGCGACAAAAGAATCGCCTTCGGGACGTCTCGACGTGGCGCCGATCCGCCGCGCGCGGACGGCCGAGCGAAGATCCTTGTTGGGCGTCGTTGGCAAGTAGTACAGAAGGCGACCGTCTCGCGACCAGAACGGGTGGCTGGCGTTGTCCTCGAGAGCCGTCCAATCCGACTCTGATACTGGAGCCGTTCGATTGAGGGCCGCGATAAACACCGTGGGCGAACCACCTGGAAAGGCCGCGTCGAACGCGATGCAGCCGCCATCCGGCGATACGCGTGCATTCGCCAGCGAGCGCTCGTCGCTCGCGAGAACCGGACGTTGGTGACCGGTTGTCGCATCGACGACGAGAAAGGCGTTCAGACGAGAGCCGAAGGTCTCGATCAGAATCGACTCTTCATCGAGCCAGAGCCGCGGCCGGCCGCCGCAATCCTCACAGAGTCGCCGCGACGTTCCACTTGCTACATCGAGAATCAAAATCGGCCGCATCGCGCGCGGACCCGGCACGAGTGTCGAGTACGCGAGACGAGCTCCGGTTGGTGATATGGCTGGAAAACCCTTTGGAAGAGATGCAGGTCCGGCTTCCACGCTCGTTTCCGATCCGTTCTCGAGATCCTTCAGGAACAGACCCGGCATTCCAGTCCGCGTGCAGAAGTACGTGAGCATTCTCCCATTGGCGGCGAGACACAGGTGGCCCAGGACACCGGGACCTCTTGTCATGCGGCGTGGTGCGCCGTGCGTTGCGCCGGTGGATTCATCAAGGCCGAGAGACCATAGATTGATGTCCGGAGACGCGTTGACGAATGCGAGACGGCCGGCGGCAGCCGCGGGGAACGCGGCCCACTCGGTGCCGCGCGTCAAGGGTTCCGCTTCACCGACGATCCGCAGCGTGTCCGGAGCGAGCCGCTGGCGCCACAACATCACACCCTCGCGGCCGGCTCGCACAAAAATGATGGAACCAGCAACCCACACAGGCGGGAAATCGAGAACGGATGCCTGCGACCGGAATTTCTCCACGATGCCCGTGTTGAACGGAGGGCGACCATCGATGGGAACGATCCAATAGTCCGGCTCGAAACGCGGATCCGGATGCGCATGTACGAGGAGCGACGTGCTATCAGGCGACCAGACGGCGAATGACACAACCCTCAGGTCCGGCGCGAGAGTCTGCTGGTCTTCGCCGTCGCGTGTTTCGATTCGCACACCGCGCGGCGATTCGAGCGACACGTACGAAAGCCACTTGCCATCCGGTGACATGCGGGCGCTTCTCGCATTCCGCTTCAACAGCCGCGGCTCGCCGCCAAAGGTCGGCACAGCGTAGATGTTCAAGCTCGCATCGCCCTTCGCCGTAAACAGCACTTTGGTGTCATCGGCTGAAAACGTCGGATCGGCACAGTCGCGCAGACCCGATGTCAGACGCATGGCCGCGCCTCCAATCTGCTGCAGCCAGACCTGCGGCGCTGCAGCCTCCTGACCGCCGTTCGAGATGTAGAGCAGCATGCGCGCGTCGGAAGACAGCGCGGGCGACAAGATCAGCGAGGAGGTGTTCGTCACCCGCTCGACTCGCGGCAACGGCGTTGCCCCGGCGCTGCGGACGCTCGGCGTTGGCGTCTCCCGCCGAACCTCGGGTGCCGGCGGAGTTTCGGCGAGCGCTCGGCGTCGACTCTCCCACCACCGGTCGAGCTCGTTTCGATCGGCGTAGACGCTGCCTCGCTTCGCGTGCTCCAGCCGGTGAACCGGCAGCTGTTCCTCGCGCTCCCATCGCTGCACGGTACGAACCCCGCGCCGCAGATAGGCGGCAATCTCCTTCCACGAGTCGAGCCGCTTTTGCGCAAGCGATCCTGAAGCCGGCGGGTCGAGGCCGATTGCCGACTGCGTCGTCTGCAGCGCCGAAGCAACCTCGCCCGCCGACCGGTACCGTTCGTTGCGCTCTTTGTCGAGACACCGGCCGACGATCCGCACGACGGCCGCCGGCACGCCGGCCTCGTTCAGCAGGCGCAGCGGCGGCGCTGTCTTGAGAATGCTATGGAGCGTCTCGACGGCCGTTGGCTCGTCGAATGCGCGCCTCGCGGTGAGCATCTCGAACAGCACCGCGCCGAAAGCAAAAATGTCGGCCCGACCGTCGACCGGTTCACCACGAACCTGCTCCGGCGCCATATAGCCGACCGTTCCCAGGACGAGACCAGGTCTGGTCAACGGCTCGCGCGTCGCACCGGGATCGGCGGACGCTGAGAGTGCGTCGCTCGATCCCCGGATGTTCGCGAGGCCGAAGTCGAGAATCTTCACTCGCCCGTCGCGAGTGATGAAGATGTTCTCGGGCTTCAGATCGCGGTGCCAGATTCCCTTTTCGTGTGCGGCTAGGAGACCTCGGGCGATGTCGAGCGCGTAATCGATCGCCGTGCGGACGGGCAGCGGCCCGTCCTGCAGGCGCTGCCGGAGGTTTCGTCCCTCCAGCAACTCCATCACGACGTACGGGATGGAGCCGTCGTGGCCGAACTCATGGATGGCGAGGATGTTCGGATGGTCAAGCGCCGCGGCGGCCTTCGCTTCACGCTCGAAGCGGGCGACCTGGTCCGGATTGGGGCTGGGCTGCGCCAACACCTTCAGCGCGACCTTGCGATCGAGCCTGACGTCTTCGGCGAGGTAGACGTGCCCCATCCCGCCTTCGCCAATCTTGTGAACGACCCGGTAATGTCCGATGTGCTGACCGACCATACCTTCTTTGGATCCGACGCGGCCGGAGGATAACAGGTTGCGGAATGGAGTCACAACCACACCCGACGTCCGTCGCAGCACGTTGGAAGTGCGCCAAAACGCGCCAACGTTCTGCGGCGCATCGTGACGGCCACGAATCAGGAACGCTCTCCAGGAACTTCCGGTATGTCTTGATCATGAGGTATCCCATGGAGAACCGGTGGCTGCCGACGTTGCTTCTGGCCCCGTACCTGATCCAATCGAGAATTCTCTGTCCTGTGGTGCTGTCCAGCTCAAGACGCCGATAGAGGCGACATCATGATCCCGAACCGCCGCGCGTCTCTGCTCGTGGTCTATGCGCACCCCGACGACGAGGTCTTTCATAGCGGAATTCTCGCGAACTCGAGCGACCGCGGTGCTCGAGTCACACTCGCGTGTGCGACCGCTGGCGAGGCTGGCAAAGCACACCCGTCGCTCGGAACCGTCAGCGATTTGGCCAGTGTGCGCACCGAAGAGCTTCGCCTCTCATGCTCTCGTCTCGGAATCGAGCCGCCGCTGTTTCTCGGCTTTCACGACTCGGCCCGCAAGGAGCGTCAGCGGCACGACGATCCGCGGGCGCTTGCGAACGTCGACATGCTCGAGGTCGAAGCCGCGCTGCGTCGAATCATCGAGGATGTGAAGCCGCACGTGATCCTCACCTTCGAGCCTCACGGTGGCTACTATCACCCTGACCACGTGGCCGTGCACCGCGCGACCACTGCCGCGTTCTTCACGAGCGGCGTGATGGGAGCCGACGCGCCGCAACGGCTCTTCTACGGCGCCATGCTTCGCGATGTGTTTCTTACGTTTGCCGAAAAAAGTCGCGGCCGGGGCATCCTCGACGGTCTCGACCCTGATGTTTTTGCGACGGCGACGGAAATGATCGCGGTGTCATTTGATGCGACGGCTTACATGGAGCGGAAGCTCTCCGCGCTGGCCGCGCACCGTTCAGCATTCGGTGTAACAGAGGAATTGCTTCGCGACCCTCCAGTGGGAGTCGCACAGATGCTGGACGCCTTTCGGCCGGTATTCGAGCGCGAAGTCTTTCTGATGGGAGGGACGCGCGTTGCGGCTCGGAACTGGCCACTGCGCGACTTCTTCGACGGATTGGAAACGGCGGAACTCAGTCCAACGATGCCTGAAGCGCAACGCCAAGCACGGTCACAATGCCGCTAACGCCGCTGGAAGCGCGAAGAAGAAGGTCGACCCGCGGGCGACGGCACTCTCCACCCAGATGCGTCCGCCATGGGAGTCGACAATCGACTTCGCAATCGACAATCCCAGGCCGAGGCCGCGGCGATCGGTGTCCGCCTGCCAGAGCCGGTCGAACACGCGCGTCAATGACTCCTTGTCCATTCCAATACCTGTGTCCGCAACAAAAAAAATCACCTCGTCGTCCCCCGCGCGGGCGCCGACGGTGATGCTGCCGTCGCGGGGGGTGAACTTGACCGCGTTCGCAACGAGGTTGTCGAAGACCTGGACCAACCGGCCGCGATCGGCGCTGATATCGGGCAGACGGCCCTGCACATCAGCCGTGAGGTCCAGCGACGACTTGCAGGCCTCTTCCCGGTGAGTAAACAGAACTTCTTCGACGAGCTCCTGCGCGTTCACATGTGAGTACTCCAGCCGGAACGTGCCCGATTCAATTCGCGTCGCGTCGAGCAGATCCTGAATGAGCCGATCCATGCGCTTCGCCTGGCTCCGAATGGCCTGCATAGCGTTGCGGTAATCGGTTCGACGTTCATTGAGCCGTACCAGGAGCTCGAGCTGGAACAAAATTACCTGCAAGGGATTACGCAAATCGTGCGCAACGATACCCAGCACGCGCTGGCGATCCTCAATTGCTTGACGGAGAGCCCGTTCGCCGGTGCGCCGTTTTCGTTCCGTGATGTCGCGAATGAACGTGCTGGTCCACTCAGCACCCTGCTCGTCGCGAAACACCGCGGAGGACACTTCCACGAGCAGCCGCGTCCCGTCCTTTCTCTTGACGGTAAGCTCCCCGCGGAACCGGCCGCGCCTGCGGCGCTCCTGGAGGGCCGTCTCGAGTCGCGGGTCATCGGCATCCACCACCGCAGCGCGGCCCAACCGACGGAGCTCCGCTTCCGAATAGCCGAACATCCCCACGGCGGCGCTATTCGCCATCGCGACGCGACCATCCGGGGTGGTCAGCAGCACGGCGTCGATGCTGTTCTCGAAAATCGCCCGGTACGCTGCGGCCCGGTCTTGTGGAAAAGCCGATTCCGCTCCGATACAGCCCGATTCGCGGCTAGATGCGCCGATGACGTTTGGTGTGTTGTTGTCCGGATTCATCCTGACAGCCATCGTGCGGATTCATAAGCATCGAAGCGCTGAGGCGCAAGAGCACCGCCAAAATTTGCGTAAGCGCGGTCAATGACGGGAGGAATCGTAAACTCGTTCCATGACTCGCGCCCTTCGGTCCATCGTCTTTGTCGTGACGCTCGCCTCGGCTCAAAGCCTGATCCCGGCGAAGGTCCAGCTGAAGTATCTCGGCACCGCCGGCTGGGAAATCACCGACGGACGGACCACGCTTCTGGTCGACCCTTACTTGTCGCGGCTCAATCAGAGGACGCCGAATGACGACGTGCTGGCGGGAGATACGCGGCCGGTCGTGACGTCGACCGACGTCGCGCAATCAGATACGGCGACAATCGACGCGCACATCCAGCACGCCGATTTCATTCTCCTCACCCATACGCATGCCGACCATGCGCTCGATCTCCCGTATATCGCGCGCAAAACGGGCGCGCTCGTTATCGGCACGGAGAGCACTCTCAACCTGGCGCGCGCGTATGGCATTGCGGGTGACAAGTTGATCCTGGGCCGTGGCGGCGACGATCTGGAGTTCGGCGCCTGGTCGGTGCGCGTGATTCCCAGTCTGCACGGAATCTTGCGTCGCGCGCCGTTCCTTCGTCGCGATCCGAACGCGCCGCCGCCGGCAACCGTCATCCCTTCCGACGTCAAGGCCCCGCTCCGCTTGAACCAATTTGCCGAAGGCGGGACGCTCGCGTACTTGATCAGGATCGGCGGCCGCCAGATTCTCGCGTTTGGATCGATGAACTACATCGAGCGCGAGGTCGAAGGCCTCAGGCCCGATGTCGCACTCGTCGGCGCCATGCCCGAGCGCCGCGAGATTCACGACTACACGAGCCGACTGCTGCGCGCACTTGGCTACCCGCCGATGGTGCTTCCCACGCACTGGGACCGCTTTAACGTGACGTACGACGTCAGCCAGGCGCCAGCAATTGAGCGCCTGCAGTCGTTCATCGCGGAGGTGAAGAGCGCGTCGCCGAAAACTGTCGTCACGATCCCGCGGTATTTCGAGCCCGTTGAAATCAGGTGACGGCGCGATCAATTGCGCGATTGCCGACGGCGACTATTCGTGAGGACGGCGAGTAAAGTCTGCCCCTCGAGCGGTTTTCGCGATGTCATCGTGGACTGCTGCGAAAAACGAAAGCGAAATTCGACTGCTGAGGTCGGTGCGGATCTTGCCTTACTTAGATGCCCCCAAGCGATGTCCGGTGACGTGTGCGCTACTCTTGCGTCCGCAGCAACCGGCTAAACAGTTCTACCAACTGAGAGGTTCAGATGAAGACCATCAGTTCTAGGCTGGGCACGCGCGGGTTGGCAGTCGGGCTCACCCTCTTCCTCGGTTCCGCTGCAGCGGAGGCCGCACCAATCACAATCACCAACATCACGGTCACGGTTGGGCCATTTACGTACGGGCCAACGTGCGTCGTGGTGAACTCCACCTGCACCGGCTGGTCTTTCCCAGTCACGCTGCAGTCAGGGCAGTCTCTGGTGCTCACTCAAAATCTTCAAGGGACGCCGACCGCGACGACGAGCTACAACTTCGACACGAGCGACAGCCCGTTCGTTGCGAACCCGGCTCTCATCCCGTCAATCAGCATCACCGCCAACGGGGGGACAACGGCTTTCAACGATTCTTCGCAGGTTCTCAATCTGAAGGGCCAGGGTGCCGTCTCCGCGGCTTTCAACGAAGCCCAGAACTATGGCCCTGCGCTCGTTGGCCCTGGGTACAACCTGTTTTTGGGTTACGCGGATAACGTGCATCCAAACCCCTGCGGTCCTGACGCAACCTCGCTCGGCCTGAGCGGATCGACCACCTGTTTTCCGTCGCCGTTTTCGGGGGCCACATTCTTTCAGGGGCGAGGGGCTCTTCAACCACCGCTCTTGCTTGGCGGAGCGGGAGAACCACAAACCCCCGGTTCGAATCATTGCACCTCATTCGTGACAGGCCTGGCCGACTGCTACGACGCGGGCGTGCTTCGGATCGTGAACACGACGCAGGCGCCTGAACCTGCCACCATGATGTTGCTGCTGTCGGGCCTTGCCGGATTGACCGCTCGACAGTACGGCCGGACACGAAGACGGGCGCGCGACGTGAGCTAGCCTTCAACCGGACCGAATCGGGGACTTCAAGTCGGCGCGCGAGCGCCGGGGACGCAGTGGAACTGCGTCTTCCAGTCCCCATCACCGACGCCATTAATTGAACGTCCAGTTCGCGCGCCAGCTTCCGTGCATCCCAGTTCATTTCAGAAAATGACCGCGTTCCGCGATCGATATCTGTCCGCGCGCGTGACGGAGTCGCTCCGAATTCTGGATGTGGGCAGTCAGGACGTAAACGGCAGCTACCGGCAGATCTTTTCAGAGCCACTTTGGAATTACACCGGGATGGACATGGCTGCTGGCGCGAATGTGGATATCGTCGTGCGCTCGCCATACGTCTGGAAAGAGGTTGACAGTGGGTCTATCGACATCGTGATCTCCGGGCAGGCGTTCGAGCACATTCAGTATTTCTGGATCACGATGCTGGAGATCGCGCGCGTGCTCAAACCGGGTGGCCTCTGCTGCATTCTGGCGCCATCGAGTGGGCCCGAGCACCGTTATCCTGTTGATTGCTGGCGTTTCTATCCCGACGGCATGGCCGCGCTCGCGCAGTTCGCGCAACTGGAAACGCTTGAGGCCGTCACTCAGTGGGACGACCTCGGGGATGCGGAAAGCGACGCCTGGCACGATTCGATGCTCGTCTGTCGAAAGCCGGATCGCGGAGCGTGGCTGAATTTCACGCGTGATCTGAGGCGCTGGATTCAGCACCGGGGGAACACGGCAGGTATGAGCTAGGAGCCTGTCCGGCTCCTGGCGCGATTCACTTCCGCTATCGCGTCACTCCGGGGACATGCGTCGTCGCGTACTCATAACCCGCGTGTCGCGCGGCAAACGGCAACAAGCGCTCGATCGCGTGCAGGATCGTTCCGTCGCGTGGCACGGGCTCCACGGGATAGTCGCTCCACTCCAATCCGAGTCCGACGAGCGGCGCGAGCGCCTTCGTGCGCGCCCAAAACATGGTGCCGATCGGAAAGTCGAAGTAGGGCGGGAGCGGCGCCTCGATTCCCATGCGCGTCGCCAGGTCGGCCGCGATCTCGTGATTGTCGTCCCAATCCGACAGATGCGGATCGTCCGGAAAGACGATGCCCAGTCCTTCGTCTTCGGCGAAACGAGCCAGAATGAGATCCATCATGCGATGGCCATCTCCAACCAGGTGCTGCCAGAGAAACTCGCGCCACAAGTAGCCCATTGCTTCATCGTCGAACGCCACACTGCGCTTGCCATGGACGTGGCCGACGATGTCGTAATCGCGCAGGAGGTCATCCCCCAACGCCGTCAACAGCGGGCCGATGTCACGACCGCGATTTGGAACGACGTGGACGAGCACCGTTCCTCGATCGTAGCCGCGGGCAGCGGCGCCAATCACCTGCGCCTTGCGCTCATCATCGGTGGTGAACACGAGATCGCATTGCGCGCGGTTGATCCGTAGCTTGCTCAACAACTCCGCCGCGAGTTCCGGATAGAAAAAATGGCCGTGGAGAGCGACCTTCAGGTCCCCACCGGGTGCCGGTTCGTCTTCGTAAGCGCGGGGTACGATCACGTCGTGACACCACGGACCCTCGGGCCTGCCGTCGCGAATGAAATGTGCGAGAGGGTTGACGCACGATGCGTCGTACCGATCGCGGTTTTCGTGCGCATAGATCTGAGGGTGAAAGCCCACGCAGGGCCGCCGAAACAAACCGTTCGACGCCGGACGCCGAAGGAGGCCGACGGCGAGCCAGCGCGAAAGAAATCCGCCGATGGCCTCGTCTCTCGTAAAGGGCGGCTGTGTCGGATGAACATAGACGCTCGCGTCGAATAGCGGGTCTTCCCGCAAAGTGTGGAAGTCCTCTTTGCGCTGTTGCATGATGCGAACGGCGTCATTGCCGAGCTCGTCCAGCCGCTCTACGTAGCGATCCGTGTCAAACGTCGCCTGCGCGATGCGCCGGGTCGCCTCCCCTGTCGTGACGCGTTCTGCCTCGTTGTCAGCCAGCCTTGCGATCGCATGCGCCGCTCGGTTCACGTCCAGATAGGGCACGACACACTGCGCGACAAGCGGATCGCTCGTCAGCAGATCTGCCATGCCGGTCGCGTCTTCGAAGCACACGACCGGAATGCCGCGCAACGCTGCGTCGATGGTCACGTTGGGCAGCGGGTCCAGCCTGGAACTGAGGAAAAAGACGTCAGCCAACGCATACGCGGGTTCGACGTCGGCAAGTGCATCGACGATCGAAACGATGGTGCCCAACCGCGCACGCTCGATTTGGTCAGCGAGATAGCAGGAATAGGACGGATCGTCTTCTGGCTGATAACCCGCCCCGATCCAGACGAACCGGACGGGACGTTTCGTTTCGAGCCTGGCCACAGCCGCCGCGCACGAGAGAAACAGGTCGACTCCCTTCCGGATGTGGACCGTGCCGCAGCCGAACACGATTAACGCGCGTTCGCTCTCCTTCTGTCGAAACAGTTCGCGCAGCGCATCGTCTGTGCGAGCCGTGTCGCGAACTCCCCTGGGCGGAGGTGCAGGGCACGAACCCTGCGGCAGCACGTGAATCGTCCGCCCCTGGAGCGTGGGATGCTCTCGCTGCGCCGAAGCTGCAACGAGAGGTGCAGGAAACACGACATGAGTGGACCAGTCGAGCGCCTGGCCCATGCTCCTGGCGGGGCGGGTATAAGACGCGAACTCGTGAACAAGCGTCACCACCGGCACATGCGCGTGTGCAAGCGACGGGAGCATCATCCGCGTTTCGATGCTGTTCGCGATCGCGTAGCGCACGGGATATGAAGCGCACAGGCGTCTCACCAGGTGTCTGGCTTCCACGTCGCGCCACTCGGTTTGAGGGATGGGACCAATGACCGCTGCGCAACAGCTCTCGAAGTCCGGGAAGAGCTCGCCGGCGCCGAGCAGCAGCGCGACGATGTTGTATTTCTGTCGTAATCGGAGCGCGATGTTGTACGCGATGATCGGCGCGCCCGTACGAGAAGCGTCGTGGACGATGAGCAGGATGGTCTCGCGTGAGGGATCGAGTCGTCGCCGATCGAATGTCAGCGTTGCAGAGACGCTCGTCCGGCGCCGCCCTTCGGCCCTGCCGAAAGCGACGTAATGTGCGAGCCGGTTCATTGCGGCGCCCGACACGTCCGGATAACGATCTCGATAGTATTCGGCGTCGAACTCCGTGGACGGCGCCAGGCCCATTTGCTCGCCGACAAGGACGTAGTGCAACAACGGATCGAGGCCTTTGAGACCAC
>WNFV01009018.1_pt1 | contig 11138 bp, 12 predicted proteins | sample 5400101 | NCBI WGS metagenome assembly WNFV01 (sample SAMN13153361, study PRJNA577476) | soil metagenome | isolation source: 115 cm soil or saprolite under grassland replicate 1 | place: USA:California | collected 2016-06-15
AGCCGGCGACGACAAGAGCGAGCGCGGTCCGGTTCCAGGCCAGGAAGGTGCGCTCGTTGGCGAAGGTGAACCGGGCGTCGGGTTCGGTCTCGTCCGCGCGCTGGGCCTCACCCCGTGCGGCACCGCGTGGAGCACCGTCGCTCTGGTCGGTTGGGGTGGGCCTCATTCGTCGCCTGACTTGCGGACGTAGAAGACGAAGACGCCGTTGTCCTCGCCGAAGTCCAGCATCTCGTCGCCGTTGGCCTCGGCCCAGGCGGGGATGTCGCTGAGCGAGCCGCGGTCGGTGGCGAGGATCTTGAGAACCTGGCCGGGCGGGAGGCGGCGCCTGGCCTTCATGGCGGCCATCACGGGCATGGGGCACATGAGGTCGCGGGCGTCGACGGTCTGGTCCTCGGTGATCTGCTGCATGGTCGGGTCTCCTCCCGGTCCTGGTCGCCAGCGCATGGCCGCCTGGACGACCGGCTAGATGAACATGGTCACGTGGGCGCGGCGGGCCTCGGCCATGAAGGCGGCGGCGCCCGCGAAGCGCACGCCGTCGACGAAGTCGTCGGGTGTGTAGCCGAAGACGTCGACGGTCATCTGGCAGGCGACGAGTCGTACCCCGGCCTCGCGGGCGCTTTGCAGCAGCTCGCCGATCGTGGCGACGTTCCGCTTCGCGAACTTGGACCGCATCATCGCCGAGGCCATCGGCACCATGCCGGGCAGGGACGAGACGATGTCCGGGATGTGGACGGGCATCGGCATCGCCGGGTTGCCGACCGGGTCGATCTTGAGCTTCTTCGCGAAGTCCTTGTGGATGATGTTCAGTCCGTAGAACGTGAAGAACACCGAGACGTCCATGCCGACCGCGGCGGCGGCGTTGGCCAGGATCAGCGGCGGGTACGCCCAGTCGAGGGTGCCCTTGGACGCCACGATGGCGGCCTTGCGGGCTGCCGGGTCCTTCGCGAACGCCCGCTGCACCTCCTCGCGGACGATCCGCCGCACGTCCTCTTCGGTGACGCCGAGTGTCGATGCGGGTGTGGCGTCGACGGGGGCGGTATCGGTGTCAGAGAGCATGAGCCACCTCCAGGGCTGTCTGCTGTCGATCGATGAGCGCGAGGCGGGTCGCCTCGGCCCGGGTCCGCCAGTGCCACGCCACGGCGTCGAGGGCCGGCTCGTCCGCGCGGTGCCGGGTCACCCACAGATCGGCCTCGCCCGCCAGCCAGTCCAGGGTTGCTGCGGGGTCCTGGCCGAGCATGGACCGCAGCACGAACGCCCGCTCGCCCAGCCGCAGCCCGAGGCCGGTCGTGCGGGCGCCTCGGGCCAGGTCACCTCTGGTGAGGATCAGGCCGCTGCGCGCCGGGGCGAGTAGGGCGCGGACCAGGGGGTTCAGGCCCTCCTCGGCGGACGGCAGGTCAGGCAGGTCACGCAGGTGCAGCGGTGGGCTCGGGGGCGGCGACAGCGCCTCGGCCTCGGCGTGCAGCGCATCGTTGAGCAGCCGCGCCCATGCGGCGTAGAAGCGGGAGGCCGTCTGCCTCGCCGCGACGGTGTACTGCGGGACCCACGAGAGCAGGTGTTCCCACAGCAGGGCACGCCTCGCCTGGACCCAGAGCAGCGCCCGCGCATGGTCGGGCTCGTCGCGCTCACGCTCGCCGAGCGCGGCGTACAGGCCGAGCAGCCCGGCGAGGTGGTCCGGCTCGCGGGGCGGGTCGAGGCGCAGCGCGCGCCAGAATCCGGCAACTCGGTCGGCGGCCTCGCCGCCGAGCATGCCGTCCGCCCCCAGGTACACCGAGCCGTAGGGCACCAACTGGAGCACGAACAGCTCGGTGTGGCTCGCGGCGTCGGCCGATCCGGGCAACCCGAGCGCGGCGGCGAGCGGAAGGTGCCCCGGGTCGGGCGGTTCGCACAGGGCGCCGAGCGCGCGGAACAGCTCAGGGGCGAGCGGCATCGTGGGCGGGCTCCTCGGCGAGTCGGTAGGCGTCCCGGGACGGTTTGAGCGGACGCATCAGCCAGTACGGGCGGCGGGTGCCGTCCGGGGAGTGCCGGGCGGCGTCGCGGGTCTGCTCCAGCCAGGAGCGGTACACCGCGTGGGCCTTGCCGGTGTCGACCGCGATGTCGCCGTAGGTGTCGCCCGGCTCGGCCGGGCGCACCCGTACGGCCTGGTGCCAGCAATGCTGGCCGGAGATCGGGTCGGGGTGCACGGGGAAGGTGAGGTTCTGGTGCACGCCGACGTCGGTCCACCAGATGCGGGCGGTGTCCGGGTCGCCGGAGGCGTAGGGCGCCACCCCGGCCAGGCGGGTCATCCGCCACTGGTCGTCGCGGCGGGTCAGATCGACGGTGGCCATGACCTGCCGCTGCCCCTGCTGCCCCTGCTCGCGCAGCTTCCAGCGCCCCATGTGGTGGCTGCAGGCCACCACGCCGGGCCGGATCCCCTCGGTGACCCACGCCTTGACCACGAACGCGCCGATCTCGGTCTCCACCCGGACCAGGTCGCCGGTGCCCACGCCGATGCGCGCCGCGTCGGTGGGGTGCAGCCACAGCGGGTTGGTGTGGGCAAGCTCGTCCAGCCACTTGGCGTTGCCGCCGCGGGTGTGGATCTGGGTGGGCAGCCGGAAGGTGGAGATGAGCACCATCTGGTCGGCGTCCAGCGCGGTGGGGTGCACGTGGCTGCGCTGGTAGCCGGGCACGGCCTCCTCCCGCCAGCCCCAGGCGGCCAGGGTGCGGGAGTAGAACTCCAGCCTGCCGCTGGGGGTGGGGAAGCCGCGGCGGACCACCCCGTCGACGACGACGCCGACCGGGCGGCGGCCGGCCGCGTCCGGCTCGGGGGTGCCCATCGGCACCACGTTGGGTGAGGCGGGCGCCGGGGCGCGGGTGTAGACACGGCCGAACCCGTCTGTCGCGGCGTCGTCCAGTTCGGACTCCGGCACCGGTTCCTCGTGCACCGCGCCGACCCCGGCCCGGATCTCGAACGAGCCGTACCGGCGCATGTAGGCCAGCGGGGTCAGGCCCTGCGCGGCGGCCGCCGCGGGCAGCCCCGGCACGGAGTGCTCGAAGATCCAGCCGTAGTACTCATCGACGGTCAGCTTCTGGCCGGGGTGGGCCCTGGACTCGTGGTAGCGGCGGATGCCCAGGCTGCCGTCGGGGTCGATGCGCCAGGACAGCTCGATCCAGAACTCGTTCTCCTCCCACACCTGCCCCGGGTTGACCTGCCGGGTGTCGGTGACCTGCGCGCCGGCGCGTTCCCGGGCGGCGCGCAGCACCGGCTGCCGGAACGCCACCCACTGCCCGTCGTACTGCTCGTAGGAGTGCAGGTCGTGCCGCTCCGGGCCGAGCCCCATCGGCAGCACGTAGTCGGCCAGGAACGCCGTCTCGCTCCAGGTGGGGGTCAGCGCGACGTGCAGGCCGACGAGCCGTTCGTCGGTGAGCACCTCCATCCAGCTCAGCCCGTCCGGGTTGGTCCACACCGGGTTGTAGACGCGCGTGAAGTAGACGTCCAGGGTGCCGCGGCCCTCCTTGAGGAAGTGCGGCAGCAGGAACGACAGCTCGTTCAGCGCCAGCGGGTACTCCAGCGGCCAGGTCAGCTCATTCCACGACGGGGGGTGCGGCGGGGTGTGGATCGGGCGGGGCACGAACTTGTTCCACGCGTTGGGGTAGGTGCCGCCGGGGGTGGCCACCGCGCCGAGCAGGGCGTTGAGCAGGAACAGCGTGCGGGCGACCTGCCAGCCGCCGAGGTTGCCGGCGGCGGCCGAGCGCCAGGTGTGGGTGGACAGCCGGGTGCCCGCGGCGGCGACGGTCTCGGCGACCTGCGCGATGGTCCGTTCCGGCACCCCGGACTCGGCCGCCGCGAACGCGAAGGTGTACGACGCGTAGAGCTCACCGAACGCCGCCTCGAACGCCTCGAAGGTGCGCGGCGCCTCGGGCCGTTCGGCGGCCAGGTACTCCGCCCAGTTCCACCAGCGGCGGACGAACTCCCGGTCGTAGCGGCCGGTCCGGACCAGGTGGGCGGCGATGGCCAGCAGGATCGCCGGCTCGGAGCCGGGGTACGGCGAGAGCCAGAAGTCGGCGTGCGTGGCGGTGTTGGACAGCCGGGTGTCCATCACGATGAGCTTGGCGCCGGCCTGCTTGGCGTCCATGATGCGCTGCGCGTGCGGGTTGAAGTAGTGCCCGGCCTCCAGGTGCGAGCTGATCAGCAGGATCACCTCGGCGCCCGCGTGGTCCGGGCTGGGCCGGTCGATCCCGGTCCAGAAGTGGTAGCCGGCGCGGGCGCCGCTGGAGCACACGTTGGTGTGCGAGTTGTGCCCGTCCACCCCCCAACTGGCCAGCACCCGCTCGGTGAAGCCGTCCTCGCCGGGCCGGCCCACGTGGTACATGACCTCGTTGGCGCGTCCGTCCACGATGGCCGCCCGGATCCGGCCGGCGATGTCGTCGAGGGCGGCGTCCCAGCCGACCGGCTCCCACCGGCCCGACCCGCGGGCGCCGGCGCGCTTGAGCGGCTGCAGGATGCGGTCCGGGTCGGTGACCTGGTTGATCGTGGCCGGCCCCTTGGCGCAGTTGCGGCCGCGGGAGCCGGGATGCTCCGGGTTGCCCTCGAACTTGCGCACCTGCCAGGTCTCGCGGTCCACGTAGGCCAGCAGCCCGCACGCGGACTCGCAGTTGAAGCAGGTGGTGGGCACCAGCATGTAGTGCCGCTCGGTGCGCCGGGGCCAGTCGGTGGACTCCAGTTCCACCCAGTCGTCCCACCGCTGCTTCGGTGGGAACGCGGCCAGGTGGATCCGGCTGGGCCCGGGGTAGAACGTCTCGCCCCGGGCGGCGGCGTCGGCGCGGGCCGCGCTGACCCGCGCGGCGAGTTCGTCGAGCCTGGTGCTCATGCCGGCGTCGCCTCCTATGCCAGCGGTACCGATTGGCCGGCCTGCACGTAGGCGTGCTCGTGCGCGGCGAGGCCGGCCAGCGCCGGCAGCGCGACCCAGGCGCCCAGCCACGGCGCGGCCAGCCCCACCGCGACCAGGACGACGCCGGTCCAGAAGTAGCCGCGGAACCGGCCGGCGAACATCTCGTGGGCGGCCTGCCGGGCGTGCGCGGTCGGGTGCGGCAGGCTGAGCTCGCCGAGCACGAGCAGCAGGTGCACCAGCGCGGCCCCGCCCAGCACCGCGCCCAGCGCGTCGGCCACTCCGGCCTCGCCGCGCCAGGCCGCGACCGGCAGCAGCGCCGCGGCGCCGGCCAGCGCGGCCTGCACGGCCAGGTGCGGCGGCAGCAGCGGGCTCTGCCACAGGTCGCGCGCGGTGGCCTGGGCGAACAGGTACGCGGTGTAGACCGCGGCACCGACCGCCAGCGGCAGCCCGGGGAACGCGGCCGCGGCGCGCAGCCAGGGTGCGCCGAGCAGGCCGGCCAGCAGGTGCGCGCCGAGCACGGCCGCGTACCCGGACAGGATCACCCCGCCGCGCACCAGCCACGAGCGCCACTGCGGCCGGGTCAGGATGTAGTAGAACCGCTCCGGGTGCTCCAGGTCCCAGACCAGCAGGCCGGCGGTGACCGCCAGCAGGACCGCGGCGGCCAGCGGCGCGATCCATGTCCACAGTGGATCGTCGGAGCCGAGCCGGCCCGCCAGCACCAGCAGCAGCGGCACCAGGTAGGCGCCGGCGGCGATGCCCTTGGTCCAGGTGTAGAGGCTGACCCGGGCGTCCCACGGCGCGCGGTGCGCCACGTCGTAGGAGATCACCGCGGCGGCGCTGCTGTTGTGCTGCCCGCTCGGCCCGGTCAGCACCTGGTGCCCGGCGTGCTGCTCGCTCCAGGCGTAGATGCCGCCGGGCGGGCGGTCGGCGGCCAGCGGGTCCAGGGTCGCCTGGGTGGCGCCCCGGTAGAACAGCTTGGGCCGGGTGCCCTTCTCCGGCCGTCGCACCGTCACCGGCTCCCGGGCCACGATGCGGGCCACCTCGCAGTCCGGGTCGTCCAGGTCGCCGACCATGATCGCCTGGGTGGGGCACACCACCACGCAGGCCGGCTCCAGGCCGACCTCAAGCCGGTGCGCGCAGAAGTTGCACTTCTCCGCGCAGTGGTCGTCGGGGTTGATGAAGATCGCGTCGTACGGGCAGGCGGCCATGCACGCCTTGCAGCCGATGCAGGCCTGCTTGTCGAAGTCGACGATGCCGTCGCCTCGCACGTACATGGCGCTGGTCGGGCAGGCCGCGACGCACGGCGCGTCGGCGCACTGGTTGCACCGGGTGACCTGGAAGGCCCGCCGGGCCTGCGGGAACCGGCCGACGTCGACGCTCTTGACGTAGGTGCGGGTGACCGACAGCGGCACCTGGTTCTCCGACTTGCACGCCGTGGTGCAGGCGTGGCAGCCGATGCACCTGGTCTGGTCGATGACCTTCGCCCACGACCCGGACGGCGGCCCGACACCGATGGAACGGGCGATGACCGGTTGCTCCGTCACGGGCGCCCTCCGTCGGTCGGCAGTGGATTTCTCAGTCGGTGCTGTCGGCGGGAACCAGCACCCGGGCGCGCTCGGCCACGCTGGCGCAGACGATCGCGCACAGTTGCTCGATGCTCGCCTCGACCACCCGGTAGCGCACGGTGTTTCCGGTCCGGCGCCGGCCGAGGATCCCGCCGGCCTCGAGCCGGCGCAGGTGCTGCGAGGCGTTGGCCACCGAGACGCCGGCCGCCGCCGCCAACTCACCGACGCCGTAGTCGGACCGCTCCAGCAGCAGGCTCAGCAGATGCAGCCGGGTCGGGTCACCCAGCAGCGCGAACCGCGCGGCGGTCTGCTGCAGAACGGGGCCGGAGAGTCGGGCCATGGACAAACGTTAGAGTTCAGCGTTCAATTAGTCAATCGAACGCTGAACTAGATGGAGAAGGCGGCCGCGATGGATCTTGAGGTATTCGCCACGCCCGGGCTGGGTGACAGCAGCTACCTGCTGCGCTCGGGCGGCGAGGCGGTCCTCATCGACCCGCAGCGGGACGCCTGGCGGTTCCTCGCCGCCGCCGGGTCGCTCGGCGTGCGCATCGGTGCGGTGCTGGAGACGCACGTGCACAACGACTACGTCTCCGGCGCGCACGAGGTCCGGGCCGCGACCGGGGCCGAGCTGGTCCTGCCGGCCGGCGGCCGGTACGAGTTCGCCCACCGGGCCGCCGAGGAGGGCGAGGAGGTCACCGTCGGCGACCTGCGGCTGACCGCGCTGGCCACCCCTGGCCACACCCCGGAGCACCTGGCCTGGCTGGTCCGGCGGGCCGGCGAGACGACGCCGCGGGCCGTGTTCAGCGGCGGCAGCCTGCTGGTGGGCAGCGCCGGCCGCACCGACCTGCTCGGCCCCGCCCACACCGAGGAGCTGACCCGGGCCCAGTACGCGACCATCGGGCGGCTGGCCGCGCTGCCGGAGGACGTGCTGGTGCTGCCCACCCACGGCGCCGGCAGCTTCTGCGTCGCCTCGGTGCCCGGCACCCGGCCCACGACCAGCGTGCGGGAGGAGCGCCGCCGCAACCTGCTGGTCCGCGCCACCGACCTGGCCGGGTTCTCCGCCGAACTGTCCGGTGAGCTGATGGCCTACCCGACCTACTACGCGCGGATGGCCCCGACCAACCGGGCCGGCGCGCCGGTGCTGGGCCGGCTGCCCGAACCGCCGGCGCTGAGCCCGGCGCAGGTCGAGCAGGCGCGGCGGCGCGGCGTACGGGTCATCGACGGCCGCGACCGGGACGGCTACGCCGCCGCGCACCTGCCCGGCTCGCTCAACATCGAGCTCAACTCCGGCTTCGCCAGCTACCTCGGCTGGATGCTGCCCTTCGACGCACCGATCCTGCTCGTACTCCCCGAGCCGGAGGACACGTCACTGGCCGAGGCCATGACCCAACTGGTCCGCATCGGCTGGAGCCAGGTCACCGGCTACCTCGCCGGCGGCCTGCCGCGCTGGCGCGCGCACGGTGCGGAGTTGGCGGCCTACGACGTGGTCAGCGCCGCCGACCTGTGCGCGGCCCACCTACGCGGCGAGCACCCCGTCGTGCTCGATGTCCGGCAGGAGCTCGAGTGGGGCTGGGGCACCATCCCGGGCAGCCACCGGATCTTCCTCGCCGACCTGCCCGGCCGCCTAGGCGAGCTGCCCCGTACCGTGCCGCTCTGGGTGATCTGCTCCAACGGCCACCGGGCCTCGATCGCGGGCAGCCTGCTCGCGAGGGCCGGCATCACACCGCGCGTGGTCGGGACGGGAGGAGTCGGCGAATGGCGGGCGACGTGCCGCGACCTGCAGCCCACCCACCGGTAGGCGGGAACCCCGCGCAACCGACCCAGCCCCCACCGGCTGACCCGCCGGAGGGTTCGGGCAGCGCGGAGGAGACGGAGACCGAGCCGGACGCCCGCTTCACCTTCGCCAACGAACGCACCTTCCTGGCCTGGCACCGCACCGCGCTCGCGCTCGTCGTCGCCGGGCTGGCCATCGTCCAGCTGCTGCCGCCGTTCCCCGGCATCCCGATCGGCCGCCACCTGCTCGCCGTGCCCCTGATCGTCCTGGGCGGGGTGCTGTCGGCGGGCAGCTACCTGGAGTGGACCCGGCACCAACGCGCGCTGCGGCGCGGTGAACCGCTCGGCGTCTCGCTGCTACCCAGGGTCCTCGCGGTCGCGATCACCGCGCTGGCCGCCGCCGCCGTGATCCTCACCCTGCTGGCACCCACCCCCGGGACCTGACCGATGCCGGAAGCCGAACCCGGCCCGGCCGGCGACATCGAGGACCGTGATCCCGGCCTGGCCCGGGAGCGAACCGACCTGGCCTGGACCCGCACCGCCATCTCCTTCAGCGCCCTCGGCGCGGTGATGATGCGCACCAGCCCCGTGGCCGGTGCCATCGTCCTGGCGGCCGCCGCCGCGGTCTGGGCGCTGGGGCAACTGCCCGCCCAGGCCACCCCACCGACCAACCGCCGGCGGCGGCTCGGCCACCGGCGCATCCTGCAACTGATCACCGCCGCGACGACGCTGCTGGCGGCGGTCGCCCTGACCCTGGCGGTGCTGGCACCCGGTCCCGGACAGCTCTGACGCGGCCCGACCGCGGCACAGCCCGGGGCTCACCGGTCGCCACGCCCACCCCGGTTCCATCCCGGCCATCCGAGGCATCCGCCGGATCATCGATACCCCCAGGGGTATGCTGGGCGGGGTGCGACCGATCCACTCACCCACCGAGCAAAGGAACGACGCCATGTCCTACGGCATCACCGTGCGCCTGCCCGCCCCGTTCGCGCCCACCGTGGAACGGGTGCGTGCCGCGCTGAAGGAGCAGGGCTTCGGTGTCCTCACCGAGATCGACGTGCGGGCCACCCTGCGGGACAAGCTCGGTGCCGAGTTCGAGGACTACCTCATCCTCGGCGCCTGCAACCCGCCGCTGGCCCACCGGGCGCTCCAGGCCGACCGCGACATCGGGTTGCTGCTGCCGTGCAACGTGGTGGTGCGCGCCGACGGCCCGAACGCCACCCTCGTGCAGGCCCTCGATCCGCAGGTGATGGTCGAGGTCACCGGCCGGCCGGAGCTGAAGGAGGTCGCGGACGAGGCCACCACCCGGCTGCGCGCCGCTCTCGAGACGCTGACCGGCTGACCGGCCGGCGCGGGGCCACCGTGGACGACGCGCTGGCCGCCGCTCGGGCCCACCTGAACCTGGCCGGTGTCCAGGCCGCCCGGCCGCCTCCCGGTACAAGTGCGCGCAGTAGCCGGGCAACGGCGGAACCGCTGGCGGGAACGCCCTCGGCGGTAGCGGCGGCCGGTACCGGGCCGATCACGCCAGCGTCAGGAACAGCTTCTCCAGACGCGCCAGGTCGATCGCCTGCTCCTCGCCCGCCTCCTGCCCGGCGACGCACTGCCGCAGCCCCGATGCGATGATCTTGAAGCCGGCCCGGTCCAGCGCGCGGGACACCGCGGCGAGCTGCGTGACCACCTCCGCGCAGTCCCGCCCCGTCTCCAGCATCGCGATCACACCCCGGATCTGACCCTCGGCCCGCCGCAGCCGCTTGACGACCTCACCCGCGGCCTCGTCGCCGATCTGCACGCCGGGCCTCCTCCGCCGGTTGTCCACCACCCTTCTCCAGGGTACCCCCGCGGGTATCTGCCCGGCGGTCCCCGGCTCGCCGGGACCGGGCTCTGGCGCCGCCGAACTGCGCCGGCCTTGCGCCCGCCGGGCCGAACCTCCGGTCCAGACGCAGACTGGCCTCCGCAGGGGCCATCGACACGCCGGTCCGCGCGGTCCACGCCGGGTAGGGTCGCCGTCGCCCGGAGCCGGATGCCCCTGGCCGGGCCGCGCCGCCAACCTGCTCACCACCGCCGCCCGGCGCCCGCGTGCCCGTACCACAGCGCAGCCGTGACCCCCGGCGGACGGTCGCCGTCTCCCGGCAGGTCAGAAGGTGAGGACCTTCTCCGCCCACAGCGTCCAGTCGGCCCGTTCGTCCAGGGTGGAGCGGCGGGTGCCCTTGGTCAGCATGTCCCCGCCGAGCCGCGGGCGTCCATGCAGGTGCCGCAGCAGGCGATGTCGGCGCCGTGGCGGGCGCAGACGCCAAATCATCCGGTCCAGGTGGTAGTAGCCGTCCGGGAGCCTCTGGTTGGCCATCGCGGCGCCGACCGCGTCGCCCATCAGGAAGACCCGCGCCTCGGGTGCCGGCGCGTTTGGCCACCGCGGCGGCAGCCGCAGCCCGTTGAAGACACGTTCGGTGCCGTACGGCGGGTCGTTGAGGATGAACAGAACCTTGCCGCTCACGATGGCCTCCTAGAAGAACGCGGGTTTGCCGGCACCTGGTCACGTACAAGCGCGCGGGTGGCGGCCACCAGTACACCCGGGCGGGGTGCAGCCGGTGCCGCGAAGATGTGCAGGCCATGTGAAGACACCCGGCGGGTCAAGAAACCCGCGCGGTCAGACCACGGGCGCCCGCCGGTGGACGCGGGTGGCGCGTACCTCCCCGCGGGCAGCGTCGAGGCAAACGTCCGGGTGGCTGAGCGTGCGCGGGCCGCACGGTCTCGATGGGTCCGGCGCCGAACGGGGCGCCGCCGCGCGCCGGTTCGGGGATGTTGCCGCCGGCGGACCAACTTAGCCGCGGACGTTGATGGTGCCCATCATGCCGCGGTCTTCGTGGTCGAGGATGTGGCAGTGGTAGACGCTGCGGCCCGGGTAGTCGGTGAACGGGATACGCAGGCGCACCCA
>WNFV01009020.1_pt1 | contig 11137 bp, 8 predicted proteins | sample 5400101 | NCBI WGS metagenome assembly WNFV01 (sample SAMN13153361, study PRJNA577476) | soil metagenome | isolation source: 115 cm soil or saprolite under grassland replicate 1 | place: USA:California | collected 2016-06-15
CGATGTCGGGTCCCTGGCCGGCGGGCACCGAGACCTGGAGCTTGGCGTAGAGATCCGCCCACGGGATGCGCTGCTGCTCGACGCGCACCCCGGTGTCCTTGGTGAACTGATCGATGAGCTCGTCCATCACCTTGCCGTCTGCTCCGGTGAGCCCATTCCTGTACGTGATGGTGGGCTTCGACTGTGCGGAGGCGCGGCGGACGGCGGGGAGCGTGGCGGCGGCGCCGGCGGCTACGCGGAGAAAACCACGACGGTCGACCTTGACCATAGAACCTCCTCGGCCCGAGCGTGAGGCCGCCCGCACTATAGCGAGCGCTTTGCTTGAGAGTCAACACGCGTGGTGCTTGGATCTCCACGCGCGAGGCGGACGGGTCCTGTCGCCGGGGACGAGGTGGCGCGAGGGGCTTCGCCACCCTACGCTTCGTGAATCGCAGCCCTACGGGCTGCGCGCACTCGCGAAGGGCGGAACGAAGCCCCTCGCGCCACCTCGTCCCCGGCGCCACCCGTCCGGCTCTACTACGGCAAGCTACTGCTGCGAGTCGTTCGCTTCGATTCCCTCGCCCCCGGAGGGGGAGAGGGCCAGGGTGAGGGGGCCAGCGTTGACAGGTATCGATCCGTTCCCTAGAGTGCAGGGCCATGGCCACGATTGGGATCGACCTGCATCGGAAGATCGGGACGGTGGACCGGCGGATCTTTGGGAACTTCGTCGAGCATATCGGGCGCTGCATCTATGGCGGCATTTTCGATGATGGATCGGCGCTCAGTGACGAGCGAGGGTTCCGGCGTGACGTGCTCGACGCGGTCCGAGCGCTGCGCATACCCATCCTGCGATGGCCCGGCGGCAATTTCGTCAGCGGATACCACTGGCTCGACGGGGTGGGGCCGCTCGATGATCGTCCGCGCCGGAGCGAGCTCGCCTGGTACGCGGAGGAGTCGAACCGGTTCGGCACCGACGAGTTCATCCAGTATTGCCGCGCCGTGGGCACCGAGCCCCACATCTGCGTCAACATGGGCACGGGCACCATGGACGAGGCGCAGGCGTGGGTGGAGTACTGCAACGGCACCGGCAATACGTCGTGGGCGAACCTGCGGCGCAAGCACGGCCATCCCGAGCCCTACCGCGTGCGCTACTGGGGCCTCGGCAACGAGATGTACGGTGGCTGGCAGATCGGCAGCCTGAGCGCCGAGGACTACGTCAAGAAGGCGAAGACCTTCGCGCTGGTGATGAAGCGCACGGATCCGACCATCGAGCTGATCGGCTGTGGTCACAACGGGGTGAGCGACTGGGATGTGACGGTGATTCAGGGCCTGGCCCCCGTCATCGATTACTACAGCATCCACCTCTACACGGGGCAACCCGATCACTACGCCAACGTGTTCTCGGCGCATCAGGGGGAGCGGGCGGTGCGCCTGTGCGGCGCGCTCCTCGAGCGAGTGCGTCATACCCAGCGCATCGCCCGTCCCATTCACGTCGCCTTCGACGAGTGGAACGTCTGGTATCGCAAGCGGGAGCACGAAGATCGCGTGGGCGGGGTGGAAGAACAGTTCGATCTCTCCGATGCCCTGGCCGTGGCCACCTACCTCAACGGCTTCATCCGGCAGTGCCGCACCGTCAAGCTCGCGAATCTCGCCCAGCTCGTCAACGCCATCGGCGCGGTCTTCACGAACAAGCAGGGGCTGTTTCTCCAGACCATCTACCATCCCCTGCGCCTCTACGCGGAGCACACCCTCGACACGGCGCTCGACGTGTATGTCGACGGCCCCCTGTACGATCTGCCGCCCGAGCGGGAGGACGCGAGCAGGGGGCGCGTGCACCACGTGGCCGATCTCGGCCCCTTCTCGCTCCTCGACGCCACCGCCACCTGCGACGAGGCGGCGGGGACGCTCACCCTGGCCGTGGTGAATCGCGACAAGGATCAGAGCCACAAGGCCACCATCGACCTCGGAGGCGCCGAGGTGGTGGGCGGTCTTCAGGTCTCGGAGGTCACCGGTCCCGAGGTCGGCGCGACGAATTCATTCGAGCGGCCGAACGTGGTGGGAGTGCGCGACCGCCAGGTGGCGGCCCAGGGCGGCACGCTCGACTACGAATTCCCCGCGCGCTCGGTGAGCGTCCTGCGCATGCGCCTCCGCTGACCCGGGCCTACCTCCGGCCCAGCGATCCGAAGTCGATGTAGCCGCGGTCGACATTCGTGTCGAGAAGCTCGACGTGCACGCGGTCTCCCACGTCCAGGCCTGCGAAGCCACGCACGACCTTGCCCTCCACCGCGGGCTGGAAGATGCGGACCCACGTCCCCTTCGACGAGGCGCCGGTCACGATGGCGTCGAAGCGCTGGCCGATCCGCGACGAGAGAAGCAGGGCCGCCGCCGACTTCTGCACCTGCCGCTCCGCCTTGGCCGCATTGTCCTCCTGGGCCGTGCAGTGCTGGGCCAGCGCGTCCAGCTCTCCATCGTCGTAGGGCGCGGGACGGCCCGCCATGGCCGCCTTGAGCAAGCGGTGGGTGAGCAGATCGGGAAAGCGCCGGTTGGGCGCCGTGGAATGCGAGTAGTCCCGGACGGCGAGGCCGAAGTGGCCGTCGGCCTGCCCGCTCGGGCGCTCCACGACATACTCGCCCTTGCCGAGGAGCTTGATGACGGAGAGGGAGAGATCGGGAAAGCGCAGGGGATCCGCCTTGTGTCGCGCGGCGAGGAACCCTTCGAGGGCCTGGCAGCTCGGCGTCGCGGGCAGCGTCTCGCCCAAGCCCTCGGCCAGCTCGACGATACGCGCCCAGCGCTCCGGAGAGCGCAGCACGCGCCGGAGTGACGACCGGCCCTTGCCCTCGAGATACCTGGCGGTCGCGCCGTTGGCTCCGATCATGAAATCCTCGATCAGCTCCTTCGCGCGATTCTTCAGGTCGGGCCGGAGATCGGCGATCGCGTCGCCGTCGAACACGGCGCGGGTCTCGATCGTGTCCAGGCTGAGGGCCCCCCGCTGGTGACGAAGGGTCTTCATGGCCTGGGCGGCACGGTCCTGGGTGCGGAGCTGCTCCTCGAGCCCGGCCACGGCCGTCACCTTCGCGGGAGCGGGGGCGCCGCCTTCGAGCCAGGCGCCCACGCTGTCGTAGGCGAGCTTCGCCTTGTTCCGGACCATCGCGCGATAGATATCGGACGCGGTCACGCTGCCGTCGCCCGCCACCGTCATGTCGATGACGAGGGCCAGGCGCGCCTCGTCCTCGTTGAGCGACGTCAGACCCGTGGAGAGCCGCTCCGGGAGCATGGGAAAGATGGCCGCGGCCGTGTACACGGAGGTGGTGTTGGCCCGCGCGTGCCCGTCGAGGGCGGAGCCCTTCTTGACGAGGGCGTCGACGTCGGCCACGGCCACGAGAATCCGCACCACGCCATCCGTCGAGGGCTCGGCCACCGAGAGCTGATCGAGATCGCGGGAATCGTCGTTGTCGATGGAGCACCAGACCCGACTGCGCAGATCCCGGACGGACGGATCCGGGTCTTTCGCGGGACCGGTGAGGGCGTCCGTCTCGGCGTTGGCGGCGGGAGAGAAATCCGCCTCGAGCCCCCGCTCGACCATGACCCGCCGCGCGATCGCCCGGAGACGACCGCGGCTCGACCGGCCGGTCATCCGGCTACTTGATCAAGCCGTAGAACTTCCCCGCGTTCTCGCAGACGATCTTGTGCGTCACCTCGGCGGGCAGATGACCGAACTGCTCCTCGATGTACTTGGAGGACTCCGGCCACACCCCGTCGCCGTGCGGATAGTCGGAGCCCCACATGAGGGTCTCCACCCCGATGTCGTCGATGAGCTTGGTGCCGATGCGATCGAACTGGAACGTCGCCTTGCACTGCCGGCGCCAGTAGTCGCTGGGCTTCATCTTGAGCCCGAGATCGTGGAAGCGATCTTCCCACTCGAAGTCCATGCGATCGAGCGCATAGGGGAGCCAGCCGATGCCACTCTCCCCGAAGGAGATGCGGATGTTCGGATAGCGCTCGAGCACCGCGCTGCCGATCACCGCGGCCAGGATATTGATGAGGTTCATCTGGAAGCCCGACACGCTGGTGAAGAGCGCGGCGCGCTTGGTGAGGCCGGTGGCCTTCTCGCGCACGCTGGGCGGCATGGTGGGGAAGGTGTGGAAGTGCAGGGGCAGGTCGACCTCGTTCACCGCCTTCCACAGGGGCTCCCATGCCGGATGCCACATGGGATCCATGTCCCACGAGCAGGAGAGCTCGAGCCCGCGCAGACCCATCTTCGCCACGCGGTGAATCTCGGCCACCGCCGCCTCGATGTCGCCGTAGGGCAGGCAGGCCAGGCCGATGTGCCGGTCGGGATAGTAGCGGCAGAAGTCCACGAGCCAGTCGTTGTAGATGCGGAACATCTCGCCCGCCGCCTCGTGATCGTTGAGCCGCGTGGCCGCGCCCAGGATGCCGAAGATGACCTCGGCCTGCACGCCGTCGCGCTCCATGTCCTTGATGCGCAGCTCGGGAGTGGTGGGGCGCCGAATGCCCTTCTTGCCGTCTTCGTACAGCCCCGTCGAGGCCATCACGTCCGCCCGATAGTGAAGGCCGGGGATGTATTTCTGGCCCGACGGCCCCACGCCGCCCCACAGCCCGAAGGAGGCGCCGTTCTTCGATGTCCACGTCGGGCCATCCGGTCCGTCCGTGACATACGGCATGCGGTCGCGCAGGGCTGCCCTGGCATTGCCCGTGAAAAGATCGGGCGGAATCCAGGGCATATCGATGTGGCAGTCGGCCGAGATCCGCGTCAAGGTCATGGCGTCTCCCTCCTGGGTGAGCGTGACGCCAATCATAAGCGATCCCGCCCGGCTTCGCTTCAAGCTGTTGACATCGTGCTTGTGTCGTCGCGGCGCCGGCGTCGCTCGCGTGCCCAGGTGCTCTGGCCGGAAAAAGATGGAGTATCTGCCCGGGCGCTGAGCCTGCTGCCGCCATCGGTCTACGCCCCAGGTTGCGCCGGGCGACGCCAGCGTTTACATTCCGTCCGATGCGTGTGGCCATCTTGCCGTCCGGCGCGCTGCTCGCGGACACCGCCGCCCGCGACGACGAGACGGGCGACGGACTGACGGCGGCCGCCCGCGCTCGCCTCCTCCGCGCGTTCGCGCGCGGGCCCGGATACTTCCTGCTCGACCTGGGCGCGACCGAGCTCGACGCTCCCCTCGTCCCTCCCCTGGCGTTCCTGCGCGACCTCGGCCGCACGTTCGTCACCCGCCTCTGTGCCGTGCCTGACCTCGAGGATCGACGCGAGCGCGTCGTGGTCGACTGTCCCACGGACGAGCGCGGCCGGCTGGCCGCCGCCGTCCCGCCCATGGACGGCGGTGAGTACGTCGACGCCGACTGGATCGCGGCGCGCTGGACCGATCTCAATCGCGCGTTCGCCGATGAGATCGGCGTCCACGACGGCCCCGTCGCCGAGTGGCTGCGGGCGCGGCACCCCTCGTGGCACGTCGTGGGCAAAGTGTGTCTGCACCTGGCCGAGAACCGTGGCGACGATGCCCACCCGTTCGCCTTCCTGGCCACCTACGCCGTGCGCGCGGGGGCCGGGGGCAGGGTGCAGCACCGTCCGCTCGCGCGGGCGCTCGAGGAGTCCTCCGCGCGCGGCGACCGGCAGGCCCTGCTCCACCTCCTGGTGCCGCTCCAGCGCGCCGCGGAGCAGATCACATGGCTCACGGAGCTGATCGACTCGGGCGCGATCTACCAGGCGATGGCCTGGACGCCCGCCGAGGCCCACCGCTTCCTGCGCGCCATCCCGGACCTGGAGACGGCCGGGCTGGTCGTGCGCGTTCCCGACTGGTGGCGCCCGCGGCGCCCGCCGCGGCCCGAGGTGGCCGTGCGCGTCGGGGAGAGGAAACCCAGCGCCGTCGGCACGGACGCGCTCCTCGACTTTTCCGTGACCGTCGCGCTGGGCGACGAGAAGCTCACGGCCGCCGAGGTGCGCCAGCTCCTGGCGTCGCACGACGGGCTGGTGCGCCTCCGCGGGCAATGGGTCGAGCTGAACCGCGAGCGGCTGCGCGAGGTACTCGCCCACTGGGAGCGTGTGAGGGACGAGGCCGCGGAGGGCGGGCTCTCGTTCCTGGAGGGCATGCGGATGCTCGCCGGGGCCCGTACAGAGACCGACGCCGCGGCGGTGGCCGCGGCCGAGGACTGGTCGCGCGTCGAGGCCGGGAGTTGGCTCGGGCGAACGCTCGAGGGGCTGCGGGGACCGGGCGGGCTCGCGGCGGCCGACCCGGGCGCCGACCTTCGAGGCACGCTGCGCCCCTACCAGAGGATCGGCGTGTCGTGGCTCGCCTTCGCCTCGTCCCTGCGGCTCGGCGTCTGCCTCGCCGACGACATGGGGCTCGGCAAGACCATCCAGGTGCTCGCTCTCCTTCTCCTGCACAAGCGGCGAAGGCGAGGCGGCCCGCCGCATCTCCTGGTGGCGCCGGCCTCGCTGCTCGCCAACTGGCAGGCCGAGATCGACCGCTTCGCGCCCTCGCTGGAGCACCTCCTCGCCCATCCCTCGGCCATGCCTGCGCGCGAGCTGGGCGAGCTGGGGAGCGCCGATCTTGCCGGCACCGATCTCGTCATCACCACGTACGGCACGCTGGCGCGGCTGGAAGCGCTCCGGGCACGCGAGTGGTCTCTGGTCATCCTCGACGAGGCGCAGGCGATCAAGAACCCCGGGGCACGTCAGACACAGGCCGTGAAGACGCTGAAGGCGCACGCGCGCATCGCGCTCACCGGCACCCCGGTGGAGAACCGTCTCGGCGATCTCTGGTCGATCTACGATTTCCTCGACCCCGGCCTCCTGGGCTCCGCGCGCGAGTTCTCCGCTTTCGTCAAGGGGCTGGCCGATCGCCGGGACGAGAGCTACGCGCCCCTGCGCCGGCTCATCCAGCCCTATCTCCTGCGCCGGCTCAAGACCGATCGCTCGATCGTGGCCGACCTGCCCGACAAGACCGAGGTGAAGGCCTTCTGTCTGCTCTCCGGGCGGCAAGCCGCGCTTTATCAGAAGACGGTCGACGAGCTGGCCCGCGCCATCGAGGGGCTCACCCAGGGCATGGAGCGGCGCGGCCTGGTGCTCGCGTATCTCATGCGCTTCAAGCAGATCTGCAACCACCCCGCGCACTGGCTGGGCGAGGGGCCTTGGGATGAAGCGGGAAGCGGCAAGCTCGCGCGCCTCCGTGAGATCGTGGAGGCGGTGGCCGCGAAGCAGGAGAAGGTGCTCGTGTTCACGCAGTTTCGCGAGGCCACCGAGCCCCTGGCCGCCTTCCTGGCGGGCCTGTTCGGCCGCGCCGGGCTCGTGCTCCACGGCAGCACGCCCGTGAAGGATCGGGGCGGGCTGGTGCGGCGCTTCCAGGAGGACCCGGCGGTGCCGTTCTTCGTCCTGTCCGTGAAGGCCGGCGGCGCCGGCCTCAACCTCACCGCGGCCTCACACGTGGTGCACTTCGACCGCTGGTGGAATCCCGCCGTCGAGGACCAGGCGACCGACCGCGCCTACCGCATCGGCCAGCATCGCAACGTGCTCGTGCACAAGCTCGTCTGCCGCGGCACCGTGGAGGAGCGCATCGACCGGCTCATCGAGGACAAGCAGGCGCTGGTGCGCGGGGTCCTCCAGGGCGGCGGCGAGACGCTGCTCACCGAGATGAGCGACAAGGAGCTGATGACCATGGTGGCCCTCGACCTGCGGCGGGCGACGGCCGAAGCCTGAGAGGAGAGAAGGCGATCGACGGCGCGAGATGTGAGGTAAGGTAGCGCGATGGCCTGGTACGGCAGGAGTGACTGGGACTTCTACCCGCCCTACGTGTCGGTGGGCGAGAAGAAGGCGCGCAGCCGCCTGGCGCTGACGAAGCTCTTGAAGAGGAGCAAGCGCACGGCCGAGCCCGTCGTCGCGCCGCGCACCCGGCAGGTGGCCGCCACCTTCTGGGGCAAGGCGTGGTGCGACAACCTCGAGCGCTACGCCGATCTCGCCAACCGCCTTCCCCGCGGGCGCGCGTATCTGAGAAACGGCTCGGTGCTGGATCTTGTCCTCACCGCGGGTCGCGTCGAGGCCTTCGTGGCCGGCAGCGAGCTGTACCAGGTGACGATCGCCATCACCCCCCTGACGAAGACGCGGTGGCGCCGCGTCGTCGCGCGCTGCACCGGCCGGATCGGTTCGCTCGTCGGTCTGCTGCGCGGTGAGCTGTCGGCCGACGTGCTGTCCGTGCTGACCGAGGCCAGGGACGGCCTGTTCCCGCAGCCGCGCGAGCTGACGCTCGACTGCTCCTGCCCCGACTGGACGGACGTGTGCAAGCACGTCGCCGCCGTCCTCTACGGGGTGGGCATCCGTCTCGACGCCAGGCCGGAGCTGTTCTTCCTGCTCCGCCAGGTGGACCAGGCGGAGCTGCTCACCTCCGTCACGGCCGGCGCCGTGTTGCGCCACCGCCCGGCCGCGGGGAAGCGCATCGCCGAAGAGCGGCTGTCCGCGGTGTTCGGGATCGAGCTGGAAGGCGCGCCGCCCGCGCGTGTGGACCGCGCGGACCGCTCGTCGCGCCGAGGCCCGCGTCCCCCATCCCGCGCCGCCGCGCGGCGCCGTTCATCGTCCTCCCGCAGGCAATAATCGCCCGCTTCGTATACCTCGTGCTCCAGGCGTCCGGGCCGCCGTTCGCCTTCCCCGGTCACGGACGCGACCGTAGGAGGTTTTTGCTAGACTGTGCGTCGGGCTGGAGTTCAGCCCCGCTGCCCGAACGTCACCGTGTTTATGGCCGCTATTTATAAGGAGGGCCCCTGGTATGGCCATGAAGACCATCGTCGCGCTCCCCGGAGAAGGCATCGGACTCGAGGTCGTGGATGCCACCTGCGAGCTGCTCATGGGTACCGGCCTGCCCCTCAAGATCCTCACCCCGCCCCAGGGGTCGCCGTTGCCCGACGAGACCAAGAAGGCGGCCCGCGGGGCCGACGGCGTGCTCTTCGGCGCGGCCGGCCCGTCCACCTCGCCCGTAGTGTCGTGGCTCCGCTGGGAGATGAGCGCGTGGGCCGGTGTGAGGCCGATCCGTTTCTTCCCGGGCATGCGCTCGCCGCTGGTCGATCCCGACGGTATCGACTACATCCTCCTGCGCGAGAACAGCGAGGGACTCTATCCAGGCCGCGAGGGCGAGCTGGCCGATCTCGTCAACGTCATGCCCGATCTGAGCGACCGGACGGGGCGCAAGATCAAGGAATTCGGTGACGAGGGGCGCTTCGCGGTGAAGATCGTCACCCCCAAGGGCGCGGAGCGCATCGCCCGCTTCGCCTGTGACCTCGCCCGGAAGCGCCGGGCCCGGGGCAAGCCCGGCAAGGTCACCTGCATCACCAAGTCGAACGTGCTTCCGCGCACGGACGGGCTCTATCAGCAGACCGCCGAGCGCATCGTGCGCGAGGCCGGTCTCGAGTTCGAGCACTTCCACGTCGACGACGCCGCGCGGCGGCTCGTGCGCTTTCCCAGGTCCATGGACGTCGTCCTGTGCATGAATCTCTACGGCGACATCCTGTCGGACCTGGGGGCGGAGACGGCGGGCGGCTTGGGGCTGGCGCCCTCCGGCAATTTCGGCGACGACGGCTGGGCCTACTTCGAATCGGTGCACGGCTCGGCGCCGGACATCGCGGGCAAGGGCATCGCCAATCCCACCGCCACCATACTCTCGGCCGCCCTCATGCTGGAGCACATGGGCATGGGCGCCGAGGCGCAGCGCCTCGAGGCCGCGGTGGGTCGCATCTACCGCGACGGCAAAGCGCTCACGCCCGATCAAGGGGGCACCGCCAAGACGCGCGAGATGGCCCAGGCGGTGCTCGCGGCCTATCGCTAGCGTTCCGCGTTCGCCCAACCCGGCCCCGGGCTCAGGCTCGCGGAGCGACAGCATGCTCTGGGTCGTGCCGCCGACGCCACCGCCTCTCGGCGTCCACGAGGCGCACCTCTGGCGCGTCGACCTCGACGTCGAGGGTAGCGAGGCGGCGGCCGCGGACATCCTGAGCGAGGACGAGCGGGCGCGGGCCGCGCGTTTCCACTTCGAGAGCGATCGACATCGCTTCATCGCCGGCCGGGCCGCCCTGCGGAGAATCCTCGCGGCCTATCTCGATCGGGCGCCCGCGGATCTCGTCTTCGCCCTCGGCCACCACGGCAAGCCGGCGCTCGAGAATCTCGGGCTCGACTTCAACCTGTCCCACAGTGGCGGATGCGGGCTCATCGCGGTCACGCGCGGCCGGCGGGTCGGAGTCGACGTCGAGCGCATCCGGACCGACTTCGCCTGCGAGGAGATCGCCCGCCGCTTCTTCGCCCCCGCCGAGGTGAAAGCGCTCGCCGCCTCCGCGCCCCACGAGTACACCACGGCGTTCTTCCGCTGCTGGACGCGCAAGGAGGCCTACGTGAAGGCCCGCGGCGACGGGCTCACCCTGGCCCTCGATCGCTTCGAAGTGACGCTCGAAGCGGCGGCCACGCGCGCCCTCGCGTCATGTCTCGACGATCCGTCGGAGTCTTCGCGCTGGAGCCTTCGGGAAATCGTGCCCGGGCCCGGCCACCTGGGCGCGCTCGTGGTGGAAGGCGATGGCTGGACGCTTCGCACCTTCGCCTGAGGCGGGGCGCGCTTGTGCGAGCTACGGACGCGGTGTATGGTGACGCGCGTCGATTTCAGATCCGGCACGGAGGCTCCCCATGACGGCTCGTAGCATCTTGACTTCGATAGTCGCCGCCGCGCTGGCGTTGAGCGTTTGCGTGACCGGCGTGGCCGCCCAACCCGCGGGCACGCTCCTCGTCGGGCTGGTGGCCGTGGCCAGCGGGAGTCAGGTCTTGCAATGCGACATTCCCGCGGCAGGCTTCCTTGGTGGCCAGCGCCCAATGTCGCATTGCAAGACCTGACCCCGGGGCCGCGACTTTCAAGACCTGACCCCGGGGCCGCGCACGGTCACGCCGGCCCACTTCTCGTAGAGGGCGATCACGCCCGCCATATCGAGATTGCCGAAGCCTTCGGCGTGCGCAGTCTCGTAGGCCTGACGCACGGCCGAGGTCACGGGCATGGGCAGACCGAAGCTGGCCGCGAGCCCCAAGCCCAGGGCCACGTCCTTGCGCGAGAGCGCGATGCCGAAATAGGGGGTGAAGTCTCCCGCGAGCACGTTCGGGAAGCGCTTGAGGAAATGATGCGAGCGC
>WNFV01019865.1_pt1 | contig 11134 bp, 16 predicted proteins | sample 5400101 | NCBI WGS metagenome assembly WNFV01 (sample SAMN13153361, study PRJNA577476) | soil metagenome | isolation source: 115 cm soil or saprolite under grassland replicate 1 | place: USA:California | collected 2016-06-15
TACCGGGCGTATGGCTTTGACCTACAGCGAGCAAGGCTTGTCCTGCGGCTTCCAGGACGGCTCGCTGAACATCGGAACTGGCAGCCGCAAATTGAGTGCTCAGATCCAACATGGCGAATGCCCGATTGGTTGCGTAAAACACTCCAATGCCGATGAAGGAAATAATCATCGCCAGGGCGGAATATTTCGGATTCACTTTCCAGTGCGCCATACACAGGGCGAAAAACATGGGGATTGAAAGAGCGGTCATCACAATATTCAGCAAGCCCAGGTTGCGAAGACCCAGGAACCAGTTGTCGTGAAGAAGGTTGAACCAATCGACCACAGTTTCTGTAGAAGCATAGCCTCCTGGCAGGAATGTGATCAGGATCTCAAGCAGAGCTGTGCACAGGATCAGGAGCGATGTTACGGCTCCAAGTTTGTACAAGCCTGACCACTCTGCAGGGGTGTATTCTTTTTGGGATTGGATGGTTGAAGTTATGGCAGTCATTTTTTCTCCTTTTTTCTGCCCTGAATATAGACTGCCGGTTCATAATCGTCACTGTACCAAGGTGGTGTCTTTGTGTAAGAAATAAAAAAGGGTAGGTGTAAGTCCAAGCTGGCGCGCACGGGCAACGGCCTGGGTTCGGCTGTTGACGTTCAATTTTGAATAAATATTCCCTGTATGCTTCTTGACAGCACTTAATGTGATGACCAGTCTCTCGGCAATCACCTGGTTCGAATCCCCGGTGGCAATGTGATTCAAAACTTCTAGCTCTCGTGGAGTCAGATGGTCAATTGGCGCCAGGTCATCATGTACATCGGAAGTGCCTGATCCTGGTAGTGCGCGTTCCGGTATGTTCGGAAAGGCAGCCAGGATACTCTCTACATACTTCGTTTTCACACTTCCGAGTAGCTTCCGCCTGAGAAGGATGGTAAGCAAATCTGCAATGTGGCTTCCCTCTTCCACAAAAATGCTTATGAACCCTTGTGGTTCTGCAAGCTTCAAGGCCCTGGTCACATCGGCCAGGCATGCCTCTTCATTTCCGCTTGCTACCTGCAGCTGAGCGCGCAGGAGAAGCGTCTGCAGATGCTTGCAGCGGAGCGAGCCTTCAATCACTTTCTCCGCAAGAAGGATGCCATCATCTAAGGCTTGTGTTTCCCCAAGTACCCTGGACCGATAGAGAAGAAGCCGCAATGCGCCGTTAAATAACAAACCTTCCGGATGCCGAATGGGAGCGTTATCATCTAGCTTTGGATGGACAAACCCCTCTTCAAATGCAAAGCCATAGGTCTTCAAAGCAGTCTGAGTTTCAGCAAGTCGATCCAGGGCAAGAAAAATAAGCTTGCAGATCCCCTTCCATCTGGAACAACCGAGATTGGAATACACAGTGATAGATCTCCGCATTGCTAAACCCGCCCAGCGTGCTCCAGTGGACCGAGCGAGAAAAGTATTCCCGCGCCTCCTCAATTTGATGCCACTGATAATAGATCTGGGCCAGCTCACCAAACAATGTCGCGCTAAAGGGAGAGAATGTGCCAGCCTGTTCCATTCGATCAACTGCCTGAAACACAATCTGATAGGCTGCATGCAGTTCTCCCTGCTGAAGAATCATGCGACCCAGTAAGGAGCATCCAAATATCTCGGAAGTAAAATCATTGGTCGTACGAGCATGTTGAATCATCGTTTCAAGAACCTGTCTGGCTCGCCCATAATCCAGCAACTGTTCGTATGCGTTAGAAAGCGCCATGTAGGTCATACTGCGCACCTGCGTCTCATCGTCCGGCAGCAATTGCAGTGCCTTTTCCGCCACATCATGGCTTTCGACGGCTTTCCCCTGTGCATTCAACAGGATAGCCTGGAGTGCAAACCATTCCCCTCGTAGTGTGGGGTCAATCTCTTTCTCGTCCCGGGCCAGAAACATTTCCTGCAGGCGTTGTAGATTAGGAGCGGCCCGTTCGAAATTACCGCGAAGGAGGTGCATCCAGGCAATTGCCATATTTGCAGGCAGGCTTTGTTTTAGGAATTTGGGAGGGATGGATGCCAGCCAACCTTCTACGGTCTTGAAGTGCGCTTTCAGGATCATCGGCAGGGCGACTTTTTCTATAATGTTCACTGCATACGAATAATCTCCAGCCGAGATCGCGTGAGAGATGGCATCACTCATCATATCTGCCTGCTCATACCAGTGCGCTGCCCGCCGATGCAACATGGCAATATCCTCTGCGGATGCGGATGCACGAAGATGAGCTGTGATCAAATCTGCAAAGAGCTGATGGTAGCGAAACTTCCTCAGGTTGATTCTTGAGGACCTCCTCCATGAGGTAGTCTGCAACAAATATATTGCTGCCTGCAAAGGCTTTGACGAAGCCAGCTACATCCGCATGTTCACGCATTGAGATGCCGGCCAGCTGCAGGCTCGCAATCCATCCTTCAGTACGAGTCTCGATCACATCCACATCCTGCTCTGTAAGGACTAACCCCATTGTCTGACTGAGAAAAGACGCAGTCTCTTCCCGCGTGAATCGCAGGTCCGCGGCACGGATCTCGGTTAATCGGTCGCTAGCGCGTAAATGCGCCAGCGGCATGGGTGGATCGACCCGCGTAGCTAAGATCAAATGAAAATGATCCGGAAGATGATCGATTAGAAATGAGAGCGCAAGGTGAATGGATTGATTCTGGATGGCATGGTAATCATCCAGTATCAGGATAAGATTCTTTTGCAGGTTTACCATATCATTGATAAGAAGTGTAGGAATCGTTTCGTCTGCCAACGGCTGAGGAGTCTGAAGCAACATCAACGCGGCTTCGCCAACCCCGGGCTGAATGGATTGGCAGGCTGCGATCACATAGCTCCAGAAACGGTTTGGGTCATTATCCCCGTCCCCAAGCGAGATTCATGCGATAGGTTTCCCCTTATCCGCTGCCGACTCTGCCAGCAAAGTCGTTTTACCAAATCCAGCTGGGGCCGATATTAAAATGAGTTGACCTGGGCGGTTTAGAGCGGCAATTAACATTGCGGTCAGCCGCGGACGCACGACACCGTTCACCCGCGGCCGCGGGATATGCAACTTGGTTGAGAGAAGGGAAACAGTCATGAGGCAGCTCGAGTAGTTGTATCGCCCCAGAACCTCTAAGAAAAATACTCTCTTTATTTGGATAGTATTATACCTTTCTGCAGATACGATTTCTCCCCATTAGGTCAAATGCTTCGTCTACATCCTAAGACGGTTTACAATCAAGCTGATGTACATTCATCTCACTACGCATAGTGCCTTTTCTCTGCAGGAAGGTCTTCTAACTCCTGTAGATCTTGTGCAAGCGGCACAGACGGACGGCATGCCGGCTATGGGGCTCACCGATCATAATCTTCTGACTGGGGTGATCGTGTTTGCCACGGCCTGCAAAGCAGCCGGTATACAAGCCATCATCGGCCTGGAAATAAATCTAAATGATGGCCCGGTAAATCTGTTAGCAACAGGCCTTGAAGGTTGGTCCTGCCTTTGCCAGCAATTCGGTAAAGCAAACTCGATAGCAAGGTCGAGCGGTAACTCCGCCCGATTTTTTTATTGAAAGATTCTAATATTGCGCAAGTAGAGTCTCTGTAGGTGTTGCGAAAATGTTGCGATCAGGATAAAACGCAACTGAAATACTGGACTCAATGGACATTTACACCCCTGAAAGATGCAAAAAAACAAACAAAAACACACAGAATGGAAGTATTGGAGGAGTTGGAACATGAGCATTTAGAATCACACAGTAGAAGTCGGGGGTTCGAGTGCTAACGCAATCCGCGCCCACAAAAACGAGCCTTTTGGCTCGTTTTTTTTGCTTACCTATTCCTTATGTTATATAATTCTTTCATCATGCCCACACGAACCAATGAAGCCTGGATTTCAGACCTGTCAACTCCGGGTCCCGCACGCGAAGCCGCCCTGGAAGATTTACGCGTCATACCTTTGAGGGACGAAGTCAGTTCACCACCTGGGTTCACAAGATCGCGGTGCGGATCGCGCTGACTGAACTGCGCCGCAAGCGGTGGCGGGATTCATCGCTGGATGAACTTACGGAAAACGAAGATCTTCCTCCGCCTCCTGGCTTACTTGCTGATCCTCAGGCAAGCCCTGAAACTTCCGCGGAACGCGCAGACATGCTGGCGCGTGTCCGCCGCATCATCGAAGAGGAACTGACAGATCGCCAGCGCCAGGCATTGATCTTACTTGGCGTACAGGATATGCCCATGGAAGAGGCGGCACGCAAACTCAAGACCAATCGCAACGCCCTCTACAAGTTACTACACGATGCCCGTCTGCGGCTCAAACGACGCCTCTCAGCGGAAGATATCTCACCTAACGAAGTCCTTACACTTTTCGAGCATAAGTAAGATTAGCATAAGGCTAGACATCAAAAACAAAGAATATGAACATTCGTGCCATCATCCAAAAGATTAGAAGCAGTTTTAATCATCGTGAGCAGCTCCCCAATGAGGCCGTTTTGGGCTTTCTGCGTGTCCTTGAAAGCGTACGGGAAGAGGAAGTTCCCTGTGATGAAATCTATGCAAAAATCGACGAATATGTCGAAAGGGAAGTCGATAAGAAAGACGCGGCTCAACTGATGCCCCTTGTCCGCGAACACCTGGATCTCTGTTCGGAATGCTGCGAAGAGTACGAAGCACTTCTGGATGTTCTTGAGAAAACAAGCAAAAATCAACAGTAAAAACAACGGGCTTTTGCCCGTTGTTTCTTTATTCACAGATTTGAAGTGCCGACCAGAATCGCTACTTTTTATTCATGCTCAAACAATTTCTCACCGGCACGGATTGGAACTTTTAATCGATTCTCCGCAGGCGTAATGGGGCAAGACCACACTTCGTTATAGGCACAGTAGGGGTTGTACGCAAGATTAAAATCCACCAGGAAGCGATTGCCATGTAACTCATCGGGCTCGAGGTAACGTCCGGCGGGATAGGTTTCTTTCCCAGCCAGCGAATCCACGAACGGCAGGAAATATCCGTTCTCATTTTGATAGATCGTCAACTCGGCATCCTGTCCATCCACTTGAAATTTGAAGCGTGAATGACGCACGTACATCTGCACGCCTCCGGTCGAGGTCTGCATTTGCAAGGGTTCCTGATCAAATAATCGTTCCACTTCCACTTCCAGGCTTAAGGCTTCATTCTCAGGAAAATAGTCCAAGCCCTTGAAATTTCGTTTTTGCTCGGGTGTCAGCGGACTTTGGGAATGCTCCCGAAAGAATTCATCTTTTTCGGCGCGAAAATCAGTCAACTCACTCATAACATCTCCAATTAGGTTAGCCTTGCGAAGGTTTATTGTCTCTTCTTTCACAGGAGTGTTAAAACCTTCATGAGGCTGATTTTCAATTTCAGTGAATCCTCCTCCTAGATAGAGGAAAAGCGAAAAATCTTACAAAATCCTATCCTATTCGCGAAAACGTTCATCCTCTTGCGAATTCCCTTATCTTATGCTATTGTTATTCAAAGAATCGACCATTTATGACGTCGTCAGAAAAAACTGTTTTGATCGTTGAAGATGAAGCAGATGCCGCTGAACTATTTGCTGAGATGATGCGAGTCAGCGGCTTTCGCGTCCGAAAGACTTCCTCCAGCGCGCCGGCCCTCTCCATGATGACCGAAGAAAAGCCAGACATTGTGCTGCTCGATATTATGATGCCTGAAGTTTCCGGTCTGGATATCTTGCGGCGGATGCGTCAGGATCCCGCGCTTGCCAATATTCCTGTGGTGGTGGTTTCGGCGAAGAGCATGCCCACGGATATCAGAAATGGGATGGAAGCAGGGGCGTCTACCTATCTCACCAAACCCGTCGGCTTCCTCGAACTCAAAGAGGCTGTAGAACGCGCGTTGGACAGCCAATCTCCAGCCACTTGAAAACATGAGTCTCCTGCGCGCATTTGTTGCCGTTGAACTTCCCCTTGAAATCCGTAAAGCCGTCGGCGCAGCCACGTCTAAATTGAGAAACGAGATCGGGGCACTTATTCGTTGGGTTCCAATGGAGAACATGCATTTGACGTTAAAATTTCTGGGTGATGTTTCACCGTCAAATGTGGAGATGCTTTCGCAGATGCTACGCGCTGAAACGGATCTCTTCAATTGTTTCGACCTCCGCTTAAATGGAATTGGCTCTTTTCCAAGTCTGAAACGGCCGCGCGTCATCTATGTCGGAATCCAGGCTCCGGCTGTGCTGGAGTCACTTCAGCGTGGCATTGAATCCGCCTCGCGCCGCCTTGGCTATGAGTCTGAAGAACGTGGCTTCTCTCCGCATCTGACGATTGGACGAGTCAAACAAAATATTACCGCGACCGAACAGCAGGTGATCCGCCGCGCCCTCGAAGAGACAAAGATTGACGGGCTGGGCACTACCCGAGTAGACTCGGTGCAATTATTCAAAAGCGATCTAAAACCTACAGGCTCGGTCTACACCCGGTTGTACTCAGCGTCTTTAAGAAAAAGCTAGCCACAGAGCTTCTTGAGGGGTTTCTCTGTGTTCTCCGAGTCTCTGTGGCAAATATTATATAGAGGTGATATCTGAACGCACTCGAACTTGCACATAAAATTGTCGCTGCCCTGGAGGACAAAAAGGGCGAAGACATCCTGCTTCTCGACATCAAAGACATCGCGTCTTTTACAGATTATTTCGTCATTTGCAACGGTACCAGCGACCGTATGCTCGACGCGCTTGCCAAAGGTGTACTGGAAGCAACTAGGCAGGACCATAAGAAAAAAGGACGTGTCGAGGGTCAAGCCCAGGAAGGCTGGCTCGTGCTCGATTATGGTGATGTGGTTGTACATCTCTTCTCGCCCGATCAGCGGAAATATTATGACTTGGAAGAACTATGGAGTGATGGGAAGGTTCTTTTAAGGGTACAGTAAGAAAAATTTCCATGCGTGATATCCTTGGCGATCTTTCAGAACCAAAACTGGTCAAAACAGTCATCCGGGCAAACTGGGAAAATTACCATTATTGCCTGGGGCGTTCGCCATCCGTGGAATTATCGGTTGGGAAATATTTGCCCTGGCTGGTCACAAACATGCCAGATCATTTTATGAACTTAGTCGTATGCACAGAATTACCATCCGAGGGGGTTGACGAACTCATTGAAAAGGCCCTAAACCATTTCAAAACTCTTAATATCAAAAGAGTCTCCTGGCTGACAGAAGAAGGTCTGCCAGCTCTAGAGATAAAAAAATATCTCGAATCTCATGGCTTGACGTTTAGCGAATCCTTCGCAACTGAAATGGCAGCAGACTTGATGACATTAAAGGAGGGTTTCGCTAGACCTGATCATCTGCAAGTGATGCGCGTTGAGGATCAGGAGAGCTTGAGGAAATGGATCCATATCGCCAGTGTTGGCTTTAGCGTTCCCTTCGAATTTGAGGATACCTGGCATGAATTTTTTGCAGAGGCGGCTTGTGCTTCTCCCTTTCGAACTTATCTTGCCTTATTAGATGGAAAGCCAGTTGCTACGTCTCAGCTATTTACATCCGCGGGCGTCGCAGGAATTTATAACGTTACCTGCCTTCCTGAAGCACGCAGTCAGGGAGTTGGGACAGCCGTTGTTCTGGCGCCTTTGCTTGCCGCACGGGAGATGGGATACCGCGTGGGTATTCTGCAAGCCTCTTCATTGGGCTACAATGTATATCGTCGTATTGGCTTCCAGGATTTTGGCAAATTGAGTCTTTATTTGTGGGAGCAGTCCCCTCGCGGTTAAGAAGACTCGTTTACCAATCCGTTCTGAAATACTGACAATCTCAAGCCTTGGCCTGTATAATTCCGACCAGGAGAATCCCACCAGGGAAAACGAACGATGCCCCAACAGGAAATTGAAGTCATTCTGGCACGGCACCTTGCCGAATATCTGGCGATGCCCATATTCATCGTGAACCCGGATGGAGATTTGATTTTTTACAATGAACCCGCAGAGACCATCCTGGGAACCCGTTACACCGAAACAGGGGTCATGCCGGCGACCGAATGGTCTACCGTTTTTCATCCGATGGACCGAGAGCGGTCATTACTGCCGCCGGATGAATTACCTCTCATGATTGCCTTATCAAAGCGTCACCCCGCCCATAAGATATTTTGGATTGAGGGTTTGGATGGGGTCTTGCGGGAGATTGAAGTTACCGCTTTTCCGATGGTTGGACAGGCGGATCGCTTTCTTGGAGCAATCGCCATTTTTTGGGAAAATCCGAAGTGAAAGTCATCTTTTGGGGAACACGTGGCTCGCTCGCTTCACCTGGCACAGACACTGCCCGCTATGGTGGAAATACGTCATGCGTATCGGTGGAGGGACCGGAGAAGACTCTGCTTATTTTGGATGCCGGGACCGGGATCCGGAATCTGGGGCAAAGTCTATCTCCAAGCCTCAATAAAGTTCACATCCTGCTCACTCATTTGCACATGGATCACATTCAGGGCTTGCCCTTCTTCGCCCCATTGCGCCGTGAAGGTGTTGAAATCCATGTCTGGGGTCCAGCCAGCACGACACTTGGATTGGAAGCGCGCTTGCAAAAATATTTATCTCCACCGCTGTTTCCTGTCAGTGTGCGCGAGCTGGCATCAGAGATTCACTTCCACGAATTACCTGCCCATTTGATCGAAATTGGTGAATTTGTCATCGAGGCTCAATTGATTATTCACCCGAATCCGACCATTGGCTACCGCATCCAACATGCAAACACCGCTGTTACGTATTTGCCCGATCATGAACCGGCGTTGGGCGGACGCACATTTCCGTATGACAAATCCTGGACGTCAGGCTACACGCTGGCAGAGGGATCCGACTTGCTCATCCATGACACACAATATACGAAAGCAGAATATAAGGCTCGTATTGGTTTTGGTCACAGCAGCATAGAACATGCCTTTCAATTTGCCGACTTATGCCAGGTTAAGCATTTTGTGCCTTTTCATCATGACCCCACCCACAACGATGACCAACTGGATCGTATATTCAAGGCGACACTCGAGAATTTGCAGCCCTCCTATTTAGTAACGCCCAGCCGAGAAGGGTTGGCACTCGAAATAGTGTAGTGACAATCGACTATCTGAATCCTTAAAACATTGTCCCGCAGCTCTAGTGAGAGCTGCGGGACTTCTTACTTCTTTCCTCTTACTTTGAATTATTTCTCAAACACCCATCGATCTACTTCACGATCCCAGTTGACAAGTTCTTCCTGCTGGAACCATAGAGCAACTTCGTTCGCGCCGTTCTCAACAGTGTCCGATGCATGGGTGAGATTTCGTCCCACTTCGAGAGCAAAGTCATGACGAAGTGAACCCGGTGCGGCCTCGGTGGGACGCGTCGCTCCCATGGTCTGGCGGATCGCGGCGATGGCGTTCGGTCCTTCCCAAACCATCGCCATGACAGGTGCAGAAGTAATATAAGAAATGAGTCCTTCATAAAATGGTTTGCCTTTGTGGATGGCATAATGCGTATCCGCAAGTTCCCTGCTGACTTGCATAAACTTCGCGGCAACCAAACGAAGTCCACGACGTTCCAGGCGAGAGATAACCTCCCCAATCAGGGCACGCTGGACACCATCCGGTTTGACTAAGACAAGCGATCTTTCCACAGTTCCTCCAAGAAATTATGATTTAAACACAAAGGACACGAAGCACTCAAAGTTTGGGACTTTCTTAGCTTCGTGCCCGTGGTGTCCTCACCTGTACTCGTATGTGATTTGCTTGGCAAATCATGCAAGTGTTGTGTTAAGAAAATTTTACCTTAGTAGTTCTTCAGCTTTTGTATAAGCGTCCAGCGCATCCTGCAAACGGTTGGCACGCATATACGCGTCGCCCAACGATTGCCAGATATCCACATCCACAGGGAAGCGATACAGAGCGTCGCGCAGGTCATAGATGACCTCATCTAGGAAACGTCCCTTCCTGATGAGTCTGCCATAGCTTTCCAGCGCGCCGTTCAGATTGCTGCCAGCCAACTCATTGCGTGCCTGACCTAAGATTGGGTCCAGAGGCATGCTCAATTTACCGGTCCCTTTGGGCCTCGCAACTTTCTTGGGTGGCTCCACAGGCGGTGTTGTTTCTTCAACAGCCGCAATTCTTTCCTCAATAATATTCACCATATCCACAGGTTCAGGTTGAGCGGGTTGAACTTCAGCCTGAGCCATGATCGGTTCGGGTTCAGGAGATACTGTCTCCGGCTGAGGCGCGACCGGTTCAGGCTCAGGCGCCAGTCTGTAGCGCGGGTCGGTTCGATCTTTGTGGGTTCCGCTAGCAATTCACCGGTTTCATCGCGCAGCCATGCAGGCAGGTCGGTATCCATTGGAGTGGATGTCACGGCTTGCTCTTGTTCCTGATCCAATTCGCTGAGCCAACTGGGGATTTCGTCGGCTGGCAACTCTGAGGTCTTCTCTTCCTCCGTAGCAGCGGCAGGCTCCGCGACGGATTCCTGCTCAATCGTGCTCATCCACTCGGATGCCTCAGATAGTTCAGCCGCCTCTTTTGCGGCCGTGCTAGACGCGATTTCACTGATCGGAATATTGAACTGTGTCTCAGACGTTTTGTCTTCTTCAAGGTTTTGCATCCAGGCTGGCAAATCTTCGGCTGGTGCAGATTCAACTGGTTGAGAAGGAGCCTCTTCCGATGCTTCAAGTTTCTTGAACCATATGGCCGTATCATCCCTTGATGAGGCAGGTTCAGATGTAAGCGCGGCTTCTTCATCCAGACTTCGTAGCCAAACCGCTGTATCATCCGCGGATGGGGTTTGCTCGGATATGGAAAGCTGTTCGGCGCTAAGGTCCTTCGCCTGCTTTACCCACTCAGGTTCCTCTTCCAGGCGTTCTTCCGGAGTGGTCAATAGACCTTCAGTCGCGCCCTGTTTGGCGGCCAGGTTTTCAAGCCAGGCAAACGAATCATCCTGTTCCTGCTCGCTCTTACCGAGTTCTTCAAGGCTAGCCGTTGGTTCAGGCTCGCTAACAGGAATTTCCTGAATTTCTTCCTGTGGAGCTTGCGCAGAGGATGGCATTTCCTGAGGTTGATCTTTTAGACTTTTGGCTTGTCGAATCCATTCCGGTTCTTGCTCCAGGCGTTCTTCTGGCTTGGTTAGCAAGCCTTCGGTTGCACCCTGCCTGGCGGCCAGATTCTCAAGCCAGGC
>WNFV01017024.1_pt1 | contig 11131 bp, 9 predicted proteins | sample 5400101 | NCBI WGS metagenome assembly WNFV01 (sample SAMN13153361, study PRJNA577476) | soil metagenome | isolation source: 115 cm soil or saprolite under grassland replicate 1 | place: USA:California | collected 2016-06-15
ACATGAAGTACAGCTTCACCTGCCGCCAGCCGTGGCTGTACGCGGCGGCCACGGTGCGGATCAGGTCCTCCTCGGTGACCATCTTGTTGATCACCTTGCGCATCCGGTCCGACCCGCCCTCGGGCGCGAACGTCAGGCCGGATCGCCGTCCGTTGCGCGAGAACTCGTTGGCCAGCGTGATGTTGAACGCGTCGACCCGTGTCGAAGGCAACGACAGTGAGATGTTCGTGCCCTCGTAGCGATCCGCCAGACCGTGCGCGACGTCGGCGATCTCGGAGTGGTCCGCGGACGACAGCGACAGCAGGCCGACCTCCTCGAACCCGGACTGCTTGATCCCGTTCTCGACCATGTCGCCGATCGTGGTGATGTTCCGCTCCCGCACCGGGCGGGTGATCATGCCGGCCTGGCAGAACCGGCAGCCGCGGGTGCAGCCGCGGAAGATCTCCACCGAGTAGCGCTCGTGCACCGTCTCGGCCAGCGGCACCAGCGGCTTCTTCGGGTACGGCCACTGGTCCAGGTCCATCACGGTGTGCTTCGCGGTCCGCCACGGCACACCGTGCCGGTTCGGCGCGACCCGCTTGATCCGCCCGTCGGCCAGGTACTCGACGGTGAAGAACTTCGGCACGTACACCCCGCCCGACGCGGCCAGCCGGGACAGCACCTCGTCGCGACCGCCCGGCGATCCCTCGTCCTTCCACTCCCGGATCACGTCCGAGATCGCCAGCACGATCTCCTCACCGTCGCCGAGCACCGCGGCGTCGATGAAGTCCGCGATCGGCTCCGGGTTGAACGCTGCGTGCCCGCCGGCCAGCACGATCGGGTCCTCGTCGCCGCGATCCACGGCGTACAGGGGGATCCCGGCCAGGTCGAGCGCGGTCAGCATGTTCGTGTACCCGAGCTCGGTGGAGAACGACAGCCCGAACACGTCGAACGCCCGCACCGGCCGGTGCGCGTCCAGCGTGAACTGCGGTACGCCGTTGTCGCGCATCACCTTCTCCATGTCCGGCCAGACCGCGTAGGTCCGCTCGGCCAGGATCCAGTCGCGCTCGTTGAGCACTTCGTACAGGATCTGCACGCCCTGGTTCGGCAGCCCGACCTCGTACGCGTCCGGGTACATCAGCGCCCAGCGGACCTTGGCGGACTCCCACTCCTTGGTGACCGAGTTCAGTTCACCGCCGACGTACTGGATCGGCTTCTGCACACTCGGCAGCAGTGGTTCCAGGCGCGGGAACAGGGACTCGACGGTCATGAGAGGTAGTGCCTCCGGGACTCCGGACGGGTTCTGAGCGTCTACCAGGGTAACCGCCGTCGCCCTGGGCGCCGGAGTCCCCGTCAGCCGGCCAGGTGGTCGAGGAGGAGCTGGTTGACCTGGTCGGGGTGGGTGACGGCGATCAGGTGGGCGGCGTTCTCGATGACCTCGAAACGGGCGCCGGGGATCGCCTCGGCGACGGCGAGCACGTGCTCGGCGGGGATCGACGCGTCGCCGTCGGCAGCGATCAGCAGCACGGGCGCGGTGATGCCGGTGAGGCCGTCGCGCAGGTCCATGTCGCGGATCGCCTCGCAGCAGCCGGCGTAACCCTCCGAGGTCGCGTCGAGCAACTGCTGCTTCGTCGTCGCGACCAGCTCGGGGTGTGCCGCGGCGTACTCCGGCTTGAACCAGCGCTCCATGGTCGCCTCGGCGATCGCGGCCGTGCCCTCCGCACGTACGGTGGCGGCGCGGTCGGTCCACATCTGCTCGCCTCCGACCGGCTGCGCCGACGCGCACATCAGCACGAACCGGTGGAAGCGGTCCGGTGCGTTCTGCGCCAGCCACAGTCCGACCATGCCGCCGAGCGAGATCCCGGCGTACGACGCCTGGCCGACGCCGAGCTCATCCAGCAGCGCCAGCACATCGCCACCGAGATCCGCGATCGTAAACGGCCCGGGAATCTCGTCCCCGTGCGTCCGCTGATCGATCGCGAGCACCCGGAACCGGCTGGAGAGTGCGTCCACCTGCGCGGTCCACATCGCGTGTGTCGCGCCCAGCGCGCCGGCGAGCACCACCACGGGCGCGTCGTCCGGACCGGTCAGCTCATGGTTCAGGCGTACCGACATGCCGCCAGCCTAGGAGGCGATACGGTCGCCCGCATGAATGGCGTGCCGGGCATCGGCGGTGTCGTCCAGCTCGCGAAGGACGTGCGCGCGGCGGATTCGTCGAAAGCCGCCACTTCGGTCTCGCGGTGGCGCTCGACCCCGCCGGCCGGATCGTCTACGAGGCCGGTGACCTGGCAGCGACCGTGCTTCTGCGCTCGATCGCGAAGCCGCTCCAGGCCGCGGGCTGTCTGCTCGGGTTCTCGGCCGGCGAGCCTCGAACCCGGCCCTCCCCGGGGGTCCCCACCTGTCCGGTGTCCACCCGCCGGCCTCGGGGGGACGCCCGGCCGCCTAATAAGTTCGAGAGGTCCGGAGGTGGATGTTCTGGAGCAGGCCGACGGCGAGCAGGCAGGCGAACATCGACGAGCCGCCGTAGGAGACAAAGGGCAGCGGTAGGCCGGTCACGGGCATGATGCCCAGGGTCATGCCGATGTTCTCGAAGGCCTGGAAGCCGAACCAGCAGACGATTCCGGTGGCGACCAGGCGGCCGAAGGTGTCGCGCGCGTTGACGGCGATCCGGCAGGCGCGCCACAGCACGATCGCGAACAGCAGGATGATCGCCCCGGCGCCGATCAGGCCGAGCTCCTCGCCGGCGACGGTGAAGACGAAGTCGGTGTGCTGCTCGGGTACGAAGCTGTTCTGCGTCTGCGAGCCGTGGAACAGGCCCTGCCCGAAGACGCCGCCGTTGCCGATCGCGATCCGGGCCTGATTGACGTTGTAGCCGATCCCGCGCGGGTCCTGGGACGGGTCGGCGAAGGCCGCGAACCGGGCGATCTGGTAGTCCTTCAGCACGTTCAGCTGCAGCGCGAGCACGGCGGTCGTCGCCGCGACCAGGACCAGCCCGATCAGCCAGCGTTTCGAGACGCCGGACACCGCGATGATGCCGGCCACGATCGCGCCCATCACCATCACCGTGCCGAGGTCGGGCTGCAGCACCACCAGCGTGACCGGCGCCGCGGCCACGGCGAGCGCCTGCGCGATGTCGACGGTCCGGGCCTCGTCGCGGCGGTTCACCTCGACCTTCTCGGCGATCAGCAGCGCCATCGCCACGATCACCGTGACCTTGGCGAACTCGCTGGGCTGGACCGACAACCCGGGCAGGTGGATCCACGACCGCGAGCCGTTCACCACCGCGCCGACGCCGGGCACGAGCACGAGCACGAGGCCGACCAGCGCGAGCACGTAGGCGAAGGGGGTCAGGATCCGCAGCCACCGGTGGTCGACGAGTGCCGCGGCGACGGCGAGCACCGCGCCGATCGCGAAGTTCACGCCGTGCTTGACCAGGTACGCGTGCTGGTCGCCGCCGGTCAGCGGCACCCGCTGGTACGTCGCCGACCAGACCAGTACGGCGCCGAACGCGGTCAGCGCGACGACGCCGACGATCAGCAGCCAGTCGACGTGCCACACCGCCGGCCGGCGCGACGTCCGCTCCCGTGGCGCAGCCAGCACGCTCATCGCGCCAGCACCGATCTGCGCGGGTCCACCGTCTCGCCGGTGACGCCGTACAGGCCCTCCCAGATGTGCCGGACCGCCTCACCCGAGGCGCCGGATCCGGTGCCGGCCTGGGAGATCATCATCACGACCGCGTACCGGTCGGTGTACGACGCGAGCCACGAGGTGGTCTGCTTGCCGTAGCGCTCGGCGGTACCCGTCTTGGCCCTGAGAGGCACCTGATCCAGCGGGAAGCCGATGAACTTCCACGCGGCGGTACCGGACCGCGGGGTCTCCCGGAGCGCCTTGTCGATGTAGTGCAGCGAGTCGGCCGCCACCGGCACCCGGCCGCGGGACTTGGACGGCAGCGAGACCTTCTTGCCGGTCGGCGTCACGTATCCCTTGGCGACGTGCGGCTGCCACAGTGTGCCGCCGTTCGCGAGCGCCGAGTAGACCGTTGCCAGCTGCAACGGTGTGATCGTGGTGTCGCCCTGCCCGATCGCGAAGTTGACCGCGTCACCCGCGCGGTACCGGTACCCGTCGACGCAGAACTCGCGGCTGAACTGCTTGAGGAACGCCGACATGTCCGGCTTCGGGTGCGCCGCCAACTGGCAGTAGTAGTCCTTCTGCGCGTCGTAGTACTCCTTCTTCCACTTCCGGTCCGCGATCCGCCCGCCGGACTCCGACGGCAGGTCGATGCCGGTCGGCTTGCCGAGCCCGAACTTCTGCGCCATCTCGACCAGCGGGTCGTGCGCGTCGACGTTCCCGGAGTTGCCGCCCTCCTTGAGCCACAGGTTGTAGGCGATCTGGTAGAAGAAGGTGTCGCAGGACAGCGCCAGCGCCTGGTCGAACCCCATCATCCCGTGCGAGGCGGACTCGTAGTTCTTGAACGTCCGGTTGCCCACCTCGAAGGACGACGAGCAGTTCAGCCGGGTGTCGGTCGAGTAGCCGTTCGACAGCGCGCCCGCCGTCGTCACCGGCTTGAACGTCGACCCGGGCGCGAGCTGGCCTTGGGTTGCCCTGGACAACAAAGGCGTCCCGGCCGCCTGCGAGTACAGGGCGTTCAGCTCCTTCTGGCTGATCCCGCCGACCCACACGCCGGGGTTGTACGTCGGGTACGACGCCATCGCCATGATCTGCCCGGTCTTCACGTCCATCACGACGGCGGCGCCAGAGTCCGCGACGTAGTTCTTCTCCGTGATCTTGTCGTACGTCTTCCTGGCCCGGCCGATCGCGCCGAGCAGCTCGCGCTCGACGAGTCCCTGCAGCCGCGCGTCCAGACTCGTGACCAGGGTCGAGCCGGGCACCGGCGCGGTCTCCTTGTCCACCCCGTTCGCCCGCCCGAGGTTGTCGACCGTCACGCTCCGCACGCCCGGCGCCCCGCGCAGCAGCCTGTCGTACGTGCGCTCCAGCCCGGCCCGCCCGACCAGGTCCGACCGGTGCGTCACCGGGTCCGCGCCGGACGCCTCGATCGCGTCCAGCTCCTCGGTGGTGATCGGCGACAGGTACCCGAGCACGTGCGCGGCGTTCATCCCGTACGGCGCCGGGTAGGCGCGCAGCGCGACCGAGTCCGCCATGATCCCGGGGAAGTCCTCGCGGCGCTCCATGATCTCGATCGCGACCTGCTCGGTGACGTCCTTGGCGACCGGGATCGGCTGGTACGGCGACCCGTTCCAGCACACCGGCGGCTTGCTCGCGCCGGCCTCGCCGCACGGGATCGTCCGGGCCAGCAGCTCGGCGTACGGCTGGTGGAGGATCTTCGCGAGCCTGTTCAGCACCGCGCGAGATTGGGCCTTCGGCAGCTTGGTGACGATCGCGCGGTCGACGGTGATCACCAGCGATACCCGGTTGCCGACGAGCGTGCGGCCGTGCGCGTCGACGATGGCGCCGCGGGTCGCCGGGATCAGCACCTCGCGGGCCCGGTTCTGCTCCGCGGCCTGCTGATACTGCTCCCCCGCCACCACCTGCAGCCACCACAGCCGGCCGAAAAGCGTTGCCAGCAAGGAGAACAGCAGCACCTGGATCACGAACAGCCGCAGCCGCGGCCGCAGCGGCGCGCGGTACTGCGGGGTCATGTCGCTGACCGGCGACCAGTCGGTCATACCGGCAGCCTCCCGGACGACCTGCGCCGGTCACGCGCCGACTCCAACCGCGCCATCCCCCACAGCACCAGCGGTACGACGACGATCGCGGCGAGCAGGTCGTAGCCGATCGCGACCCCCAGCAGCGACCCGACGTCGGCGGACCGCACGTCCGGATCCCGCAGCAGCGCGCCGGTGGCGGCGAACACCAGGTGCGCGAGCGACGTGCACAGCAGGACGCTGATCCCGACCTGCCACGGGCCGATCGGGGTGGCGTCCTCGCGGCGGATCAGCCCGCCGAGGTACCCGGCCAGCGCCAGCGCGAGCGCCCAGCGGCCGGCGGTGTGGTCGGCCGGCGGCGCCAGGTCGAGCAGCAGCCCGCCGGCGAACCCGCTGATCGCGCCGAACTCCGGCCCGCGGGCGAGCGCGAACCCGACCACCGCCAGCAGCGCCAGGTCGCAGGTGACGCCGGTGATCGCGATGTGCGGCAGCGCCGACAGTTGCAGCGTGACGGCCAGGACCAGCACGATCCCGGCCACGACGATCCGCGCGTTCCGCATCTCAGCGGCCCGCCGTCGGCGTCGTGGCCGGGGTGGCCGCCGGTTTGGGGGTCGGCTTCACCGTCACGGACGGTTGTGGCCGCGGCGGCAGCACGGCGTCCCGCGGGTTCCTGGCCGGCGGGCCGACGACCACGCCGACGGTGTCCAGCCGGGTCGCGTCCACGAACGGCCGGACTACGGCGGTGGAGCCGAACAGCCCGGCGAACGGCCCGACCGAGACCATCTCGCCGATCGGCACCCCCGCGACGTACGGCGCGTTGCCGCGCGAGCCCCAGGTCACCAGCCGGTCCCCCACCTTCGGCCGGGCCCGCATGTCGACCAGCTTGAACTCCAGCGACGCGCTCGAGCCGAGCCGGCCCAGACCGGTGACGAACCCGAGCGACATGGTGCGCTCCAGCCGGCCGCCGACCGTGGAGCCGGCGTCGGTGATCAGCAGCACCGTCGCGGTCCCCTCACTGGAGCGGACCACCCGGCCGACCAGGCCGTCGCCGTTCAGCACGGTCATGTCGGCGCGGACCCCGTCCGCGGTGCCGGCGTCGATCGTGACGGTCTGGGTGAAGTTCTGCGCCGGGCCGATCGCGATCACGCGCGCGGGCGCGATCGTGTACCGGCCGAGGCCGGCGACGTCGAGCAGCTTGTCCAGCTCGGCTGCCCGCTGCTCGGTGTACGCCGAGGTGCGCAGCTTGCCGTTCAGGTCCTGGTTCTCGCGCCGCAGCCGCTCGTTCTCCTCGAGCAACCGGTCCATGTCGCCGAACCGGTCCCGCAGTCTGGTGACCGGGTCGGCCGCGGACGTCGTACCGGCCTCCAGCGGGCCGAAGACCGCGGCGGCCGCGGAGCGCAGCGGGTCCACCGGCGACGAGGGCGACCGGCGGGCGTCGAGGGTGATCAGGGCGAAGGACGCCAGCACCAGCAACAGCAGCACCGTCCGGCGCCGCCGAAGCTCCCGTGGCACGCCGGCGGGACGTGCCGATCCCTTGACGGGCGGGGCCCCCAGCTCCTTCAGCACTACCCAACCGTAATGGTCGCGCTGCCGGACTCTGAACAGGGTCCCGGAGTGTCGTCGGCACGCCGGACGCGTCAGCCGTGACGCCCTGTCCCGACCCGGGCAACAACGACTACTACGTCGCCTGGACCATCCCGTACCCGGAGACGCACGGCCGGGATCCGGACCTGCTCGCGATCAGCCCGAGCTACACGTCGTTCCGGATCGCCCAGCCGACCGAGATCTGCAACGCCGACCCGGTCGTGGTCCGCCCGGACGGCACCGGAGCGCACACCGTCGCGCTGGACGAGATCATCGACGGCGCCGGCATCGGCTCGTGGAAGGTCGGCACCGAGACGCTGGACTACGCGACCGGCACCGGGCGCTGGCGGATCACGAAGGTGACCAACAACAACGGCACCGTCGCGCTCACCGACCCGATCGACTACCGGGTCCGGCGCGCGTCGACCGTGTCGCTCGCGGTCAGCGCGGCCACACTGCCGAACCGGCCGCGGGCCAGCGGCGTCGTGCGGTACTGGACCTACCAGGGCGTGCAGGCGCCGTCGCCGGGCCGCACCGTCGTGATCCGCACCCCGGACCGGGCGCTGTCCGCGACCCAGTGGGTGGCGGGGACCGCGCTGGCCACCACGACGACGGACTCCCAGGGGCGGTACTCGGTCACGCTGCCGATCGGGTCGACTCAGTACGTGATCGCCGACGTGCCGGGCACCTCGACCCTCGGCTACGTGTTCACGCCGTTCCCGGCGCCCGTGCTGGCCGTGGTGTACCACCCGACGTACCTGAGTGGCAGGACCGCGCCGACCACCGCCACGGTCGTGCGGCAGGGCACGAAGATGTCGACGTACGGGCACCTGTCGGTCGTCTACAACAGCGGCACGACCGGGCCGTTCGCGAAGCAGAAGGTGCTGGTCCAGATCCGGCCACGCAGCAACCCGGGTGCCGGCTACAGCACCGTGGCGTCCGCGATCACCTCGAGCACCGGCTACTTCTACGCGAACTGGAACATCCCGTACGACGCCGACGTGCGCGTCGCGTACCTGTCGCCGTACCAGTACATCCGGTCGTCGTACCGCTGGCTCGCGTTCGTCGACGTGCACTGAGCTACAAGGGGGATCCGATGTCCATCGTGACCAGACTGTGTGCCGTCGCGCTCGCGCCCCGGGCCGCTTCTGGGCCGCGATCAACGACCAGCCGGCAACCCATGGGACTGAGAGTCAGCGGCGGGAGTCGGTCACCAGGATGCGCTGCAGGGTCTCGATGTTGTCGACGCACTTGCCGGCGCCGAGCACCACGTCGTACAGCGGGTTGTCGGTGATGTAGATCGGGATGCCGGTCTCGTGCCGGAGTCGCTCGGTCTTGTCCAGCGTCGCCTTGACCGCGTCCACGATCGCCGCCACCGGCTCCTCGATCGCCTTGCGGATGTCGGCCGCGGACACCTGCACCGTGCGCGGCAGGCCGGACACCATGTCCCGGCCGCGGATCTCGGTGGTCGGCTCGTCCGGCAGCGGGAACGCAGAGCCGACCGTCATCTTGATCTGCTCCGAGGTGGCCTCGCCGAGCATCAGCGAGTACTCCTTCTTGCAGTAGCTCACGATCGCCCGGTCGATCGCGTCGCCCGCGACCCGGATCGACTGGCTGGTCACGATCCCGCCGAACGAGATCACCGCGACCTCGGTGGTGCCGCCGCCGACGTCGACCACCATGTTGCCGGTGGCGTCGCGGACCTCGAGGTTCGAGCCGATCGCCGCCGCCATCGGCTCCTCGATGATGTAGACCTTGCGGGCGCCGGCCATGTACCCGGCGTCGCGGACGGCGCGCTGCTCGACGGCGGTGATGCCGGACGGCACGCAGACCACGATCCGCGGCTTGGCGAAGTACCGCCGCCGGTGCACCCGCTGGATGAAGTACCGCAGCATCTGCTCGGCGGCGTCGAAGTCGGCGATCACGCCGTCCTTGAGCGGCCGGATCGCGGTGATGTTGCCCGGCGTCCGGCCGATCATCTTCTTGGCCTCGGAGCCGAACGCCACCGCCTCCTGCGGATCGTCGGTCCGGGTCGCCACCACCGAAGGTTCGTTCAGTACGACGCCCCGGCCGCGCACGTACACGAGCGTGTTCGCGGTCCCCAGATCGACCGCCATGTCACGCCCGAGCATGCTGTTCGCCATCTGCGCCGTACCTCTCGCTTCGCGCCTGCCGTGTCGACGGAACCGTCGCCAGATCCTAGGTCTCAAGGCTACGGGGCCGACGTCGCCATCCGCCCAGCGACACGGAGCGGCCGTGATTCCCTGCCCCCACAACTTTCGTGGACCGCGCCGCATCGAGTAAGTGAGACCGCCATCGCGCCGGCCTCACCGCAGCCTCAGGGAGGCGTCATGAACCAGATCCGCCGCTCAGCGGGCGCGACGATCCTCGCCGTACTCGCCGCCACCCTGACCGCCACACCGGCCGCGGCCGACACGATCGCGGACTTCTGCCCGTTCACCGGCGGCTACGGGGCCGTGCACTACTGGAACCAGCCGATCACGAACACGCCGCAGTGGGTCGAGGTCGGCTGGTACGCGCCGCCGAAGGACCCGGTCATCGAGGAGTGGGTGAAGTTCACCGTCATCGCCAGCAGGACGGACGGCTCCCGGTCGCACACGTTCCCCCTCGACGCGTGGACGCGCGGCAATCCGTACGACGGATACGAGATCTACGGCAGGGACCAGCTCCTGTACGGCCCCGCGGACACCGGCCTGTGGAAGATCAACGGCGAGGGGGCGTGCCCGGACCTGTACTACCGGGTGTTGTCCGCGAGCCGCTTCACCGCCCCCGTGCCCACCACCTACGCGACCGCCGGTACGCCGTTCACCGTCGGCTCGACCGTACGGGGCTGGAACACGTCCGGCGTCGAGGCGCCGGTGGCGGGGATGCTCGTCGACCTGGACAAGACACCGCTGGTCAACGGCTACCCGCGGGTCGACGTCACCAGGGGGCGGACGGATTCCTACGGGCGGTTCCGGGCCTCGGTCACCGTCTACAGCAACACCAAGTTCTTCCAGTCGAACGTGCTCGAGTCGTTCTCGCGCCACGACCCGGCGGACATCGCGGCCCCGGTCGTGTACGTGCACAAGCGGATCACCCGGACGGTGAGCGACCTGACGCCCGCGGTCGGGCAGACCGTGACCGTCAGCGGCAGCGTGCTGCCCGCCGGCGGACTCGCCTACCTGCAGCGCTGGGACGGCACGAAGTTCGTCAGCATCGCGAGCGTGACGCAGACCAGCACCGGCCACTACGCCTTCTCGTACCGGCCCGCCAGCCGTGGCCGCCAGGTGCTCCGGGTCTTCACGCCGTACACGCTGTGGAACATCTCGAGCGCGTCGGCGAACGCCTACCTGACCGTCGGCTGAGGTAGTAAGCCCTTGCCATCGCAACCTTTGCCGCCCGCCGCATCGTGTCGGGTGAGGGGTGCTCTCGCGGGACCGGCGGCGAACTTTCCGCAGGCCGCTCAGCCGAGGTCGGGGAACCAGAGCTTGATCTCGCGGGCGGCGGACTCCAGCGAGTCGGAGCCGTGGGTGAGGTTCTCCCGGTTGGACAGCGACAGGTCGCCCCGGATCGTGCCCGGGGCGGCCTTGCGCCCGTCGGTGCTGCCGAGCAGGCCGCGGACGACCTCGACCGCCTCGTCGCCGGACAGCACCATCGCGACCAGCGGGCCGCTGGTGATGAACGCGCGCAGCGGCGGGTAGAAGTCCCGCTCGACGTGCTCGGCGTAGTGCTGGTCGGCCAGCTCAACGTCGATCGTGCGCAACTCCATCGTCTCGATGGTGAGGCCCTTGGCCTCGAACCGGCCGAGGATCTCCCCGACCAGCCCGCGTCGTACGGCGTCGGGCTTGAGCAGGACCAGGGTGCGCTGCGACATCTGAGATCTCTCCGGGCTCGACGGGCGT
>WNFV01022701.1_pt1 | contig 11128 bp, 9 predicted proteins | sample 5400101 | NCBI WGS metagenome assembly WNFV01 (sample SAMN13153361, study PRJNA577476) | soil metagenome | isolation source: 115 cm soil or saprolite under grassland replicate 1 | place: USA:California | collected 2016-06-15
CGCCGAATGACGGCAGCGTCAGGGGCTCGCCGTGCCCGTCCGTGACTCGAGCCGCCACTGTTCCTCCACGTGCGCCGGTGACGATGCCGACGATACGTCACCGGCGCAGCGCGGGCCGGGAGGCCGGATCAGTACGTGATGGTGTGGCCGCTGATGATGTCGTAGGCCGCGCCGGTGGTGCTCAGCGGTGGCGACGCCGCCGGGCGGTCGACGGTGAAGTACTCGCGGAAGTCCTCGCTCATGTTCACCGTCATCAGCGCGATCGTCCGGTCCCAGCTGCCGCCGTCCGGCCCGTCCGGCGCCGACAGGTCGAGCAGCGAGCTGCTCACCCGCCCCTGGACCGTGTCACCGGTGTCCCAGTGGGGTGTGGTGGCGTCGTTCTCGAAGCTGTACGACGACCCGTCCTCCCACACGTACCGGTAGTCGCCCAGGGTGTACGCGGCCACCGCGTCGGCGAAGCCCTCGGTCCACGCGCAGGTGGTCGAGCTGCTCTTCTCGATGTAGTGCGGGTTGCAGTTCGTCACCACCGGGAAGCGGTGGTCGTACAGCTGCCAGTGGAACCAGTGTCCGGCCTCGTGCAGGATGAAGTGCTCGGAGTCCGGGCCGCTTCCGGACATGATGACGAAGTTCGTCGCCGGGTAGTCCCAGTACCCCGACGGCGTTGGCGCGGCCGTCCACACGAAGGTGAGGCGGTCGCAGCTGCCGGTGGCCTGGTGCGCGGTCCAGCAGTCCGACACCGGGTTCGCACGCTTCGCGTACAGCTTGTTCAGGGTGTCGACGATGTGCCAGGCGTTCCGCACCTTCGCGGGGGCCTTCACGGTGCCGAGGTCCCGGGCACCGGAGACGTCGTACGACGAGCCGGAGTCGAACGTGTACGACGTCTGGGTCTTCTTGTTGCTCACCACCCGCCAGCCCTTGGCGCTGGTGGACACGAACCTCACGTGCGCCTCGGCGAGCGCGCCCGAGGCGGAGTAGCACGCGTTGAAGGCCCCGGCGCCGTCGGTCATGCCGGAGGCGAGCTTCTGCGAGGACGCCCTCGCGGAGGTCTTGCCCCACAGCTCCCAGTCGGCGTTGCGGGCCGACGACGTGACGACGGGTTTGGCGGTCCCGGCCTCGGCGTCGGCATGGTCGTAGACGAGGCTGCCGCTCAGGCAGACCTGGGTGCTGGCGGCGGCGGGTTGCGCCGCCAGCACGGACAGGCCGAAGACGGCCAGTGTTCCGGTCAGGAACGAGGCGGCCGTCTTCACCGCGGACGCGGGGTACTTCGGGATCGAACTGCGACGTTGCACACCGATCTCCTTGCTGTCGCCGTGCCGGGCGGACACGGATACGCGGGAACGTGGACGGAAAGTTGCATCGCGCGCGTGATGGCTGGAACAGCAGGCTTGACAGTACGCCGGTACTATTGACATTGCAATGTAACATTGTACCAATCGCACTAACGCCCGCCCAGCGTCATGCGATCACGGCGGGTGCCGGCGTCACTCGAAGTGTGGCGCCGCACCTGCCGTCCTCGATCCGCCCTGCTGTGAACGCCGGCCCACCGTCGGGAAAGGCACCGCCCATGTCTTCCGAACACTTACAGCGCGCCGCCCTGGTGGCGACCGCGATCTGCGGCTTCCTGAGCCCGTTCGCCGTCGGTCCCGTGACGGCGGCCCACGCCGCGACGCCGGCGTCCTGCTCGTACGGCGCCGGCCGGCCGCGCTCCGAGGCGCCGCCGACGTGTGTCGCCGTGGACGTGACGACGGACCGGCTGCCGGCCGTCGGCGAGACGGCCACGGTCCGGGTCCGGCTGCGGTCGCAGGTGGCGATCGACCGCGCGAGACTGTCGGTCCGGCTGCCGGGGACTCTCCGCCTCGCCTCCGGCTGCCGGCGACCCATCGCGCCGGGCTGACCCAGGTGTCCGACCAGGTGCTCGAGCTCACCACCGCCGGCCGGACGGTCACGTTCTCCGTCACAGCCGTCGCGGCCGGTCCGTCACAGGTCGAGGCCGTCGTCGCCGATGCCGACGCGAACGCGCCGGACCGGTCCGCGAACGGGTCGCTGCTGCTCACGGTCGGCGCCCGGCCCGGCACGTCGTACGCGGGTGTCGAGGGGCACCGGTCGGACGCGGTCACGCTGCGGCCGGCCGCCGCTACGACGGCGGCTGCCGCACCCGGGCAGATCTGCGCCACCGGCGCCTTCTGGGTCGCCGACAGTGCCGGGCGCTGGCTGCCCGGGCGGAACGTGCCGGTGTACGTGATCGGCCGGGTCTCGTCGTCGGGCTCCACCCAGACCTTCGCGAGCGGGCTCACGGACTCCGCGAACGGGGCCTACAACGTCTGCTTCACGGCGCCGGCCGCGCAGGTCTACTCGCTGTCGGTGCGCTTCACCTCGTCGTCGGCGCTGTGGCGGGTGACCGACAACGGCGGCTCGACGTCGTACACCGTGGACACGCCGGTCCGCTACAACGTGCCCGCGGGCACCGACCAGTCGTTCGGCTCCAGTGCGCCGGGCAGCATCCACATGCGCGGCTGGCACGCCTTCGACACGCTCAACCTGCTGTGGTTCGCCCGCAGTTCCGGCACCGGATGCTGGACCGCACGCGAGACCTCCAACTGCAGCTACATGACCGTGCACTGGCAGCCGGGCAGCACCGACGGCACCTACTACCACCTCGGCACCGGCGCGGCGGGCAGCTGGGTCGCGCTCGCCGACGCGGACCCGGACTCCGAGCACCTCGTCCTGCACGAGACCGGGCACGCCTTCCAGCACATGCTGTACGGCTACTGGTGGCCGGCGTCGGACTGCCCGAGCCCGCATTACCTGCACTTGCGCAGCGGGCAGATGTGCGCCTGGACCGAGGGCTTCGCGAACGCGGTGGCGGGCTACCTGAAGGGCGACGGGCGGTTCTACTGGCCGAACGGGGCGTGGATGGACCTGATGCAGACGAACTGGAACGACCCGAGCCGGCCGGCGAGCTCGACCAACCCGCAGGACGGTGAGGAGGTCGAGGCCCGGGTCGCGGGTTCGCTGATCGACCTGTGGCGCACCGTGGACGGCGGTCCCGGGCGCGACTTCGACAACATCCGGCTCAACCGGTCCAGCTCGTTCCGCGAGTGGTTCAACGAGGACCGGCCGGCGACCGGACTCGACGTCTCCGCGGCGACCCGCGACCTGGTCTACACGCACACGATCGACTACCGGACCGGCACGATCGTCGCCAACGGCGGCTTCGAGAGCGGCACCACCGGCTGGTCGATCACCGGCGGCGTGGTCGGCAACTGGACCGCCTACCCGGCCCAGGCCGGCAGCTGGTACGCGTGGATGGGCGGCAACGGCGTCACCAACACCGACACCCTGTCCCAGCAGATCACCGTCCCGTCCGGGGTGAGCACGGCCACCCTCGGCTTCTACCTGCGGATCGTGACCGCGGAGACCGGCTCGACCGTGTGGGACCAGCTCCGGGTGCAGGTCGTCGACGGTACGACGACCACCACGCTCGGCACCTGGTCGAACGTCAACGCCGGCAGCTCGTACGGTCTGCGCACCCTCGACCTCGGCGGCTACCGCGGCAGAACCGTCACGCTGAAGTTCGTCAGCACCGAGGACTCCAGCCTGCAGACCGACTTCCTGATCGACACCGTCGGCGTCACCACCACCTGACCCTTTGACAGTGCCGGCTCCCGGACCGTCGTACCTGGTCCGGGAGCGGTGCCTATCCTTGGCGGGTGCGTGACCTGAGAGCCCTGCCCAAGGTCCATCTGCACGTCCACATGGAGAGCACGGTCCGCTGGTCGACCTTGCGCGAGCTCGGTGCCGCGAACGGGCTCGAGGTGCCGGAGCACCTGGCCGGGGGAGCGGCCTTCGACGGGTTCCGGGACTTCGCGGACAACAACGCGCTGATCCGGGCCTGCCTGCGACGGCCGGACGACTTCCGCCGGATCGCGCTCGAGTACTGCGCGGACGAGGCGGCCCAGGGCACGTCGTACGCCGAGGTGAGCTTCAGCGCCTCCGCGCACGGCGACCGGACCGGCGACCCGGCGATGCCGCTCGAGGCGGTGCTGGACGGGCTGGCCGAGGGCTCCGCGTCGTACGGGATCGAGGTCGCGCTGCTGCTCGACCACTCGCGCCGCCGGCCGGAGCGCGCGCCGCGCACCCTCGAGCTGGCCACGTCGTACAGCGGCGTGATCGGAATCGGGCTGGCCGGCGACGAGTCCTACCCGTTCGCGCCGTTCAAGGCGATGGTCGAGGCCGCCGCCGAGGCCGGGCTGCACCTCGTGCACCACGCCGGCGAGACCGAGGGCCCGGACAGCATCCGGGAGCTGCTCGGCGCCGGCCGGGCCGAGCGGATCGGGCACGGCATCCGCGCGCTGGACGACCCGGAGCTGGTCGCCGAGCTGCGCGACCGGCGGATCCCGCTCGAGGTCTGCCCGTCGTCGAACGTCGCGCTCGGCCTGGTCCCGTCGTACGACGCCCACCCGCTGCCGCGACTCGTCGACGCCGGCCTCGAGGTGACCGTCAGCACCGACATCCCGAACGTGCTCGGCGTCGACCTGACCACCGAGCTCACCCGGGTCCGTGAGACCTTCGGGTACGACGACCACAGGATCGCCGCGCTGAACCACACCGCCATCGACGCGTCGTACGCTCCCGAGCCCACGAAGGCCCGGCTGCACGCCGAGACCGACGGCTGGCTCGGCGGGCGCTGACGCCGGACCGCCGGAGCGCCCGTGGTCAGACTGCCGTCTCGGTCACGGCGGCGGCCGCGATGCCCTGCAGGGTGACGGTCGCTGCCGCGCGGTGCATGCGGCCGACGCACTCGGTGACGTCGGCGCCGTGCGCGACGACGTAGGCGTGGCGGGGCTTGCCGTCCGGCGGGACCAGCAGGGTGTCGCCGGGCTGGGCAGCAGCTCGACCTGGGTGCCGGGGACCGGGGACCCGTCCACGCTCAGCGTGGTCACCACCAGGTCGTGCGGCGCCAGCAGGAACGTCATGGCGACGGCGCCGTTCGGGGCGTAAGGCCTCGGGGGACCCTCCGGAAACGGGGCCACGGCGTGCCTGTGGAAGGTCGTGTCGCGGCCGCTGTGCTACGACTGCTACAGTGCTTGTGCTACGACTGCTACACCCGCGTGGGAGGTGTGGATGAAGACGATCAGCCACCGCGAGCTGCGCAACGACAGCGCCCGGATCCTGCGCGAGATCCAGGCCGGCGAGTCGTTCGAGATCACCAACCACGGCGACGTCGTCGCGCTGTTGGTGCCGCCGCCGGCCGACCACCGCGCGCGGCTGATCCGGTCCGGCGAGCTCCGCCCGGCGGTTGCCAGGCTCGACCTGCGCGCGGTGCCGCGGGTGACGCTGCCCGCCGACGCTCCCGGCACCCTGGACGTGCTCGACGACCTGCGCGGCGACCGGTGAACGCGTACGCCGACACGTCCGCACTGCTGAAGGCTCTGGTGGAGGAGGACCACTCGGAAGCACTCGTCGACCACGTGCAGGACGACATCCTGCTGTCCTCGGCCGTCCTCGTCACCGAGGTCCACCGCGCCGCCGACCGCCTCGGCATCGACCATGCCGTGGCGGACACGATCCTGGCCGGCGTCGACCTGCTCGACCTGACGCCGGCGATCCTGCTGCGCGCCGGCCTGCTGCCGTTCTCCGGCCTTCGCTCGCTCGACGCCATCCACATCGCCTCCGCGCTCGTCGGCGGCGCCGACGAGTTCCTCACGTACGACGACCGCCAGGCCGCCGCCGCCCGCTCGGTCGGCCTCCGCGTCGTCAGCCCGGGCGTCGTCTGACGGACGGGTCAGCCGTTGCGGGCGAGGAAGTGCCAGCCGAGCCAGGCCCAGCAGAAGACCACGAGGCCGCGGAGCATGACATGGCGGCCGGAGACCGCGCGGACGGCCGTGCCGAACCGGGCCAGCCGGGCAGGCCACAGCCGCGAGATCGCGATGAGCGCGGCGGCGACCGTGAACAGCACGACACAACAGCCAGGCAGCGAAGCGTGCCGCCCGGTCATGCAGCCACGGCCCGACCAGCGACGACAGCGACGGATGGGTGTACGACGCCACCGTGACACTCGGCTGGTTGACGAACGCCCACGCCTCCCAGAGCAGCGATGCGAGGATCAAGGCACCCCAGATCCACACCCCGCGCCGCGTCGCGGGATCCCACGCGCGCAGGTCGGGCTGATGCCGTCGTACCGCGACTGTCGCGACCACGGCCGCGGGAAGCAGCACCGCGAGGCTGGCGGTCCAGGTCAGGGTTCGGACCCCCGACGCGACGGCCGCGTAGCCGACGCAGGCGACCGCGGTCAGGTAGCGAGCCCGCGCCGGACGCGCGGCACTCACCAGCGGCGGGCCAGCCATTCCGGGATCGACGGGCGCTCGGCGCCGAGCGTGGTGTCGTTGCCGTGGCCGGGGTAGACCCAGGTCTCGTCGGGGAGCCGGTCGAAGACCTTGGTCCGCAGGTCGCGCATGAGCGAGTCGAAGTCCTCGCCGCCGGTGGTCCTGCCTGGACCGCCGGGGAACAGCGAGTCGCCGGTGAACAGGTGCGGGTAGCCGGTCGGGTCGTCGTACATCAGCGCGATCGAGCCCGGTGTGTGGCCGTTGAGGTGGATGACGCTGAGCGAGCACTCGCCGACCGGGATCGTGTCGCCGTCGTCGACGAATTCGTCGGTCGGGACCGGGATGCCCTCCGCGTCGTACCGGCCGGCGACGGTGCGGGCGCCGGTCTTCGCGACGACCTCGGCGAGCGCCTGCCAGTGGTCGCGGTGCCGGTGCGTGGTGATGACCCGGTCGAGGTCGCCGTCGCCGACGATTCCGATCAGTGTGTGCGCGTCGTTCGCCGCGTCGATCAGGACCTGGGTGTCGGTGGCGCGGCAGCGCAGCAGGTACGCGTTGTTGTCCATCGGGCCGACCGCGGCCTTGCTGATGATCAGGTGCGAGAGCTCGTGCGTGGCGACCGGCCCGCCGACCCGCACCTTCCCCGTGTACTCGGTCATCTCACCGCCATTCCGGCACGACGGGCAGCGGGCCGTCGCACCTGAGTCGTTCACCGGTGGTACGGCCGGACGCCCAGCCGAGCAGCTCCCCGCTGGATCCGATGACGGTGATCTTCGGGGTCAGGCCGGCCGGCAGCCGTACCTGCGCGTCGGACGCCTCGACGACCACGCCGTCGGACTCGGGAAAGCCGGCGACCGCGTCGGCGAGCAGCTGCAGCCGGAGGTCCTCCGGGATGTCGCCGAAGCCGTACCAGAGGCCGAGGTCGACGTGGTGCACCTCGACCTCGGTGAGCCGCGCGGACAGGATGTGGGTGGCGGGCTTGCGCCTGCCGCCGCGCCACTCGACCTCCACGCTCCAGGCCTCCGGCGGCAGCGTCTCGAGCGCGACGCGGAGCCGTTCGTTGCTTGAGGCAATGTCTTCGGCGAGCGCGGCCGCGGGACGGTAGGCACCGGCTTCGATGTCGGCGTCGCGCGCCTCCGGCGAGGCGTACTGCGGTGTCTTCACGCCGGTGCGGGCCCAGGTGGCGAGGTTCACCAGCGAGTCCGCGTTGCGGGCGATGTGGGTGAGCACGTGGCCGACGGACCAGCCCGGCAGCAGGCTGGGCCGGTGTACGTCGTCGTCGGTGACCTTCTGAGTGGTGGCCAGCAACCGCTCGTTCGCGGCGTCGATCCGGCGTAGCCAGGCGGCGGGGTCGGTCATGTCCGTCAGGCTATCGCCAATGACCTGCCGATGCCGGGTGTCACGTCCGGCCGCCCAGCCGACGAGCAGGACCCAGGCCCCGGCCCACAGCCAGCCGCCGAGGACGTCCGACGGGTAGTGCCTGCCGAGCACCAGCTGGGCCAGCCCGGCGGTCGCGACCACGGCGGCGCCGGTCACCATCGTCAGCACCCGCGGCCGGCCGTGCACGACCAGCAGCAGCCCACCGACGAGCGCCGTCGTGTTCGCGGCATGGCCACTCGGGAAGCCGTACTCCGAGACCGACTCCGGGAGCGGCCACAGGTCGGGACGGGACCGGCCGGCGATCTGTTGGAGGACCGGGTTCACGGCCCAGACGACCGAGCACGCCGCGACGAGGTACGCCGCGTCGAGGCGCCGGCCGGCCAGCAGCAGCGCGGCGGTCACGAGCGCCGCGACGGCGCACAGCGGGACCAGATCGGTGAGCCGGCTCGTGACGAGCGCCGCCCGGTCGACGGCCTCGCCGCTCGCGTCGTGGGTCCGGGCCAGGAGCCACCGCTCGCCGGGTACCGGGCCCACGACGACGACCCAGACGGCGAGAGTGGTGGCACTGCCGGCCAGTGCCGCCGCCAGTACCGGACGCCTGGATTCCAGCGCCATCCGGGCACCGGCCGTCAGGACTGCTCCAGTCGCCCGGACAGCCAGTCCGGCAGGTCGGCGATCGAGTCCAGCACGGCCTGCGGCGTCACACCGCCGTCCAGGTCCGCGTCGCTGAACTTTCCGGTGCGCACCAGTACGCCGGACAGGCCGGCTCGTTGCGCGCCCTCGACGTCCGTGCGGATGTCGTCGCCGACCATGACCGCGCCGGAGGCCGGTACGCCCAGGGTCCGGACGGCGAGCCCGTAGAACTCCGGGTCGGGTTTGCCCGTCACGACGGCGGTCGTCCCGGCGGCGTACTCCAGCGCGCGCACGAACGCGCCCGCGTCCAGCCGCAGGCCGTCGGAGGCGCGCCAGTACCGGGTCATCCCGAGCGCGACCAGGACCGGCCGCGGCTCACTCATCAGCAGCCGGAACGCCCGGTTCAGCGTCTCGAACGACCAGCCCGGCCCGAGGTCGCCGACGACCACGCTCGACGCTGCGTCGCCGGGGCCGGCCGGGAGTGGGTCCAGGTCGGTGAACTCGGCCACGGTCTCGTCCGGGACGAAGAGCGCCGGACGACCCGGCGCGGACTCACGCAACCAGGCGACGGCCGCGACCGCGGGAGTCACGATCTCGTCCTTCCGCGCCTCGACGCCGAACCCGGCGAGCTTGGCGACGATCGCGTCGCGCGGCCGCGACGTGGTGTTGGTGAGGAACAGGTGCGGGATCTCGTGCCGCCGCAGCCAGGCGACCGTGCCGGCCGCTCCGGGCACCGGCTCGTCCCCGACGTACAGGACGCCGTCGAGGTCGAGCAGGATCCCGGGCACCGCACCTCCTGACCGGTCTCCCACGGGAGCCACGGTAGACCGGACGGCCGCCGACCGGCACCCGGACGGATCGAGGGGAAGGATTTGTCGGACCGCCTCGTTAGCATGGTCGCGCCCGGCTTGAACCCACCCGTGACCAGCCTGAAAGAGGTCCTGTGGCTGACCGTCTGATCGTGCGCGGCGCGCGCGAGCACAATCTGAAGGACGTGTCCGTCGACCTGCCGAGGGACGCGATGATCGTGTTCACCGGCCTGTCCGGGTCGGGCAAGTCGAGCCTGGCGTTCGACACGATCTTCGCCGAGGGCCAGCGGCGGTACGTGGAGTCCCTGTCGGCGTACGCCCGGCAGTTCCTCGGCCAGATGGACAAGCCGGACGTCGACTTCATCGAGGGCCTGTCGCCGGCGGTCTCGATCGACCAGAAGTCGACCTCGCGGAACCCGCGGTCGACGGTCGGCACGATCACCGAGGTGTACGACTACCTCCGCCTGCTGTTCGCGCGGGCCGGCCGGCCGCATTGCCCGGAGTGCGGGGAGCCGATCGCCCGGCAGACCCCGCAGCAGATCGTCGACCGGGTGCTGGAGCTGGAGGAGGGCTCCCGGTTCCAGGTGCTCGCGCCGGTCGTGCGCGGCCGCAAGGGGGAGTACCTCGACCTGTTCCGGCAGCTCAGCGGCCAGGGCTTCTCGCGGGCGCGGGTGGACGGCGAGACGTACCAGCTGACCGAGCCGCCGAAGCTCGACAAGCAGAAGAAGCACACCATCGACGTCGTCGTCGACCGGCTCGCGGTGAAAAGGTCCGCGAAGCAGCGGCTCACCGACTCCGTGGAGACCGCGCTCGGGCTGTCCGGCGGGATCGTGACCCTCGACTTCGTCGACCTGGACCCGAAGGACCCGCACCGGGAGCGCCGGTTCTCCGAGCGGCTCGCCTGCCCGAACGACCACCCGCTGCAGCTCGACGAGCTGGAGCCGCGGTCGTTCTCGTTCAACTCGCCGTACGGCGCCTGCACGGCGTGCTCCGGTCTCGGCACCCGGATGGAGGTCGACCCGGAGCTGCCGGCCAAGGCGAAGAAGGCGCTGCTGTCCGGGCACGACCGGCAGGTCCACGTCCGCTACAAGAACCGGTACGGGCGGGAGCGGTCGTACTACACCACCTTCGAGGGCGTGATCCCGTACGTCGAGCGCCGGCACGCGGAGGCGTCCAGCGACACCAGCCGGGAGCGGTTCGAGGGCTACATGCGCGAGGTGCCGTGCCTGACCTGCGACGGCGCCCGGCTGAAGCCGATCTCGCTGGCCGTCACCGTCGGCGGCAAGAACATCGCCGAGATCAGCGCGCTGCCGATCGACGGGGTGAAGGACTTCCTGTCCGACCTCGACCTGACCCCGCGCGAGCGGCAGATCGCCGAGCGGGTGACCAAGGAGATCGGCGAGCGGCTGCAGTTCCTGCTCGACGTCGGCCTGGACTACCTGACCCTGGACCGGCCGTCGGGCTCGCTGTCCGGCGGTGAGGCGCAGCGGATCCGGCTCGCGACCCAGATCGGCTCCGGCCTGGTCGGCGTGCTGTACGTCCTCGACGAGCCGTCGATCGGGCTGCACCAGCGCGACAACCGCCGGCTGATCGACACCCTGGTCCGGCTGAAGAACCTCGGCAACACGCTGATCGTGGTCGAGCACGACGAGGACACCATCGACCACGCCGACTGGGTCGTCGACATCGGCCCGGGCGCCGGCGAGCACGGCGGCCAGATCGTCGTGTCCGGCACCGTCGAGGACCTGCGCAACCATCCGGACTCGCTGACCGGCGCCTACATCTCGGGGCGGCGCGAGATCCCGATGCCGCCGGTGCGACGGCCGCGCACCGAGAGCCGCGAGCTGACCGTGTACGGCGCCCGCGAGCACAACCTCAAGGACATCGACGTCACCTTCCCGCTCGGCATGTTCGTCGCCATCACGGGGGTGTCCGGGTCGGGCAAGTCGACGCTGGTGAACGACATCCTCTACACGTCGCTGG
>WNFV01024310.1_pt1 | contig 11128 bp, 7 predicted proteins | sample 5400101 | NCBI WGS metagenome assembly WNFV01 (sample SAMN13153361, study PRJNA577476) | soil metagenome | isolation source: 115 cm soil or saprolite under grassland replicate 1 | place: USA:California | collected 2016-06-15
TGGTCCTGGAATTCCAAACGTTGTTTGGATGGAAGATCGTTTACAACGCTATGGATCAGCTTTCTGGCTTTTCCAATGTCACCTCCCAGATGCTCGAACCGGAAGCTGACCTGATCAGGAAAAGCGATCTGATTCTGGCGACATCCCACTTGCTCTATCATGAGAAGATCCAGTTGAATCCAAATTGTCTGCTTGTGCCCAATGGCACCGATTTCAATCACTTTAACTATTCACCAGACGTTTTGCCCGAAGAATTAATGGGGGTAAGCAAGCCGATCATCGGTTATTATGGCGCGCTTTCTGACTGGCTGGATACAGAGCTTATCTATAGTCTTGCCTCAGCTAGACCAAGCTGGAATTTCATTTTAATTGGAAGGATAGAGAGTGCTGACGTTTCTGGGCTAAAAGAAATGAGTAATATTTTCTTTCTCGACGAGAAATCTTATGAGCTTTTGCCAGGTTATTTGCAGCACTTTGACACATGTGTTATCCCTTTCAAGAAAATTCCACTTACCGAAGCTACTAATCCAGTAAAACTTTTCGAGTTCCTCAGTGCTGGAAAATCGGTGGTCGCTACTGATTTGAACGAACTGCGTTATTACCAGGAATATGTCAGGCTTGCCTCCTCGCCAACTGACTGGCTTGAAGCAATCGAGCTTGCTCTAGATGACTATCTTCCCATTCAAGTAGAGAAACGAATACAGTTTGCCCGTCAAAACACTTGGAATGAACGCATTTTACTGATTGAGGATGCTATTCTGGCAATTTCTCAAGATCAGATGGATGTCTCCGGACCATTGCCTTTCATTCTGCCCAGGGAGACTCTTGTATCCAGCAGATTCCTTACCCACCACAATGGTGTTGACTATTGGTGGATGGTGTATGAAAAAGATGCCATGATCTATAAGCAAACAAGCTTTGATCTGGCTGAACGGGAAGCCCGCTTTTTATCGCGACTGGAAAGCAATTATTTTCCAAAACCTATAGACGTAAGATCGGAAGGCAATACTTCAGTCATTACGTTTCAGAAAATCCAAGCCCAAAACCTAAAGACTGCCTTGTCTGAAATCAACTCATCGGTGGAAACGCTCCATGACTTCATTCAACATTGTTTAACTATCCTGGTGGACTTAAAAGAAAAAGGCATTACCCACCGAAACATCTGCCGTGATACGATTTTGGTGAAAGACGGCAAGCCTATCTTGCTTGATTTCAACTGGGCAATTTCTGAACAGGAACCTTATTTTTCGCCCTCCGGTTTGGGCGGTTATGAGCGACCTCCGGATGGACATTTTTCTGATGTTTACTCGATGGGGAAACTTCTGGAGTATGTTAATCGACAGCATCACCGTGTTTTTGATTGGGTTATTTCTTTAATGGTAGAAAAAGACAGGTGGATGAGGATCACAGACTTAATGGTTTTGAAAGCATTATTCGAGACAGCTCTAACCATCACGTTGGAAGACTACGAAGCATTAGGTAACTAATGAGCAAGCAAAACGTACAACAGGAGGATACAGATCCTCAATTGTTACAGGAAGCATTGCGCCAGCTCCTTGAACAGATCGCAAGACGAGATCAAAAAATATCGTGGATAAACGCCGAAAAAACAGCGGCAGCGCGGTCATTCGCGGAGAAAGAGCAGGCGCTGTTGAACAAGATATCTGAGAAAGAAGCGATTCTGCTTTATACGCAAACTCAGTTGACCGACAGAGAAGCCCAGCTAAATGAAATCTTAACCAGTAGAACCTGGAAGGCCGCTTTATTTATTCAACGAATCCGCCTCTTTTTGGTTCCTCCCAAAAGTCGCCGAGCCCAGATCTTGCAACGAGGATTGAATATTCTTTTCTTTCCCTTTAAGAAAACTGGGCGAAATTACAGAGTGCCGCATAAGTAACTATTCAGAAGCCAACGATTGACTTATCATTTTTATCGAAAAGTTTAGTAAATTATGCAATGAGCGGTAAAGGAGAAATTTTTGTTGAACATCGTCCAATTGTTATTGTGGCCCATTCATAAAGTCCTCGCTTTAGTCGTTCGAATACATGATTATGCCGAACACTTGCAGATATCTCTGATGGAGATCCGAAATCGCGTCCAACCTGAAATTAAGCTGCTCCATAGAGTATCCAAGAAGGTATCTATTATTATCCCGAACTACAATGGACAGAAACACCTTGGTGCTTGTATCGATTCGCTTCATCGGCTTAATTTCCCACGCGAAGATTACGAGATTATTATTGTGGATAATGCATCCTCTGATAATTCCTGTGAGTTTATCCTTTCCACACATCCAGATGTAGTGTTAATCAAAGCCGAAAAAAATCTGGGATTTGCCAGTGGTTGCAACCTGGGGATAAAGAATTCTTTAGGAAAATACATCGTTTTATTGAACAACGATACGAGGGTTGATCCAAACTGGCTCAAGGAGCTGGTCGCGGTCGCCGACGGTGATGAGGCTGTGGGAATCGTCGGGTCGAAGCTCTTGTTTATGCAGCCCCCACACGCGATCCAAAATGCTATGAGTTATTTGACAGATCGAGGCGATGGTGGGGATCTCGGTACTCACCAACCTGATGAAGGTCAATACAACACAACCCGGCAGGGGATGGCAGTATGCGGTGCCAGCATGCTGATTAAGAGAACACTGATCCAGGACATTGGCGCCCTCGATGAGGATTTTTTTGCCTACTACGAAGATGCAGACTTATGCTATCGAACCAGATTATATGGCAAGAAAATTGTCTTTGCGCCCAAGTCGGTTGTCTATCATATCCATGCTGCCACATCAGTAGAATGGTCACCTTTTTTTACATTTTTAGTTTTAAGGAACAAGCTGCTCATCCATTTGAAAAATTCGCCTGCAGGCTTTTTATTCAAAGTCCTATTTTTGTACGGCTGGCAAGTAGTAAACGAAGGCCTCGTAAAGGGCATAAACAGAAAAACACATCTCAAAGTGTTGACATCTTTTGCGGGTAAACTCCCTAAATTCCTCGTAAAGAGGTTTTATATAAGGTGCATTGTTAAGCGCAAAAGTGACAGCATGATTTTGCGTAGGCTCACCAAGGTGAAACCCAGAGTGAATGCTGCCTCCGTAAAGAAAGTTTGTGTCTACAACGCGTATCTTCCGACAATGGGGGGAGGCGAAAATCTTACAGCTCACATTGTTACCTATGTGAATAATATTTTTCCGGCTGCTTCCATTGATATTCTATGCCATGAAACGGAAGCTTATGACAAATCTAAATTCGCTGGAAAAGAGTTTATCCAAATGCTTGAAAAGGATTTTGACGTTTCTGTAAAAAACACGACAATTCGATTCATCGACGTTGATTCCCGGAAGAGTTTTTTAGGGTATCTGGCCTTCATCAAGACACTATCATCGGTCACCAGCGAATACGATCTTTTTATCAATAATACCTATTCGAGTTTGGTACCTGCGCAGGCCAGGGTAAATATTTATTCTTGTATGTTTCCCTTGAACCCAGGATATTCGCTGGATTCCCTGCTGGGATGGTTCCTCAGATCTTTTTACAATAGATTTCTAAGGTCGTATGATCTGTTTTTATCGATCTCAGAATATACGCAGAAATGGGTAGATGAATTTTGGAATGTTAACTCTTTTGTCCTTTACCCGCCCGTTAAGAGTGAAAAAGCTTGCCTAAACGTGCACAAAGATAATATTATTATTAATGTCGGACGTTTCTTCGCAAGTGGGCACAATAAAAAGCAAGACATCATGGTGAAAGCTTTTATTGAGATGTATGATCAGGGATGGGCAAGGGATTGGAAGCTCGTCTTGGTCGGAAGAAAACATGCTGACCCAGCAAGCAGCAGTTATGTGCAGTCTTTGGAGCAAATCGCGAAAGGTTATCCGATTGAGTTCAGGTATGGCACAAGCATGGACGAACTGCAAGATTTGCTGGAGAAAGCCAAAATCTACTGGCATGCAACCGGATACGATGAAGTCTCAACCCTAAATCCGGAAAAATTTGAGCATTTTGGATTGTCCACAATTGAGGCCGCGCAGCTTGGTGCAGTGCCTGTCGTATTCAATGGCGGTGGACAACCTGAAATTATCAACCATGCAAAAAATGGTTTTTTGTGGAATACAATGTCTGAACTCATGGACTATTCCAGACTTCTCATGGAAAATGAGAGCACATGGAGAGACCTCAGCAAGGCTGCTTTTGATTCTATGAAAATCTTTAGCGAGGAAAAACAACTACGCTGGTTTGTCCTGTTTCTTAGCTGGTATTACAAGTTTGAACAACATGTTGGTACACACATCCAATGATTGAACGTCTGATGAGTAACTATAATCAGCTAAGACACGATAAGTATTCTTCACAAACCTGGATTGTCTGTTTCTTCTCACCAATCAACTTAGGCTAATTGCAGAACCCTCTTGTGAACTTAAGCGAAAATCATTATGAATGCTGTTTCACCTAAAACTATCGAGAGTCTTTGATAATACTGAAACCGAGCATTCCTAGATCGAAAATTTGTAATACACGATCAGTTAATTATGTAAGGAAAATTGAACTTATGAAATTACCTCCTAATGCACCCGAAGTTATTGAATATCGTTGCAACATATGTGGTATGAAGAATCGGCTTGACAGTCGACAGTTCCATCGCGAACTTGCAGCCTGCCAAAAATGTGGAGCAAATGCCCGATTTCGCGGAATTATCTATGTTTTAGGGAATCTTCTGGGAGAAAGTAAAGACCTCCCTCTTCAAGATTGGTCAATTCACAAGCACATCTTTGGTGTGGGGATGAGTGATTGGTCTGGATATGCCAACTTACTTAGGAAAAAATTTAGCTATGAAAACACCTTTTATGATCGCAGTCCACAGCTTGATATTATGAATTTAACCGAAATGTATTTGGGGAAGTACGACTTTGTCATTTCCAGTGATGTTTTTGAGCACATATTACATCCTTTGCAGCAGGGCTTTGACAATCTATTTCGGATGCTAAAGCCAGGTGGGCATTTAGTCTTTAGTGTGCCCTATACGCGTACCACGGAAACCATAGAACACTATCCTGGCCTACGTGATTACGAAATACTCAATTTTCGCGGTGCAAAAATAATAGTCAACCGCGATGACGCCGGTGGCCTACAAGTTTACGATAATCTTGTCTTTCATGGTGGGGAAGGGACAACATTGGAAATGCGTGTGTTTTGCGAGGCGGATGTGTTAAGCCGGCTTGCTCAATCAGGGTTTGAGAAGATCCAAGTGTACGATCAACCTCAGCTTTCCATAGGTTACTACTGGCCGGAACTTAAGTCTATCGATCCCAACGCGCCGTCACTGTACGCCTACATTATCAGCGCCATTCGACCGATCGTCGACTGATTTATGTCCAAAGTAACTAGCTGACTTCAGCAAAAGTTGTCAAATGGATGGAACTTACCTTGAAACTGAATATTTCATATAAGAGCATACCAGCATACAATCTACAAGCTAGGAAAGGATAAATTATGCCCATTGCACTTATAACCGGAATTACCGGCCAAGATGGTTCGTATTTAGCAGAATTCCTGCTTTCAAAAGGTTACACGATCGTCGGCATGTCGCGCCGTACCAGCACATTGAATTTTATCAACCTGGTTCAAGGTGATCTCCACGATCAAAGTTCATTAGTATCAATTTTGGAAGAATACAAGCCGGATGAAGTCTACAATCTGGCAGCACAATCGTTTGTTCCTGCATCCTGGCAACAGGCCGTACTGACGGCGGAAGTCACTGCAGTTGGGGTTCTGCGAATGCTGGATGCCGTTCGTCAGGTAAATCCAAAAATTAAGTTTTATCAGGCTTCCAGCAGTGAAATGTTTGGAAAAGTCGTGGAAGTCCCTCAACAAGAATCAACCCCGTTTTACCCACGTAGTCCCTATGGGGTAGCCAAAGCCTATGGGCATTGGATTACGGTCAATTACCGTGAGTCGTACAATTTATTTACCGTATCCGGTATTTTGTTTAATCATGAAAGCCCAAGACGTGGTTTTGAATTTGTAACGAGAAAGATCTCGCGTGGAGCTGCTGCAATAAAGTTGGGGCTTACACATGAACTGTGTCTGGGCAATCTGGATGCTCAACGCGATTGGGGATACGCATTGGACTACGTGAGAGCCATGTGGATGATGTTACAACAGGAAATGCCAAGTGATTTCGTGATAGGCAGCGGAGAAACACACTCTGTGCGGGAATTTTGCGAGATTGCATTTGGATTATTGGATATGGATTATCGAGATTACGTTCGCCAGGATCCAAAGTTCTATCGCCCCGCAGAGGTTGATTTACTCATTTCCAATCCAGCCAAGGCCCGTAAAGTATTAAGCTGGGAGCCTTCAGTGACATTCCGTGGATTAGTTGAAATGATGGTCGAGGCGGATATCGAGCAATTAAGCAGCCTGAAAACAGAAGCACTCAAAAAGTAGGTTTGACTTTAGATAGCAATCACAATCACTTTAACAAACGACGCTCAGGCGATTCGGGATCATCTGATCCTTTGACTCCATGTTCTCCTTATGAGCTTATTACGGCGTTGACGATACTTGTATGTTCTGGTTTACAATGGAACGCATCACAAAGTTTCGCCCAGAACAAATTATGATTCTCCATCTCTTTCCATTCATATTTTGGGCCATTGTCATAACTCTGGTAATTACTCCAATTGCTATTAAAGTGGCAGTACGATTCCAGTTAATCGATCAGCCCAATAGTTCACCACACAAAATCCACCAGCACCCCATCCCGAAAGCCAGCGGACTGGCAATTGGCCTGGCAATCGTTTCTCTTAATATTCTGAGCGGAAATGTGGGATCAAGTGCCATTCGCGCAATTCTGCTGTCATCCATTGTTATCTTTATATTTGGTCTTTGGGATGATGCCCACAAATTATCTCCCCAGTGGAAATTGGTGGGACAAATACTAGCGACCGTAATCCTTATTTCGCAAGGGATATATATTCGTATGCTCGGCAGCCTGATGATACCGAACATAGTCCTCACGTTCCTCTGGGTGATTGGAATAACCAATGCATTTAACCTGGTGGATAGCATGGATGGACTGGTGGTAGGTCTTGCAGCAATAGCCTCTGCCTTTTTTATGCTTGTCACGGTTGACGCGGGCCAAACTTCCCTTTCGCTCCTGAGCGCAATCATTTTAGGAAGTTCGATTGGCATGATGTATTTCAATGCCCTGCCAGCTCGCACTTTCCTTGGAGATTCGGGAGCTCAGTTTCTAGGGTTTGTTCTGGCGGCTCTGGCGATCGCTTACACCCCGCCTGGACTGCCTCAACCTTCTTCCTGGTTCGTTCCAATTCTGCTGCTCAGCGTCCCAATTTTCGACACCACTCTGGTGACGATTTCGCGTCTCAAGCAGAGAAGGGCCGTTTATCAGGCCGGATTAGATCACACATACCATCGTCTGGTAAACTTGGGCTTGCCATCTTCTCGGGCTGTACTCACAATGCATTTATCTGCTATTGTGAGCGGATGTCTCGCCTTTATGGCTCTGCCTCTTGCTCCGTTGTGGGCAAATGCCATCTTTATCTTAGCCTTATTGGCTGGATTGTTTATCTTCTTCTGGTTGGAAAAAAAAGAACCTCACTGATGCCAACGCCGCTCATCTCCATAGTCATTGTTTCTTGGAATAGTGCCAAACATTTACCTCGCTGCCTAGATTGCCTCTCCCAGCAAACATTCCAAGACTTTGAAGTGATACTTGTAGATAATGGCTCGCTGGATGGCGGGACAAATGACTTGGAACAACAATACACTCAACTGGCTTTACGCATAGAACGCCTGCCCTCTAATCTAGGTTTTGCACTAGCGAATAATCGGGGGGCGCGTATCGCCTGCGGAAAATGGCTGGCTCTTCTCAACGCTGATGCCTTCCCCGAACCGAACTGGCTGGAAAATATTCTCCAGGCAGCCAAACGATATCCCGAGTTTTCCTTTTTTTCTTCCCGGCAGATTCAAGCGAATCAGCCCGACCTTCTGGATGGGTCAGGGGATGAGTATCATGTCAGCGGCTTGGCCTGGCGGCGATTCTATAATTATCAGGCTGGGAAATATGGTTTCAAGGAGGAAGAGGTATTCAGCGCCTGTGGGGCAGCAGCGTTTTATTCGCGAGATGATTTCCTAAGCGTGGGCGGTTTCGATGAAACTTACTTTTCCTACTTCGAAGACGTAGACTTAAGTTTTCGCCTGCGCCTTATAGGAAAACGTTGCTTGTACCTTCCACAGGCTGTAGTACATCACATCGGTTCAGCCAGTTCAGGCAAGCTAAGTGATTTTGTAATCTATTACGGGCACCGGAACCTGGTATGGACCTATTTCAAAAATATGCCTGGCGCATTATTCTGGTGGTATTTGCCGCTGCATTTGCTGATGAATTTGTTTTTTATCGTTTCATTTGCCCTTAAAGGAAGAGGATCTGCGATCCTGCGCGCAAAAATAGACGCATTTTCCCGCCTGCCAGCTATAATTCGTACCCGAAGACAAATACAAAACTCTAGAAGGATAACGTTACCTCAGATACGGCAGGTGATGAGTAAGGAATTGTTTGCTCCTTATTGGGCCTCACGCCAACGTCGTAAGAGGATTTAAGAGCACATGAAAGATCTTGGAATCTGCATTCTCACCCTCAAATCAAAGGAAAAGGTCCTTGCCTGCTTGGACTCTCTCTTCAAAACAACCCGAGATCTCGATTTGGATGTCGTTGTGGTCGATAATCACTCGCAGGATGGAACGGTAGAGGAAATTCGAGCTCAATATCCAGGCGTTCGTTTGATCCTGAACGAGGATAATCTTGGTTATTCCAAAGCCGTCAATCAGGGCTTGAGAGCATTGGAGGCACGCTATTACGTTCTCCTTAATCCGGACACCATTGTGCTTGATCGGGCTTTTCTTCGCCTGGTGCAATTCATGGATGAAAATCCGAAGGCGGGGATTTGTTCACCCAGAGTGCTAAACCAGGATGGGACTGTGCAATATCAGGCTCGCCGAGGTGAGGCGCGCCCCTGGGATGTGTTTTCGTACTTTTCAGGTTTATCAAAGCTCTTCCCGAATGATCCTCGTTTTTCGGGATACTTGTTAACTCACCTAGATAATGACCAGGTCAATGAAGTACAAGCCGTATCAGGATCTTGTATGATGATCAGGAAAGATGTGATCACCCAAATTGGTTATTTGGACGAACGTTATTTTGCATATCAGGAAGACACCGATTATTGTTTCCATGCGCGGCAGGCGGGCTGGAAAGTTTATTACGTTCCACAGGCAGAAATCATTCACTATGGAGGGCAGGGCGGTTCAAATGTGAATCCTTACTTTGGGGCTTATCATTGGCATCGTTCTTATTTTTTATATTATCAAAAAAACCTGGCGAAGGATTATCCCTTCTGGTTTCACCCGCTCTATTATCTTGCCATGATATTAAAGTTCCTCATTGCGCTCCTGGGATTGATATTTGGAAAAGAGAAGGTCGCAGGTACGCCTAAGCCATAAACAGAATTTATTACTGCTTTCGCAAAGGTTCAGAGCATTTAGCATAGTACGGGGACGGAATAAAGTTACGTTACAATAAAGACGGAAGAAATCCAAACAAAACGATATGCAGAAAATCAAAGAGTCCTGGAACCTTTTTTTCATTTACAGTTCTTTTGTTGCTCTTATAACAATATTTATACTGGGTGGCATGCTTTTGTCGCCTTCAGAGGCGGGTAATGCAGTATTTTTAGGGCTTTCACTCCCTCGCCTCATTATTGCCTCAGGCCTGGCTATTGCATTTATCTTCTTCGTTTTCTTGTCAATCAAGGCGTTAAGAGATCACGCGTGGGCGGAAAGAATGTTGGAGCAATGGTTTGGCGGGAGTCGTATCAGCAAAGGAATAACCTGGTTGGCTGGGATCAGTTTTGGGCTTGGATGGATCGGCTGTTTCCTTCCTTTCTACCGGGCAGGGATCTTGGCTGTTCATTGGGCGCGCCTCCGTCCGGTAATGGTTTTCATTCTGCTTGCCAGCCTTGCCACCTTGATGATGATTTTCATCAAACGAAGTAATTTCAGCATTCAAGATTCAAAATTTTCCAAAACACTCAAATTGAGTCTTGTTTTGTTTTTCGTCAGCATGTCCTTGATCGGCATCATACTTTACAGCGGCTTTGGAGTCTCTGCGGCAGAAGACTATTGGTATGGGGCGGGAGTTCCAATATTGGCATCCCAGTTGATCCTGGCAATCCTGAGTGGGATTTTCTTTTTGCAGATTGAAAAAAGCCTGAATTTCAGGCGTTCTGACCTTGTTATTTTTCTGCTGATCTTCGGGGTGACGGCAGTGTTATGGGCACGTGAACCTTTACAAAAAAGTTTTTTATTCGTCGGCCCGTATGCACCGAATCGCGTTTTATATCCGTTTGCAGATGCCGCGCTTTTTGATACAGCCAGTCAGTTTGCTCTGATCGGTCAAAAATTTCTTTTCTATAACGGGTTATTCTTCGAACGCGCACTTTATGTGAGTTTTCTGGTCTATTTACATTCCCTGGTTGGCCAGGATTATGGGCAATTGATGGCATTACAGGCTGCCATTTTTGCGGTCTTTCCTGCATTGGTTTATTTGGTTGGAAGATCGCTGAATATCCGCGCGATCGGTTTCACGGCTGCGATCATTGCCATGCTAAGAGGGATAAATTCCATCGCGGCCAGCAATATGATCGACATGGCAAACCCCAAAATGATGCTCACCGACTTCCCGACTGCCATTGGAATGGTGTTGATTGTGTTGCTTACGATTGAATGGCTGAAGAGGCCTCAGCAAAAATGGCATTATGCTATATGGATTGGTGGAATTATTGGGCTGACCATTATGCTGAGAACAAATACTCTCGTGCTCCTCTTGCTCATTCCTCTTTACGTTCTTCTTAGATTCTTGCCTGAATGGAAAAAGTGGCTGGTTAGCTCATTTCTTCTCCTCCTGGCTGTCATTGCCGTTACTTTGCCCTGGGAGTTAAGAAATCAATCATTGGGCGGCCAAATCTATAGCTCCATCTTCACCAAATTTCAAAATGTCATTCAACAGAGATATACACCACCCTCGGAACCAGATAGTTCTCTTCCCCAAG
>WNFV01028628.1_pt1 | contig 11128 bp, 11 predicted proteins | sample 5400101 | NCBI WGS metagenome assembly WNFV01 (sample SAMN13153361, study PRJNA577476) | soil metagenome | isolation source: 115 cm soil or saprolite under grassland replicate 1 | place: USA:California | collected 2016-06-15
AGGGCGTGCGCTCGTTGTGGAAGGGGCAGAGGCCCTTCCAGGAGCGTCCCGCCTTCTTCAAGCGCGTGTGCTCGCCGATGACCTGCACGATGTCCGCCGCGCTGCGGAGTTCCGCCATCACGCTGTCGGTAATGTCGAGATCGCTCATGGGAGCAGGAGTCTCTCTTTGTCATCCCTTCGCCCCTTGGTTGTCATCCTGAGCGAAGCGAAGGATCTGCTCTGTTGCATTTGAGAATGGTCTTCCTGCTCAGGGCAAGCTCTGAGCGAAGCGCAGGATCTGCTCCGGCGGCTTTTCATTCCACGAGAGCAGATTCTTCGTCGCTTCGCTCCTCAGAATGACAGAACACCTCATCATCGAAGCTCCACGATTGTCGCGCCATTTCCGCCTTCGCGGGCTTCGCCGGCTCGAAGCGACGCGACCGCGGGATGGGCACGGAAGTGCTCGCGCACGGCTTTGCGCAGACGGCCCGTGCCGTGACCGTGGACAATTCGGATGTGCGCGACTCCGGCGAGGAGGGCCTCGTCCAGGCTCTTCTCGATCTGCGGGAGAGCGTCTTCGATCCTCTGGCCGATCACGTTGACTTCGCGCGTCAGTGCGGCTAAGGGCTCGGGTTTCGGAACGGCAGAGAAGGAGGCCGGCGCTCTTGTCGGCGCCGGTCCTCCGCCGGCCACCCGCTGCAGATCCGCGCGGGCGACGCGCACCCTTTTCCCCGAAGCCTCGAGCCAGGCCGTGTCGCGATCGAGAGAGACGACCACGCCGGACGCCTTCGAGCCGCGGATCCTGACCCGGTCGCCGGCGGCGAGCTCTCGCGTCCGGGCGAGGATCTCCTCTTGCGCCTCGGTCACGACGGGTTCGGGCGCGATCGCGGTCTCCGCCCTGGCGAGGAGTTTCCCGGCGGAAGCTTCCGCGCGTCGGGAGGCGTCGAGCCGGATGGCCGCGATCTCCTCCTCCACGCGCCGCGTGAGATCTGTCCGGGCGCGCTCGAAGCCGGCCAGACCCTCTTCGAGCATCCTGGCGTGCAGAGCCGTGTGCGCCTCGCGCTCTTTCGCGAGCTTCTCCGCCTCGCGCCGCGCCTTCTCGCGCTCGGCCTCGAGCTCCCTCTCGGATTGACGTAATTTCTCGAGCGCGGCTTCCGCTTCCGACTCGCGCTCCTCCCGCCTCCGCCACGCTTCTCCCAGGATCTCCCGGGCGCGGCGAAGGACCGCCTCGGGCAGTCCCTGTTCCCGGGCAACCGAGAGCGCGCGGCTCCTTCCCGAGAGACCGGGGTGAAGCCTGTAGTTTGGACGGCCCGTCACTTCGTCGAACTCCATGGCCGCGCAGACCGCGTCGGGACGCGCCGCCGCGAAGTTCTTAAGCGCGGAGAAGTGAGTCGTCACCAGGACGCGCCCTCCGCGCGTCAGGTACTCCTCGAGGAACGCGATCGCCAGCGCGCTCCCTTCTTCCGGATCGGTCGAGCCTCCGATCTCGTCGATGAGCGCGAGCAAACCCGGTCCTCCCTCGTCCAGGACCGCGGCGAGCGTTTCCATCGAAGAAGAGAACGTCGAGCGCCCCGCCAGGATCTCCTGCGCGTCGCCGATCTCCGCCCGGATTGCCCGGTAGACGGGCACGCGAGTGGCCGGACCGCACGGAAGAGGCAGGCCCGCTTGCGCCATCAGAGAAAAGAGGCCTGCGGTCTTGAGCACCACGGTCTTGCCGCCGGCATTGGGGCCGGAGACCACGAGCAGGCGTTTTTGCGCGGAAAGCTCGAAGTCGAGCGGAACGACGGTCTGCGCCGGACGGGCCGGGCGGGACTCCGCGAGCGCCCGGCTCCGCAGGGGAGCCAGAACCGGGTCGAGCAGCGGATGGCGCGCCGCCGCGAGTGTCCAGGCGCCGTTGTCGGAAAGCTCGGGAATGCGCCCCCCCGCCGCCTCTCCGAACTCGACCTTCGCTTCGAGCGCGTCGAGCGCCGCCATCTGGGCGACGGCCTCTTCCAGGTCCGCCGAGGAGTCCAGGACCTGCTGGCCGAAGGCGGTCAGGAGCCGTTCCACCTCGCGCCGTTCTTCAGCGGCCAGCAGAGCAAGCTCATTGTTGGATTCGATGACGTCGAGCGGCTCGACGAAAAGCGTCTGACCCGACCCCGAGCGGTCGTGCACGATGCCCGGCACGCGCGACCGGGCCGACGCGAGGACCGGGAGGCAGTAGCGGTCGTTGCGCAGCACCACGACAGCGTCCCCCAGGAAATCGCGGCGCGCGTCCAGGATCCTGTTCAAGCTACGGGAAACCTCGGAGCGGCGGCGGCGCAGCTTCGAGCGGGCATCGTGAAGCCCGGGCGAGGCGTCGTCTTTGATCGTGCCGTCCGCCGCGAAGAGTCTGCGGGCCTGCCCGATCAACTCGAGGAATCCAGGAAGCGCGTCGCGGCGGCGGGTCAAGTGCGGCGACTCCGCCTTCGAAAGAGCGCGCCGGACCGCTTCGGTCGCACGCGCCACGGCGAGAATCGGGCGGAAGTCCTCGGGTCCCGCCGCTCCTCCCGAGCCGCGCAGGGCGACCAGCGTCGGTGAGATCTCTTCGACGCCCGCAAGTGGCAACCTCCCATTGCCCGCGCGGAACTCCCAGGCCTCGGACGTCTCGGCAAGGAGCTCGCGCACGGCGGGCTCCTCGAAAGCGGGAGCGAGGTCCAGAATCACGCGCCGCCCGGGCGCGGTGCGGGCAAGGGCAGCGACAAGCCGGAGAACGAGGGGGAGCTCGAGAGCCTCGGCGTCCCCCTCGCCGCCGGTGAAGGAATCTTCTAGGGAGTGACCCGCTTGTCTTCCGAGAGCTTCCGGAGCATCTTCTTGCGGGCCTGGATCATCTTGCGCTTGCGCTTGGCGCTCGGCTTTTCGTAGTGCTGCCGCTTCTTCAGTTCCGACAGGATTCCCGATTCGCACTTTCTCTTGAAACGCCGCATGGCGTTCTCGAACGACTCGTCTTCTTTGACGTGGACCAGAGGCACGAACACTCACCCCCTTCACCGTGGTGCCAAAAGGGACGGAGTATCTTAGGCGCCGCCGCCGAGGGTGTCAACTCCTTACATCTCAAGTATTTAGAGAGACTTAGATGCGCTTTTCCTCCCTTCCTCCATGCTTATAATGTTCGAATGAAAGACTCGGAAGATCGCGTGCGGCTTCTCGAATCGGAGATCGAGAGACGCCTCTCCGAGCGTTTCGCGTCGTTGCGCGAGGAGTTCGAGCGTCTGCGCCTGGAATCCGACGGAAGGTGGGCAGGGTCTGCCTCCCGCTTCGACGGCCGCGCTGAAGCCCTGGGAATCTAGAATAGTTCTCAGTTCTCAGTTCTCAGTTGTCAGTTCTGTTATTGGAGCTTGAAACTGATAACTGCTGACCAATAACTGATAACTGATGACTCTTTGCTGATCCGTTCCAGACTCCTTTTCGTGTCGCTTCTCCTTGTGCTGGCGACAGCGCCGGCACACGGAGACGTGGGTTCTCATCCGCCGCCCAGGGACTTCGACGCGGAGTTCGCGCGCGCGGCGGATTTGCTCGAGGCCGGGCGGCGGCCCGAGGCGGAAAAGGCGCTCGAGGCAGTCCGGGTCAAATCGGCCGAGCGCGCCTGGGAAGCGCGCGTCGCATTTCTCCTGGCGGGCGACGACTCGCGTCGAAAAGACCTGGCGGCGGCGGTGCGGCGCCTGCGCCTGGCTCCCGCCTCGGCCGTGGGACTGGAGCCGTACCGGCGGGTCGCTCTGGCCCGGGCGCTCGACGCGGCGGGTCTGTACGCGGAGGCGGCCCGCGAGATCCGCGCGGCTTTCGAAACGGACGAGCCCTTCGCGGGGCGCGCGTCGGCCGGCCGCTTTCTGGCCGGCGCTCTCGAGAAGAGCGGCGACTTGCGGGGTGCGGCGGCGGTCCTCTCCAGGGCGGCGTCCGGCGCGCCGAAATCGGAAGCGGCTGCGATCGCCACCGACCGAATCCGGCTGGGCCTTGCTCTGAACGACACCTCCGCGATCCGGGCCGCGTCCCGCGACCTGCTCTTCTCGGGGACGGCGCCGGAGGCGGCTCCAGCGTTTGCGCGCCGCGCGCTCCGGCAGGAGGAATCACTTCTGAATCCGGCGGAGCGCGGGCGGCTGGGAGTCGTCCTGATCTCCTCTGGAAACGTGGAGCGTGGCACGCGGATCCTGAGAACCGGCCGGCCCGCTCTCTGGCCGCAGGCGGAGCGCGCCCGCTTCGAGCTCGCGCTGGCCCGGGGAGAAGCGCGCCTGGGTCACGTTCCGGCGGCCCGTCGGGCGGTCGCCTCCGTGCCTCGCGACGGGAGCGATGCGGACTTCGAAGCAAGGCTCTTCGGCATCGATCTCCAACTCGGCCAAGCCAGGAAAGGCGCGTCGAAGCTCTCTCCCACGGACGCGCTCGCCGCGTCCGCCGGACGGATGCTTTCCGCGCTCACCGCGCCGCCCGCGCCTTTATCCGTCCGGATCGGAGCGCTCACCCGGCTGATCCGCCTCGATTGCGACGCGGATCGCTTCGAGGACGCGGTCGCGCGCGCCCGGACGATCGAGCGCGAAAGCCCGGGCTCGGCCGCCGGGTTCGAGCCGCTCTGGAAGCTGGCGTGGGATTCGTACGGGAAGCGCGAATTCCCGCTCGCGCGCGGGAGGATGGAAACGCTCGCGGGGATTTATCCGGAGGCAGCAAGACAGAGGCGGCTCTCATACTGGCGGGGCCGATGCCTCGAGCAGGAGGGACGCAAGAGCGAGGCGGCCGCGCTCTACGAGTTCCTCGCGGCGGCGGACCCCGCCGACATCTACGCCCTTTTCGCGCGCCGCCGCATCCCCGCCCTTCGGGCATTGAAGCCGGCATTGTTAAGGGACCCTTCGGTTGCGACCGCGACGTTTCGCAGGACAGATGAGCTTCTGCGGCTGCGGATGTTCGAAGAGGCGGCAGCCGAAGCCCGCGCGCTGGATCCTTCCAGGGGCCGCGACCTGAGACTCGCCGAGGCGGAGTTCGCTCTGGGACGGTTTCCTGCGGCTGCTGAAGCCGCCCGTCGGGCGTTTCCGGATCTCGGCACGGCACTCGAGGCACGGGTACCGGATGGCTGGAGGCGGCTCTTCTATCCGATCGAGGAGAAGGGCTATCTGGCCGACCGCGCGAAGGAGTTCGGCCTCGATCCTTCCGTCCTGCGCGCGCTCGTGCGGCAGGAGAGCGTGTTCGAGCCGCGGGCCCGCTCCCGCGCCGGCGCCCTGGGTCTGACTCAGCTCATGCCGGCGACGGCAAAGAGTCTGGCCCGCTCCGTCCTGCGCGCGCGATACCGCCAGGCTTTCCTCTACGACCCGGGAGTCAATGCGCGCCTGGGCGCTGCTTATTTGAAGCGCCTTCTCGACCGCTTCGGCGGCAAGACCGTTTTCGCGCTCGCGGCCTACAACGGCGGTCCCACACGAATGGCCCGCGTCCTCAAGGAGAACTCCAACCACGACGACGAGGAGATCTTCGAGTCTCACCCCGCCTACGAGACCCGCGACTACGTGCGCCGCGTCCTGCTCTACTCCGAGTCGTACCGGGAGCTCTATCCTCCTTCGCGCTAGTCTTTCCTGTTATGAGCGACACGGTCGAATTCCACGTCCACACGAAGAAGAAGATCGAGCGCCACGACATCACCGATCAGGTCACCAGGGCCGCTGCCAGGCTCGAAGTCGACTCCGGCGCTCTCCTCGTTTCCCTTCCCCACACCACCGCCGCTGTTTCGATCGGAGAAAACTGGGACGAGGACGTGACGCACGACGTCGAGCGGGCCCTCGCGGCCTGGGTGCCCGGCGTGCGCTTCGATCACGGCGAAGGCAATTCCCCGGCCCACTTCCTCTCCGAGGCGATCGGAGTCTCCTGCCTCGTCCCCCTCGAGAAAGGCCGCCCGCTGCTGGGCCAATGGCAGGGAATCTTCCTGATCGAGCTCGACGGTCCCCGCAACCGTACCGTCCGCGTCGCCGCGCTCGCGGCGGGCTAGTATCCCGAGTCGTAAGTTCGCGGGGACAAAGTCCAACCTGTCATCCTGAGTGAAGCGAAGGATCTGCTCTCGTGACTTTCGGTATTCTCGGGGCAGATCCCTCGTCGCTGCGCTCGCGCCGTCGCCATAGCGGCTTTGGCGCGTCGGCGATGACAGGGTGGGAGTGTTCGCCCGAGGCATTGTCTCGGTGCTTGTGGGACAGGGAACTAACGAAGCGTCGCCTCAAACCGACGAGAGAGCGCGATGCTCCTCGTCGTTTGGTCGCTGACAATCCGCCCGAAGTCGCCGTCGTTGCCCTTGGCGGCACGCGGCGGCCAGGCCGCGGGGAGGATTACCAGGCCGCCGCTACGGGGCGGGCCGACTCCCGGAGGAGGCCGTGAGCGAAGGCGCATCCCGACGGACTTAAATCGCCTCGCTGCCGCTGCGCCTTCGCAAACAGAGCGATGGCCGTTTCGCTTGTCACGGCCCGCCATCGCGTGCCGACGAGGGAGGCGGACCGACGCCGGGGCGGATTACCAGCCAGGTTCCTGACGTATCGGAAACTTGACTCATTCCCGAGGAAGTCACCCATTGAAGAGATCTAGTTTCCTTTCGCTTTCGTTTCTCCGCTCCTCCCGAAGAGCTCTCGTTCCTCGCGGGATGTGTGCGCGTCCCAGCGGCGAGCGAGGTTTGGAGCGAGTCGCCTCGCGCCTTCCAGGTCGTTCTTCTCCTCGAGGAGGCGCCGGATCATCGCCGAAACCTCGCGAACCTGCACGTGCTCGAGGCGCAGCTCGCGATGCAGGCGTTCCACGGCTGTTTCCGTCTCGGGCGGAGCGAGCCGGTGGCCCCCCGGCGGAGCGAGAATGCCGCGTTCTTCGGCGGCGGTGTGGAGCCGGAGCGCCTCGTCGAAACCGCGGATGGCTTCGCGGGCCAACCCGGCGTCGCCCGCCTGTGCCGCCCCCAGGAATTCCCCGAAGAGGTCGTCCAACCGCCGGTGCTCCCGCGTCAGATCCTCCGGTTTCGCGCTTTCGGGATCCACGACGCCGATTTTTTCACGCCGGCAATCGCGGCAGAATGGAGATCCAGTGAAACCTCGATCGGGACTCCTCCTGATTCTCCTCTTGTCCGCACTCGCCTGCCGCCGCGAGAGCGACTCCGTCCGCGCAACCCTCGACCGCGTCGTGAAAGCGGCGCAGGCCCGCGACTCCCGAGCCGTCGTCGAGAACCTGACGGGAGACTACCGCGATGCCGAAGGACAGACCTCCGCCGACGTGGCCGCGACACTGCGCCGCATTTTCGCCTCCTACGAGATCATCGATGTGCGGCTTTCTGATCTAAAGTTCGACCGCGCGCCCGAGGCCGCCCGCGTCACTTTCCGCGCGGATTTCTCCGGCCAGCCGCGCAAGTTGGGTGGCCTCGACCGTTTCCTTCCGTCCGCCTCGACCTATCGCTTCGAAGTGCGCCTCGTCCCCGAAGGCAACCGCTGGAAGGTGGCCTGGGCCAGCTGGCAGGGACCCTCCTGACTTGCCTGCCCTCTGTCGCTGTGTTAAGTAACGCCTTCCTCCGGAAGACGAAAATGACCGAGGAATCGATCGGCGACGAGCTTCTTGCGGCCCTCGAGGTGGCCGTTCTCGAGCAGAAGCGCGCCGGGACACTGCGGCCGATCGGAACCGTCCCCGAGTGGTTCCGGAGGTTCCGCCCAGCCGCCGTCTCCGCGCCGGAGACCCTGAGCAAGGCGCTCGACTCCCCGTTCCTCGAGAACTTCCTGATCGACGCGGATGGCTTCTGGAAATACCGCGGGCCCGGCCGGCTGCGCTCGGGCCTGTGGACGGAGGCCGGCGCGACGGGCGCGGAATTCCAACTCGAGGCTTCGGCGGTCTGCGTCGGGTCGAGGCGGATCGTTCTTCTGGAGATCCAGACGCTCGTTCACGAGGAGAAGCAGGCCGTCCTGCAGAGGGCAAGGTCCAACAATTTGCGAAGGCGCGAGCGCAAGCGGGCGGAGAAATCGGGATCGCGGTGAAGCGGCGCGGGGCGGCGGGGAGAAAGGCGCGTTCGAAACGAAAGGCGGGCAGGCGCATGATGACCACGGAAGAGCAGAAGAAGAATCCTGCGGTGAAGGAGGACTCCAAAGGAGGCAACGGGCCGGTCGCCTCGGCGGAGCGCAAAAAGAGTGGAGCCGCCGAGGCTGCCGCCGGTCTCGAGGCCTCGGGCGGGGGAAACCTCGAGAAGATCCGCGACATCCTCTTCGGCGCGCAGGTCACGGACTTCGAGAAGAGGTTCGCTCGGCTGGAGGAGAGGCTCCTGAAGGAGACTGCCGACTCCCGGGCCGAGGCGAAGAAACGGTTCGATTCCCTGGAGGCCTTCATCCGGAAGGAGGTCGAATCGCTGTCGGATCGCGTCAAGACCGAACAGGATGAGCGGACCGAATCTGGCAAAGAGCTTTCGCGCGAGCTCCGCGAGGCCGCACGATCGCTCGAGAAGAAGCTCGCGCAACTCGATGACGTCACGACGAAGAGCCAGCGGGAGCTGCGCCAGCAGATTCTCGATCAATCCAAGGCGTTGACCGATGAGATCCGAAACCGGATTCGCGAGAGCGCGGCGGCGCTGTCCCGCGAGATCAAAGAGCTTCGCGTGGAAAAGACCGACCGGTCGGCGCTCGCGGGGGTCTTCACGGAAGCGGCGATGCGGCTGACCGGCGACCTGAAGCACCCCGGCAAGGAATGATCTCCCGGCAGGCGGGAGAACGCGCCAGTGAAATCAGCCGGCCGTGGATGACCCTGTAGAGCTCGGCAGCGGCGGGGGAGCCCCGGCGGGCGAGCCTCTCCCGGAGGATCCGCTCTCGGAGCTTCGCGGTCTGCTGCTCGCGGCGGACGAAGCGGAAGTGGTCCGGCTCCAGCAAAGGCTGGAAGATCCGCGCAGCCGGGCCGAGGACATCAGCCGGGTCCTTCCGGAGGCGATCGCGATCCGGTCAGAAGAGGACCGGCAGCTGACCGACGCCCTGATGCCCACGGTGGAAGAGGCCATCGTCCGCTCCGCGCGCAAGGATCCGGGAGTCCTGGTGGATGCGCTCTTTCCGGTCATGGGACCGGCGATTCGCAAATCCATCTCGAACACGCTCGCCGAGATGCTCGAGTCCCTGAACCGGACGCTCGGGCAGAGCTTCTCCGCACAGGGATTGAAGTCGAGGATCGAGGCGTGGAGGACCGGGAAGCCGTTTGCCGAAGTCGTGCTGCTCCGCACTTTGGTGTTCCGCGTCGAGCAGGTCTTCCTCATCCACCGCGAGACGGGGCTGCTCCTCCAGCACGCCTCCGCGGGCACAGCGGGGGTCCAGGACGCCGACATGATCTCCGGGATGCTGACGGCGATCCGGGACTTCGTGCACGACTCCTTCGGCGGAAAGGAAACCGACGGGCTCGACGCCTTTCAGGTCGGGGAGTTCACCGTCTGGGTGGAGCAGGGGCCGCAGGCGGTCCTGGCGGGCGTCATCCGCGGAAACCCGCCCCGGGAGCTGCGCGGTGTCTTCACGGAAGCCATCGAGAAAATCCATCGCGACCAGGCGCGTGCCTTCGACTCGTTCGAAGGAGACGCCGCTCCTTTCGAGCGCAGCCGCGAGGACCTGGAAGCCTGCCTCAAGGCGCAGCGGCAGCCCGGGGTTGCGGGCGCGCCAAAAGGCCGGCGCCGTTACGGTCCGCTCTTTGCTGCGCTCGGGGTCCTGCTCGTCCTCCTGGGTCTCTGGACGTTTTTCTCCGTGAGGCGCACCGGGCGGTGGGAAAAGTACCTGGCGAAGCTCGCCGCGCAGCCTGGCATCGTCGTGTCGTCGGCCGGCAGAAGCGGCGGGAAATTCTTCGTGACCGGTCTGCGCGACCCGCTCGCCGTTGACCCGGCGACGATGCTCGCGCCGGCGAAGCTTCGCCGGGAGGATGTGGTGGCGAGCTGGAAGCCCTATCAGGGGCTCGAGCCGGACCTCATCGCCGCGAGGGCGCGATCCGTTCTCGAGGCGCCCGACTCCGTGAGGCTTCGCGTGCAGGACGGGGGGCTCTTCGCCACGGGCTCGGCTTCGCACCGGTGGATTGTCGAGGCGAGGGCGCGGTCGCGGATGATCCCGGGCGTGGCGCGATTCGAAGATCGCGGGCTTGCCGACACGGACGTGAAGGAGCTCGAGGCGGCCCGGGCGAAGTTGGAAGGCACACTGATTCTCTTCGCGCGTGGATCTGCCGAGCTGACTCCGGGCGAGACGGCCAAGCTCGCGGACGTCGCCGCGCAGCTGGCGCGTCTGCCTGCGCTCGCGACCGCCGCCGGAACGGCGATCCGGGCCGAGATCGTGGGGCGCGGCGACAGCGAGGGGACTGTCGAGACGAACCTCGCACTCTCCCGCCGCCGCTCGGAGCGCGTCCTCGCGGCTCTGCGCGCGCAAGGGCTCGAGACGGAGAACCTCGTCGCGGTCGGCATCGGGTCCACACAGCCCCTCCGGCAGGAGCGGACCGAGGAGGACAAGCAGTTGAACCGAAGCGTGTCCGCTCGCGTCGTGGCGGCGCGATGATCCAGAAGAAGGTCTGCATGCTGGGTGCCTTCGCCGTCGGCAAGACGAGTCTCGTCTCCCGGTTCGTCCGGAGCCTGTTCTCCGACAAGTACCACACGACGGTCGGCGTGAAGGTGGACAAGAAACAGGTCGCGGTGGGCGGCGAGCAGGTGGATCTTCTCCTCTGGGATCTCTATGGCGAGGACGAGTTCCAGAAGATGCGGACCTCCTATCTGCGGGGTTCCGCGGGCTACGCTCTGGTCGTGGATGGGACTCGCCGCGAGACGCTCGACCACGCGGTCGTTCTCCAGAACCGCGTCGAAGAAGTCGTCGGCAAGGTCCCGTTCATCCTCATGGTCAACAAAGCCGACCTGGCCGAGAAATGGGAACTGGACGAGGCCGCCCTCCAGGATCTGATCCGGCGAGGCTGGCCAGCCTTCAAGACCAGCGCGAAGACCGGAGCCGGTGTCGAGGAAGCCTTCCTGACTCTCGCACAAAAGATGATGGACCCTTCGGTCTGACACCGCGTCGAAGGTGTCGGTAGCACGTCAAGATGACCGGTTTTCGTAGCAAGTGATTTGTCCGGTTTTCTTTAGCGCCCAGCGATCGTAGGGCTGTGGGAAAGTGGGAATCCGCGTGAGCGGATTCCCATCTTTTCCACAGACTGGGCCCCC
>WNFV01009032.1_pt1 | contig 11127 bp, 11 predicted proteins | sample 5400101 | NCBI WGS metagenome assembly WNFV01 (sample SAMN13153361, study PRJNA577476) | soil metagenome | isolation source: 115 cm soil or saprolite under grassland replicate 1 | place: USA:California | collected 2016-06-15
CGGCGCCCTCACTAGGCTTCATCGGGGCGCCAGCCTCGATGAAGCCTAGGATGTCCTTCTTGGTCACCCGCCCGCCGCGGCCGGTGCCCTGGACGCTGCCGACGTCCACCCCGTGCTCGGCGGCGATGCGCGCCACGACCGGAGAGACGAAGGTCTTGCCGTTGCCGCTGACGTCGGGTGCAGCGGGAACGGGCGCGGGCGCCTCGGCGCTTGACGCCGCATCAGCGTCTGCGGCGCCTTCCGCAGTCGCGGGCTCGGGAGGCGCAGCCTCTGGCTCATCGGGCCCGCTAGCCACTAGCGCGCCTTCAGGCGCGATGGTGGCAAGCTTCGTGCCGACGTCCACCGTCTCGCCCTCCTGGACGAGGATCTTCTGGACGATGCCGGTGCCCGGGCTCGGCACCTCGGTGTCGACCTTGTCGGTCGAGATCTCGAGCAGCGTCTCGTCGGCCTCGATCGGCTCGCCCTCGTTCTTCAGCCACTTGACGATCGTCCCCTCCGAGACCGAGACGCCCATCTGCGGCATCACGACGTCGATCACGGTGCCGGTGGCCATCAGTACGCGGCGAGCTCCCTGAGGCCGGCGGCGACCGTCTCGACCTGCGGGATGTACGCCTTCTCGAGCGGCGGCGAGAACGGGACGGGCGTGTCGGGTGCCGCGATCCGCTTCACCGGCGCGTCCAGCGACTCGAACGCGTCCTCGGCGATCGTGGCCGCGATCTCGGCGCCGAAGCCGCCGGTGCGCGTGTCCTCGTGGAGGACGAGCACCTTGGAGGTCTTGGCGACGCTCGCGAGCACCGCCTCCTTGTCCCACGGCATCACGCTGCGAAGGTCGACGACCTCGACCGAGACGTCCTCCTTCGCCAGCACCTCGGCCGCCTCGTCGGCGGTGTGCACCATCGCGCCCCAGGTGATCACGCTGACGTCCTCGCCCTCGCGGTGGGTGCGTGCTTTACCGATCGGGATCGTGTACCGCTCCTCGGGCACGTCCGCCTTCAGCCGCCGGTACAGGTGCTTGTGCTCGAAATAGAGGACCGGGTTCGCGTCCTCGATCGCGCTCGCCAGCAGGCCCTTCGCGTCCTCCGGCGTCGACGGGCAGACGCACTTCAGCCCCGGGATGTGCGCGAAGGAGCTCTCCGGGTTCTGTGAATGGAAGGGCCCGCCGGAAAAGCCGCCGCCCGACGGAAGTCGGACGACGATCGGCACGGGCGTCCCCGCGCGGTAGAACTGCTTCGCCGCGACCGTGACCAGGTGGTCCCAGGCGCAGGAGATGAAGTCGGCGAACTGCATCTCGGCGACGGGCCGCATCCCCATCAGCGCCGCCCCGGTGCAACCCCCGACGATCGCCGTCTCGGAGAGCGGGGCGTCGATCACGCGCCACGGGCCGAACTCCTCCTGGAAGCCGAGCGTGACCTTGAACGCCCCGCCGTAGACGCCGACGTCCTCACCGATCACGAAGACGCGCTTGTCACGCCGCATCTCGAGCCGGAGCCCGTCCGAGATCGCCTGGAGGTAGGTCAGCTCGGCCATACGGTGCCTCCGGTGACCTTACCGTTCCTCTGGCGCGCGAAAAGCAAGCCAGGCTAGGACGCAGGGAGCCCCCGTACTAGTCAGTACGGGGGCGACTGAGGACGACGCATGGCGCCGCTTTGCAGCCGCCAGAGGGACGGAGGAGGTTGCCGGAGTCACCGTCACGTCACTTGTGGTGGGGCGTGTCGAGGTCCTCGGCCGACGCGTAGACGCCCTCGGTCACTGTCGAGGGGTCGGGCAGCGGCGACTCGTCGCCGCGCTTGACCGCGTCGTTCAGCAGCTTCTTGATCTCGGCGGAGATCTCCTCTTCCTCTCCGTCGCTGAGCTCGGCGTGCTCCTTCAGCCACGTTCGGAAGCGCTCGATCGGGTCGCGCTTGGCCCACTCCTCGAACAGGTCCTTGGGCACGTAAAAGGCGTCGTCGTGCACGGCGTGTCCCTCCATCCGCAGCGTCATGCACTCGATCAGGGTCGGGCCGCCGCCCGCCCGCGCCTTCTCGATCGCGCGCGTGGCCTCGCGGTAGACGGCGAGCACGTCGGTGCCGTCGACGACCACGCCCTCGAAGCCGTACGCCGCGGCGCGATCGGCGACGTGCTCGGTCGCGTACTCGAGGTGGGTCGGCGTCGAGTAGGCCCACTGGTTGTTGTCGCAGACGAACACCACCGGGAGGCGTCGCACGCCTGCGAGGTTCATGCCCTCATGCGTGTCGCCGCGGGCGGAGGAGCCTTCGCCGAACCAGGCCAAGGCGACGCGGGGCTCCGCGCGGATGCGGAACGCCAGAGCGGCGCCGACCGCGACCGGCAGCATCGCGGGCAGGTGGCTGACCATCGCGATCAGGCCCAGCCGCGCGTCGGCCATGTGGACGTTCCCGTCCCTGCCACGGGTGGGGCCGTCCGCGCGGCCCATGAACTGCGCGAAGATCCGCCACGGCTCGACGCCGCGGGTGATGTGGACGCCCAGGTCGCGGTGGAGCGGTGCGCCGACGTCGTCCGGGCCCATGGCGGTTGCGATCCCGACGGCGGCACCCTCGTTCCCGCGGCCTGTGTAGAAGGAGCCGGCGATCTTGCCCTGCTTGTAGAGGATGTGGCCGCGCTCCTCGATCCCGCGGGTGATCAGCATGTTGCGGTAGACGGCGAGGAGGTCCTCGCGGTCGAGACCCGCCTCACGCACCTCGGTCAGCGAGCCAACCGGCTCGGCTTCGCGCGCGATCGCCATCGGCGGGAAACTCTAACGGTCGGCGACAATGCCGGAGTGTTCGCAAGCGCGTTGGTCGTCTTCGGCGCCAGGACGTGTCTGGCGACGCCCGTTCACGCGGACGTCGTACGGGCCGGCCCGTTCACGGGCTACATCACGCCCGGCCACGACGTTGTCGCCGGCCGGTTCCGGCTGCACCTGGGCGCGTACCGCGTGCCGGGCGGCCTGACCCAGAAGATCCCGTGGTTCGTCCCGTTGCGGTACCGCGTCGGGGACACGCTCGTCCTCACGGGCCCGGCGCCTGGGCCCGTCGCCGCGCACCTTCCGGCAGACGTTCGCGCGCGCGTACTCGTCGGACTCGTCGAATCAACACGTCTTCCCGTCGATCATCGCCCCACCGAGCGCAGGTTGTTGGCGGCTCACGCTCCGCAGCGGAAGCGTCGCCGGCATGCTGACAACGCTCGTGTCCAACAGGTCGTGACAGCACGGCGGCCTAGAGTTGCCTCGTGAGCAAGGCCTCGGACTGGCTGCGTGAGGAACGCCGCAAAGTGCTCGGCGACTGGGTCGCCGTCTGCCTCGGGTGTGGGTTCGTCCAGCGCTACTTCGAGGACTGGGAGGCGGAGCTTCCGGCCGCCTGCCCACAATGTGGCGGCGAGATCCGCTCGCGCTGTCCGTCGTGCGGCACTCGCTTCTCGTCGGCGTTCGCGGTCGAGTGCGAGCAGTGCGGCGGCGCGCTGCGGCCGAACGAGCAGTTCGGCGTCCCGATCCGCCGGGTCACCGAGAGAAAGCGACCCTAGACCACTACTAGGCTGAAAGCGCGAAGCGCTTTCAGCCTCTGATCTCAGAGAAGCGGATCAGGGTGACGAGGTCGGTCTCGCTGACCTCGCGGTTGTAGAGCGCCCCCAGGAACTGCGCCAAGTCCTCGACCCGGCGGATCTCCGGGTTGTCGTGCTCGATCTCGTTCGGCGACAGCTCGCCGAGCGGCTTCACCTCGACCTTGTCGATGACGGCGTCGAAGACCTTCGTCCGCGGGCCGAAGCGGGCGCCGGCGAGCACGGCGACGATCATCCCCTTCCGGTACTTCCCGGACTTGTCGCCGAGCCGGATGGTCGCCGACTTGCGGCCGCTGCGGAGCTGGCCCTCGACGATCGGAGAGTAGAAGTTCAGGGCGTACATGGAATCCATGGCCTGCCGGGGGGCGCGGCCATCATAGAGCCTCGCCCGTCAGTACCGCGAGCGCCTTCTCAGCCATCTCGCGCTCGCCTTTGTAGGCGAGCAGCTCGGATGCCTCCTCGAGCGGGAGCCACCGCGTCTCGGCGACCTCGTGCCGATGCTCGTCGGCGAGCTCGCCGAGCCGGCCGCCCGTGTAGCGGAGGAGGTAGACGCTGACCACCTTGAAGATGCGCTCGCCCTCCCAGGTGAACACGTAGCGGACGTCGCCGAGCTTCCGCTCGAGCCGCCCACGCGCGCCGGTCTCCTCCTCGACCTCCCGGAGCGCGGTCGCGGCCGGGTCCTCACCTGGCCCGATCCGTCCCTTCGGCAGCGCCCAGACGCCCTCGCGCTTGCCGCCGGGCCGGATCGCGGCCACGACCCAGCGGCCCCGCAACCGCCGTACCAGCACGCCGCCGGCCGAGAACTCCCGTTGCATGGCGCGAGCCTACCCCGCGATGATCTAAGTCGGATGCACTAAGATTCCTTGCACCTCCGGCCTCGGACGGGCTACGCTATGATCCGTTGGCACTCTCGGGTGGAGAGTGCTACCTATCACCAACGTACGAATCGGAGGTCGTGGAATGAATCTACAGCCGCTTGGCGATCGGCTCATCGTCGAGGTCCTCGAGGAAGAGGAGATGACGTTCAGCGGGATCGTCCTGCCTGATACTGCCAGGGAGAAGCCGCAGCGCGGTCGCGTGTTGGCGGTCGGTCCCGGGGCTCGTGCCGAGTCGTCCGGGGAGCTGATCCCGCTCGAGGTCGCAGTCGAGGACGAGATCATCTTCTCGAAGTACGGCGGTACCGAGGTCAAAGTCGGTATCGACGAGCTTCTCATCCTGCGCGAGTCGGACGTGCTCGCGAAGGTCGTGCCTGAACCCGCCAAGGGCAAGGGCAAGCGTGCCCTCGCCGGCGCCAAGGCCTAACCAACTCATTAACGGAGGAATGCGATGGCTCACAAGGAGCTGAAGTTCAACGAGGATGCGCGCCGCTCGCTCGAGCGGGGCGTAAACATCCTCGCCGACGCGGTCAAGGTCACCCTTGGCCCGAAGGGGCGCTACGTCGTGCTCGACAAGAAGTTCGGCGCGCCCACCATCACCAACGACGGCGTCACGATCGCGCGTGAGATCGAGGTCGAGGACGCGTTCGAGAACCAGGGCGCCCAGCTCGTGCGCGAGGTCGCCACGGCGACCAACGACGTTGCGGGCGACGGCACCACGACGGCGACCGTGCTCGCGCAGGCGATCGTCCGCGAGGGCCTGAAGAACGTCGCCGCCGGCGCGAACCCGATGGCGCTCAAGCGCGGCATCGAGGCGGCCGTCGACGCGGTTGTCGAGGACCTCAAGGGCCAGTCCAAGGAGGTCAACGGCAAGGAGGACATCGCTCGGGTCGCCAGCATCTCGTCGCGCGAGCGCGAGATCGGCGACGTGATCGCGGACGCGATCGAGAAGGTCGGCAAGGACGGCGTCGTGAACGTCGAGGAGGGCCAGACGTTCGGCCTCGAGCTCGAGTTCACCGAGGGCATGCAGTTCGACAAGGGCTACCTGTCGCCGTACATGATCACGGACGCCGAGCGCATGGAGGCAGTCCTGGACGAGCCGTACATCCTGGTGGCGAACCAGAAAATCGGCGCCGTCAAGGACATCCTGCCCGTGCTCGAGCAGGTGATCCAGGCCGGTCGCCCGCTGCTGATCGTGGCGGAGGACGTCGAGGGCGAGTCGCTCGCGACCATCGTCGTCAACAAGCTGCGTGGCACGTTCACAGCCGTCGCCGTCAAGGCGCCGGGCTTCGGCGATCGCCGCAAGCGGATGCTCGAGGACATTGCGATCCTCGGGGGCGCCGAGGTGATCACCGAGGAGATGGGCCTCAAGCTCGAGAACACGAAGCTCTCGCAGCTCGGCAAGGCCCGGAAGGTGGTCGTCGACAAGGACTCGACCACGATCATCGACGGTGCCGGCAACTCGGAGGCGATCAAGGGTCGCATCAAGCAGCTGAAGGCCGAGATCGAGAACACCGACTCGGACTTCGACCGCGAGAAGCTGCAGGAGCGGCTGGCGAAGCTGGCCGGCGGCGTGGCAGTGGTCAAGGTCGGCGCTGCCACCGAGACCGAGATGAAGGAGAAGAAGCACCGCGTCGAGGACGCCCTACAGGCCACACGGGCGGCCCTCGAGGAGGGCATCGTCCCCGGTGGGGGTGTTGCGCTGCTGAACGCGGCACGGTCGGTCAAGCTCGACACGTTCGAGATCCCCGACGAGCGGACGGGCGCTGCGATCATCGTCAAGGCGCTCGAGGAGCCGATCCGTCAGCTGTCGTACAACGCGGGCCTCGAGGGCTCGATCGTCGTCGACAAGGTCCGGACCGGCCCGAAGGGCCAGGGCCTGAACGTCGACACGGGCGAATACACCGACCTGGTCAAGGCCGGGATCATCGACCCGACGATGGTCACGCGCTCGGCGCTGCAGAACGCAGCGTCGATCGCCAAGAACATCCTCACCACCGAGGCGATCGTCGCCGACGCACCCGAGAAGCAGGGTGCCGGCGCCGGGATGCCCGGCGGCATGGGCGACATGGGCGGGATGATGTAGCCAAACGCCTGCGGCGTTTGGACAGCACGCACGAAGGGCCGGCTCGCGTCGGCCCTTCGTCTTCTAGTAGTTCCTAGCGAAACGGCCGCCCGGAGGCGGCCGTTTGGCTGGGTTGGGGAGGGTGGGTCACCCCGTCTATCGGCGTGGCCGGCCGCGGGCTTTAGGGGGGAGAATCCGAACGCGCCTCACCGGCGTAGACACCGGCATGAGACGACTTCTCCTCATCCCCGCGGTCGCCGTGGCGGCGGCCGCGCTGTTCGTCACCGGCCTCGGCCTCGGCGCGACCGGCAGCAACCCCGTCAAGTTGACGGCAAAGCTTGCCGCCCGCGGCGAGGTCCCGCCGGCGAAGGCTGCGGCCCGCGCGACCGGGCTCTTCACCTCGTCCCTCTCCGGCCGGTCCCTGATCTGGCGGCTTACCTTCACTCGGCTGACCGGGCGCGCCTTAGCGGCGCACATTCACCTGGGCAAGCCGGGCGTCGCCGGACCCGTCGTGGTCCCGCTGTGTGGACCGTGCGTTTCCGGGGCGCACGGCAAGGTCAGGGTCACGGTTAGGGTGCGGGCCGCGCTGCTCGCCCGCGGTGCGTACGTGAACGTGCACACCGCGAAGAACGCGGCCGGCGAGATCCGCGGCCAGGTCACGGGCGGCACGGCCTCGGCCACCTCGACGGGACAGACCGGCACGACCGGCACGACCACCGACGACGGCGGCTACGGCGGATACGGCTAGAAGCTCGAGGGCGGCGATGGCGCCGCCCCCAAGCTTCGGATGCCTACGGCGTCGGGTCGGCGTACGAGCCGCCGAAGATATCGCTGTTGCCGAAGGTCGACGGGCAGTCCTGCTGCGGCGCCGGCTTCGTCGGCACAGCGGTGCCGTTCTGCACGGCCAACTGAGCCGCCGCCCGCCACGTGTCGAGCGCTGGGCAGTCGGCGGCGTTCCGCACGTCGTTCCAGACCGCGGCGCCATAGGCCGGAGTGGCGACCGCGTAAACGTAGTCACCGAGGAACTCGAGCCAAAGGTTGTTCTGGCTCGAGCCTCGCGGGTCTCCAGCCGGGCTGCGATGGAGCTCGGAGAACGCGCCTAGCACGCCGCTACCGTTGATGTCCGCGTGCTTGACGACTCCGACCATCGTCCGCCCGCTCGTAGTGTCGTTGCGGAACGACGTCGTGAAGGCGTTGTAAACCAGATAGGCGTCGGTCCCGCCGGGAGACACGGCGATCCCTGAGTAGTAGCCGCGATCACCTGACGTCTCCCGCACGGCCGGATCCGACCACGTCCCGCCGCCGTTTGTCGAGTAGCTGGTGAAGACGTGCTCGTGGTTCAGGCCGTCGCGACCGTCGACCCACGTGCGGACGATCTCGTTCGTCGCCCCCGCACCCGTCGGGGCTCCGTTGGCGATGTCGATACTCGGAGCGGACGACAGATCGTCGCGGGCTCCCGCCACGCCGTCCATCACGCAGCGGAAGCTGGTGCCGTCGAACTGGACCGAGAAGCACGTGTCGACTGCGAGCCCGATGTTCTGGGGTCGCTTCCAGGTCTTTCCGCCGTTGAACGACTTGATCAGGATGTGCGAGCCGTCACCGGGCGTGCCGACTGCGAACTGGTTCGCGAGGACGTAGACGACGCCGTGGCTGTCCGTCCGAACCGTGCAGCCCGAGGGCCCGAAGCCCTGCTTCGTGTTGAACGGGTTGTTGCTCGCGGACGTGACCTGCTTCTGCGTCCACGTGCTCCCGCCGTCCCCCGACGTCGCGACGATCAGCGGTTGGGGCGCGGCATTCCCGCCGCTCAGGCTCCGGAACGAGGCCAGACAGGGGTAGACGCGGCCGAAGAACGGGCTCGATGCCGCGTTGTCTGCCCAGATCTGCTCCTTGTCGGAGAAGGTTGTGGACGACTGCTTGGTGACGATCACCGGCGGCATCCAGGCGTTCTTCCCAGCCGTGCCGCCGGTCGCCGCTGTCGCCACGTCGTCCGTCCGCGAGACGGCGATCGCCTCGAAACCCTTGAACGGCGCTGCGCCCGGCAGCGGGGAGGTCAGGCTCGCGTAGTACAGCCGCGAGCCGTTCGACCACGAGAAATGCCCGCTCGAGTCCGGCTTCGGCCCGAAAGCGAGCGCCGGGTCGCCGTCGGCGACGAGCCCGTTCTCGTAGTACCAAGGCAGCGTGCCGATCGGACCGACCACCGCCGTGCACCCGGGATCCGAGTCGCCGACGGCTCCGGTGCAGCCGCGAGCCGTCAGGCCCGTGTAGGTCGGCTGGGTCCAGGTCGTGCCCGAGTCGAACGAAAAGTAGACGCCCGAGCCGCCGATGCCCGGCGTGAAGGGGCAGGTGTCATCCGTGCCGGCGTTGCACGCCTCCATGTCGATGTTGTCGTTTGCTCCAGAGGCCAGGACGGCCGGATGGTTAGCGTCGACCGCCAGCGCCGGCTCGTTCTGCTTGTTCTGCGAGAACGGCGTCGGCGGGCTGCCAAACGAGACGAGGGTGTCCGAGTTGAGCGCCAAAGCGACGCCCACGATCGCGCCGACAGCGAGCGCCGCGGCGAATAAGGTCGCGAGGAATGTCCTCATCGGCTCTCCCTTCCGAGTCGGGTGTCGGCCGGAGGACTACGACAAAGATGCGGAGGGCGCGGTCGAGCCCCGTCAGAAGCTGTAGCGCTGCTCTTTCAGGAAGTCGGCGTCGTTGTGGTAGCCGTACCGCTCCCAGAAGCCGGGCTCGTCGTGATCCAGCAGCTCGAGCCCGCGTAGCCACTTCGCGCTCTTCCAGAAGTACCGCGACGGGACAACGAGACGCGCGGGCCAGCCGTGCTCGGCCGTGAGCGGCTCCCCGTCGGCCTCGTAGGCGATCAGCGCCTGCTCGTCCTCGATCGCCGCCAGCGGAACGTTCGACGTGAAGCCCTGCTCCGCGTGCGCGACGACGAAGCGCGCACTCGGTTTCGGCGCGACGAGCTTGGCGATCTCACTCCAGTGGACGCCCTTGAAGGTCGTGTCGAACCGGCTCCAGCGCGTGACGCAGTGGATGTCCACCGTGATCTCGCGGCTCGGCAGCTCCAGCAGCTGGTCCCACGTGAGCGTGAGCGGCCGTTCGACCTCACCCGAGATCTCCAGAGTCCACGTGGCCAGGTCGATCGACGGGACGGTCCCCGCGTGCAGCACCGGCCACTTCTCGGTGAGGTACTGGCCGGGCGGCAGGCGGCCCGGGTCGTACCCGGCCTCGATCACCTTTTCCTCGGCTTTCGATCTGAACAGGGGCACGCTGCCTAGACTAACGAGCGTGCTCGGCGTTTCAGTTCAGGGGGTCGGGGTCGCGCGTCGCCCGCGCGCGTTCGTGCGGGTGGCGGGGCCGGACGCGGAGGACTACCTCCAGCGCATGGTCTCGAACGACGTCTCGGGCGAGATCTGCGATGCGCTGCTGCTGACGCCGAAAGCGCGCGTGGTCGCCACCGTGCGGGTGTGGCGGCGCGGCCCGGAGGACTTCCTGCTCCTGACCGAGCCGGAGCTGGGCGACGTCGTACGCGCGCACCTGTTGCGCTCGCGCTTCGCCGCGAAGTGCGAGGTCGAGCCCGAGGAGCACGGGGCGCTGCTCGTCTTCGGTGAGGCCGAGGGACTGCCCGGTGAGCTGCCCGGAACGGTCGAGGTGCTCGACGAGGAGGTCGAGCCGACCGTTGACGCCGACGAGCTCGAGCGCCTGCGGATCGCGGCCGGCGTGCCGGCGTGGGGCAAGGAGATCGACGACTCGATCCTCCCCGCCGAGGCCGGTCTCGACGAAACGCATATCTCGTTCACGAAGGGCTGCTACCCGGGCCAGGAGCCGATCGCCCGCCTGCGCAACCGCGGTCACGTGAACCGGCGCCTGCGCGTGCTCGAGGTCGAGTCCGCGCAGCCGGGAGACGAGATCCGGCACGACGAAAAGGTGGTCGGCCGGGTGACGAGCGCCGTGGCCGGCCTGGCGCTCGGCTATGTACGAGTCGAGGTCCCGGACGACGCCGAGCTCGAAGTCGGCGCCTCGAAGGCGCGGCTACACTTGGTCGCCACGCGCCCGTAGCTCAGGGGATAGAGCGCTGCCCTGCGGAGGCAGAGGCCGCAAGTTCGAATCTTGCCGGGCGCACACGAAGAAACCCCCGCAAATCACGGGGGTTTCTGTCGTTCAGGGGGTTAGCGTGTCGGCTAGGTCGTGGCCGACTCTTGGCCCAAACGATTTAGACCAAGCCAAGCCACGAGCCCGCCACCTCACGGACGCCTGCATTTTGGGCGTCGCCATGTAACGATGCGGCATGGCGGGCATTGGCCCGCGCCATACATCCTGCACGACGAACTCAGAAGGGAGTTGTCGTATGCGGAGGTTCATCGTGATGGCGCTTGTCGTCATCCTCGTCTCGGGCGTGGCCGTTGTCGCCTCAGCGGGTCAGGGCCCGCCACCGTTCGATCGCCAGCCATCGCCTGAGGCGGTGGTGGCGGAGCACATCGATGCTCTCAACAACTGCGACGTCGATCGGTTGATGGCGCAGTACCCCGAGACAGTCGCGATCCTTCTTCCGGGAGGCGTGACCAGTGAGGGACGGACGGAGGTTCGCGCTCTCTTCGAGGGGTTCTGCCTGCCGTATCCGGCGGGGCTCAACGGCCT
>WNFV01022072.1_pt1 | contig 11127 bp, 8 predicted proteins | sample 5400101 | NCBI WGS metagenome assembly WNFV01 (sample SAMN13153361, study PRJNA577476) | soil metagenome | isolation source: 115 cm soil or saprolite under grassland replicate 1 | place: USA:California | collected 2016-06-15
GTACCCAGGTAGCGGTTTTCAAGACCCGGGAACCAGTACTCCTCGTTGGTGAAGAAGTGGTGGTCGCCGATGTATCCGCGGTGTTCGAGGCACACGATCAGGGTCTGGCCCTTCTCGATACGCATCGCGGGAAACAGGTCGCAGGCTTCGTCGGCCGCGATGCCCCGCGCGTCGTTGTCGATCCGGATCTCGTCCGGCTCGGCGCCGTACAGGTGTTTGCCGGCGTACCCGATGACGTGCTCGTAGTACTGGTTTGTCCAGCGCGCGACCGGGCTTCGTGAATGGAGAGCGGACGGGTCGGTGCCGAATCCCGCGGCTCTGAGGTATTTCGGGCTTCCGTGGCCGAGCAGGCCGAGACAGTCGAACGCCTCCACGACACGAATGTGATCGACCTGGGTGAACAGACCTGTGAGGGTCATGCCCAGGCGTTCGAACATGAATCCGGGATGTACGCCCGTACCGTGCAAAGTGGATTGGCCCTTCCGGCAGGCGTCCTCGATGCGCTGGGTCAGCTCGGGGCCCTGGACCATCGGCGGGTACTGGTACGAGACCGTCGTCAGCACGTTCTTCCCGGACTCGAGAAGCTCGATCACGTCGGCGTCGTTCTGCGCCATGTCCAGTGACTGAGGTGTGTGTACGACACAGTCCGCGTCAGACGCGATCACCGCGTCCCGGTCGGTGGTGGCCAGCACCCCGACCGGGTCGACCCCGACCAGTTCTCCGATGTCGCGGCCGTCCTTCTCGGGGCTGTACACCCGCCCGGCCACAACCTCGAACTCTGGTCGTTTGAGGGCTTCCCGCAACACCGTGCCGCCGATGTTGCCCAGTCCCCAGAACGCGACCTTGTATTTCCGCTGCATGAGCACCTCCGATGGGATCTACGCCGTGCGCGAGGCTCGCCGGGCGGCGGCGCCGCGGCGGCCGCGGCGGGTGAGCGCGCCGATGGTCAGCCGGTGTGGCAGATGGGTGCTGGCGAACGCGAAGAGCTTCACCGCCAGGTTCGGCACGCTCACCGGCTTGCCGCGGTCGAGGTCTTCGAGGCCGACGCGGACGCACTCCTCCACGCTCGTCCACATGAAGCCGGGCAGGCTGTCGACCAGCGCCTCCACACCGGCGACATCGATGAACTCGGTGCGCACCGGACCTGGGCACAGCGCCGTGACGCTCACCCCCCGCGGCGCCAGCTCCGCGTGCAACGCCTCCGAGAACGCCCGGCCAGCGGCCTTCGTGGCCGCGTACGTGGCGATGCCCGGCATCGGCTGAAAGCCCACGAACGACGACACGTTGAGCACCGCACCGCTGCGCGCCTTCGCCATCGGGCCGACGAAGGCCGCGACCAGCTCGATCAACGCTTCGAGGTTGGTACGCACCAGCGGTGTGTGCACGGCCGGGTCGACGCGGTGGAAGAGACCGCCATGGGCGTACCCGGCGGAATTGACGAGCACGGTCACCTCACGGCCCAGCTTGCCGACCTCGTCGACGAGCCGCGCCCGCCCCGCGGCGTCGGCAAGGTCGCAGGTCAGGACGTCGACCTGTACGCCGTGGGCGTCCCGCAACTGGGTGGCGAGGGCGCGTAGCCGATCCTCTCGACGTGCCACGACCACGAGGTTGTGCCCGCGTACGGCCAGTTGCCGCGCCGCCTCTGCGCCGATACCGGAGGACGCTCCGGTGACGAGCGCCGTCGAGTCGTGCCGGGGAGCTGGAATCGCCATCGCTGGTCAGCCTGCCTTCCGCATCAGTTCCGCCGCCTTCTTGATCGCTTCCCGGATGCGGAAGTACGTGCCGCACCGGCAGACGTTCTCGATCGCATCGATGTCCGCATCACTCGGGTCGAGGGTCCTTCCCAGCAACGCCACCGCGGCCATGATCTGGCCCGGTTGGCAATAGCCGCACTGCGCGACGTCCTGCTCGATCCATGCCTGCTGCACCGGGTGGAGGCGGTCGCCATCGGCGAGACCCTCGATCGTGGTGACCTCCCGGCCGTCGGCTTCTTCCACCGGCACCACGCACGGGTTGACCGCCTTGCCGTCGAGGTGGCTGGTGCAGGCCTTGCACACGTTGATGCCGCAGCCGTACTTCGGGCCGCGGATCCCGAGCTTGTCGCGCAGCGCCCACAGCAGCGGAAGGTCGGCTGGGGCGTCGACGCTGACCTGCTTGCCGTTGACGGTGAAGGTGTACGTGGGCACGACGGGCACTCCTTGTGACGCGGCGGCTGACGCGGCCGCACTAACGAGGGAACGGCTCGAAATCGACCGGGAAGTTGACGGGGAAGCTCCGGGGCCGTACGCCGGTGGCCCGGGCGTACGCGTTGCCGATGGCACCGACGGCCGCGGGTACGCCCAGCTCACCGACGCCGCCAAGCTCTCCCGTGGCGGGCAGCACGAAGATCTTGACGTCGCGCGGTGAGTCCTTCTGCCGGGCGTAGTGGAACTGCGAGTAGCTGCCCTCCAACGGAAGGCCCTTGTCAATGTGGAGCCCGGCACGCAGCGTGATCGAGATGGCGTCGGTGAGACCGCCGAGTAGCTGCGCCTCGATCCCCCGTGGGTTGAGCGGCTTTCCCACGTCCGCCGCGATCACCGCCTTGGTCACCCGGGGTGCCCTGGGATCCCTGGCGTCGATCTCGACCAGGCACGCGGTGCACGACTTGTATTCGTCGTGGACACCGACTCCCTGCGCGAATCCGGTCGGCATCGACCGACCCCAGGCGCCGGCCGAGGCGACCTTGTCGAGCACCGCTCGTTGCCGGTCGGTCTTGAGGAATTCCCGCCGGAAGGCGACCGGGTCCTTGCCCAGTTTGGCGGCGAGCTCGTCGACGAACATCTCCTCGGCGCCACGGGTGTTCGCCGAGTACACCGACCGCCAGCTCGCCGTGTTGGCGCCGACATCGACCTCGTCGAGGTGCTCGACAACCTCCCCGAAGTTGTACGGCACCTTCACGCCCAGGGAGAACATGGCCTGGGCGAAGCTCATGTTGCCGATGGGCACGTCCGCCGCGGCAGCGGTGAGCATCTCCCCCAGTCCGTGCCCGAAGTCGGTCCTCACGTGGGCGACGCGCTGCTCGTAGCTGAGCACCTCGCCGAGCGCGTACGTCGCCCGCAGCTTGTGGTGGCTGGCGCCGCGCAGCCGGGCGTGGCGCATGTCGTCGATCCGGCTCCACATCAACTTGACCGGCCGGCGCATCGCCTTCGAGACCAGCGCCGCCTCGATAGCCGCGTCGAAAAACAGGCGCCTGCCGAACGAGCCACCGGCCTGCGTCACGTGTACGGTCACCTTCTCCTGCGGCAGGTCGAGGATCTCGGCCAGCTTCTGCTGTACGTCGATCGGCGTCTTCGTCCCCACCCAGATCTCGGCCCGGTCGGCACGTACGTCGGCGACCGCGTTGTTGGTCTCCATCGGGGCGTGGCTGGCGAACGCGAAGTCGAACGCCGCGTCAAGGTGCAGGCCAGGTAGCGCGGGGAAGGCTGGGACCGTGTCGCGGAGCCGATCTCGGATGGTGTCGCTGGACTGGTCGTCGAGCGTGCCGGGGCCCCAGGTGACGTCGAGGGCGTTCTTGCCGTCCAGCGCCTGACCGAACGTCTCCGCCACGACGGCAACGCCCGTCGGGATCGTCACCACGTCGATCACGCCCGGCATCGCCCGTACGTCAGCGGTGTTGCTGACGGACTCGACCGTGCCGTTGATGGTGGGAGGCCGCCGTACCATCGTCGGCAGCGCACCGTCGACGTCGAGGTCCATGGCGTACCGCTGCCGGCCGGTCACGATGTCGCGGGCGTCGATGCGGTTGACGGGCCGGCCGGTCAGGGTCAGCTCGGAGTCCTGCTTCAGCGTCACGGTCAGGTCTGGCAGCTCGGCCTTCGCGGCGGCCTCCGACAGCTCGCCGTAGGTTGCCCGCTGGCCGTCCGGGCCGTGGAGCACCCCGTCCTGGACGGACACGTCGTCGAGGGCGACGTTCCACTGCTGCGCGGCGACGGCCACCGTCCGGGCCCTTGCCTCGGCAGCGGCGCGGCGGATCGGCTCGTACTGGCTGCGCATGGCCAGCGAGCCGCCGGTGATCTGGTTGAACAACAGCTCCGGACGCGAGTCCGACAGTGGCACCTCGACCCAGCCCAGCGGGACGTCCATCTCGTCGGCGACGATCATCGCGGCGGCGGTGGTGATGCCCTGTCCCGTCTCGGTGCGCACCAGCTCCAGCCGTACCTTGTTGTCGGGCATGACCTCGAGGACCAGCATGTCGGCGGTGGGCTTCTGAAGGACGATCGCGATCTCGCCGAGGTCGGTGGTGTCGGCGAGCTGCGGCGGACTCTTGACCACGGCGTCCGCCACATCGGGCTCCATGACGTAGCGCGCGGCCACCGTGAGGAAGGGCGCCGCGACCATGTACGTGAGAAACCGCCGCCTGCGTACGCCGCCCTCCCCTGTCGAGTCCCCCGAAGACCTGGTCACTCTGGTGCCGGCCATCGATACTCCCTTGCTCGTTCCGGTCGGGCTCACGAGGCGGCGGCCGCGGCGCGAGCACTGACGTCCCGGTAGTAGGCGCGGACGACGTGCGCGAGATACACGACCGCGACGCACGGCGGCGTTGATTTTATGAGTCAGATCATCTCAAATATAGGAGACACTGCGTCGTCACGTCAACGACTGTTCACATCCCATACCCGCGAGCGCCTACACCCTCGGCACCTAGCGCGGCAAGGAGCGCGCGGACAGCTCAGGGTGCGGTCCGCACCGTGGTGTCGAGGAACTCACCCACGTGACGGGTGAAGATGTCGTTGTCGTCGCCGGCGACCATGTGTCCCGCCGCCGCGACGTCTACGTGCTGGGCGCCGGGGATCAGCTCCAGCAGCTCGGCGGCGCCTTCCGGGCTCACGATGTCGGAGTGGCCGCCGCGTACCAACAGGGTCGGCACGCTGACCCGGGTGGCCGCCGCACGCGCACGTCGCTGCCACTCCTCCCGAGAAGATTCGCCGTCGGTGAGCAGGGCGGGGTCCCAGTGCCAGCGCCACCGTCCGTCCACTCCCTGCCGTACGGTGCGGCGCAGGCCCTCCAGGCTCGGAGGCCGCTTGCGGTGCGGGTTGTACGCCGTGATCGCGTCCGCGACCTCCTCCAGGGAGCCGAACCCGTACGGGGCGCCCGACATGAAGTCGACGATCCGTTGTACGCCCTCCGGCTCCACCTTCGGGACGATGTCGACCAGCACCAGCGCCCTGGCCAGCCCACCGCGCTCTCCCTCGCCGACCAGGGACGTCATGCCGCCCATCGACGCGCCGATGAGCACCGGCGGCTCGTCGAGGGTCTCGACCACGGCGGCAAGGTCGCCGACCAGGGCGTCCAGGGAGTAGTCGCCGTCCGGCGCCCAGTCGCTGTCGCCGTGACCTCGCGCATCCAGCGCGACCGCGGTCCAGCCCTGTCTGGCCAGCCGGCGCCCGGTGGCGTGCCAGGAGTGCCGGCGCTGACCACCGCCGTGCAGCAGCACCGCGATGCCCTTCCGCGCGCCGTCAGGCGACCGCGGGTCCCACCGGTCCGCGACCAGTCGGACGCCCCGGCCGCCGAACGAGACCTGTGTCGGTTCGACGTCAGGCCCGGCACCGCTGCTCTCACTGCGCTCGATCATCTCCCCAAGACTATCCCAGCCGGAAACGTTCGTTCACGTGTAAGCGGTCACACCGGAAGCGCCGACGGCATCGGGTCCGGCTTCTTGACGTGTGGAGACGCGGCTCATATGTTAAGGAGATACAGAGGCTCAAAAACCTGGACGCCACCCTTCGGGGGCTTGTGGGCGACGTCGACGACAGCGATCGCCAAGCGGAGAAAGGCAAGCTCTCGTGACTGTCGACACGAAACGCGACGAGCGGGTGGTCGGAAACCTGCTCAGGCACTGGGCCGAGACTCGGCCCCAGGACCGCTTCGTCACCTGTGGCGAGCAGTCCTTCACCTACGCCGAGCTCGAAGCGCGGGCAACCGCCGTCGCCGCCGGGTTCGCCGCACTGGGGGTCGCGAAGGGCGATCGCGTCGCCGTCCTCAGTCCGAACCGGATGGAGATGGTCGACATGTACTTCGGCCTGGCGAAGCTCGGCGCCGCCGACTCGCAGGCCTCCGTACTGGTCGTCGACGCGGACGGGCACGCCGCCGTGACGCCGCTGCTGGACCAGCTTCCCGACCTGCGTACCCTGGTCCTGCTCGACGACCGGCCATCGCTGCACCGCGCCGGCGTGACCGAGGTGGCCCTCACCTCCGCGATCCTGGCGGGTTCGGCGCCGCTGAATTCGCAGGAGATCTCCCGCGAAGACACGATGTCCGTGCTCTACACCTCCGGCACCACCGGTTTCCCCAAGGGATGCGTGCTCAGCCACGGCTACTACACCCGGGTCGCGAAGGTGATGGACGAGTCGCTGGGGTTCGCCGACGACGACAGCCTGTACACCGCACTGCCCCTGTTCCACGCCGCCGCCCGGATGATGGTGCTGGGGGCCGCGCTGCGGCGGGGTATCCCGGTGACCGTCGATCCCGCGTTCAGCCCGACCGGGATCCTGCCCAGGTGCAAGGAGGTCGGCGCGACGATCATCATCGGGATGGGTGTGATGGGCACGGCCATGCTGTCGGTGCCGGAGCGCCCCGAGGATCGCGACCACCGGGTGCACACGATGTCGATGGCGCCGTTGACGCCGGAGAACCAGGCCCGTTTCCAGGAGCGCTTCGGTATCGACCCGTACGTGGAGATGTTCGGCCAGACCGAGTGCGTGCCGGTGCTCGCGAGCAAGCGGCTCGGGGTGCGCAACCGCGCCAGCTGCGGGCAGCCGGCCGACGACCTCGAGGTCGCGCTCCTCGACGACCACGGCCACCCGGTGTCCCCCGGACAGGTCGGCGAGATCTGCCTGCGGCCGCGCGACCGGTACGCGATGTTCGACGGGTACTGGAACAATCCGCAGGCCGCGCTGTCGCAGATCCGCGGCCTCTGGTACCACACCGGCGACCACGGCCGCGCACTCCCGGACGGCACCGTCACGTTCACCGACCGCAAGAAGGACTCGCTGCGGCGCCGCGGTGAGAACGTCTCCAGCATGGAGCTCGAAGCGGCCATCCTCACCCACCCGAAGATCGCCGAGGCCGCGGTGCACGCGGTGCCGTCCGAGCTGGGCGAGGACGACATAAAAGCCTGTCTGGTACGCGAGCCGGACGCGAAGATCGAGCCCGGGGACCTGTTCGGGTTCTTCGGCGAGCACCTGCCGTACTACGCCATCCCCCGGTACGTGGAGTTCGTCGAGCAGCTGCCGCGCAACGCCGTCGGCCGGGTCATGAAGCACAAGCTCCGCGACATGCCGCTGACCGCATCCGTCTGGGACTTCGAGAAGCTGGGCCTGACGGTGAAGCGCGACGAACGGCGACGCGGCGCCGCGTCCGTCTCACCGGGGAGGCCGGCATGCTGACCGCCGCCCTGTCCACCACGACCGGTAGCGTCTCGACCGCAGGCTGGAGACGGACGGCCGCACGCGCCGGAGTCGTCGCGGTGGTCGTCTGGGCAGGGTTGGCGATGCCGGTGACCGGGGCCGCCGCCACGACACCGGACCCCGTCGTCGAGGGCCCGATCGGGCCGGGAGGCGTACACAGCCGGCCCGCGAACGGGTACCGGCACCTGCTCGGGCTCGACGCGGCGGGCTACAGCGAGCAGGAGTACTTCTTCTCGGGGACCGCGCGTTCCATCGGCTCCGCGGCTCCGACCGGTCCGCCGGTCGCCGCGCCGGTGGAGTACGCGCCGTACAAGAGCCGCATGATCGTACGCCGGCCAGTGGATCCACAGCGGTTCAACGGCACGGTGATCGTCGAGTGGATGAACACCACCTCGGGCGCGGACGCCGATCCCGGGTGGATCTGGGCGTACCCGGAAATGATTCGCGAGGGATACGCGTACGTCGCGGTCAGCGCCCAGGCGGCCGGGGTCACCGCCCTACGCGCCGAACGCGATCCGGTCCGGTACGCGTCGCTGTCGCACCCGGGCGACCAGTTCGCCCTCGACATCTTCTCCCAGGCGATGCAGGCCGCCCGGCATCCAGCCACGGTCGACGTGCTCGGGGGGCTGCGGCTCAAGCGGGCGCTCGCCACCGGTGAGTCACAGTCGGGGCAGTGGCTGCACGACTACCTCGATCTCGGTGTCCAGCGCGAAGTCGGCCTGGCCGACGGCTTCCTGCTCGACGCGGGCGGTGAGACCGTCTTCACCCACCACGAGCCCGACGTGCCGGTGCTGCATGTCAACGGGGAGGAGCGCGCGGTTCCCGGTCCTCGCAGCGGCTCGCCGTACTACCGCTCCTGGTGGATCGCGGGCGCTCCGCACGCCGACGCGTGGTCGCTGGCGTTCGCGCAGGCCGACCAGCGTGCGTACACCGCCGACGACGACTCGGCCCGCTTCGACGAGGACGCCGCCGGCTCGTACGGCGAGCAGGGCCAGGCCGCGGAGCCAGTCTGCGCCACCTCCCCGAACCTGTTCCCCCGCCGGTACGCGCTCGACGCCGCCTACCACACGCTCGACCACTGGTTGCGCGACGGCACCGCCCCGGACAACTCGCCGGAGTTCGTGTACACGCCCGACGCAGGCGACCAGCCGACGATCGTCGGGCAGTTCACCCTCGACGGCACGGTGGAGCGGGACGAGGACGGCAACGTGCTCGGAGGGCTGCGGCTGCCTCCGATCGAGGTCCCGCTGGCCACGTACAACGGCAACCAGTGCTGGATCCTCGGCTACGCGGTCCCGTTCTCCGACGACAAACTGCTCCGCCGCTACCCGACGTTCGCGGACTACTTCACGCCGCTGAAGGCAGCGGCCGAACGCTCCGTCGAGGCCGGTCATCTGCGCCCCGCCGACGCACGGGACCTGCTGTCCAGAGCGTGCTCGGCCGCACGTCGGTGGCCGAGCAGCGCGGACACGCGCTGCTCGACAACGCTGAACTGAGACACCGCCCGGGGGTACAGGAAGGCCAGGCGAGCCTGCACCCCTCAGGCGGTGGTTCATCTGGATACCGCGTAGCTACGCAGCCGGGGCTCGGAGGAGACCCTGGGTGCGTTGAGGATGGTGTCCAGGATTTCCCTGGCCCCGAGGAGCAGGCGGGTCATCCGGAGCGGGCTGACGCCGTCGAAGTAGACCTGGGAGCACGCCGCTCGGCCGACGCGCTCCAGGTTGGCGGGGCCGGGGTGGCTGAGCGCGTCGTGGACCAGCGCGTACGCCGCGGCGTCCGCCAGGATGCTGATGTGGCTGACCGGCCGCCAGTGGCACATCTGCTGGACCGTGATGGTGGTGGCGCCCCGGAACGCCAGGGTGCTGGACGGGAAGACGAACTCGTCCGTCTGCGAACCGATCGACGTGAAGGACGCTCCCGCGGGGAGCGGGCGCCGGTTGAGCGCCGCGGCGAGATGGGAGCCGACCGAGATCTGCCAACCGGACGGTATGCACCGGCCGCTGCCGCAGATGACCGTGTTGGCGAGCTTGGTGCCCTTGGCCGGGCCGGCCAGGGAGATCGCGTCGTCGACCTTGGCGGACAGGTCTGGCCAGAACCGCAGTGCCCAACCGAGGAGTGTGCCGCCCTGGCTGTGCCCGATCATCGAGACCTTGCGGCCGGAGACGGCGTACATGTGGCGCACCGCGTACACCACGTACTCGACGCTGGTCTGCATGTCGATCGCGCCGTGCTCGGGCAAGGTCTCGATGACACACACCGGATGGCCCTCGGCCCGCAGTGCCCGCTGATATCCCCAGCTGTACGACTCGTACGCGGTCCCGATCGTGCCCGGGACGAGCAGGACCGGCGTCTTGGTCGCATCGGACAAGTCCCGCGAGCAGTCCAGCGCCGAGGCCAGCCTGTCGGAGGATGTCCGAAGTGGCGGGCCAGGATCGGCGGCACGCGCCTGGATGTCCGGAACCGCCACCCCCACACCGACCAGGGCAGCGAGAGTAAGCAGAAATAGTACGGCGAATCGAGCCATCACGGCCTCCCCGAAGATACGAATCCGCTGTGGATTCCTAGTGGAAGCGTGGTCGGGCGTACTCCAAATGACCATGAGATTTCGGGCCGCTTACTTGGGAGTTCCGGACGTCAGTCGTACTCTGCTGTGGTGCGTTGGGATGTGCCGCGGCCGATGATCGGCGCCTGGCTGATGGTCGACTTCGCCGCCGAACACGGCGTGACCGCAACGGCCTGCCTGGCCGGCACGGGCCTGGACACCGGCGCGCTGGACGAGGCTGGGCTCGACATCGCCGCCTGGCAGGAGCTCACTGTGGCACGCAACGTCGTCGCCGCCGTCGGCGATTCGGCCGGGTTGGGACTCACACTCGGCCAGCGCTACCACGTGACGGCGTACGGGGCGGCCGTTGGCGCAGCGATTCTCGCCAGCCCCACTCTTCGTGCGGCGCAGCAGGTCGCGTACCGGTATAGGCATTTGACTTTCCAGGTCTGCCGAATCGGTGTCGAACGGGTCGCGGGCGCCACGGCCTTCACCTACGACGCACGCGCGGTGCCTCCCGATGTTCGGCGCTTCCTGCTGGAACGCGACGTGGGCGCGACGCTGACCGGGGCGCGTGACATCGCCGGGGCGAGTCTGACCTGGCGGGCGGCCGAGTTCGACTTCGCCGCTCCGGCCGACCCAGGCGTGTACCGGCAGACGTTCGGGGCACCGGTCCGGTTCGGGGCCTCGCGCACCCGCCTGGTGCTCGACGACGAGCTACTGGACCGCCCGGCGCCGCAGGCCAATCCGATCGCGTTACGGCTCGCCGAACGCGAGTGCCGGGCGCTGATCGGGCGCCGGCCCGCCCACGGCCGCGTCGCCGCGCAGGTGCTCACCCGGCTACGGGCGGCGGGCCGGGTCGTGCCCGGCATCGAAGAGGTCTCCTCGTCCATGCTGATCACGTCACGGACGCTGCGCCGGCAACTGGCTGCCGAGGGCGCCTCCTTCCGCGGCCTCGTCGACCAGGTGCGCCGGGAGGTCGCGACCGACCTGCTCGCCGCGGGCGAACTGACCATCGAGCAGGTGGCCGCCGAGGTCGGCTACACCGAGCCCTCCACGTTCACCCACGCGTTCAAACGCTGGACCGGCATGACGCCGCGCACGTACCGGGCGAGAGCGGCACCGCGATCCTAGAGAACG
>WNFV01014576.1_pt1 | contig 11125 bp, 12 predicted proteins | sample 5400101 | NCBI WGS metagenome assembly WNFV01 (sample SAMN13153361, study PRJNA577476) | soil metagenome | isolation source: 115 cm soil or saprolite under grassland replicate 1 | place: USA:California | collected 2016-06-15
GAACGCGACCGCCGCGATCACCGCCAGCAGGATCGCGCCTCCGGCGGAGTCGGCGCCGCCGCCCACGGTCTGGGCCAGCAGCGGCGAGGCCAGGTTGCCGCTCGAGGCGGCCACGTCGGCGTAGTCACCCTTGTTGAGCAGCGCCGCGGCACCGAAGCCGAGCACCAGCGTCATCAGGTAGAAGGCGCCGATCAGGCCGATCGCCCACATCACCGACTTGCGCGCGTCCCGGGAGGTCGGCGTGGTGTAGAAGCGGATCAGGATGTGGGGGAGACCCGCCGTACCGAGGACGAGGGCCAGGCCGAGCGAGATGAAGTCGATCTTGTGGGTGGTGTCGATGCCGTACTTCAGACCGGGCTCGAGGAAGGCCTGGCCCTTGCCGGTGTTGGACGCCGCGGTGCCGAGCAGCTCGGAGAGGTTGAAGTCGAACTTCGCGAGCACGAGTACGACGATCAGCAGCGAGCCGAGCATCAACAGCACGGCCTTGACGATCTGCACCCACGTGGTGCCCTTCATGCCGCCGACGGTCACGTAGAAGATCATCAACGCGCCGACCACCACGATGGTGAGGATCTTGGCCGTCTCGCCCTTGACGTTCAGCAGCAGGCTGACCAGGGCGCCGGCGCCGACCATCTGGGCCAGCAGGTAGAAGATCGACACGGTGATGGTGGAGATGCCGGCCGCGGTGCGCACCGGGCGCTGCCGCATCCGGAACGACAGCACGTCGCCCAGGGTGAAGCGGCCGGAGTTCCGCAGCAGTTCGGCCACCAGCAGCAGCGCGACCAGCCAGGCCACCAGGAAGCCGATCGAGTACAGGAAGCCGTCGTAGCCGTTCAGCGCGATCAGGCCGGCGATGCCGAGGAAGCTCGCCGCGGACATGTAGTCGCCGGACACCGCCAGCCCGTTCTGCAGCGCGGAGAACGACCGCCCGCCGGCGTAGTAGTCGGCCGCGGTCTTGTTGTGCCGGCTGGCCCACAGGGTGATGTACAGGGTGATGGCCACGAAGAGCAGGAACAGCGCAATCGAGATGTTACGGTGCGTGTTCGGGCCTGCGGCGAGGTAGAGGTGCTTCACCTGGCACCCCCGCTGTTGATGTGGGCGCGCAGCTTGTCGGCCAGCGGATCCAACCTGCGGTCGGCGTACTGGGAGTACCAGTACGCGATGGCGAACGTCGAGACGAACTGCAGCAGCCCGAACACGAACCCGACGTTGATGTTGCCCACCAGCCTGTGTGCCATGAAGCCGCGGGCGAACGCCGAGCACAGCACGTACAGCAGGTACCAGGCCAGGAAGGCCGAAGTCGGGCTGGTCCTGGACCGCGACGAGCGAGGTCTGCTGCTCCCCGACCGGCGAACCGGCAGACGTGTCTGGCATAGACGTCACCTCTCCAGTGATCAAACTCGGTGAAGGCGACGTTAGGGAGGTCCCGGGAGGCGCGGAAGACGACAGTCGCTACGCGGCCGCGACCTGCGCCGAGCGGCGCCCCGACTGCGCCCAGTGACCGCCGTCAGTCCGGCAGGCGGCGAACGGGTTGGGCGACGGAGGTGAGGCCGGCACGCTCCGGAGCGTGCAGCCGGAGCATGATCCGGGAGACGTCCAGAGGCACCCGGTCGGCGGTCAGCCCGGACACCACGACCATGGTCAGGAACGAGGCCGGCACCGTCCAGGCGGCCGGTTGCGCGAGCAGCGCGGCCGGCCATCCGGTCAGGCCCGGGGTGATGAAGACCGTGACGAGCACGGCCGTGCCGGCCAGCCCGCCGCCGACCAGCGGGCCCGCGATGGCGAACGTCGAGACGAACTGCAGCAGCCCGAACACGAACCCGACGTTGATGTTGCCCACCAGCCTGTGTGCCATGAAGCCGCGGGCGAACGCCGAGCACAGCACGTACAGCAGGTACCAGGCCAGGAAGGCCGCAGCCCGCTGGAGGTGGACAGGAACGCCGCGAACGCCCCGGCGGCGACCAGCCCGGCCAGCAGTTGCCCCGGCAGGCCGGGCACCACGGCGCCGGGCAGCACGAGCACCACCGCATCGGTGTCCCCGGAGGTCAGCAACTGCGGCGCGTAGATCCGGCCCAGGGCGCCGTAGACGGTGGGGAACAGGTAGAACGCGCCGAGCAGGCAGAGCACCACCAGGGTGGTCTGCCGCGCCTGGTGGCCCGCGGGGTTGGTGTAGAAGCGGACCAGCACGTGCGGCAGGCCCATGGTGCCGAGGAAGGTCGCCAGGATCAGCGAGTAGGTGGAGAACAGCGGGTGCGGTGCGCCCGCGCCGACGCCGCCGAGCGGGCTGGCCCAGGATTCGGGCGCCGGGATCGGCGGGTGCCCGGCGGCCTGCCAGTGCAGCAGGATCACGAACGCGGGCACGCAGATCGCGGTCAGCTTCAGCCAGTACTGGAACGCCTGCACGAACGTGATCGCCCGCATCCCGCCGCTGGCGACGTTCGCGGTCACGACCACGCCGACCACCACCGCGCCGAGCCAGTCCGGCGCGCCGGTCACCGTGGACAGGGTGAGCCCTGCGCCCTGCATCTGCGGCACCATGTACAGCCAGCCGATGATCACCACGAAGCCGGTGGACAGCCGGCGCACCCTGATAGAGCTCAGCCGCAGCTCGGCGAAGTCGGGCAACGTGTACGCCCCGGACCGGCGCAGCGGCGCGGCCACGAACAACAGCAACGCCAGGTACCCGGTGGTGAATCCGACCGGGTACCACAGCACGTCCGCGCCGTACTTCATGATCAGCCCGGCCACGCCGAGGAACGACGCCGCCGACAGGTACTCGCCGCCGATCGCGGAGGCGTTCCACTGCGGGCTGACCATCCGGGAAGCCACGAAGAAGTCGCTGGTGGTACGGGACATCCGGTATCCGTACGCGCCCAGGCCGAGGGTGGCCACGGTGACACCGATGATCGCCGGCAACGCGTACGGGGAGGTCGTCACGAACGCTCGACCAGCTCGGTGAAGTCCTGCTCGTTTCGCTCGGCCAGCCGCACGTGCACCCAGGCGACCGCGATCACGAACGGGTACGCCAGCACACCGAGCAGCAGCCAGGGCAGCGTCAGGCCGAACAGCCGCACCTCCGCGATCCCGGGGGCGAGCGCGAACAGCAGCGGCAGCGAGCCGAAGAACGCGGCCACCACGGAGCGCGCCCTGTGCTCGCCGCTGAGTACGACTCGGACCCGCTTCGGCGGTTGGTGGGTCATGCCCGCGACGTTAGGGCCAGAAGGGCCGCAACGGACACCGGGTGATGACCAGTTCGCACGTCCGGCCTAACGCCGGCGTGTCACGGACGGGTGAGGCCGGTCTTGGCGGCGCGGACCAGCCGGTCCTTCAGCTCCCGGGTGTGCCGCCGGCTGACCGGCAGCTCGCGTTCGCCCACCCGCACGACGTACCCCCCGGACGTCAGCCGCAGCTCGCTGATCAGTCGCAGCGCCACCAGGTACGAGCGGTGGATGCGGACGAACCCGGCGTCGGCCCACCGTTCCTCCAGCACCGCCAGCGGGACCCGGACCAGGTGCGAGCCCTCCGCGGTGTGCAGCCGCGCGTAGTCGCCCTGCGCCTCCACCCAGCGCACCGCCGACCGCGGCACCATCCGGGTCCGGCCGGCCAGCTCCACCGGGATCACCTCGTCGGCCGGCGGCGGCGGCTGCTGCGGCGGCCGGGGCGCCGCGGGCCGGGCCAGAGCGGCCGCCCGGGATGCCAGCACCCGGCGCAGCGTCTCGTCCAGCCGGTCCGGCCGCACCGGCTTGAGCACGTAGTCGACCGCACCGAGTTCGAACGCGTCCACCGCCCGGTCGTCGTGCGCGGTCACGAACACCACCGCCGGCGGGCTGGCGAACCGGCTCAGCACCCGGGCCAGCTCGAGCCCGTCCAGCCCCGGCATCCGGATGTCCAGGAACACCACGTCCACCTCGGTGTCCCGCAGTACCCGCAGCGCCTCGGTGGCATCCCCCGCGGTCAGGACGTTGGCCACCTGATCCGCTCTCCGCAGCAGGTAGGCCAGCTCGTCGAGGGCCGGTGGCTCGTCGTCCACCGCCAGTATCCGCAGCGTCATGACGGCGACCCCGCGGAGACCGCGGGCATGCGGAGGGTTCGCGCAGCGTGGCTCATGAGGCGCGGACCCCCGCCTGGAACTTCGGGATCCGCATGGTGACCTTGGTGCCGGCGCCGGGCGCCGTCTCCACCACCAGGCCGAAGTCGTCGCCGAACACCGAACGCAGCCGCACGTCCACGTTGCCGAGACCCACGTGCTCGCCGTCTTCGGTGCGCCGCCGCAGTTCCGCCGGATCCATGCCCACGCCGTCGTCCTCCACGCTGATGAGGCACTCGGTGCCCGCGTCCTGGGCCACGATCGTGATGGTGCCGATCCCCGTCTTGGCGGCCAGCCCGTGCCGGAGGGCGTTCTCGACCAGCGGCTGCAGGGCGAGGAACGGCACCGCGATCGGCAGCACCTCCGGGGCCACCTGCAGCCGGATCTCCAGCCGGTCGCCGAACCGGGCCCGCTCCAGGCTGAGGTACCGGTCGATGCTGTGCAGCTCCTCGGCCAGCGTGGTGAAGTCGCCGTGCGACTGGAAGCTGTACCGGGTGAACTCGGCGAACTCCAGGATCAGCTCGCGGGCGCGCTCCGGGTTGGTACGCACGAAGGACGCGATGGTGGTCAGCGCGTTGTAGATGAAGTGCGGGCTGATCTGCGCCCGCAGCGCCTTCACCTCGGCGCGCGCGAGCCGGGCCCGGGAGCTGTCCAGCTCGGCCAGCTCCAACTGCGTCGAGACCCAGCCGGCGATCTCCAGCGCGGCGCGCACCAGGCCGGCGGACGGCTGGTGGTCGCTGGCCGCGGCCAGCCCGCCGACGGCACGGTCGGCCACCAGCAGGGGTACCACCACGAGGCCGCGCACCGGGCACTCCGGGTCGCCGCAGTCCAGGTCGGCGGCGGGCAGCACCACCGGGCGGCCGGCATCCATCGCGCGGCGGGCGGCGACCAGCCCGTCCTCGGCGTGCACCTCGCCGGTGCCCTCCCAGGCCAGCAACTGCCGGCCGTCGTACAGCGCCAGCACCGGCGTCCCGAGCAGCTTGCGCAGGTGCTTGACCGCGGGGCCGGCCGACTGCTCGGTCAGCCCGAGCCGGAGCGCCGGCGCCGCGGCGTTCGCCTCGTGCAGCGTCTCGAACGTGACCCGCTCGGCGGGGGTGGAGAACCCGCGGCGCAACCGCTGCCGGTGCACGACCCACCATGTCAACGCCAGTCCAGCCAGCAGCGCGACGACAACGGCGGCGGTACGCATCTCCCGATCGTCTGTGCTGAAGCGCGGGGTGGCAAGGTTTGCCACGCTCGCTCAGCGAAGCAGTTTGGACATGCGGCGGTCGGCCAGCGGCTTGCCACCGGTCTGGCAGGTCGGGCAGTACTGCAGGGACTTGTCGGCGAACGACACCTCGCGCACGGTGTCGCCGCAGACCGGGCAGGGCAGGCCGGTACGCGCGTGCACCCGCAGGCCGGACCGCTTCTCCGCCTTGAGGGTGGCCGCCCGCTGGCCGATCGAGCGGGCCACCGCGTCGGTGAGCACCTGCCGCATCGCCGCATAAAGCACCTCGACCGCGCCGGCCTCCAGTCGGGCCGCGATGGCGAACGGGGACAGCCGCGCGGTGTGCAGGATCTCGTCGGAGTAGGCGTTGCCGATCCCGGCCAGCACCTCCTGGTCGGTCAGCACGCCCTTGATCTGCGCCCGCTGGTCGGCCAGCAGGGCGGCGAAGGTCGACAGGTCCACCTCGAGTGCGTCCGGCCCGAGCCTGGCCACCCCGGGCACCTCGGCCGGGTCGCGCACCGCGTACACCGACAGGCCCTTCTTGGTGCCCTGCTCGGTGAGGTCGAAGCCGGCGCCGTCGTCGAGGTGCACCCGCACCGCGATCGGCCCCCTGCCGGGCTTCGGCGGCGCCTCAGGCAGCGCCTCCCGCCAGTGCAGCCAGCCGGCGCGGGCGAGGTGGACGACCAGGTGCGGCCCGTCGCAGTCGATGTCGAGGAACTTGCCGTGCCGGCCGGCCCCCGTGACGGTCAGGCCGGCCAGCGCGGTGATCGGTGGATCGAACGTCTTCAGCGCGCTGATCGCCACCACGTCCACCCTGGCGATGGCGTGACCGGCGGCGCGCTCGCGGAGGAACGCCGCGAGCGCCTCCACCTCCGGCAGCTCAGGCACATCCGCCAGTCTGACACGGCGGTGCGACGGTCAGCGGCCGATTCCGTTCATCCACGCCTCCAGGCTCGGCGCGTTGCGCGCCTCTTCGATCCACTGCTCGCGGCGCTGCAGGTCTTTGACCACGCGCCGCTCGCGCGCGTCGCGGATGTAGCGCAGCACCTTCGTCAAGACATTCATGGCATTTCGCTCCCCGATGTTCAGCGACTGATACCGGAAATGGGCGGTGGGACGCGATGGTCGCCGGTATGGGGGTACGTCGACCCTGTCGTTCGCGTTGCGACTGTGTTGTTCGGGGCAAGGAGGGGATTGGTGGGCTCGAGTGCCGGGGGCCTAGCGCTCACTCCGTACCAGGTTTACCAGTTCCTCAGTGCGGCGTTCGTCCCTGACGTCGTAGCAGGCGAGCAGCGCCCGGAGGTCGGTGGTCGATATTCCGACCACGCCCGCCTCGATACGGAGCATCTTCGACGCGGACCAGTCCATTGCGGTGGCCACTTGTTTCTGGGTCAGTCCGGCCCGCCTCCTTGCCTCGCGCAACTCCGCTCGCAACCGTTGGCGTCGCGTCGCGACGCGCTGGTCTGCGGTCATGCCTGGATCCTTTCTCAGGGGAGACCCGGCTCCGGCTTCCCTCTTTGTTCGGGTGGTGGGATGCCCTACTGGTCGGGCTCCCACCTTTTTGGTCTCCGCTACCTCATGAACAGGCGCGGTACGATGTCGCGCACCGGCCGGACGGGAATCACCGCGGCAGCGGCTACTGGCATCATGACGATGACGCAAAATCTGATGACGCAAAATCTGATGACGCAAAATCTGATGACACAGAACCGCAGCGTCATTCGGCCAGCTTCCCATTGCTGCCTGGACCGCTGTTCTGCTCTCAACATCCACTCGAGCTCACCTCCCTCCGCCCACTAGAGGTGTCCGCCGACACTGCGATAGAGTTGCGGACGCAACACTTTCGCGGCCTGTCGGTGGCTCTCCCCGTCCACCATGGACTCTACTACCCCGTGCAACGGGCTTTTGGCACCGCGCGCCCTGCGAGCAGCCAGAACGGATCGCGCTAGAACGGCAATCCCCGATCTGGAATGCCTCATCGCGGAACGAGGCGAAGCGGACCTCCGCAACGTGCCGCAGCGCCGCCCGCCTCGTCGACGGCAGCGAGTCGGCAGCTCAATATCTGGCGCGCTGCCACTTGGCAGACCGCCTGCTCCGGCGCAAAATACGGGTGGGTTCCGCCGTTCATGTTCATGTGCGGCGCCGGCCGCCGGGGTTCCGGTCTCCTGCGTCCCCGGGACTCGCCAGAGTCTCGGGGCGCTTTGTGCCTGCTTGCCCTGCCGAGGGCCGAGTGGTCCCGTTTGTGCCGCCGGCCACGCAGCCACCCGGCGCCGTGCATGGTGCCCATCCGCCACCGTGCGCCGCGCCATGCCCGACGCCGTGCCGTGGCGTTCTGCCAGCCACCCCTCCGGTTGCAGGCGGAAGGGCACGGCTGCCGTGAACACAGGCACATTGACGCCACACCTTCGCCACCTGTCGTCTCAGAGATCGGCCACCTGCGCCGCTGCAGCCTGCCAACTGGCGGCGACGGCGGGTCGTCCGGGCTGGTATCCCGCCTGTCCACGCCGCCCGGCGCCCCGCCGATGCCACGGGGGCGGCGCCGCGTCCCTCGGCCGCGGTCCGGACCGACCCTCCGGCGACCGACCGCGCCGGGCCGGCGTCGTCTTCATCCGGTTGGTAGCCCATTGATGTACTACGTGCTGCGCCGACACGCGCGGCATATTTTGAAAGGAGTTGGCGACGGGTTTTCGTCGGGTTAGGTGAAGTTCGGCAGTCAGTATTCAGTATGCGTCGCTCATATTCTGGGCCTGACAACAGCGTTCACGGTGTTGTGGAGGCGACTCAGTCAGGGCCGGGGCCGCCGCCGCCGCCACTGAGCACGCTACGTGAAGCTAGGGACACTCCGAGTCGCTCCCCGGCCGCGCGCCCAGGCCGCCCGTCGCCCCGTCAGGCCGCGGGGTTCGGGCTATTGGAGCGACGCCGCGACGAACAAGTCGCGACCGGACCCTCGATCACGAGAGAAGTTCACGGCACGGATTACGCTTGGCGCGCAGCTCCGGATCTGCAGGTAGGATGCTCAAGGACAGGTGCGCTCCTCCGGGTCCCCCCTGACTCGGCGTTTCGACACCCTCCGTTGAGACGATTGGCGGACCGGGTAGCAGCAGATTGCCAGGTGGCAACGTGCCCCTCAATTCGCCCAGTTGACACAAGCCGGTATCATGCCCGGATAGCCTCGGCGCTGCCCCCCGGAGGCCCGCCCGTGCGTACCCCGCGCGAGACCCTCATCCACCGCCGGCTTCGGTCATGCAGGTCACACCTCCCTGCGGCCGGGGGAGGTCGTAAGCTGTATCGGTATGGGAAAGAGAGAGATGATGAGCGACCTGCCACCAGGCGAGTCCGCCTGGAGGAAGAGCACCGCCAGCGTGTCCGGTAACTGTGTGGAAGTTGCCGCCCATGGCAACCTCGTGTATGTACGTGATTCAAAGGCACCGGAAGGCCCGGCGCTAGCCTTCACCACCAGTGAATGGACTGCGTTCCTCCGAGGCGTGCACGACGGAGAATTCAGTCTCAGGGCGCTGGAATCCCCAGTTCGACTGTCCTAGTTCGACAGTCCTAGTTCGACGGATCTACCTCAAGCACTGGCAAGCTTCTCGTCGTCGGCCTGGAGAGGGCGGACCGGCTCCCTCTCCAGACTAGCTATGACGTCATCGACGAAACGGGGAAACTCCTCCCGTGGGGCGAGCTGTTCGAGCTGCCAGAAGACTCCCAGGTAGTTCACTGGGTAGATCTTGTCCTTCTCCTCCGGCGAGTTCTCCCGGATGATGAACTCGCCGAAGGGGTTCTCCAGGTACAGCACGTCCTCGTCTTCGGGATCCGGGAACTCGAAGAGCACGTACGGCACCCGCAACGCGGGATACACACCCAGCGAGAACGGCACCACCCGGAGGGTCACGTTCGGGTAGTCGGCCGCCTCCCGCAGCTTGCGGAGCTGGCGCCGTGCCACATTGGTGCCGCCCACGGTCCGCCGGATGACCGCCTCGTCCAGGATGAAGTGGAGGCTCGGTCCGGGCTCACGCCCGAGAATCTCCTGGCGCTGCATGCGAAGGTCTACGAGCGCGTCGACCCGCTCCGGGTTGTGCGGCTCGGCCGCCTCGATGACCGTCCGGGCGTACTCCTCGGTCTGCAGAAGTCCGGGGACGATCAGTGGCTCGAAGCTGCGAATGACCGAGGCCGACGACTCGTATCCCAGGAAGCTGATGTACTCCGGCGACGCGACGTCCCGGTAGATGTTCCAACGGGGCACCTCCCGGGCGGCCCGGGCCAGCTCGACGAGCTCGGCGATCCGGGCCGGATCGACCTCGTAGAGGCCGAGCAGCGCGCGCAGGTCGTTGGTACTGATGTTGACCGCGCCGGTCTCAATGCGAATCAGCTTCGACTGCGACCAGTCCATGGCGGCCGCGACGTCACGCTGTGTCTTTCCGGCGGCCTCCCGGGCCTTCCGCAACTCGTTCCTGAGCCGACGGCGGTGGACGGTCGGATCCGGGCCTGCTGCTCCATCAGCCATCTGGTCTCCTCCTGCGGGCCGCAGCCTCGACTCACTGACGAACCAGCACATGGCTAGGTGGCGCTCAGCGATGGTGCAAGAAGCTTAGTCCAAGAACTATGCGTCACGACATCGCGTTGTCAGATTCGCCCGGCCTGATGTACCCCGCGGGCGGCCGGGGGGTAACCCACTCGTCCAAGCGGCCTCGTGGCCGTAACGTCCGGGCGGAGGTCGTCCGTCAGGAGGTCCCATGCAGTCGGTTTCGGTCGGGGGTCTGCCGGTGTCGCGGCTGTGCCTGGGCACGATGTACTTCGGCAGCACCGTGGCCCGGGAGACGTCGTACGCGCTGCTCGACGGGTACGCCGAGGCGGGCGGCAACTTCCTGGACACCGCGAACAACTACGCGTACTGGGTGGACGGCGGCAGCGGCGACGAGAGCGAGACCCTGGTCGGCCGTTGGCTGGCCAACCGGTCGGCGCGCGACCACTTGGTGCTGGCGACCAAGGTGGGCGCCCGGCCGCGGCCGGGCGGCACGTCGCTGGAGGATGCCCAGGGGCTGTCGGCCAGGGCCGTCGCCGAGCAGGTGGAGGGCAGCCTGCGCCGACTCGGCACCGACCGCATCGACCTGCTCTACACCCACATCCACGATCCGCACACTCCGGTGGAGGAGACGCTGCGTGCGCTGACGGACCTGGTCCAGGCCGGCAAGGTGCGCGAGATCGCGGCCAGCAACCTGACCCGCGACCAGTTGGCCGAGGCGGTGGACACCAGCGGCAAGCACGGGCTGGCCACCTACCGCGCCCTGCAGCAGCGGTACTCCTACCTGGCGCCGCGCCCCACCGCGGACTTCGCCCCGCAGGTCCTGCTCGACGACGCGCTCCGGGTGTACTGCGCCGACCACCAGATCCTGCCGCTGGCGTACTCCGCGCTGCTGGGCGGCGCCTACACCCGCCCCGACCGGCCGCTGCCCGGCGAGTACCAGACCGACCGGGCGCCGCACCAGGTGGCCACGCTGCGCGCGGTGGGCGAGGACCTGGGCACCTCACCGAACACGGTGCTCTACGCCTGGCTGCTCGCCGCCGGCATCGTGCCGGTGGTGGGCGTCTCCCGCCCCGGGCAGCTCGCCGAGGCGCTGGCCGCGGACGCGCTCACCCTGCCGTCGTACTCCCTCGCCCTGCTGGAGACGGCGCGCGCGAGCTGAGGCGTTCACCCCTCAGCCGGACCGCTGGCCGGGTGGCGAGCCGGGACGTTGGCGGCGCTGGGTGACCACCACGCGGGTGCCGCGGGACGGGACGAGCGTGATGTTGCGCGGCCGGGTACCCTCCGGGCGGCGCCGTGCCGGCCGCAG
>WNFV01011774.1_pt1 | contig 11124 bp, 12 predicted proteins | sample 5400101 | NCBI WGS metagenome assembly WNFV01 (sample SAMN13153361, study PRJNA577476) | soil metagenome | isolation source: 115 cm soil or saprolite under grassland replicate 1 | place: USA:California | collected 2016-06-15
TCCACATACGATGGGCTTCCCACCCGGACCCGCCGGAACACCAGGCTGATCGAGCCCCGCTGGTAGTAGGCGTTCACCCGGAACCGTCCCACCCCGGGCACGGAGTGGGCGAAGTCGGCCTCCTTCCGCTGCCCCAGGCGCTCCCACCGCTCGGGGGGCAGGATCGACTGGGCCACCGCAGCCGTCTCGCCCGGGCCGAGGGGCGGTCCCTCTGCCGCTCGAAGCTCCCCGTCCATCCGAACTAGGGGCGGTGATCCCACCCTGAGATGAAGATCGGAGGCGGAGTTCTCGGCTACCGCGCGAAGTAGGGCATCTAAGTCGAGCATGGTCTCCTGGGTTGTCGATCGGCTGGGTTTCATCAATGAATCGGCAGACGAGGGGGAGCCCTGAACCGCTAAAGGTGTGGAGAGTATGGATGTCGCTCGGCCGCACCATTGGTGGGCCAAGTGCTGCTTGATTGCGGCTCGCTAGGGCCCAGGCGATGTCCCTAGAGGCTGCTCATCGTGCGACTTCCTTCCCACGAACGGCCTTCCACCTCCGGAACCCGGAGGATAGAACCTTGTCCGCTTCGACCGAGCGACAGGACAGAGCCAGTCCCCACGACCCATAGTCAAGAGCTGATCATCGGGGGCTGCGACTCGGCGTGGGCGGAGATATCGAGCAGCCGATCGAATTCGGAGTCCGGTCACCGCGAGGATGCGCGCCCGATCTCGAGGATGCGAGGCGACACGAGAGAAGGGCCGGGGCACCTGTCCGGCCCTTCTCTCTGCGCGGCGTCGAGTGGGCCCGTCAACATACGCTCCCCTTCGCCGTCGTCCACCTACAGTCCCCGGTGGGGTTGCTCGACGCCCCGCCGCGGGGGCCGGCCTTCTCGGCTGGCTTCGCCTGGTCGGGCGGCAGGGGGACGCCAGGAACATTGGTGTCCGAGACCTGCCTGGGGATCTGCGGCGCATTAACGACCGCAGGGCTCTGCAGTTTCGGAACGATCGCTGGAACCTGTCTAGCCGAGCTGTGGTTCAGCGCCAAGTAGGTTCCGAGTCCCGCCACAAGACCGACCGCGATGGCGAGGCTGATCAGCCAGGGCCTCCAGGGGGAACGGTGTCTCATGGAGAGCGCTTCTGTGTGGGTGCTCATCTCTCACCTCCTTTCAGGATGGTTGGCTGACCGTAGGCGGATCGCGCGGTTTGGTCGGTGCCGTATGTCACCAGTCGGAAGTATCAAGAAACAACATCCAGGCCCTCAACAAGACGAGCCCGATGAAGCATCCTTCTCTGTGAGCGCTCGCGCTGGATTCGAGGCAGGAGGTTCGCCGTCTTTGGCGAAGCGTTTGGAGGCGCAAACCCTAGCCTCCGTTTTTGCTGCCGCCCATACTGTCTGCGATGGACCAGAGCTCTGAGACCGGTGCGGAGATAAGGACCTTCCTGATCGCTGACGTCCGCGGCTATACCTTGTTCACCCAGGAGCGCGGCGACGAGGCCGCGGCCAAGCTGGCCGCCAAGTTCGCCGGCCTGGCTCGGGAAGCGGTGGAGGCCCGGGGCGGGTCGGTCATAGAGCTTCGGGGCGATGAGGCCCTGGCCGTTTTCTCCTCGCCGCGGCAAGCCCTGCGGGCCTCGGTCGAGCTCGAGATACGGTTCGTAGAGGAGACCGTGGCCAACCCGTCCCTCCCGCTCCCGGTGGGGATAGGGCTCGACGCGGGGGAGGCCGTGCCGATCGAGGGCGGCTATCGGGGCGGCCCGCTCAATCGGGCCGCTCGTCTGTGCGGACAGGCCGGGCCGGGAGAGGTCCTGGCCAGCGCCGAGGTAGTTTATCTGGCCGGGCGAGTGGAGGGGATCAGGTACGTGGATCGGGGGAGCCTCCACCTGAAGGGCCTGGCCGATCCGGTCCGCGTGATGCGGGTTCTTCCCGCTGGCGTCTGTTCCGGCACGGGCTCCGCTCGCGCCGGGGGCTCGCCGTGGGCCTGGCCCTCCTGCTCGTCGCCTTCGGCCTGCCTCTGATCCTGGTGAGCCGCGGAGGGAAGGGAGGCACAAATTCGATAAGCGCGAACGCAGTCGGATTGATCGATCTGCAGTCAGGCCGACTCTCCGGCCAGATCGCGGTGGGAGCCCGCCCCGGCGCTATCGCGTCCGGCACGGGCGCCGTGTGGGTGGTGAACGAGGAGGCCAACACAGTATCCAAGATCGACCCGGCCACCCGGCAGGCGGCGGACACGATTGAGGTCGGCACTGATCCGGTCGGTGTTGCGGTGGGTGCGGGGGCTGTCTGGGTGGCCAACAGCGGCGACGGCACCCTGATGAGGATCGATCCTCAAGCAGACAAGGTGGTCGACACCATCGAGGTGGGGAACGGCCCCGTTGGTGTCGCTTTCGGTCTGGGATCGGTGTGGGTGGCGAACTCCCTCGACGGTACGATCACGCGGATCGCCCCGGACTCCGACGCGGTCACGGACACGTTCTCCGCGGGCGCCAACCCTACCTCCATCGTTGTCGGAAAGGTCGTCTGGGTGACCAACAGCACCACCGGCAAGGTCTCCCGGATCGATCCTCGGAGCGGTGCACTGATCACATCCACTCCCGTGGGGAACGGCCCCGCGGCCGTGGCTGGGAGCGGGGATGACGTCTGGGTGGCGAACAACCTGGATGGGACCGTGTCGCGGCTCGACCCCGGCGGGGCAGTGGCCGCCACCATCCCGGTGGGCAACGGCCCAAGCGGCATCGCCATCGGCGGAGGATCGGTGTGGGTAGCCAACGAGGAGGACGGAACGGTCTCGCAGGTTGATCCGGCCACGAACACGGCCGGGGGGCCTATCGAGGTAGGGAGCGCGCCGAGCGGCCTGACGGTGGTCCAGGGGACCCTGTGGGTGACCGCCAGAGGGTCGGGGGCCGTTCACCAGGGCGGCACGCTGAGAGTGGTCTCTCTGCAGCCCAACCAGCTGGATCCGGTCGCCGTGTCCTTCGGGCCGGGGGGGTCGATCCTCAGCGTGACGAACGATGGGCTGCTCGGCTTCAGGAGAGCAGGTGGAGTCGAGGGGGCCAAGCTGATCCCGGACCTCGCCACTTCCGTCCCCGACCCCACGGATGGGGGCTCGACCTACACGTTCCAGCTCCGCCAGGGGATCCGCTATTCGACGGGAAAAATCCTCAGGGCACAGGACGTGCGATTCACGTTCGAACGCGGCTTCAAGATCGGCTTCCCCGTCAACTATTACGACCGGATCGTGGGGGCCGACTCGTGTGTGTCGAAGCCGGAGAAGTGTGACCTCTCACGGGGAATCGTCACCGACGATGCGAGCGGGACGGTCACGTTCCATCTGGCCTCCCCCGATCCGGAGTTCCCGTTCAAGTTGGCCGTCCAGACAGCCAACGTGGTTCCTTTCGGCACACCGATCGAGCTCACGGACATGATCCCGGCGACCGGGCCCTACATGGTGAAGTCCCGAACCGAAAAGGTGATCGAGCTAGTGCGGAATCCCTACTTCAGAGAGTGGTCGAAGGTGGCCCAGCCCGAGGGGTATCCGGATCGCGTCGTCGCCACGTTTCGCGAGAACACGGCGGATACACTCAGCCAGTTCATCACGGATATCGAAGCGGGCAAAGCGGACGCTTCGCTGCCTGTCCTCGGCCCCGGCCCCCCGATCGAAATGGTCGAGGAGCTGAGAAGACGCTATCCGACCCAGGTGCATAGCGAGCCCCAGTTCGGAGGCCAGGTCCTCTTCCTGAACACCAGGGTCCCACCGTTCGACGACCCACAGGTCCGCCGGGCCATCAACTACGCAGTGGACCGGAACAAGATGGTCGAGATCTTCGGATCGGCCCGTCCGACCTGCCAGCTCCTCCCGCCGAACTCACCAGGGTATGACCCATACTGTCCCTTCACGCTGAACTCGGGGCCGGACGGACGTTATTCCGGCCCGGACCTGGCCAAGGCTCACCGGCTGGTCGGGCAGTCCGGGACGGCCGGCATGAAGGTCACCCTGCTGTACGCGTTCTACTGGCCGCGGGAGGGAGGCCGGTACCTGGTCTCGATGCTCGAGGACCTGGGCTACCGCGCAACCCTGGAGGTGGGGGAATCGGGAGCTGCCGTGTTCGGAGCCTATTCCAACTCGAAGACCAGGACGCAGATGGGCATCTTCGGGTGGGGTGCCGACTATCCGGCGGCCTCCTCGTTCATCAACCAATTCTTGAGCTGTCGGTCCTTCGTTCCGCAGAGCGACCTGAACCAGAACTTCCCTGAGTTCTGCGACCCGGCCATCGATCGCCAGATCAACCAGGCCCTGACCCTCCAGGTGACCGATCCGTCCGCGGCCAGCAAAGTGTGGGCGACCATCGACCGGGCACTGGTAGACCGGGCACCGTTGGTTCCGCTGTTCTATCCAGAGCGTATCGACTTCGTATCCAAGCGGGTGGGCAACTACCAGCACCACCCGACGTTGGGCATCCTGATCGACCAGGTCTGGGTGCGCTGATGGAGGGTGGTTCCATGTGACACAGCCGAAGCGGTCTCACCCCAAGCTGCCACCTAACCATCGCACGGTCATTCTGCTGCCGGCGGGCCTTCCAGGACCGCCGAGGTCTGATGACCGGGCTCTGCGCGTCGAGCCAGCCCGTATACCAAAGGACGCCGGGCCTGGTATCGGTGGTCGGGGAAGCGACGAGTTTCACGCGCCCCCGCACCGCGCTCGCCCCATATCGCCCCAATCACTTCTGTTCGCCCGTTCGGGCCGATCCGTGGTCGGCCGCAAACGCGTTGGCCGTGCTCTCATCCCGTTAGGGTGAATTCAGGCGAACGTCGGTGGACGGAAAGAGCGCCTTTGCCAAGGTGGGGGTCGCGGGTTCGAATCCCGTCGTTCGCTCAAAATAGAGACGCTGCTCAGAGCCTGTCGCGAAAACCCCCGGATGAGCTGGCTTCGCGCGGGGCGCTCCAAGAGAATCACACCGAGGTAATTCGCTCCCTCTCGGAGGACCCGTGGCCTACAACTTCGTTCCCTGCGACAGGAACCAGTCGTTCTTGATGCCGCCGAGCCTGGACGACTGGCTGCCCAAGGACCACCTGGTCCGGTTCGTCATCGCGGTCGTGGAGACCCTCGACCTGTCGGCGTTCTACGCCCGTCGCCGGGTCGACGGGTGGGGCCGAGCGGCCTACGACCCCAAGATGATGGTGGCCCTGCTCATCTACGCCTACGCCACCGGAGCGCGGTCCTCGCGGCTGATCGAGCGACGCTGCGTGGAGGACATCGCCTTCCGGTTCATCACCGCCAACGAGTGCCCCGACCACGCCACCATCGCCCGGTTCGCCAGAGACCACGACCAGGCGCTGGCGGACCTGTTCGAACCAGGTGCTCCGCCTGGCCGCCGAGGTCGGGCTGGTCCGGGTGGGGCTCATCGCCCTGGACTCCACCCGCATCCAGGCCAACGCCTCCCCCGGGGCCAACCGCAGCGCCGACTGGATCCGGGCCGAGGTGGAGCGGATCATCGCCGAAGCCCGGGCCACCGACGAGGAGGAAGATCGGCGCCTCGGGGACTCCCCCGCCTCCGACCTCCCCGAGGACCTCATCCAGCCGGATGCCCGGCTTGGCCGTCTGCTGGCTGCCAAGGCCCGACTGGAGGCCGATCGGGCCCGCCGCCAGGCGGCCTACGAGGCCAGGGTGGCCGCCCGGGAGGCCTACACCAGGCGAACCGGCAGGGGCCTGACCGGCCGCAAGCCCAAGCCTCCGGAGGAGCGGGCCAAGGACCGGGACCGGTCCAGCTGGCCAACACCACCGACCCCGACAGCCGGACCATGTCCACCGCCACCGGCGGGTTCTGCCAGGGGTACAACGCCCAGGCCATCGCCACCGAGGACCAGATCACCATCGCCTGCGCGGTCACCACCGAGGCCACCGACTTCGCCCAACTGAAGCCGATGGTGGAGCAGGCCGCGACCACCCTGGCCCAGGTGGGGGTGTGCGAGGAGGTGGGGGTGGTGGTGGCCGACGCTGGCTACTTGAGCGAGGACAACCTCCGGCTCGAGGACGACCTCGGCATCGAGCTGGTGATCGCCACCAAGAACCCCAAGCGTGCAGACACGGCGGCGGACCGGCCGCCCCGCGGCCGGATCCCCACAGGTCTATCGAGGAAGCAACGCATGGAACGCAAGCTCCGGACCAAGCGAGGGAGGGGCCTGTACCGAAAACGCGGCGGGGCGATCGAGGCGGTGTTCGGGCAAGCCCGGCAGCGGGGGGCAGGACGGTTCAGGCGACGCGGCCTGAGGGCGTGCGGGTGTGAATGGCGGTTCGAGCACGCGGTGCACAACCTTCTCAAGATCAGGACTTCCGGCAAGTGGACGGCGCCAGGAGCACCGCCATCTCCGACACGACCCGCACGGAGGGGCTCTCTGCGCTCGACTCGTCTCTTCTCCTGCTGCGGGCGCCGTTACTGACCTTTCCGCGACAGGCTCTCAGGGGCCCTTTTCTCTTCCTTCATCGAGGCTGTGTCCGGCTCCAGATCACCCTCAGGCCGCACTCCGGCCGCACGGGATTCCCCATAGATGGCCTCCAGACCCTGTCTCAGGGGCCTCGGTGAGGCTCGATAGAGGTGACCGTAACGGTCGAGCGTCAGGCGGATGCTCGAGTGCCCGAGGTGCTCCTTGATCGTCTTCGGGTGATGGCCTTGCGCGATGAGGAGCGCGGCGCAGGTGTGTCTGAGGTCGTGGAACCGGAGGCCGGGATCGAGCGTCGCCCGGTTCACGGCCGGTTTGAAGTGCCTTCGGTAGAAGTTCCGCCGTCGAAGTGCGGAGCCTTCCGCCGAGGTGAACACGTAGCCCTGGTCGCTGGGGAACCGCCCGATATGCTCCCCGAGCATCTGCGCGCAGAACCGGGAAGGACCACGGTTCGCCTGACGCCCGTCTTGGTCGGCCCGACGTGCAGCCTACCTGAAGGGTTCGGAATGCCGATCCGGCTCATGCCGCCCACCGGTACTCATGGATCAAGCCACCCAAGACATCTCGTCGCTTGATGGTGCGGCCCCGCTCTGGGGCGCTCGACCGGCCCGACGGCGTGGCGAGGTGCAGCCCTTGGTGCGGCCTTTCCCCTATGTAGTGGTCGGCGTAGGTCCGCAGCACACGCTCCAGGTGCCGGCGTCCGAAGATCAGCACGTGGTCCAGACACTCCGTTCGGATCGTCCGCACGAACCGCTCGGCGAAGGCGTTCGCCCTCGGTGCCCGGATCGGAGTTCGGATCACCCGAATGCCGTAGGAGGTGAAGACCTCGTCGAACGGCCCCGAGAACTTGGCGTCCCGGTCTCTGAGGAGGAACCGGACGCTACCCACCCGATCCTCGATTCCCAGGTTCCTCCCCTGTTGGGTCACCCAGGCCGAGTCCGGATGGGCGGTGGCCCCCGCCACGTGCACCCGCCTGGTCGCAAGCTCGATGAAGAAGAGCACCCAGAGGGTCCGCATGGCGATCGTCTCCACGGTGAGGAAATCACAGGCCAGGATGCTCGTGGCCTGGGACCGAAGGAACTCCGACCACGACGGGCCACCTCGACGAGGGGCCGGGTCGAGGCCGCCTCGGAGCATTACCGATCGGACCGTGGTGGCCGAGACCCGAACGCCGAGCTTGAGCAGCTCGCCTCGGATGCGCTGGTACCCCCACCGGGGGTTCTCCCTTCCCAAGCGGAGGATGAGGGCCGTCGTCTGGCCGTCGAGCGGGGGCCGTCCGGACTTGCCTCTCCTTTGTACATCCACTTCCTGCGCACCAGTTCCCGGTGCCACCGAAGCAACGTCTCGGGCCGCACGATGAACAGGACCAGAGCGCTCTCGGCAGCGTCCGGCTGGCCGCAGCGAGGAGCATGCGGTCCGATCGCCGAAGATGGATCTGCTTCACCTGCCGGCGAAGGACCTTGACCTGGTGGCGCAACACCACCCATTCGATGTCGCGTTCGCCCTCTGGACGATGACCTTTTGGGAGCAGGCGGCGCAGGATGAGGTAGAGGAGCGAGAACGGCATCGGTCTCCTTCTGGTGCCGGGAAGAGCGCATGCAACTGGCTGCCCGGCGAGGCGAGGGCGAATCGAGGATTCTGAACCCTTCACGCTGACCGTCTTGCCGGCCGAGCCGGTGAGAACGGCCGCGCCCTCGCCGAGCGGGTCCTGGAACTGCCCGCCCGCGATCAGGCCGAGCTGGTGCGCGCCGTCGAAGAAGATTCGGCCGTCCCATTCGGAGACGATCTCGGCCATCCTCCGCACGGGGAAGGGGAAGAGCGTCATCGAGGCGCCGAGCGCGACGAGTCGTGGACGTAGCCGGCGTGCCTTCGCAGCGAACTCATCGAGATCGACCTCGAGCTCGATGGGATCCAAAGGGACGTCCACGATCGCCAGACCGCGGATGGCGGCCGGGCCGTCGTCGCGATTCGAAGAGTGCCCTCCGACCGGCTGGGCGAGCGACATGATCGTGTCGCCTGGCTTGGTCAAGGCGGCGTACACCGCCACCGGGCCGGAGAAAACGGCTCAGGGAGGCTCTCAGCGGCTCGTTTTCATGGAGAGGGACCGAGCGGGGGCCCCGACGGCCTCACCGGCTCTGTGACCGGCTCTACGTTGCCAAAGGAGGTGGACGCCTAAGGACGAGATGCTCAGGAGGTCAACCATCCACGAAAGCGGGGGAACTCCAGGGGATCCGCCCCACCCCAGAGTTGGCCGCGGGCCTAGGAAACACCGGGCCAGCGGCCGGATCTCAATGCCCCCAGGTCTCTTCCTCCAAGCGGAACCATTTCGTTCCTTCTCCGTTGTGGGCCCTCGTTGCCCAGGATTCCACCCGGTGGCCTTCTGCTGTCCACCATTTGGGGGACTATCCATCCCTCGAAGGGGGGATAGGGTGGTCGAAACGTTAGGCAAGAAGGACCCTGTCATAGGTCGCACACTTCCCCATCTCGCCCGAGACCCTCCCGCTAGGTGAAGTGTGGTGCGCTCTGAGGCCCGCGGAAACGAGTCTCAGGGGTCCTGATAGTTGACTAGGAAGGTGGATCCGATGCGACGATTCGTATTCTGGGCAATTGTGGCCCTCGCCGTGCTGGCCGTTGGGGTACCCGCGTGGGCAGGAAGCCCGCACTTCGTGGACGCTACCGTCACCTGCACCCGCTCGGGCAACACCCTTACCTGCTCGGGCAAGGAGGCCGGCCTCGGTGACGAGGCGCAGATCCACATCGTGGTCAGCGCCACGGCCGAGTGCATCAACCCCGGCCATCATCACCCGAAGGCGGCAAACAAGGAATCCGTCTCGGCCGCGGGGGACTTCCCCGTGCAGAACGGCAAGGCCAACTTCTCGCTCTCGGTGACGGCCTCGTTCCAGCCGGAGTGCAGCCCGCCGATGACGGTGGTGTTCGTCGACGTCACGGTGACCGACACGACCAACAACATCTCGGTGAGCTTCCCAGGGCCGATCTGAGGGATCGCTCTTGCGAGTTCCGGCTGAGTGCTGGGAGGAGGGGCGACAAATGATCGGCTCTCCTCCCAGCAGACCAGGTACTGCTCCTTCTCCCACCGAGACACTATCGTTGGGGCCTCGCGGTGACACGGACCGATGATGCATCTTCCGAAGGAGACGTTGGTGATGAGACACATGCTCGTCTTCGCCGAGGAGCTTCACTGAATGCTTGGTTCGTTTCCCTGGACTCCTTAGGCACGGCTCGGGAATCTCCGCTTGAGGCGTGGGCCACGGAGGCGCTCGGGGCCCTTCGGCTCCACGGCGTGTCCCGCTTCGAGGAGCTGCCCGAGGTCGACCAGCGGATCCTCCACCGGCTCGCTGGCAAGGTCTGGTCCTCGCTGACCAAGATCGATGACAAGCTGGGCACTGCCCTCCAAGAGCTGTCCACGGACGCGCTAGTCGCAGCGTCCTCGGAGGAGCTAAGACGAGAGCTTGAGCCGGAACTCGGCATCTCCCAGGAGGACCGTCTCCAGCTCCAGAGCTACAACCGGGCGCAAGAGCTAGTCGAGGAGCTGCACGGGCTCTCAGGTCACCTCCGAGAGAGGACCCTGCTGGTCCCGATGCCGACAACTGCCCGCAACCGCAAGGACTGGCGCTACTAGGTACGTCGCTGTCAGAGGACTGGGTGGGAGAACAGGCCTTTGCTGGCCGGATGCAATGTACGAAGGTGAGGGGCGAACAAACCAATGATCACGCGGCTCTTGTTCAAACCCGATCGAAGGCTTGCGCGCCCTTCAGGCTACTGAGAGAGAGCCCGGCTGAGAGGATGCCCGCCCGACACGGGACCGGATTCGCTCTTCACAGTCCTTCGCCGGAATTCTCGACGGGTCACCCGCGGGCATTGCGGCCGCTCACTTGAGTCCGCTGTCGCAGCTAGTCGATGAGCCGTCTCCGCAGGGCTTCGGCTACAGCGGCGGTCCTATCAGAGGCCCCGAGCTTCTTGTAGATATCCTCCAGGTAAGACCTTACATCCTCCCTGGACGTGGAGAGCTGTTCGGCGATCTCCGTGTTGGTGTGCCCGAACGCCAGAAGCTGCAGCACCTCCAGCTCTCTAGCCGAGAGCGCCTCAGCGTCACTCGACTCTCGCTCGGCTATCGCGTCAGCCAGCGAGGCTACGACATCGGGGTCGATGACCATGCTCCCGCCAGCCACCAGGCGCACGGCTTGGATGAGATGCTCCGCATCCCGGGTCTTCAGCACCCGTATCCTCGAGCCCCGGCGCGCGCCGCCTCGGTCACGTACTGATGCTCGTCGTAGGCGCTCAGCATGACGACGTGTGTGTCCGGATAGTGCTTCCCGATTGCTCGCGCTGCCTCGAGGCCATCCATGCCCGGCATCCTGACGTCGATGAGCGCTACGTCCGGACGAAGGTGGGCCGTTTCTAAGAAGGCCAGAACTTCCTGACCGTTCGACGCCTCCACGATCACTTCGATATCAGCCGACATGTCGAGGTACTCGCGAAGCCCCTGACGGACGAGTGCATGATCGTCCGCGATGAGGACCTTGATGGTCATAGCAACCCCAGCCTAGCGGGCCGAACACCCCGAACGCATTGTACGTTCACGACCCACCGTGTGCGTTCAAGAAAGCAGAGAGGGGCTTGATCCCCCTAAGGTTTCTCGTGGGCTCCCGTGCCAACCCCTTGACTGGGTCGGAACGTGTGCCCTTTCGA
>WNFV01040432.1_pt1 | contig 11124 bp, 11 predicted proteins | sample 5400101 | NCBI WGS metagenome assembly WNFV01 (sample SAMN13153361, study PRJNA577476) | soil metagenome | isolation source: 115 cm soil or saprolite under grassland replicate 1 | place: USA:California | collected 2016-06-15
CGGGACCATCGCGGTCAGCCTTCGTCGTCGGCGAGGAGCGCGTCGACGAAGGCCTCCGGGTCGAAGGGGGCGAGGTCGTGGGCGCCCTCGCCGAGGCCGACCAGCTTGACGGGGATGCCGAGGTCGCGCTGGACGGCGACCACGATGCCGCCCCTGGCGGTGCCGTCCAGCTTGGTGAGCACCACCCCGGTGACCCCGACGGCGCCGGTGAACTCGCGGGCCTGGGCGAGGCCGTTCTGGCCGGTGGTGGCGTCCAGCACCAGCAGCACCTCGCTGATGTGGCCGCCCTCCCGCTCCAGCACCCGGCGCAGCTTGCGCAGCTCCTCCATGAGGTTGGCCTTGGTGTGCAACCGCCCGGCGGTGTCGACCAGCACCACGTCGGCGCCTCGCGCCCTGGCGGAGGCGAGGCCGTCGAAGGCGACCGCGGCGGGGTCGGCGCCCTGCTGGTGGCGGACCACCTGGGCGCCGACCCGCTCGCCCCAGATCACGAGCTGCTCGGTCGCCGCCGCCCGGAAGGTGTCGGCGGCGACCAGCACCGCCTGCTTGCCCTCCTCGGCGAGGGCGAGGGCGAGCTTGCCGACCGTGGTGGTCTTGCCGGTACCGTTGACGCCGACGACCAGCACGATCCCGGGCCGCTCGCGCTCCTCCAGCAGGTCCAGGGCGAGCGACCGGTCGGCGCTGGCGACCGCGTCGAGCAGCTCGGCCCGGAGCAGAGCGCGCAGCTCGTCGCCGGCGGCCCGCTCGGCCCGGGCCCTGGTCCGCAGCCGCTCGACCAGCTCGGTGGTGGTGGCCACGCCGACGTCGGCGCCGATCAGCGCCTCCTCCAGCTCCTCCCAGGCCGCGTCGTCGTCGGCGCCCCGGTCCAGCAGGCCCGACAGGCCGCGGGTGATCGCCGCCCGCGAGCGGCCGAGCCGCTCGCGGAACCGGAGCCGCGGCGCGATCACCTCGTCCTCGACGGTGGCCACGCCCGCGTCGGCCGGCAGGTCGACGTCGGTGAGCTCGCGGGTCGGCGGGGGCGGCTGCCCGGGGTCGTCGCCGACCCCTGGCTCGCGGTCGAGCACGACCTGGCCGGCCTGGTCGGCGTCGTGGCGCCGGCGACGGCCGGCCACCAGCGGCACCACGGCGATCAGGGCCACGATCGCCAGGGCGGCAGCCACCACCAGAAGGATGTCCAGGGCTCCCACTACCTCACCTCGTCGGGGCGGCCGCGTCCTCGTCGAGGGTGCCACCGCGCAGCCGCCGGCTCACCACCTTGCTGACCCCGTCGGCCTGCATGGAGACGCCGTAGAGGGCGTCGCCCGCCTCCATCGTGCGCCGCTGGTGGCTGACGATCAGGAGCTGGGCCTGCTCGCGGGTGTCGTCGAGCAGGTCGAGGAAGCGGTGCAGGTTGACGTCGTCGAGGGCCGCCTCGACCTCGTCGAGGACGTAGAACGGGCTCGGCCGGGCACGGAAGATCGCGAAGTAGAAGGCGAGCGCGACCAGGCTGCGCTCGCCGCCCGACAGCAGCGACAGGCGTCGGACCCGCTTGCCCGGCGGGCGGGCCTCGACCTCGACCCCGCTCGCCAGCAGGTCCTCCGGGTCGGTGAGCAGCAGGCGGCCGTCGCCGCCGGGGAACAGCAGCCCGAAGGTCCGCTGGAACTCGCGGGCCACGTCCTCGAACGCCTGGCCGAACACCTCGCGGACCCGCTCGTCGACGGCCCTGACGACCTTGAGCAGGTCGCGGCGGCTCTCCTTGAGGTCCTGGAGCTGGCCGGACAGGAAGGTGTAGCGCTCCTCCAGCGCCCGGAACTCCTCGAGGGCGAGCGGGTTGACGCGGCCGAGCAGGGTCAGGCGACGGTCCAGCGCGGTGGCGACACGGCGCAGCTCCGCCGACGGCTGGCGGCGCGGGTCGGCCTCGGGGAGCTCGGCACGCCTGGCCTCGTCCGGCAGGTACTCGGCGAGCGCCTCGTCCGGGTCGATGGCGAACTCCTCCACGATCCGCTTGCCCAGCTCCTCGGCCCGCAGGCGGGCCTCGACCCGGGCGGTGTCGGAGGCGCGGGTGACGGTGTGGTGCTCGTCGAGGGCCGCGGTCGCCTCGCGGCGGCGCGCGGCGGCCTCGGCCAGCCCGACCCTGGCGGCCTGCAGCGCCCCGGCCAGGCGGTCGCGCTCGGCGGTGACGGCGGCGAGCGAGCGCCCCAGCCGGTCGAGGGCGCGCTTCCCGACGCCGGCCGCCTCCCCCGCGCGCGCCGCCCCGTCCAGCCGGGCGGCCCTGATCCTGGCGCGGCGCTCGGCGGCCTCGACCTCGGCGGCGGCCTGGGCGCGCAGCTCGGCCAGGCGCTGGTCGAGCAGCCGGCGGCGCTCGCCGACGGCGGCGCCGGCGACCCGGGCGGCGGTGGTCGCCTGCTCGGCCCGGTCGAGGGCGTCGGCGAGCGGTGGACGGGCCTCCACGTCGGGCGGCCCGGCGGCGCCGACCCCGTCCTTGATCGCGGCCAGCTCGGCCTCGGCGTCGGTGAGCCGCGCCGCCGCCCGCTCGCGGCCGGTGTCGAGCTGGTGGAGCTGCTCGGCCGCGACGGCCGCCTCGCCGTCGAGGCCGCGCAGCTCCCTGCCACCCAGGGCGAGGCGGTCGTCCAGGCGCCGGACGGCGGCCTGGGCGTCGCGGAGCGCCTTGGCGGCGTCGTCGGCGGTGACCTCGTAGGCCCCCAGGTCGCGCTGGGCGGTGTGCAGCTCGACGGTGAGCCGCGCGAGGGTCGCCGCCGCCTTGGCCTCGGCCTCGGCGGCCTCGTCGGCGGCCCGGCGGGCGGCCAGGCCGCTCGCCTCCGGGACGACCCCGCCCTCGACCCGCCCGCTGGCGAGCAGCTCGCCGGCGCGGGTGACGACCCGCCGGTCCGGATGCCGCTCCAGCAGCGTCCTGGCCTCGGCCAGGTCGGCGGCGACCAGCACCCCGGCCAGCAGGGCCCTTGCCACCTCGCCGGCGCGGCCGGCGGTGGTCACCCTGTCGAGCAGCTTCGGCGCGCCGTCCAGCCCCGGGGTTCCCCGGACCCCTCCCGATCCACCGGGGCACCCCTTCGGGGTTCCCCGGACCCCTCCGGGCCCGGTTCTCCGGCGGCCTCGATCAACCGGGGTACCTGGTCGGGGGGGTTGCGGGGAGCGGAGCCCCCCGAGTTTGCCGGATGCAGCAGGATCGCGCGGCCGCTGCCGGCGTCGCGGAGCAACGCCGCGCCGCCGGTGGCGACCTCCGGGCCGGCGACCACGATGGCGTCGGCGTCGGCGCCGAGGGCGGCGGCGACCGCCGCCTCGTAGCCGCCCGGCGCCCTCCAGGAAGGCGAGGGCCTCGCCACCGGCCGCCCGGGCGGTGGCCTCGAACGCCTCCCGGCGGGCGCGGGCGGCGGCCCGCTCGGCCTCGACCCGACGCTCCTCCGCGGCCAGCCGCCTGGTGTCGGTCGCCTGCCCGTCCCGGCGCTCCCCGGCCGCGGCCAGGTCGCTGGCCCTGCCGGCCTGCTGCCGCTCCAGCTCGGCCCGGTCGGCTCGCAGCCGCTCGAGCTGGCCGCCGGCCTCGGCCTGCCGCCGCCCGAGGAGCGCGGCCTGCTCCCGCAGCCGGCCCCCCTCCGCCTCCATCTGCTCGATGGCCCGCTCCAGGCCGGCGACCTCGCTGGCCAGGCGGACCTCACGCTTGTGGGCGCCGGCGCGGTCGCGCTCGGCCCGGGTCGCCGCCTGGTCGTGGGCGGCGAGGGCGGCCCTGGCCCGGTCCCGTTCGGCCTCGGCGTCCCTGGTGGCGGCGGTGGTGGAGGACAGCTCGGCCTCGACCGCGGCCAGCTCCTCGGCGACCGCGGCCGCCTCCCGCTCCAGGTCGGCCGCTGAGCGGCCGTCGGCCTCCTCGGCCAGGGCCTCGGCGAGGTGGCGGGCGCGAGCCTCCGCCAGGGCGACGGTGCCGCGCAGGCGCTCGCGCACGGTCTCCAGGCGGTGGACGGCCTCGCCGGCGCGGGCCGCCAGCGGCTCCAGCTCGGCCAGCTCGCCGCCGAGGCGGCCCTCGTCGGCCTGGGCGGCGTCGTTGCGCTGCTCCAGCTCGGCGAGGCGGGCGGCGAACGCCGCCTCCTCGGCGTCGAGGGCGGCCGAGCGCTCGCGGGCGGTGGCCAGCTCCCTGGCCCGCAGCGTCAGGCGGACCTCGCGCAGCTCGGCGGCGACCTCGGCCGCCTTGGCAGCGGTCTCTGCCTGCTGCTGCAGCGGCTTGAGCTGGCGGCGCAGCTCGCCGACCAGGTCGGACAGGCGGACCAGGTGCTGCTCCATGCCGGCCAGCTTGCGCAGGGCCTTCTCCTTGCGCCGGCGGTGCTTGTAGACGCCGGCCGCCTCCTCGATCGCGGCCCGCCGGTCGTCGGGCCGGCCGTGGAGGACGTCCTCAAGGCGGTTCTGGCCGAGGACGGTGTGCAGCTCGCGGCCGACGCCGGTGTCGGAGAGCAGCTCCTGGATGTCGAGCAGCCGGCAGGGCGTGCCGTTCAGCGCGTACTCGCTCTCCCCCGACCGGTACAGCAGCCGGGTCACGGTGACCTCGCTGTAGTCGATCGGCAGCAGGCCGGCGCCGTTGTCGATGGTGAGGACGACCTCGGCGCGGCCGAGCGCGGTGCGGCTGCCGGTGCCGGCGAAGATGACGTCCTCCATCTTGCCGCCACGCAGCGACTTGGGGCCCTGCTCGCCGAGCACCCAGGCGATCGCGTCGACCACGTTGGACTTGCCAGAGCCGTTGGGCCCGACAATGACGGTGATCCCCGGCTCGAAGTCCAGGGTGGTCTTCTCGGCGAACGATTTGAACCCGCGCAGGGTCAGCGACTTCAAGAACACGGCGGCTGGCCCGCACCCCCTCGTCCCCAGAAGCGGCCGCAGTGTAGCACGGCCCTGGAACGATCCCTGGGAGGCTGGACTGGAAAGGGTCGGGGCCCCCGTGTGGAGGCCCCGAACGAAACGAGAACCCTGGCTACGCCAGGGCTGCTTCCTTGGGGGCCGAGGTGGGGAAGTCCTCGACCTCGCGAAGGGTGAGGTCCCGCTCAGCCACCGCGAGAGCCCGCTCGAGCTCGGCGACACGCGCCTTGAGGGCATTCAGCTCCCGCAGGATCATGTAGGCGGGCGGCTGACCTACGTAGCCCATGAGCGCCTTCGACATCCGGGAAGCTCCTCCCATCAGCAGCGGCCTCGGGGTCACCGCTGCAATCTGTCCGCCGGGCTGGCACACCACTAGGGCCGTCCAGCGCCGCGCGGAATCCGACGGCTGACGACTTACTGTTTGTTCTCTGGGAGAGGAAGGCCCCAGGCGTGTGCTGGACCCAGCCCGGTGCAGCCGGGCGGGGCGGCTACCGCGTCAGGGCGGCCCCAGAGAGCTGATTTCACAAGCGGACTATAACACGTTCTCATGGAGGCGCCAAGCAAGCCCTTCAGGACGAACCTGTCGCGCCGGGGGCTCCCGGACCTCATCGGGTCGCGAAGCCGCGGAACTCGCCGGTGGCGGCGACCCGGTCGCTGTCGAGCCGTTCGACCTCGGAGAAGCGGGGGCCGCCGCGCAGGAACCTCTCCAGCTCGTCGAGGTGCGCCGGGTCGCCCTCGGCCTCGACGCGCACCGAGCCGTCTGGCAGGTTCTCGGCGTAGCCGGTGAGCCCCAGCCGGCGGGCCTGGCGCTGCACCGCCCATCGGTAGCCGACGCCCTGCACCTCGCCCCGGACGACCGCCCGCAGCCGCAATCGTCGCGCCCCGGAGCGGCTCACGCCTGGATGGTGACCGGCGTGCCGAGCGGGAGGGTGCCGGCCAGGGTGCTGATGGCCTGGTTGTCCATGCGCACGCAGCCGTTGGAGACCTCCCGTCCCAGGTCGGACGCTGGGTTGTAGGTGCCGTGCAGGGCGATCTGCCCGTCACCGGTGCCGAACTGCTCGTGCACCTCGGAGTAGCCGGAGAGCCCCAGCGCCCAGGCGCCGTAGACGCTGGAGATCTGCGGCGGGCGGAGCTTCACGGTGATGTAGAACGACCCGGTCGGGGTGGGCGTCCAGGCGCGGCCGACACCGGCCCGCCAGGTGCGCACGGCACGCCCGCCGCGCAGCAGGCGCACGGTCCGGGCCGACAGGTCGACCTCGAGCGAGTAGTCGACCGGGCGCAGGCGGACCTGGTCGCGGAGCAGCCAGCCGCTGGCGCCGTTGGGGCGGCGCGGCACCAGCACCTTGAGCCAGACCTCGCCGCTGGCGTTGCGGCGCGCCTCCCGTACCAGGAACGCGGTGGGGCTGCCCCACGGCGTCGTCTGTGGGAACAGCCCGACGATCCGGCCGCCACGGGGCCGGGAGCGGACGGTGACGTCGGTGGTGGCGAGGGCCACGTAGGCGCGCGCGTTGCCGAGGTGGACCGGGCCGGGCTGCGGGGCCAGCTTGGCGGCCGGTGGCGCGGTCGTCGGGGCCGGCGCGGCCGGCGCGGCCGGGGACGATCCACCGCAGCCGGCGAGGACCACGGCGAGGGCGAGGGTGAGCAGGGCGACGGGGGCCTTCAGCTCTGACATTTGGGACAATAGTACGTGGTTTCGCCGCGCTCGGCGCGCTCGCGGACCAGCGGGGTGCGGCAGCGCCGGCAGGGTTGGCCTTCCCGCTGGTAGGCGTTGAGATGGGGCTCGTACTCCCCCTTGTTGCCGCGCAGGTCCAGCCACGGGGCGTCGCCGACCGAGGTGCCGCGCAGCCGCACGGCCTCCTGCATGACCTCCTGGATCGCCCGGTGCAGCCGGCGGACCTCCTGGGCCGCGAGGCTCCCCGAAGGACGGTCCCAGCGCAGCTCGCTCCCCCACAGGACCTCGTCGGCGTACACCGGACCGATGCCGGCCGCGAACGACGGGTCGGTGAGCAGCGCCCGCAGGCCCTCCTGCCTGGACTCGAGCTTGGCGTTGAACGCCTGCCAGGTGAGGGCGTCGGCGAGCGGGTCGATCGCCCCGCGCCGCTCCTCGGCCAGCTCGTCCAGCTCGGGCTCGCCGGCCACGAACAGCTCGCCGGCCTCGCCCAGGTCGAGGGCGCGCAGGTCGCCGCCGACGGTGAAGGTCAGCACCGCGTCGGTGTGCCTGTCGACCGGTGCGGCGCTGCGCTCCTTCAGCAGCCGGCCGGCCCCCGACCTCCTTGTCCAGGTCGTGGCGGAGAGTCTCGACCTCCGGCAGCTCGGGCACGGGCTCCTCCGGCGGACGCCGACGCCCGAGTGCTCCCCCGGGCACGAACGCCGAGTGTATCCATCCCCCCACCTCGTGCGCACGTGAACTAGTGACTTCCCGCCAAACCTGCCGCGGAGCGGGTCAGGGCTTGCGTCCCACGCCGCCGAAGGCGTCCACCTCGGCGGGAAGGCCGCCAGCGGCCTCGACGAGGTCGGGCCGCCACCGCGGGCACGACACCACGCCGGGCTCCACCAGCTCCAGCCCGTCGAAGAAGCCGGCGATCTGCTCGGGGCTGCGCGGGTGGTACGGGATCGCGCCGCTCTCGTTGTAGGCGCCCTGCGCCGCCTCCACCGCCGCCTTGTCGACGACGTCGGTGCCGTCGTCCAGCGCCAGGTAGCTCCCCGACGGCATGGGGCCCAGCAGCCGCCGCACGATCGACCGCGCCTCGTCGTAGTCGCCGACGTGCCCCAGGATCCCCATCAGCATCAGCGCGACCGGCCGGCTGAAGTCCAGCGTCCGGGCGGCGGCCTCCAGGATCGTGTCGGGGTGGTACAGGTCGGCGTCGACATAGTCGGTGACACCCTCCGGGGTGCTGGTGAGCAGGGCGCGGGCGTGCGCCAGCACCAAGGGGTCGTTGTCGACGTAGACGATCCTGGCGTCCGGCGCCACCCGCTGGGCGACCTCGTGGGTGTTGTTGGCGGTCGGCAGGCCGGTGCCGACGTCGAGGAACTGGCGGATGCCCGCCTCATCGGCCAGGTAGCCGACGGCGCGGGTGAGGAACGCTCGGGAGGCGCGGGCGACGTCGACGACGCCGGGGAAGGCCTCGCGGAACTGGTCACCGGCGGCGCGGTCCACGGGGTAGTTGTCCTTGCCGCCCAGCCAGTAGTTCCAGACTCGGGCCGAGTGGGGCACGGTGGTGTCGATCTCGGGTGGGGAGGAGCTGTCTGTCACGGGCCAACCTTCGCTCGTTGAGGTGGGAACGGTCCCGACGACTCTAGGTCGGACCGTTGGTGTCAACAACTCCCGATCTGCGGTTTTGGCGGGATGCGTCCCCTCAGCGGAGGAACCGCGACCGCCGGCGGTCGGCGAGGACCCGCCCGCCCGTCTGGCAGGTCGGGCAGTAGGAGGTCTCGCGCTCCCCCATCCACACCGAGCGGATGGTGTCGCCGCAGACGAAGCAGGCGGCGCCGGCGACCTCCACCTCGCCGCCGACCTGCTCGGCGAGGCTGCCGCGGGCCTCGGTCAGCACGCCGACCAGGGCCCCGTGGAGGCTGGCGATCTCGTCGGCGTCGAGCCGCTCCGGGCGGGCGAACGGCGACAGCTTGGCCCGGTGGAGCACGTCGTCGCTCCAGGCGTTGCCGACCCCGGCCATCGCCCGCTGGTCGGTCAGCATGCGCTTCAGGGTGTGGCCGCCCTCGGCCAGAATCGAGGCCAGGCGCTCGACCGTGAACCCGGGGTCGAGCGGCTCCGGGCCGAGCCCGGCCAGCCCTGGCACCTTCTCGACGTCGTCGACCAGCCAGACCGCGGCGCGGCGCTGCGTGCCGCCCTCGGTGATCGACAGCACCCGGCCGTCGTCCAGCTCGACGGTGAGCACCGCGACCTTGCGGCTCGCCGGCTTCGCGCCGAGGACCAGCCGGCCGCCGAGCGACAGGTGCATGACCAGCAGGAGCTCGCCCAGCTCCAGCCAGACGTACTTGGCCCGGCGGCCGGCCCCGGTGACGGCCCGGCCGACCAGCGCGTCGATCGGCGGGTCGAAGGTCTTGAGCGCGGCCACCGAGACGACCCGCACCGACGCCACCCTGGCCCCGCCGAGCCGGGCCGCCAGGTTCTCGGCGAGCACGTCGAGCTCGGGCAGCTCCGGCATCGGCTACTCGGCCGGGACGGCGCCGGGCTGACCGGCGTCGCCGGTGCCGGTGACCATGCGGGAGGCCGCCAGCGCCTCGAACGCCTGCCTCGCCGCCTGCTGCTCGGCCTCCTTCTTGGAGCGTCCCTTGCCCGTCCCGTAGGCGGTCCCGGTCACCGACACGGTGGCGGTGAAGCGCTTGGCGTGGTCGGGCCCCTCCTCCTCGATGGAGTAGGAGGGCATGCCGCCGAGGTTGGAGGCGGCGAGCTCCTGCAGGGAGGTCTTGTAGTCGAGGGCGGCGCCCCGGCCGGCCGCCTCCATGACGCGCTGCTCGAACAGTCGGCGCACCAGGGCGGCCGCCCGTGGCAGGCCCTTGTCCAGGTAGACCGCGCCGAGCACCGCCTCGAGGGTGTCGGCGAGGATCGACGACTTGTCGCGCCCGCCGGACAGCTCCTCGCCCCGGCCGAGCTGCACCGCGTCGCCGACGCCCAGCTCGCGGGCCACGTCGGCGAGCACGTTCATGTTCACGGTGGCGGCCCGCAGCTTGGCGAGCTGGCCTTCCGGCAGACCGGGGAAGGCGCGGTAGATGATGTCGGTGACCACCAGCCCGAGCACGGCGTCGCCGAGGAACTCGAGCCGCTCGTTGGTGGGCAGGCCGCCGTTCTCGTAGGCGAAGGAGCGGTGCGTGAACGCCCAGACGTAGAGCTGCTCCCCCCCGAAGCGGATGCCGAGCGCCTTCTCGATCGGCAGCCGCTTACTCAACCTCGATGACCTGACGCCCACCGTAGTATCCGCAGTTCTGGCAGACGGTGTGCGGCAGCTTGGCCTGCCGGCACTGGGGACATGCCGCGTAGGTCGGCGCGGCCGACTTCCAGTGCGCGCGCCGGTGCCTGGTCTTGGACCGGGGGGTCTTACGCTTCGGGACGGGCAACGTCTTCCTCCTTGTTCATCGGGGCACCCCCTTGGGGTTCCCCGAACCCCTCCGGCTCAATATCCTGGCGCAGGCCGGCAAGGGCGGCCCAGCGTGGATCGGTGGCATCGCGTCCGCCGTGTCCGCAGTCCACGGCGTTGCGGTCGGCGCCGCACTCCGGGCACAGCCCGGCGCAGTCGGGCCGGCACAGCGGGAACGGCGGGAAGGCGAGCACGAGCGCATCCCTGGCCATGGTGTCGAGCGGCAGGCGGTCGCCGGGCAGCACGGCGTAGCCCTCGTCCTCCTCGTCGCGCGGACCGAGGCTGGCGCTCCGCGAGCCCGAGTCGCCGAACAGCTCGCGGACGTCCACCTCGAGCTCGTGCTCCACGTCGCGGAGGCAGCGTACGCAACGCAGCGCCACGGTGGCGCCGACCTTGCCGGTGACCAGCAGGCCCTCCACGACGCTCTCGAGCTCGGCGTCGACGGTGACCGGCGAGCCGGCCGGGACCGAGGCGACCGGCGTGGCCAGGTCGGGCAGCGCGGCGCGCAGGACCACGTGCTTGCGCGCTCCTGGCTGGTGGAGCAGCTCGCGGACGTCGACCGCGAGTGCCGGTGCTGTGACGTGCTTGCTCATCTTGGGTGGTCGTCTCGGGGTGCGATCTGGCGCGCGCGCTGGCACGCGAAAGCGGCCGGTGGGAAAGCGACCGCAGCTTATCAGGGTAGCAGAACCGCGCCCCTACCCAGCGCGTCCCTGGGCCCGCTCGCGCAGCCGGGCCGCGACGAAGTCCGGCACCAGGCGCGCCATCTGCAGCTCGTAGTCGAAGTCGGACACCGCCCGCAGGCCCTTGACGATGGCGGTCACGTCGTGCGCCTTGGCGTAGTCGACCAGCAGGCCGGAGAAGGCGTCGATCTCCACCGCCGGCAGGCCGACGGTTGCCTCCTTCAGCATGGCGACGCGTTCCTCGAGGCTGAACATCGGCTGCTTCTCCGGGTTGATGAGCACGGCCACCACGACCCGGTCGAAGCAGGTGGCGGCGCGGGCGACGATGTCGAGGTGGCCGTTGGTGACCGGGTCGTAGGTACCTGGGCAGCAAGCGGTCCGCACGGATCGGGCCTCCTACTCTCGGGTGGGCTCAAGCGTACCCGCGTCGAGGTGGGCGACGTGCAGGGCGGTGTCGCCGTAGCGGCGCGGGGGGTCGGGGGTGAGGCCCGGCGGCCAGGGTGGCGCCTCCGCCCGGG
>WNFV01018682.1_pt1 | contig 11123 bp, 12 predicted proteins | sample 5400101 | NCBI WGS metagenome assembly WNFV01 (sample SAMN13153361, study PRJNA577476) | soil metagenome | isolation source: 115 cm soil or saprolite under grassland replicate 1 | place: USA:California | collected 2016-06-15
CGAGCCCTTCGACGAGCCGGCGCCGCCGGAGGACTTCGAGCCGCCGAGGCCGGTGTCGTCGCAGGCCGCCAGCGCCGCGACGCCGGTGGTCGCGAGGGCGGCGGTGCGCAGGACGGCGCGACGCGAGGGGACTCCGGGCACGGCCTGAACCTATCCCAGCACCGGGCCCGATATGGTGGTCTACCCGCACTTCACGGTGCGCTGAGCAACAATGCATTACCAACGGGCGGACAAGTGGAGAGATGAGGCGGGTCGCAAGGTGAGCCGGAGGAACGCGGACCAGGAACGCCTCGAGGCCTTCCTGCAGCCGGTCGTCGCGCAGTTCGGCTGCGACCTGGAGGCCGTCGAGCTGTCGCCGTCCGGCCGGCGCCGGCAGCTGCGGATCCTGGTGGACCGCGACGGCGGGGTGACGATGGACGACCTCGCCGAGGTGACCCGTGCCGTGTCGAAGGCGCTCGACGGTCCTGAGGACGTGATGGGTGAGCTGATCGGCGACGCGTCGTACACGATGGAGATGTCCTCGCCCGGCGTCGACCGGCCGCTGACGCTGCCGCGGCACTGGCGGCGCAATGTCGGCCGGCTGGTCACGGTCACCCCTGCCGGTGACAAGGCGGGCAGGTTCAAGGGCCGGATCGTCTCGGCCGGCGACGAGACCGCCGTGCTGACCGTCGAGGGGGAGGACCGCGAGATCCGGTACGACGAGGTCGCGAAGGCGAAGGCGGAGGTCGAGTTCAACCGCAAGGGTGACCCGGCCGTCGAGGTCGATCCGGTCGAGGAGGCCTGACATGGACATCGACATGGCGGTACTGCGCTCCCTGGAGCGGGAGAAGGACATCTCGCTCGACGTCGTCGTCGAGGCCATCGAGCAGGCGCTGCTGGTCGCGTACCACCGCACCGAGGGCGCGCAGCAGCACGCCCGGGCCGAGCTGGACCGCCGCACCGGGCACGTCACCGTGTACGCGCAGGAGATCGGCCCGGACGGCCAGGTGGAGCGCGAGTACGACGACACGCCGCACGACTTCGGCCGGATCGCCGCCACCACCGCGAAGCAGGTCATCCTGCAGCGGCTGCGCGACGCCGAGGACGAGGTGCGGTACGGCGAGTTCTCGGGCAAGGAGGGCGACATCGTCTCCGGCGTCATCCAGCAGGGCCGCGACCCGCGCTCCGTGATGGTCGACCTCGGCAAGATCGAGGCCGTGCTGCCGGCGCCGGAGCAGGTGCCGGGGGAGAAGTACGACCACGGCTCGCGGGTGCGCGTCTACGTGGTCGGGGTCCGGAAGGGGTTCAAGGGGCCGCAGATCACGGTCTCGCGGACTCACCCGAACCTGGTCAAGAAGCTGTTCGCGCTGGAGGTGCCGGAGATCGCCGACGGCACCGTGGAGATCACCGCGATCGCCCGCGAGGCCGGGCACCGCACCAAGATCGCGGTGCGGTCGACGAACCCGTCGGTCAACGCCAAGGGTGCCTGTATCGGGCCGATGGGGCAGCGGGTGCGCAACATCATGCACGAGCTGCACGGAGAGAAGATCGACATCATCGACCACAGCGACGACCCGGCGACGTTCGTCGGGAATGCGCTGTCCCCGGCGAAGGTTACGTCTGTCGAGGTGGTCGACGCGGCCGCCCGGGCCGCGCGGGTCGTGGTGCCGGACTACCAGCTGTCGCTGGCGATCGGCAAGGAGGGCCAGAACGCCCGCCTCGCGGCCCGGCTGACGGGGTGGCGGATCGACATCCGGCCCGACACGGATGTGACCCAGCGTCCCGAACCGGTAGACTGACCTCTCGGTCGGTCGACTGAGCCGTCAACCACACCTGAGGTACATCACGTGACCACGCATGTGCGCCCTGAGCGCACCTGCATCGGGTGCCGGGGACGGGACAGCTCGGCCAACCTGCTGCGGACGGTTCTGTCGCGGGACGGCGCGCAACTCGGCGTCGTACCGGATCCGGACCGCCGGGCACCCGGCCGCGGGGCGCACGTGCACCCGGTGACCGAGTGTCTCGACCTCGCCGAGCGGCGCAAGGCGTTCCCGCGGGCCTTCAAGGTCCAGGGACCGCTCGCGCTGTCGCCCGTGCGGGAGTACGTCGAGCGGCGAAGCAGGGAAAGCGCGGTCGCCCGACCGCCCGCGACCCTTCCAGCACGGAGGGGCACGACGACATGAAGGCGGGTCATACGACTCATGACCACTCGATGAGTGTCGAACGATGAGTGCTACGCGATGAGCATGCACGTCAACTAGCGGTCCGCGCATGAGGCTCGGACCAGAGGGAGAGCAGTGGCAAAGGTCCGGGTCTACGAGCTCGCGAAGGAGCTCGGGGTCACCAGCAAGGTTGTGCTGGACAGACTGAACACGATGGGCGAGTTCGTCCGATCGGCGTCCTCGACGATCGAGGCGCCGGTGGTACGACGGCTGGCCGAGGAGTTCGAGAAGAATCCGCCTGCGAAGAAGCGCGGCGCCAAGAAGGCCGCGCCCGCACCGGCGGAACCACGTACTGAGAAGCCGGCGGCCGAGCGGGCCGCGCCGGCGGACAAGCCTGCCGTCAAGGCGGTGCCGAAGCCGGCCCCTGCCGAGACCACGGTGGTGGAGCCGGCCGCGCCGGCCGCGGCCGCCGAGGTGAAGGCCCCGGCGCAGGTCCGGGTGCCGACCGAGGCCAAGTCGGCGCCGCTCGGCAGGCCGGGTCCGAAGCCCGGCCCGAAACCGGGTCCCCGCAAAGCCGAGCCGCCGGTGGCGCCGGCGGCCGACGCCGGTACGACGCGGGCACCGGGCGCGCCGCGTCCTGCGGCCACGCCGCGGCCGAGCACGCCGACCGGTCCGACCGGCCCGGGTGCCGGCGGTCCGGGCGGTTCGCCGCGTCCCGGCGGCAGCCCGCGTCCGGGTGCTGCCCCGCGTCCGGGTGCTGCCCCACGTCCGGGTGCTGGCCCGCGTCCGGGCGCTCCGCGACCCGGCAACAACCCGTTCAGCTCCACGCAGGGCATGCAGCGCGGCGGCCGGCCGTCGCCGGGGCAGATGCAGCCGCGGCCGCCGGCCGCGCGTGGCGGTGCTCCCGACCGGCCGCGCCGCGAGGGCGGCGTGCCCGGTGCGCCGCGCCCGAACCCGGCGATGATGCCGAAGTCGTCGGCCGGGACGTTCTCCGGCCGGCCCAACGGCGGCCCCGGTGGTGGTGGCGGTGGCGGTGGAGGCGGCCGTGGCGGCCGTCCCGGTCCGGGTGGCGCCGGTGGCGCGACCCGCGCCGGCGGTGGCGGCGGCGGCTTCCGCGGCGGCCCCGGCGGTGGTCCGGGCGGCGGTCCGGGCGGTCCCGGTGGTCCCGGTGGTCCCGGTGGCGGTGGCCGTCCGGGTGCGGGCGGTCGTGGCCGCGGCGGTACCCAGGGTGCCTTCGGGCGTCCCGGTGGTCCGGCCCGGCGTGGCCGCAAGTCGAAGCGGGCGAAGCGCCAGGAGTTCGACAACATGCAGGCGCCGGCCGTCGGCGGCGTGCGGGTCAAGCACGGTGACGGCGAGACCGTCCGGCTGGCCCGGGGCGCCTCGCTGACGGACTTCGCCGAGAAGGTCGGCGCGGATCCGGCGTCGCTGGTCCAGGTGCTGTTCCACCTCGGTGAGATGGTGACCGCGACCCAGTCGGTGAACGACGAGACGCTGGAGCTGCTCGGCGCCGAGCTGAACTACAGCATCGAGATCGTCTCGCCCGAGGACGAGGACCGCGAGCTGCTCGAGTCGTTCAACATCGAGTTCGGTGAGGACGAGGGCGGCGAGTCGGCGCTGGTGGCGCGGCCGCCGGTCGTGACCGTCATGGGTCACGTCGACCACGGTAAGACCAAGCTGCTGGACGCGATCCGGCACGCGAACGTGGTCGACAAGGAGGCCGGTGGCATCACCCAGCACATCGGCGCCTACCAGGTCGCGACCGAGGTCGACGGCAACGAGCGCAGGATCACCTTCATCGACACCCCCGGTCACGAGGCCTTCACGGCCATGCGTGCCCGTGGTGCGAAGTCGACCGACATCGCCGTCCTGGTGGTCGCGGCCGACGACGGTGTGATGCCGCAGACGATCGAGGCGCTGAACCACGCCAAGGCGGCGAACGTGCCGATCGTGGTCGCGGTGAACAAGGTCGACAAGCCGGAGGCGGACCCGACCAAGGTCCGCGGCCAGCTGACCGAGTACGGCCTGGTGCCCGAGGAGTACGGCGGCGACACGATGTTCGTCGACGTGTCGGCGAAGTCGCGCCTGGGCATCGAGGACCTGCTCGAGTCGATCATCCTGACCGCGGACGCGGCGCTGAACCTCCGGGCGAACCCGGAGCAGGCCGCGCAGGGCATCGCGATCGAGGCGCACCTCGACCGCGGCCGCGGCCCGGTGGCGACCGTGCTGGTGCAGCGCGGAACCCTGAAGGTCGGCGACTCGGTCGTCGTCGGCCCGGCGTACGGCCGGGTCCGGGCGATGCTCGACGAGCACGGCGACAACGTCGAGCAGGCCGACCCGTCGCGTCCGGTGATGGTGCTCGGTCTGACCGCGGTCCCGGGTGCGGGTGACACCTTCCTGGTCGTCGACAACGACCGGGACGCCCGGCAGATCGCCGAGCAGCGCGAGGCCAAGAAGCGCAACGCGCAGCTGGCCCAGCGCAGCCGCCGCCGCACTCTGGAAGAGGTCATGGCCTCGATGGAGAAGGGCGAGACCTCCGAGCTGCTGCTGATCCTCAAGGGTGACGTGTCCGGCTCGGTCGAGGCGCTGGAGGACGCGCTGGCCAAGATCGACGTCGGCCCGGACGTCAACCTGCGGGTGATCCACCGCGGTGTCGGCGCGATCAACCAGAACGACGTCAACCTGGCCACGGTCGACAACGCCGTGATCATCGGCTTCAACGTCCGCCCCGAGGGCAAGGTCGCCGAGTACGCCGAGCGCGAGGGCGTCGATGTCCGGTTCTACTCGGTCATCTACGCCGCGATCGACGACATCGAGGCCGCGCTGAAGGGCATGCTGAAGCCGGAGTTCGAGGAGCACCAGCTCGGTACGGCGGAGATCCGGGAGATCTTCCGCTCGTCGAAGATCGGCAACATCGCCGGTTGCATGGTGACCGGCGGCGTGATCCGGCGTGGCGGCGGTACGAAGGTCCGGCTGCTCCGCGACGGTGCCGTGGTCCAGGACAACCTGGAGCTGGCGTCGCTGCGGCGGGAGAAGGACGACGTCACCGAGGTCCGCGAGGGCTTCGAGTGCGGTCTGGTGCTGGCCGGCTACGGCGACATCAAGATCGGCGACGTCGTCGAGGCCTTCGAGATGCGCGAGATCCAGCGGTCCTGACCGCGTCGTACAAGCAGTAGCGTCCGAGGGGAGGCGGTTGCGATCGCCTCCCCTCGTACGCGCGCTAAGGAGTGAGAACACCATGGGCGAGGCGAGAGCCAAACAGCTCGCCGACCGGATCCAGGACATCGTCGCGCAGCTGCTCGAGCGCCGCGTGAAGGACCCGCGACTGGGGTTCGTGACGATCACCGACGCGCGGCTGACCGGTGACCTCCGGGAGGCCAGCGTCTTCTACACCGTGCTGGGCGACGAGGCGGACCGCAGCTCCACCGCGGCCGCGCTGGAGTCGGCCCGCGGGCTGATCCGGTCCGAGGTCGGCAAGCGGCTCGGCCTGCGGCACACCCCGCGCGTGGCGTTCTTCCTGGACGCCGTACCGGAGTCGGCCAGCCACATCGAGGAGCTGCTGGCGCAGGCCCGGCAGGCCGACGCCGAGGTGGCCCGCGCGGCCGCCGGCGCGCAGCACGCCGGGGACGCAGACCCGTACAAGCGGCGGGACGACGACGAGGACCTCGACGACCAGGACGACGACCTGTCGTGACCGCCGAAGCCGCCCCCCGCGCCGTCACCCAGGACGGCATCGTCGTCGTCGACAAGCCGCCCGGCCTCACCTCGCACCAGGTGGTCGCCCGGATCCGCAAGCTGTCCGGCACCCGCAAGGTCGGGCACGCCGGGACACTCGACCCGATGGCCACCGGCGTCCTCGTGGTCGGCCTGAACCGCGCCACCCGGCTGCTGGGCTACCTGCAGGCCACCGACAAGTCGTACGACGCGACCATCCGGCTCGGCTGCTCGACCAGCACCGACGACGCCGAGGGCGAGATCGTCGCCACCGCCGACCCGGACGCGGTCGCCGCGCTGACCGCGGAGGGCATCGAGTCCGCGGTCGCCCGGTTCCGCGGCGAGTTCCCGCAGGTGCCGTCGAAGGTGTCGGCGATCAAGGTCGACGGCAAGCGCGCGTACGAGCGGGTGCGGGCCGGCGAGGAGGTCGCCCTCAAGGCCCGGATGGTGACGGTCAGCCGGTACGACGTGACCGACGTGCGGCCGGCGTCCAGCGACCCGTCCGGCCACGGCGCGATCGCCTGCCTGGACTGCATCGACGTGGACGTGTCGGTGGACTGCTCCAGCGGCACCTACATCCGGGCGCTGGCCCGCGACCTCGGCACCGAGCTCGGCGTCGGCGGGCACCTGACGATGCTGCGCCGGACCCGGGTCGGGTCGTTCGGCATGGACTCCGCCCGCACGCTCGACGAGCTGGCCGAGGAGTTCACCTTCACGCCGATCGCGGACGTCGCCGCCGCGACCTTCGCCCGGTACGACGCGACCGCCGAGCAGTCCGACGCGATCCGGACCGGGCGGCAGCTCAGCGGGCTGCCGCTGGGGGAGGGGCTGACCGCGATGTTCGCCCCGGACGGCGTGTTCCTGGCGCTCTACGAGCGGCACGGACCGGTGCTCAAGCCGGCCGCCGTCTTCGTGGGCTGATTCGGCGGCCGGCGCTGTCGCGGCCCGCCGGCGGGGTGGCCACGTTGGTGTTCCACGCCATCCCGAGCGCGCCGCCGGTGCGCAGCAGCCTCGCCCACACCGGCACCGCCGCCCGGAGCAGGTCCAGCGGGTCGCGGCGCAGGCCGCGCTGCAGGGTGCGGCTGCCGTGCTGCACGCCGTACGGGGCGTCGGTGACCACCAGGTCGAAGCTGCCGGCGCGGTAGAAGTCGCCGGCCTTGGTGGTGTCGGCGTTGACGACGGTGAGGTCGAGCGTGTCGCCGGCCTTGTAGCGCTCCTTAGACGCTCCCAGCGTGACGTGCAGCCGGTGCCCGACCACCTGGCGGTCCCGCCGGATCGGCGACTGCTCGGCCTGGTGCTTGAGCCGCTTCTCCTTCAGGTAGCGCTTCACGAACGCGGCATAGGCCTCGAAGTCCTTCTTGTCCAGGTCGACCCCGGCGGCGTCGTACCCGTACATCAGCGCCTGGTTGAGCGTCGTACCGCGCCCGCACAGCGGGTCGAGCACCCGGAAGCGGCGGTCCAGCATGCCGGCGGCGAAGTCCGACGCGAGCAGGGTGACATTGAGCAGCAGCTTGGTGAACTGCTCATTGGTCTTGCCGGAGTACTTCTGGATCGTGATCAAGTCGTCGTCGAACTGGTCCAGGCTGTGCAGCTCCACCGGCCGCAGCAGGCCGTCGCGCAGCTCGAACAAGGCGTAGACGGTCGACAGGTTCGCGAGGAAGGCCGCGTCGCCCTCGGTGAGGTCGGCGGCGCCCTGCATGTCGAACACGACGTACGGGACCCCGCCGATCCGCTGCACCTCGCCGCCGGACAGCCGGCCGTCGAGGGCGCGCCGGTTGAAGACCTCCAGCTCGGCCCGGGTGAGGTCCGTCGAGGTGTCGGCGTACACCCGGTTCGCGGACGGGAGGATCAGCAGTGCGTAGCGGGCCATGAGGTCCTTCGGATCAAGCGGAGTGTCGGTGGGGCATCGTAACGTCGCGGCCATGAGATACGGCTTCGTGATCCCGTACGGCGACGCGCGCACGACGGCGGAGCTCGCCGCCCTGGCCGAGCGGAACGGCTGGGACGGCATCTTCGTCTGGGAGTCGATCTGGGGGCTGGACGCCTGGTCGATGCTGGCCGCGGCCGCGATGACGACCGAGCGGATCCGGCTCGGCACCATGCTCACCCCGCTGCCGCGCCGCAGACCCTGGGACGTCGCGGGCCAGACCTCGACGGTCGACAACCTCAGCAACGGCCGGGTGATCCTGTCGGTCGGCCTGGGGGTGGCCGGGCAGGACCGGTTCTGGCTGTTCGAGGACGACCCGGGCCGGGTGGCGCGGGCGGAGATGCTGGACGAGTCGCTGGAGATGCTGCAGCTGCTGTGGCGCGACGGGCCGTTCGCCTTCGAGGGCAAGCACTACCGGGCGCGGAAGGTGGAGTCGCTCGACCCGCCGCCTCCGCCGCCGCCGGTGCAGCAGCCGCGGATCCCGACCTGGTGCGTCGGCGCCTGGCCGCGCCGCAAGTCGATGCGCCGGGCCGCGCTGCAGGACGGCTGGCTGCCGGCCTACGCGCCCACGGGTGCCACCGAACGGGCCGAGACCACACCGCAGATCGTCGCCGACGGCCTCCAGTGGATCCGCGAGCACCGTGCCGAGAACGGGATGACGATGGACTCGTACGACGTGGTCGCCGAGGGCGTCACGCCGTACGACGACCCGCGGAAGGCGGCCGAGGTGGTCCGCCCGTGGGCCGAGGCGGGCGCGACCTGGTGGCTCGACGCGGACTGGTCCAGCCTCGACCCGGTCGAGGTCCGCACCGCCGCCGAACGCCGGTTGAAGGCGGGGCCGCCGCGGGTCGACCGAGACCCGGCGGTGGGCGGAAACCGTACCCTGGCGGGGTGACGCATGACGGTTCGGTCGGGCGGCTCGCGGCGATGGTCGGCGCGGGCGGTGTCGTCGTGCTCAGCGGGGCCGGGTTGTCGACGGAGTCGGGGATCCCGGACTACCGGGGTCCGACGGGGGCGCGGCGGCGGGGGACGCCGATGACGTACGGGGAGTTCACCGGCACGGCGGCGGCGCGGCGGCGGTACTGGGCGCGCAGCCACCTGGGCTGGCGGTCGATCGCCCGCGCGGAGCCGAACGCGGGGCACCGGGCCGTGGCCGGCCTGCAGCACCGGGGACTGCTGGACGGGATCATCACGCAGAACGTCGACGGACTGCACCAGACGGCCGGCGCCCGGGACGTGGTCGAGCTGCACGGCAGCCTCGACGCGGTCGTCTGCCTGGGCTGCCGCACACGGTGCGGGCGCGCCGAGCTGGACGCGCGGCTGCGGGCGGCGAACCCGGACTTCGACGCGGTCGCGACCAAGGTGAACCCGGACGGCGACGTCGAGCTGGCCGACGAGGCGGTCGAGACGTTCCGGCTGGTGCCGTGCGAGGCCTGCGGCTCGGACCTGCTCAAGCCGGACGTGGTCTTCTTCGGCGAGAACGTGCCGCGCGACCGGGTCGAGCGGTGCTACGCGCTCGTCGACGAGGCTCGGGCCCTGCTGGTGCTGGGGTCGTCGTTGACGGTGATGTCGGGGTTCCGGTTCGTCCGGCACGCGGCCCGGCGCGGGATCGACGTCGCGATCGTCAACGACGGCGAGACCAGGGGCGACGAGTACGCCACGCTCCGTGTGCACGCACGGCTCGGGCCGTTGCTCACCGACATGCTCGGCCGTGCGTCGCAACCCGGCCCGGACGTCGTACCGGCCTGAGGTCACCGACGACGACATGGAATCCTGCTGCCATGCGTGTCTGGCACGACCTCAGCGCGGTGGACCCCGATCTCGGGTCCACCGTCGTCACGATCGGCAACTTCGACGGGGTGCACCGCGGGCACCAGGCGGTGCTGGCCCGCGCCGGCGAGCTCGCGGACCAGCTCGGCGGCCTGCCGGTCGTCGCGCTGACCTTCGACCCGCACCCGATGCGGGTGCTGCGCCCCGACCACGCGCCCGACGCGCTCACCACCGCCGCGGAGCGCGCCGAGCTGCTCGGTGCCGCGGGCGCCGACGCGGTCCTGGTCCTGCCGTTCGACCGCGACGTGGCGTCCTGGTCGCCGCAGGACTTCATCGACCGGGTGCTGGTCGGCGCGCTGCACGCGAAGGCGGTCATGGTGGGGGAGAACTTCCGCTTCGGCCACAAGGCGGCCGGGCACGTCGACACCCTGACCGAGGCCGGCAGGACCGCCGGGTTCACCGTCGAGGGGCTGGCACTGGCGGGTGACGCCGGGCCGGAGCACGGCGCCTGGTCGTCGACGTACATCCGTGAGCGCGTCGCCGAGGGCGACGTCGAGGCCGCCGCCGAGGCGCTCGGCCGGCCGGTGCGGGTGAGCGGCGTGGTGGTCGAGGGCGACCGGCGCGGGCGCGAGCTGGGCTTCCCGACCGCGAACGTGCCGGCGCACAGCGGCACCGCGGTCCCGGCCGACGGGGTGTACGCCGGCTGGCTGACGGTGCTCGCTCCCGCGCCCGGCGGTCCGTCGTACGACGAGAAGCTGCCGGCGGCGATCAGCGTCGGCACCAACCCGACCTTCGACGGCCTCGACCGCCGGGTGGAGTCGTACGTGCTGGACAGGGACGACCTCGAGCTCTACGGCGCCACGGTGGCCGTCGACTTCGTCGCGCGGCTGCGAGGGCAGGTGAAGTTCGAGTCGATCGACGACCTGATCACGCAGATGAAGGCGGACGTGGACGCAGCCCGGAAGTTGCTGGCGCGATAGCACGCCGGAGTGCCGATTCGGTAGGGCTGTCCACCCGCTGGTAACCTTGGCGCTGCCGTACCTGCGGCCGCGGACAGAGAGTGCCCGGGTGATCACCAGCCCCGGTGCGCCGCGCAACGGAACCGAGAGGAGATCGCGTGTCGGTCGACGCTGCGACGAAGAAGAAGATCATCGACGAGTACGCAACCAATGAGGGCGACACTGGCTCCCCGGAGGTCCAGGTCGCGCTGCTGTCGCACCGCATCGCGGAGCTGACGGAGCACCTGAAGGAGCACAAGCACGACCACCACAGCCGTCGTGGTCTGCTCCTGCTGGTGGGTCAGCGCCGCCGGCTGCTGAACTACCTGGCGAAGAAGGACATCAACCGCTACCGATCCCTGATCGAGCGGCTCGGCCTTCGCCGATGACCTGACTGGAGCGGCCTCCCATGGTGGGCGGCCGCTCCATTCACATGGGTCCACAACTGAATACGACAAACGACACAACGGGACGACGCGTCGCGTGACGGGAGTCCGACCGGTCCTCGGTAGTGACCCTCGGGACAATCTGCCCCGCGGGTCTCGATCGAAGACCGGCACCCCCAGACGTTCGCGC
>WNFV01009037.1_pt1 | contig 11121 bp, 8 predicted proteins | sample 5400101 | NCBI WGS metagenome assembly WNFV01 (sample SAMN13153361, study PRJNA577476) | soil metagenome | isolation source: 115 cm soil or saprolite under grassland replicate 1 | place: USA:California | collected 2016-06-15
TCAGGCCGAACTCGCTGAAGACAAGCGAGCCCCGGTGGTCGGGAGCCACGGTGACGCCCTCGACGCGAGGCGTGGGTAAATACATCCGCCGGCCCCCTGCCAAGATTCGGGCGCCGTTAGCCACCGCGCCTTCCGCCGCGGTCAGGGGGCGGGTGACCTCAACCTCGTAGAGCCCGTAGAGCAGATCGGCGAACGTGGCCAAGCCGGTGCTGTCGGCCACGGCGAGGGTCCAATAGGCCTCGTCGTAGGGTTCCTCCATCCGGTGCAGGCGGACCTTCGCGCCTGGGACGCCATCGGTCCAGTTCGAGGACTCGGCGATCGAAGCATAGGGGGTGTCGACGAGGGCGCGGATCGAGACCACCCGTGTGGTTGGGGCCGTGTCCGGGGCGATCAGCACCACGTCGCCCGGGTCGCAAGAGACGAGGAGCAGGAGGAGTCCGAGCTTCGTGCTGCGCATCGGGCCCTACGGAATCCACCCCGGCGTCCGCGCGACCTTCACGAAATCCACCATGCTCGTGTTGGCGTCCTGGAGCACCTTGCGGCCGTCGGGGAGGACGGTGAGCACGCGGCGCTGGGAAGACAGTTCCTCGTAGAAATCGGAGACCGCTCCTGCAGGCCCCGCGAGGCGCTCGAAGGAGCGGTGCATATCCTCCAAGCAGGCTGGCGCGGCCGCAAAGCTCTGGCTGGCCCAATCAATGGTCCTCGCCGTGGCGTCCAACACCACCGTGCCCGGGATCCGAAGCCACACTGTACCGCTGTGCGGGTCCAGGAAGCGGGGGAGCGTTGCCAGATCCACGGGTTCTGAGAGAAACTCTGGTGCCTCTTCCATCGGCCAGAAGTACGGCATGGGCCCGAGCCCGATCTGTTGAAGGTTGGGCACGTCCGGGTTGTCCGCTGCGCGATAGCCGCCCCACTCGAAATCGGCGTGGCTCAGATCCCAGAGCCGTGGATCCACGGCGCGGTGATCGATCGCGGCCTTCGCGATCAAGGCTGGTTGGCCCGGCTCGAGTCCGTAGTCCCTCCCTGTGCCCGGAAAGCGGAAGATGTACTGCGCCCAGATCCCCTCGGGATCGTTGCGAACGATCGCCGTCTGCGCGCACGGCCAGGCGGAGTAATCGCTGTTAAGGTGCCACCCAATCCCCCAGTACTTGCCGTCGAGGTAGATCGTCGTGTCACTATTGTTGAACACCTCGAAGTACTTAACGTCCGTGGCGACCTCGCTTGGAATGTCCCACGGGAGCGGCCACGCCAGGGCGATTTCGCCGAACACGAGCGAACTGCGCTGGTCGGGCGCGACCGTGACATCGAGGGGGCGGGTCGACGGCCCGTCGAGCCGGCGCCCGCCCGCAAGGAGCCGGACGCCGCTGGGCGCCTGCGCCGTCTCGGCTGCCGTGAGCGGGCGCGTCACCACCACTTCATAGAGCCCTGCCAACAGGTTAGGAAACTTGGCGAGGCCTATGCTGTCCGCCGTGGCACGGTGCCAGTAGGTCTCGCCGTACGGCTCCGCCATCAGATGCACGCGCACCTCGGCCCCCGGCACCCCCGCGGTCCACCCCAGGGACGCAGCAAGCGCCGCATACGGAGTATCCACCACCGCGTGGATGGAGAGGCGAGGGGCCCCGCCGGTGCCGCTGTTCTCCGGCGATAGAAGCCGCACCTCGCCGGGGTCGCAGGCTGCCACGAGGACGTACAGTCCAACGAGGAGGAATCGCCAAACGGTCGACACGCGACCTCTCACTACGACCTCCGAAATGTCGTATAGGGACCAGAGGGTGCCCGGCGTTCTGTGCCGGACGCCGGGCCGCTCCAGTGCTGTTCTAGACGAAGCAGGTGCAGCAGTGGCCCACGCACGCTCCTCCCCCGCTGTAGCCGAGGCTCATGCACAAGCTACTACACTGTGGAGTGGTGAGCGGCGGGCATTCCCCTGGGCGCTCTGGCCCCGTGCAGTGATTTGCGAGTGCGTACCGGGGACCCGCTAGCAGCATCCCAGTGGCCACCAACGCGACAAACGCGCTCCGGGCCATCCACTCCTTCATCATGCTTTTCATGATACCCTCCTTGAGAGAATCGGGTTAGGGTCGACGTGCCCCACGGTCGGCGCCTCCACGGTTGCCCCCGGTGGGAGCCGCGCGCGCCAGGCGAATTCGCCGGGCCCCGTGCCCTCCCGCCCGACGGATCGCCGCAATCGGCCGTCGGCAGCGTAGAAGTGCAGCCGGCGCTCCACGGCATCCAACACGACCACCGTCCCGTCCGTCAGGAACGCCGCCCCTGCGACATCCGCAGCGCCCTCGAGCACCAACACCGGCTCGGCCCGGATGGTCCATTCCGCGCCGTCGACCGCGGCGGCCTCGGACGAGTCCCCAGCGCCGCATGCCACCGACGCCAGGGCCGACACGAGGAGCGGCGTCCCCCTCATGACCAACCGTCGCCCGCCACGCGACGCCTCGCCCGCGCCGCGGCCACCACCGAATCGATCGCCGCGGGCGACTCGAGTATGCCCAGCCGCGCGTAGGCCATGCGCCCATCGTCCAGCACCAACACGAGGGGCACGGCGCTCACCCGGTACAGGCCGACGAGGCGCGGATCGCGCTGTGCGATGACCGGGAAGCCAAGCCCGTGCTCGGCCGCGTACGCCGCGGCAACACGTGTGGAATCCAGTGCCACGCCGTAGACGGTGATTCCGGGGTCGTCCTCGAGGCGGGCTGCGATCGCCTTCCACGCCGGCACCGACGCCCGGCAGTACGGGCAGGTGTGATTGAAGACCAGCAGGAGCTGCCGCCGCCTAGGCTCGCCTAGAATGATGTGGGTCCCGTCCAGCGTCGCCGCGTCGAGCGCAGGGACGTAGAGCCCCGCTCGCGGGTCCACCGCTCTGCGCGCCAGCAGCCGGTTCTGTTCCGCTAGTGCCCGGTTTTGGCGCACGAGGTAGGTAGCCCCAGCAGTGATGACGCCGAGCACGACGTAGACGACGACTTCCTTGAGATAGCGCGCCATGGCTCCGGCACTCCCAGAATTCCGGTGCGCGGGATCACATCGAACTGCCCAATCGCTAACGGATTGTCCGAGTAGCGCGCGAGGGTACGTAACAAGCCAGGAGGGGTACGTCCGACTGGAGGCTCGGTTTGAAGGGAACGGTCTACGTCTGTAGCTCGCCGGAGCGGCGCCGCGCGATCGCGGGTGCGCTGCGGGCCGGTCCGGACCCGCCCGAGGTCCGAACCCTGTCGGGCACGCCCTCCCGCCTCGAGCACCACCACACCTCAGTTCTCGTCATCGATCTCCGTGACCCACACCCCGTTGAGCCGGTCGAGTCGTCGCGCTTAGGGCAGGGACTGGCGGCAGCTGGTGTGGTGCTCATCGGCGCGTCTAAGCAGTCCGTTCCCGCCGGCTGGCTCGAAGTTGCGCGACAGCCCAACGTGCAACTGCTGCTGACCTCGCCGGGCGATAAAATGGACGAGGCGCGGCTCCGTAGCACAGTCCTGCAGGTGCTCGAGCGCAGCGTGGAGCGAGCGGTGGCCGGCGCGCTGCGACGTTGCGGGCACCGGTTCGAGACGTTCCAAGACCTCGTCCGCGCCGTCGTGGCGGACCCCTGGGGCATCCGCAGGCCTCGTGACCTCGCCCGGGTACTGGGCGTCTCGCTGCCGGCGCTCCGCCACATGTGCGAGCCGCTGGGACTCGGCCGCACTGACCACGTGCTGACGTACATCCGATGGTGTGCCTATGAGTATCTGACGGTCGAGTGCCACATGTCGTCGGCGCGCGCACTCGAGGCCGTCGACGTCAGGGACCGCTCGAATTTCCGCCGCCAGGTGCGCAGGGCGAGAGCCGGCCGACGCAGGTCTTCGTAACCGCACTACTTCCGCAACATCACCCCTGCCTCTACTGTCCAGCTCCTCCGATGGCCATCCGGCACCAGGGGCAGCCCGATGGGGTCCGAGGGGCCGAGCGACGCGCGCTGCATCCGCGCCCAGAGCGCGCCCCGCCCGGGCAGCGCCGCCCAGAGCACCGACAGGCCCGTCGCCCACCCGTGTGCGTCCGTCGCCGCGAGCGACAACTCCGGGGCGACGTACGTGCGATATGCGATCCCCATGTCCGTGGGGTCGGGAATCCCGCCACCCGCACCGTACACGGCGACGGCCAGGCCTCCGGCGACGGCGAACGCGGGCCCCGGATGATACGCGGCCGCCACGCCGAACCCGGTGGTCCAGGATGCGAGATCGGACTGAACTTGCGCGAGCTGATCGCGCCGGTCTCGTCCCTCGTGACGCAACGTCAGCCGCGCGACCAGCTGGACAAACGGTCTAGCCTGAAGGCTCAGGTCGGCGGCCGCGTCGAACACCGATTCGTCACTCGCGAAGGTCACGGTGTCGGGGAGGTCGCCCCGCCGCGCTGCGCCGGAGAGCGTCGTGTAGCGACCAGACAGCGCCAGCTCGGTGCGCGGACCGAGCGCGCGTCGCGCCGCCAGGCCCACCGTCCAGGCGTCCGACGTCCACGTGTCGGACTGCGGATTGTTCTGGCCCGGGGGATGCTGGCGCTCCTCCTGCTTCCCTCGCTCCACAAAGGCGGTCCACGTCGCGCCGGCGGCATCGCCCGCCGCCGAGACGGCGAGCGCGCGGCCGTCTCGCTCCATACGCCGCTGATAGAACCCGTTCGCTACGTCCTGCGGCCGCGCCTCGAAATAGCCCTGCAACCAGTACACGCGCGACGGCGCGGCCACGGAGTACAGCAGCACGCGCTCGGCGTGCGCGCGCCAGCGGCCGTGCAGGCCCACGCGGAGCCGCGGCGAGACACGCCACACCGCGCCCGCGCTCGCCCCCGGGTCGGCCGCCGAGAGCACACGCGGCACCGGCGCGGCCTCGGTGCGGGTCTGCTGCGCGCGGTAACCGAACGCGACACCCAAGCCGAGGGCACCGAGCCGCCAGCCCGCCACTCCCTCGAGGGATGCGTCGGTGCGGCCGAGCGCCGAACCGGCGGTGTCCATCACGACGTATGGACTCCCCGAGTAGGGAAGATCAAAGTCGCTCAGCGGCCGCTCCAGGCTGACATCCGCCACGCGCACCCGGCCGAGCGCGGCGCCACGCTCCCCGAAGGGCCGCCAGCCCACGCCACGCAATCGGTCATTCGTCGAACGCCCAGGATCGAGCGGGCGGCGGTACGCGCCGTCGTCCCGGTCCACGCCCACCGCGAACACACTGAACGTGTCGGCCAGCTCGAAGGGCAGGGCGCCGGGGTTTCCGGCGGTCCAAAACAGGCCCACGCGTGGCGAGGGCCAAAGCAGCGGATTGGGCAGCGACGGCGCGGCGCTGGGAAGAATGCGCGGCAGCTCCGCGGTCCAGAGGAGCGGGCTCCAGCTCCGGGTCCATTCCGGCCCGTCGCCCGGGGTGGAGGCCACGTCCTGCGCCGCGAGCGGCGCGGCGAACACCGCGAGCAGAAGCCACCGCGCGCTCATCGCGATCCTTGCCAGATCGCCGCGGGCCGCAGGTTCAGCTCGACGCCGAACTGCACGCGGGCGTACACGCGTGCCTGCGTCCCGGCCGCGGCGTACAGCCCCACGCGGTCCAGCGCGTTGAACGCCCAGAACCGTAGCTCCCCATCGAGCGGCAGCGCCTTGCTCACCTGGAATCCCATCATCCAGTCGGCGGGCGTGGACTGCGGCGCGATCAGGCCGCCGCGCGGCAGGCGCAGGTCCTGATATTGGGGGAGCCCGCGGTCCGCCGGCGGAACAGGCACGAGCCGCGCGTCGCGCGTCACGTAGCCCGCGAACGCCAGCGTGTCGCGCGAGCCCACATCGTCACGGAAATCCTTGAGGTTGTGCTGGATCGTGGCCGTCACCACGAGCCCCAGCGCGGGCTGGTGGTGGATCAGCCGGTAAGTGAGCAGATACTTCTCGCCGCGCTCGTGGATCCCCTGCCAGTAAGGCGCCCGCTGCTGCACGGTGCTCAGCTGGAAGTCCGAGAACCGGGTCTCCGTTCCCACGTGGATGGCGCTCGAGCTCCAGTCGGTGCGCACCCACGAACCCTGCACCTGGAGCCGCGTCTTGAGACTCGGGATCTCGGGGAGCGTCGCCGTCAGCTCGAACCCCTGGCTCTCCACCGTGAGATGGTTCGCCGGCCGTTGCACGATGATCGGCACGGTGTCGGCGCCCGACGGCGGCTCGATGATCTGGGGCGGGATGCCGTTGCCGTTGACGGAGTCCGTGAGCTGGTACTGATCCCGCAGCAGGTAGGTGAGATCCTGGCGGATCCCGACTCCGCCCGCGATGCGATCGTGGAACGCCACCAGCGACACCGCGGATCGGCCCGTCCCCACCTCGAACCCCGCCTCGGCCTTGTCCGCCGTCGAGAAGCCAAGGTCGGGATTCGTGGGATCGAACACGAACGTGGTGAGCACCGCGAGGCGCTCGGCGGGGTCATTGGCGAACCAGTTGACGTTCACGACGTCGTTGTACTGGGGCGCGGGATAGAGATCGGCGAGCGACGGCGCTTTCGCGGTGCGGCCCCAGCCCCCGCGGAGCCGCAGCCAGGGGCGCGGCGACACCTCGCCGTACAGGCGCGGCTGGAGCACTGCGTCCCGCGGCACGGGCAACCAGCGCCCGAACTCGTGCAGCGCGTCGAGCCGGAGCCCTAGTTGTACGATGTAGCCCACATCGCCGAACAGGACGCCGCCCATCCGGTCGTCCACGTACAGCGCGCTCGTCGCGAGCGGAGGAATCGTCGCGAAGCTGCGCGGCCGGTCGTAGCCCTGCACGCCGTTGAACGAGACCTGCGGCGGGAACGCGACGGCGAACTGATACCCGGCGCCGTGATTCCATTCCCGGCGGAACTCGGCGCCGGCGCGTAGCGCATGCGTAAGGCCCAGCCATCTCGGCTGCGCCTCCAGCTCGGCGCGCCCGTACACGAGCCACGGGTCGCCGTCCACGGTCAGCTCCGACGTGTACGGCCCCAGGACGAACTGCCCTACCGCGCGGCCCGCCGTGAGGCGGTCGGTGAGCGGCATGGCGCCGCGCGACAGCTCGGCACGCGCGAAGGAGTGCTGCCAGCCGCGGGCCAGGGACGCGGTGCCCGTGAGCGTCACGCCGGAGGGGAGCCGCAGGCGCGCGCGCTCGAACAGACGCAGGCCCCCGTCGCGCCCCCGCGACGAATAGCCCGGACGCGTGTTGGGATTCTCCGGGCGGTCGTCGTCCAGGCGGTAGAAGTCCACGTGCGTGTCGAGCGTCAGGCCGCCCAGCCGCGCCTCGTGGCGCAGCTGACCGGCGGTCCGGTTCGCGTAGTCGCCCGTGACGCCGGGTGAAGTGCGCGTGCGAGCGTAATCGAGGGTCGCCGTCGCGGTGTGCGCGCCGCCCCCCCCGAGTGCCCAGCCCCCGACCGTCGTCGCTTCGGTCGTGAGCGGGTCGTACTGCACGCGCACCTCGGGCTCGAACACCCCCACGCGCGTGTCCAGGATGATCGCGCCTTGCGTCAGGTCGCCGTACCGCGCCGACGGGACGCCACGGATCACCTCCACACGTTCCAGCGTTGCGGCCGGGATGCGGCGCAGGTCGATCCCGCCCCCCGCGGACGTGGCGAAGTCCAACTCCCCCCGCGCGCCGAGGGATTGGAGGTTGGCGTTGTTCGAGAGGGGTACGCCGTCCAGCACGATCAGCGTGCCGAACGCGGCGAGATCGGCCGCCGAGGTGCTCCCCGCGATCCCCGAGGTGGGCACCGCACGGAGCGAGATCTGCTGCACGTCGCCCAGGCCCGGTGCCTCGAGCTCGATGCCCGGCAGCAGCTCCAGCACGCCGCGTAGGCTCGTGGCCGTCTGGTGGCGGATCGCCTCGGTCTCGATGACGGTGGCGGTCGCCACTTCGCCCCGCGCCCGTCCCGATGGGTCGGCTGTGACGGTGATGCCTTCGAGCATGAGGGGGATCGCCGCCAGGCGGATGTCCGCGCGCACGTCGCCGGCCGTCCCTACCGTCACGGGAACGCGGGCCGGCGCGTAGCCGGGGCGCTGCGCCGCAACGACGTGCACCCCCGCGGGCACTCCGGCCAGGCGATACTCGCCTGCATCGTTCGTGGTGGTGACGAGCTCAGTGCCTTCGACCCGCACCGTCACGCCGACGAGCGGCGCTCCGGTGGGGTCGGTGACGCGGCCGCGCACCACGGCTCCAGGCCCCTGCGCCGCTGCAGCAGTCGCGAAGAGAAGAAGAAGGCCGAGGGACAACCTCAGGTGGCACATAGCTCGAAAGTCTACCCTACGCGTGGGCGGACGAGAGCGCTAGCCGCCCGTGGCGGCGGACCTTAGAATCTCCAGCCCACTCTCTCAAGGCCCTATGACGCTCCTGCTTCTCGCCGTCCTGGCGCTACAGCGCCCGGCGCCTCCAGCCCGCGACACCGCCGCGAAGCCCGACTCCATCACCCGCTTCCTCGACAGCTTCACGTACCGCGCCCTCGGCCCCGCCGCGTACTCCGGCCGCGTCACCGCCATCGCCGTCCCGACGACCAGCGAGCCGCGCCCAAAAACCTTCTACATCGGTGCGGCGGGCGGCGGCGTCTGGAAGACGACGAACGGCGGCGTCACCTGGCAGTCCGTCTCGAGCGGCCTCGGCAGCGAAACGATCGGCGACCTCGCCGTCGCTCCCTCGGACTCGGAACTAGTCTGGGCAGGCACCGGGGAGAAAAACAGCCTGCGGTCGCAGTACTGGGGTGACGGCGTCTACAAATCCACCGACGGCGCCAAGAGCTGGACCAAGATGGGCCTCGCCGACTCCCGCGCGATCGGCCGCATCGTGATTCACCCCACCGGGCCGGACACGGTGTACGTCGCCGCCCTCGGTCACCTCTGGGGCGCGAACAACGAGCGCGGCGTCTACAAGACGACCGATGGCGGCAAGACTTGGACCCGCGTGCTCTTCGTCAACGACACGACCGGCTTCATCGACCTGAAGATGGACCCGAGCAACCCGAACACGCTCTACGCCGCCGCATGGCACCGCCTGCGCTGGGGCGGGAGCCACATGGAAGGCGTTGGCGCCGGGAGCGGGCTCTACAAGACCACCGACGGCGGGAGGACCTGGACTCGTCTCACCGACCCCGCTCGCAAGAACGGCCTCCCCACCGATCGCATCGGTCGCATCGGCATCGCGATCTCGGCGCAGAACCCGAAGCTCGTCTTCGCCATGATCCAAGTTGACCGCGGCATCACCGACCCCGCCCAGGGGCGCTTCGGCGGCGTGTTCCGCTCGAGCGACGGCGGCGCCACCTGGACCCAGGTCAACGACCTCCAGGCCATCCCGCACTACTACTACAACGAGATCTGGGTGGACCTCGCCGACAGCCAGCGCGTCTTCGTCAACGCCGCGCCGCTGTACGGCAGCAAGGACGGCGGCCGGACCTTCGCGCCCGAATCGCTGTCGCGCGTGCACGGCGACCATCACGCCCTGTGGTTCGATCCCCACGACGCGGGGCACCGCATCCTCGGCAACGACGGCGGCGCTTACGTGACGTTCGACGCCGGTCGGGCGTGGTGGCACATGCCGATCCCGATCGGCCAGTTCTACACGGTGATCGTGGACAGCTCGCTCGTGCCGTACCAGATCTGCGGCGGGCTGCAAGACAACGGCGTGTGGTGCGGGCCGAGCGCCACCCGCGACCAGGTCGGCATCATGGACGCCGACTGGTATCCGGTGAACGGCGGCGACGGGATGTGGGTGCAGATCCCGCCCAACGATCCGTGGACCATCTATTCGGGCTGGCAGTTCGGCAACGTCTCGCGGCTCGACCTCAAGACCTGGAAGCGCGACGACATCCAGCCCGCGGCGCTCGACGCCGGCACGGAGAGCGGCTACGACTTCACGTGGGACTGGACGACCCCGATCCTGCTCTCCGCGTTCGACACGAGCACCGTCTACCTGGGTGCGAACCGCCTCTTCCGGCTGCGCCAGCGGGGCCAGGACTGGGAGATGCTCGGCCCCGACATGACGCGCACGCCGCGCCAGAACCCGACGCCGGAAGCGGGACACACGAGCTACCACGCGATCTTCTCGATCGCCGAAAGCCCGAAGACGCCCGCGGTGCTGTGGACGGGGACGGACGACGGGTTCATTTGGGCATCGCAGGACACGGGCCGCACCTGGACCAACGTCACGACCAACTTCCCGCGCGGCGCCGCGACCAGCTGCTGGGTGTCGGCGATCGTGGCCTCTTACCACGCGCAAGGCACCGCCTGGGTCACGTACGATTGCCACTTCCGCGACGACTACCGTCCGCACGTCTGGCGTACGACCGATTACGGGCGCACCTGGACCGAGCTGGTGAACGGCCTCCCCACCGATCGCGGCAGCATCACGATCCTCGAGAGCCCGCGGAACCCGCGCGTCTTGTGGGTCGGCGCCTCCGACGGTGTGTACGTCACCTATGACGGCGCCCAGCGCTGGCGCCGCTTCGGCAAGACCTTCCCTCACGTGATGGTGGAGCGGATGGCGATGTCGTTCCGGCAGCGCGACCTCGTGGTCTCGACCCACGGCCGCGGGCTGTACGTCGTTCCCGTGGGGCCGCTCGAGGAGCTAAACGATTCGGTGTTCGGCGACTCGATCCGCCTGTTCGACGTGCCGCCGGCCTATCAGTACCGCGAGCGCCAGACCCATCCGGGGTTCGGCAGCCACGACTTCGTCGCCTCGAACCCGCCGCGCGGCGCGGTGATCGCGTACTACCTGAAAGAGATGCAACCCGAGGGCGTGAAGCTGGTGATCACCGCGGCGGCGGGGGGCGACACGGTGCGGACGCTCACCGGCTCTGGCTTCCCGGGCCTGCAGCGCGTGACGTGGGACCTGAATCGGGACAAGCCGCGTCCGCGGGGCTTGGGCGACCCCACCACGCCCGAGGAGCTCCGCCGCGTGCTGCCCGGCGACTACGTCGTCCGGCTCACCCTCGGCAAGCGGACGCTCACGCGGCCCGTGACGGTCGTCGAGCTGGGGCCGGATCGCCTGGGGAGGATACGGTAGGGGACGGGTGAACCACTTGCTGGTTGCGCCTCCCAACGCTCGCGCGCTGCTCGTGCTCGCGCACGGGGCGGGATCGGGGATGCGGCACCCCTTCCTCGAGAAGATTGCGCAGGCGTTGGCCGAGCGGGGTGTTGCGACCTTCCGTTACG
>WNFV01012433.1_pt1 | contig 11121 bp, 8 predicted proteins | sample 5400101 | NCBI WGS metagenome assembly WNFV01 (sample SAMN13153361, study PRJNA577476) | soil metagenome | isolation source: 115 cm soil or saprolite under grassland replicate 1 | place: USA:California | collected 2016-06-15
CGGCCTCGTTGCCATGGTGATCAAGGCGCCCCCGCGGCTAACAGCAGTACGCATGGGATCATTGACGGTGTCGTTCAGTTCGGCGGGTCTATCTCCGGCGTTGCCTTCCTGGATTCTCACAGGACTGCACGGCGTTGCACCGGTCGCGCTCGTGGTGACGATCTTCGCCTACTTCGCGGCAGCGGGAATGTTCGTGTTCGGCAGTGGCCTCGCCATCGTGCCGTTCCTGCACGGCGGTGTGGTACAGCAGTATCATTGGCTCACGGAGCGCCAGTTCCTCGACGCGGTCGCTGTGGCGCTCATCACGCCAGGGCCCGTCGTCATTACGGTGGCGTTCATCGGCTACCTGGTAGCCGGCGCGCTCGGCGCGACCGCGGCGGCAATGGGGGTCTTTGCACCCGTGTACCTGATAACTATTCTCCTCGCGCCATACTACCAGCGGTTGAAAGGGAATCAGAGGGTGCGGGCGTTCGTCGATGGCGTCACGGCGGCTGCCACCGGAGCGATCGCCGGCGCGGCGTTCGTGCTCGGCAAGCGCGCGGTAATTGACCTGCCGACGGCGGCGATCGCCATTGCGACCCTGGTGCTCCTTCTGCGCGGTCGAAAGATTCCGGAGCCACTGCTCATTGTTGTAGCCGGCTTCGTCGGCGTGCTCATCCGCGGCGCGAAAATCTGACCGGTGGGCCAAGAAGCATGACCGTACCATCACTTCTTATGTGGACGATCGTCCTTGGCATGTCATTGCCGGGTGCGTCCGCTGCACAGCGCCCGTCGTGCTATGCGACATCCGGTTCAATGACGCCGGCGAGCTGGCATTACGCGATGCCGAAGGCGGCGGCCGGCGCCGCACGCGGATCTCTCCAAGTCCTGCAAGACTATCGGCTCCCGGGACCAGCCAATCGCTTCGACTACCAAAGCATCGACCCCACTTCAGGCCGCCTCTACATCAGCCATATGAACGCCGGACGACTCGTGGTGTTCGACCTGAATACGTCTCGGGTTATATCTGAGATATCTGGGCTTCGTCGCGCGACGGGCGTTTGGGCGGTGCCTCATCGACGATCGAACACTGACCGTGATCACCCGGATAGCCGGGGTGCGGTTCCCCGACGGCATCGCTTTCGCACCGGAGGCGGATAAGGTATTCGTGTCCGACGAGTCCGGCGAAGCCGACGTCGTGATCGACGCGAGTACGAATGCGAAACACGCGACAATCCATCTCGGAGGCGAGGCCGGGAATACGCATTACGACTCCGTATCTCGCTGCATCCTCGTCGCAGTTCAGACCCGGAATCAACTCGTGGCGATCGATCCCGTCACGGAAAAGATCATCGCTCGTTATGCCGTCCCTGGATCGGATCACCCACACGGGTTCACACTCGACGAGGCCGGCCGCCTCGCGTTTATCACCGGCGAAGGAAACGCGAAGCTGCTCGTGCTCGATCTCAGGTCGATGCGCGTAATCGCGACCCACGAGGTGGGGGCCGGCCCCGACGTTCTCGCCTGGGATCCCTTATGGAGGCGACTCTACGTGGCGTCCGAGAGTGGCGTTGTCACCTCGTTCGAAGCCGACGGCGCCGAATTGCGCTCGCTTGGTGACTATCGCGCGCCGCACGCACATTCGGTGGCGGTTGATCCTCGCACACACCGCGTGTACTTACCGCTGGAGAATGTGAACGGGCATCCCGTGCTGCGTGTGATGGCTCCGACCACGTCGGCCCAACGATAAACACCGTCGGCGGGATGGATATGTCACGCCTGCTTCGGCGTGAGTATGGTGTCGTAGTGCGCCGAACGTTCGTCGTAATGGGTCAGAAGTTTTCCGGCAACCGGCGCGATCACCGCTTTCGTATAATCCTCGCCCGCGAACCCGCGGACTGAATCCAAATCGTCGAACTGCGTGATCGTGACGAACTCACGCTTTCTCCTCCTGATATCGGCTCGAATCGAACCGGTAAAGAAGCATCCATGGATTTGTAACGGCGACAAGGATTCATGAGACGGCAGATCACCTCAGAGTCGAGGTAAACGTCCTTTTGTGATTTGAGCCTCACGTCTAAAATTCTCTGCCGCAACAACTACCAGTGGTCCGGCCGAAAAGAACAGCCGTTTTCTTGGGCATGGGCCACATGCGCCGAAATTCCCTCATCGCCCAGGCGCTCGCGGCGCCACCCCTGAATGCGATCGTGCTACTGATCTCAGGGGCAAAGGAATTGAGTGCAATGAAGCTCGCCCCGGGCGTCGATTGCCTTACCGTCCCATCGCTGAGCAAGGATTCCGCGGGCGGCTATCAGCCAAGAAACCTTGCAATTTCGCGCGCAATGCTCATGGAGATGCGAGCGAGAACGATCGCTGCGGCAGTCGATGTATTCGATCCTCACATGTTGATCGTCGACAAGCTGCCCCGGGGGGTCTTCCGCGAGCTGGACCCGACGTTGGAGCGAATGCGCTCCCGTGGGCGCGTCTGTGTTCTCGGATTGCGGGATGTTCTCGACGATCCAGTCACGGTCCGCCGGGAGTGGAGTGAAGCGGAGAGTGATCGGGCCGTCGCTGATTACTATCACGCGGCCTTCGTCTACGGCGATCCGACCGTCTACGATCTTCTGGCCGAGTATGGGATGTCGCAAGAAATGACCACGAGGGTCCGCTTCACCGGCTACCTCGACCCATCAGTGAGAGCTCTTGGGGAGCCGGATCACGCGGCAGCCTCCACGCTTGCCTCTATTGCGCCGGATAATGAGGTGGTGTTCTGCGAAGTCGGCGGAGGGCAGGATGGTGAGGCCCTGGCGAACGCATTCACCGAGGCCGAGCTCCCCAGAGGATTTACGGCGGTGTTGGTGACTGGTCCGTTCATGCCAGCGCCGGCGCGCGACCGCCTCGCGGCTACGGCCCGCAAGAAGCCGAATCTTCGTGTCTTGGAATTCACCTCAGAGCCTACGCACATTCTCCGAAGATCGTCGCGTGTGATCGCGATGGGAGGCTACAACACAGTCTGCGAAGTGTTGTGCCTCGGCAAACCGGCTCTGATCGTGCCCCGCACTACACCGCGCACCGAGCAGCTCATCCGGGCCGAGCGGTTGCGCGATCTGGGATTACTGGACGTCATGGATCCCGAGAACCTGTCACCGCTGAGTCTGAGCCAATGGATCGCGGCTGACACGACACCGCCGCCCGACATACGGGACAGGATCGATTTCAACGGTCTTTCCCGCATTCCCCACCTCGCCCACGATCTGCTCGCCGTAGCGTAGCACGGGTAGCCCAATGGATAGCCGTTCCCGCCCTCACGCCAATCCACGCATTGGTTACGTACTGAAGATGTACCCCCGGTACTCGGAGACTTTCATCGTCACCGAGATTCTGGCGCACGAAGCCGCGGGTCTCGAAGTGGAAATATTCTCACTTCGTCATCCGGTCGACACGCATTTTCAGGACGTCATTTCACGCGTCCGGTCGCCGGTCCATTACATCCCGGCAAGCACTCCTCACGTTACGGCGTTCTGGTCTGAGATCGCTGCGGCGGAAGAACGGCTTCCGGGACTTTGGAGTCGTCTGGCCGAGTTCGCAGGGGACGACGTGCGCGATGTTTATCAGGCGGTGGTTCTGTCACGGATGGCGCGCGCGAGTGGAATCACTCATTTCCATGCACACTTCGCGAGCGTTGCCACAGGCGTCGCCCGAATCGCCGCGAAGCTGGCGGGAATCCCGTACACTTTCACTGCGCACGCCAAAGACATCTTCCATGCAAGCGTCAGCGACGCGGACATGCGCCGAAAGCTCCGCGATGCGCGCGCAGCGATAACAGTCAGCGACTACAACAACAGCTATCTGCGCCAGCGCCATGGAAAGGTGGCATCGGGCGTCCGCCGGATTTACAACGGGCTGGATCTCTCTCGTATTCCGTATTCGCCGCCGACCACCCGGGAGCTCGACGTCGTAGCGGTCGGCCGCCTCGTGGAAAAGAAAGGCTTCGACGATCTGATCACGGCCTGTGCGATTCTTCGCGACCGAGGAACTCCAATCAGGTGCCGGATCATCGGTACCGGTCCTCTCGAGGCTGAGCTGAATGGACAGGCTCGCGCGCTGTACCTCGAAAAGAACGTGGAGCTGGTTGGACCGCGTCCACAGGGTGCGGTATTCGATGAGATCAGGCGCGCGCGCTCGCTCGTCGCGCCCTGCGTCGAAGGCTCTGACGGGAATCGCGATGGCCTTCCAACTGTCCTTCTCGAGGCGATGGCGTTAGGGACACCGTGCGTATCGACTCGGATCTGCGGAATTCCCGAGATCGTCCGCCATCTGAGCACGGGTTTGCTGACGCGTCCGCGCGATCCAGCCGCCTTGGCGGAGTGCATCGACCGCCTGCTGAATGACGAGCGGTTGCGTGTGCGGCTGGCCGAAAACGCCCGTAGACTCGTCGAAACCGAGTTCGACATTCATCGCAACAGTGCCATGCAGCGTGAGATTTTCACTGCGTCCGCGCTGTCGGCAACGGAGGCAGCGTAAGGTGAGAATCGCTTATGTCTGCGCCGATCCCGGAGTTTCCGTCTTCGGCACAAAAGGATCATCGATCCACGTTCAGGAAGTGCTGCGCGGGTTTCTCCAGCGAGGCGCTGAAGTCGAGCTTTTCGCAACGCGACTGGATGGTGTGCCACCCGATGATTTGCTGCCTGTTGGGCTGCACTGGCTCCCCGCGCTTCCAAAAGGGGACATCGCCGCGCGCGAGCAGGCGTCCATCGGCGCGAATGCCGGGCTGGATGCTGCTCTTCGGGGAGCTGGTGACTTCGACCTCGTTTACGAGCGCTACTCGTTGTGGAGTTACTCGGCGATGGAATACGCGCGTCAGCGCGGTGTTGCCGGAGTGCTCGAAGTAAACGCTCCGTTGATCGAGGAGCAGCAGCGACATCGCGTGCTCATCGACAAAACCGGTGCCCGAGAGGTTGCTGCGCGAGTGTTTTTGGCGGCGTCCGCGATCGCCGTTGTGTCAAGCGAAGTGGGGGAATACCTGCATCAATTCCGTGAGACGGAAGGTCGCGTCCATCTGATCCCGAACGGCGTCAACACCGATCGGATCAAGCCCGGTGTTCCGCCGCTGTTCGAGCGACCCGCCGGGACATTCACGGTGGGGTTCGTAGGAACGCTCAAGCCGTGGCACGGGCTTCCGATGCTCGCTCAAGGGTTCAGCGAGCTGCGCCGGCGGGACTCTGGCGCGCGCCTGCTCATAGGTGGCGACGGCCCGGAACGCGAGAGCTTCGAGACAGAGTTGCGTGACGGCGGCGCGCTCGACGCGACGACGTTTGCGGGACCGGTATCCGCGTCGCGTATCCCCAATCTGCTCGCATCCATGGACGTCGGCGTGGCACCGTATCAAGCCAACGAGAATTTTTACTTCTCGCCCCTCAAAGTTTTCGAGTATATGGCGGCGGGATTACCCATCGTCGCCAGCGCCGTCGGCCAGATAGCCGAGGTGATCGAGGATGGCGTCACCGGAGTGCTTTGCCCGCCGGGCGACGGCGTCGCACTGGCCAAGGCGTTACAGGAGCTTTGCGCATCCCCATCGCGTCGCGAGAAGCTGGGACGCTCAGCGCGTGAGCTTGCGGTGAGCTCACACACCTGGTTGCACGTCGTCGAGCAGATCATGTCTCTCGTGCCACAGCCTGCGACGCGGCCGGAGCGGCTCGAGCATGCCGCGGCGGGGGCCGCATGAGGAACGCGCAGACTTCTCCCGCGGGAATCCTCAGGATTCTTCGCTACTTCGCTCCGCAGATACGCAAAGAAAAGAAGCTGATCTCGCTGTCCATCCTGGCACTGCTCGCGGAAGTGGCGATGCGGCTCCTCGAGCCGTGGCCTCTCAAGATCGTGATCGACGGGGTTCTCGAGGCACGTCCCTCGAGGAGCCGTAGCGCAATCGCCCATTCGCTCGTACAGCAGGTCGATGCATCGACCCTCATCGCGCTCGCTGCTCTCGCCCTAGTTCTATTCGGAGCACTGCGTGCGCTCGCTTCGTATGGCAGCACGGTGGGCCTGGCACTTGTGGGCAATCGCGTCCTGACCCAGGTGCGGGGCGATCTCTACCGCCATCTGCAGGCGCTCTCGCTGTCGTTCCACAATCGCTCTCGCGGCGGCGAGATGATTGTGCGGGTCATCGGCGACGTCGGCATGCTGAAGGACGTGATCGTGAGCGCGATGCTTCCATTCCTGACCAACGTACTGATTGTGCTGGGAATGATTGGAGTGATGTTCTGGATGAACTGGCGGCTGGCTCTGCTGGCGATGTTGGTCTTTCCGCTTTTCTGGGTGCGCACGAGCAGTTTGAGCCGCCGGCTGCGGCAGGTTTCGCGAGATCAGCGAAAGCGCGAGGGCGCAATGGCAGCCACGGCCGCTGAGTCGATCGGGGCCATCAAGATAGTTCAGGCCATGTCGCTCGAGAGCGTCTTCGCGAACGCATTCTCTTCTCAGAATTCAAAGAGTCTGCGGGATGGCGCGAAAGCCACCAGGCTGGAAGCAAGCCTCGAGAGGACGGTCGACGTGCTCATCGCGATATCGTCCGCGCTCGTGTTGTGGTACGGCTCCCGTCTTGTTCTCTCCGGCGTTTTGACGGCGGGTGGACTCATCGTCTTTCTCAGCTATCTCAAGAATGCTTTCAAGCCTGTACGCGATTTCGCGAAATACACCGGCCGTCTGGCAAAGGCCTCGGCCGCCGGCGAACGCGTGCTCGAGCTTTTCGAGAGAGTACCGGAGCTGCGCGATGCCCCGGGCGCGGTGCCGGCTCCCGCATTTGCCGGTGGGATTGAATTCCGCGATGTCACTTTTGCTTACGAAGAGGGCGACGCAGTTCTCGATAACGTGAGTTTCTCCGTAGTTCCCCGGCAGCGGATTGCTCTGGTTGGTGAGTCGGGCGCAGGGAAATCCACCATCGCCAGCCTGCTGCTCCGGCTTTATGACCCTGCCTCCGGAAACGTTCTGGTCGACGGGCGCGACGTTCGCGAATTCACCGTGGGTTCCCTTCGTTCGCAGCTCAGCGTGGTCCTTCAGGATTCCATCCTGTTCGCAGCGAGCGTCCGCGACAACATCGCGATCGGTCTTGACGACGTCACGCAGGAGCAGATCGAGAATGCGGCGCGGCTTGCCAACGCCGATGCATTCATCCGTGCGCTGCCGGAAGGGTACGACACCATCCTCGGAGAGAGAGGCGTCACACTCTCGAGTGGGCAGCGCCAGCGTGTTGCGATTGCTCGTGCCGCGGTGCGATCAGCTCCTATTCTTATTCTCGATGAGCCGACCACCGGCCTCGATGAGGAGAACCGAAGCATTGTCGGCGAAGCGCTCGAGCGTCTCGCGCACGGACCGACCACTCTCCTCATCACTCACGACCTCGCTCTCGGCGCCACCGCTCACAGAATTTTGTTCCTCGAGCATGGTCAGATAATCGAAAGCGGGACCCACGATGAGCTCATGCGAGCGGGTGGACGCTACGCCGCGCTCTTTACTCAGCAGACAGCCGGCCGACGCCGGCGGTGGGCGAGCGAGTCGGATGCTCTCATCGCCTGATGCAGACCTGGTCCGGCGCGACCCCGCTCTTCCGGGACTCGCGGCTGTCCTTGAGCCCGAAGAGCTGGTCGCCGTAGCACGTGCCCAGGGAGTTCCACTAGAGATCGCTGGCGCACGGCCGGTTTACCTCCGCTACAAACCAGCGACGAGCTGCCTCGTCGGGTACGCCACAATGGAGGGAACCGAGCCAACCCTTTTTTACGCCACCGCATATTCCGCCGATAGCGCGAAGCTCGATAAAGCGAGACAGCGCAAGCGCGTGCCCTGGTTGTCTGGCGGGGGGAGATTCGTGCTCGACGGCCAGGCGACGGAGATTTGTTTCTTCCCCGCCGACGACCATCTGCCGGTATTGATCGACCTTCTCGATCCTCATAAGGCCAGATCATTCCTGGACGTCGCAGCCGCCGGCGTCAGACCGTGGACCACCGCTTCCGGCTTCGAGCCGCGTGTGCTTGCATACAAGCCGGAGCGGCGCTGCACGGTCGCCGTGGTCACGGATTCTACGCCGGTCGCGGTCATCAAGGCGTACACTCGGGCTGGTTTCGCGTCAGCTCGGACCCGAGCAGCGATGCTCCAGCATTCGCGGGGAGTCGGAATCCAGCGACTTGTCTCAGCCTATGAGCGCCGCGGTCTGCTTTTCTTCGAGTGGCTGGAGGGACGATCCCTCGGCGAATCTATCCTCCGCGGTGAAGCAACTGGTTCCGACGTACGCGAAACGGGTTACGCTCTTGCCGAGCTGCACGGGCTACCGTTGCCCGAGCTTCCACGGCGCGATCAGCGACAAGAACAAGCCCTGAAAGAATTGGTTGCCACGGTGCGTGTGCTTTGTCCCGAAGCTGTCGATGATGCGGCGTCGATTGCCGGCAGAGCCGCGTCGTTTGTCCGCGCCGACGAGTCCCCTTTGGTTCTCGTTCATGGGGATTTCTACGCAAAGCAGGCGATTGTTCAGAGCAATCGTGTAGCGCTGCTCGATCTGGACCAGGCGGCGGTTGGAATGGCCGCATTCGATCTCGGGAACTTCATTGCACATCTCGAGCTCGAGGTTGCACGGGGGAAAATCGGGGCAGAGGCTGCCGCTGCCCACTCGCGAAGTTTTCTTGCCGGATACGCATCTCATCGGGCACTGCCTTCAGAATCCCTGATTGCGGCTAATACCGCGCTCTCACTTCTCGCACTCGCTCATCATCCGTTCCGCCGTCATCTCGCCGACTGGCAGAGTTTGATCTCAACCGTGATCGCGCGAGCCGGAGAGATTCTGGATGAGCACCATATTCGACCCGCGGCAACGACGAGACAGGCCGGCGGGAGCGATGTCGTCGACGCCGCAATTCCTTGGCTGGCGGAAGCTCTTTCACCGGCGTCGGCAAAGCGTGCGCTCGACGGGCGCGTGAACGGTGAGAGAGGGCACGAACGTGTCGCAAACGTCCGGGCGACGCGACTCATTCGGCACAAGGCGGGCCGGCGTTGCGTCATCGAGTATGACGTGGATGTCGAATGTGCTGGACAAATCGTCGAGGAAACACTCGTCGGAAAGGTTCGCGCACGCGGCTTCGACAGTGCCTCGTACGACATTATCGCTGAGCTTCGCCGAGCTGGGTTCACCGAGCGTGCAGGCGACGGGGTTGCTGTGCCTCAGCCGCGCGGTCGCGTGGACGCTTTCAACATGTGGCTTTCCGCGAAAGTCGCCGGCGCTCCCGCCACCTGCTTTGTTCTCGATGACGACAGCGAATGGCTTGGTAGACGAGTGGCTGAGGTTGCGCACAAGCTTAGCGAATCCGGTGTCATTCCACGCCGGGTCCATACAATGACCGACGAGCTTCGAATACTCGCCGATCGTTTGCGACAACTGCGCTTTCGAAGGCCGGATCTGGCCGATCGAGTCTTCAACATCGAGGCCGCGTGTCAAAGGCTTGCCGAAGGCGTGCACTCCGATGAGCGACGACCGATCCACCGGGATTTCTATGGAGATCAGCTGCTCGTGGATGGGGATCGGATCTGGATCCTCGACCTCGACCTTTTTTGCCTCGGTGATCCGGCGCTCGATATCGGCAACTTCCTGGGACACGTCAGCGAGCTCGCGCTCCGTAGGCGCGGCAATCCGTTGGCGGGCGCCGCGTTCGAGCGCGCATTGCTCGAGAGATCGGCCCAGCTCGCTGGCGACTCGATCGTGGAACGAGCCGAGGTGTTTCAAACGCTCACGCTGGTCCGGCATCTCTGGATCAGTACGGAAAAGCCGGAGCGGCGCGCTCTTACCGACCCCCTTCTCGAGGTCTGCGAGTCGAGAATCGCCTCCGTTGCCCGGCTTCGATCTGCAGGAGCTCTCCCATGAAATCAATCATAGCCTCAATGCTCATTTTGAGTGCCTGGGTTGCGAGCCCAACTCCGTCGTCCGCGCAAAACCAGGATAAAACGTCGCCTGCCGTTGCAGTTACCGGCGATTCGTTGAGGGATACGTTGTCCCTTCGACCACCGGCGATTACTCCAGTTTCACCGGCGATCAGTCCGATCTCGGCTCACGTTATCGCATCGTCGGTCTACGATAGCAATATCGAACGAGACCCAAGACCGCTCAACTCGTACGGCTTTATCACTGGGATCGGAGCGAGATATCAGGATCGCGAGATTCGGCCGAGCGTTCAGCTGTCGTACGAGATTGCGCGCCACGCTTACACTCACGGAGACGAATGGGATCGCGTCAGCCAAAACATGAACGTCGTGCTCGCGCGCCGATTGTCTCGCAGTTTCTTTCTCGAAACAATCGGTGAGATCGCATTGAAGGGATCGTCCGAGGACCGTGACATCGGGAATCAGTACATCTTCCTGCCGCGCCTCAACTATCGAATCAATTCTTCACACCGGCTGCGCGTATATGGCGCTTATCGCATTCGACGGTACGACGTCGACACTGACCGGGACGCGGCGAACCGATACGCCGGTGCAGAGTTCCGCAAGGCTTTTTCGCCGCGGTCGCTCTGGGAAAGCGGGTTCCGCTACGAAACGAACAGTGCGAAAGGAGAGCGCCGCAGCTACACGCGAAGAACTTACTTCTCAGCGTGGACGGCAACGGTCAGCAGGCGCGACCAGCTGGTGACCGAGCTGGAATACCGCCGACAGCACTACGACAAGCGACCCGTGAAAGTCGGCGGCATCCAAACTCCGCGACTCGATCATCGCTTGCAGCCATCGATCGAGTGGGTGCACGCCATGGGACGCAACGTTGGGCTGGTTCTCGATTACGAGTTCGAGTATCGCAGCTCGAACGATCCATCAAAGGGGTATCGCGATCATCTGCTGACGCTGACGACTCGCTATCAGTTCTAACGTCTTCTCGGTGTGATCGTTTGGTGGTCCGTATAGGTCCCTCCGCTCTTCATCAGGGCGCGCCCACGAGCGGTGGAATTCGCATAGCGGGAGTAGTGATCCTGATTTTCGCCTCGTTGTCATGGGCCAGTGGATCGCTGATCGCTCAGCACATCCAGCTGCCGCGCTCGGCGACCCTCGCTACGGCGATGGAGATGCTTTGCGCCGGCGCGGCCTTTCTTGTCGTCTCATTGATTGCCGGCGAGCCAATAC
>WNFV01009038.1_pt1 | contig 11119 bp, 10 predicted proteins | sample 5400101 | NCBI WGS metagenome assembly WNFV01 (sample SAMN13153361, study PRJNA577476) | soil metagenome | isolation source: 115 cm soil or saprolite under grassland replicate 1 | place: USA:California | collected 2016-06-15
CGTGCCGTCGGGCACCTTCTCGCGAGCGAGCTCCAACATCGCGGCTGAGCTGTCCACGCCGATCACCGTGTGGCCGAGCGAGGCGAGATAGGCGCTGTGGCGGCCGGTGCCGCAGGCGGCGTCGAGTGGGATACCGCGCGGCAACCCGTCGAGGATCTCCCACACGATCGGTTGCTCCAAATCGATGAGCTGGTTTCCAGGCTCGTCATAGAACTCGGCCCAGCTGCCGTACCCCTCCGTCGTCGGGATCGGCTCCACCACGGCCCCGTCGCCCAACTCCTCGACGGAATCCAATAGCGCGCGGATCTCGGCGAGGCGGGTCATCGTGAAGTCGCGGCTCGATGTGGGGCTCTGATTCCATGAAGGTCGCGGCAGCAGGCACCGGCGGTGCTTGACCAGTCACCTCTTCGCAATGCTAATCCGCGACGCACTCGAGAGACCGACCATGCAGCCTCGTCGCGTCAGCATCTACGGACGAGCCAAGTACACGACCGCCGCCGGATCATCCCCGCCTACAGGATGCCGGGCGGCACGTACCGTGAGGGTGGGTTAGGTGGGCGGGCTGACTACGCTCGTCCTGCTCGGCACCGTCGAGGAGCACAGCGTCGGTAAAGATGCCGCCCACGTCCACGCCCAGGATCGCCACGACGGGAATGTGTCAGGACGCGCCACGCTCGACCAGGGGAGCCGGCGGCCTTGACAACGAGGAGTGCGCGCGGGATCCTCGTTTTGGCAGGGAGGCGGAGGATTCAATGCGCTTTGCGGTAGCGCCTGGGGGGCCAACGGCCAGGAAGCTGGTCAAACGGCGGCTACCCATCGCCTTCGCTGGACTCTTGACCGCGGCCATGCTCGGACTGGCGGGCGCCATGGCCGCGACGCCGGTTCGTGGCGCTGCTGGCGATGGCTGGGCCGACATCGTCCTGGGGCAGCCCGACTTCGGCCAGATCACGCCAAACCAGGTGACAGCGAGGCGTCTCTTCAACCCCGGCGGCGTGCTCGTGGACCGCTCTGTCCGGCCGGCGCGCGTCTACGTCTACGACGGAGGCAACAGCCGCGTCCTCGGCCTCTCACACCTGGGCCACGTCGCGGACGGCCCGGATGCAGGCAAGCCCTGCACGTCCGACTCCGACGCTCCGGGTTCCTTCTGTGTGATCGACCAGGGCCGCGGCGCCGACCTCGTGCTCGGCCAGCCCGACTTCACGCACTCCGGCTGCAACGGCGATGGGAACTTCCAGACGTACCCGGTGCGAGCGCCGGCCAGCGCGGCGACGCACTGCACGATGCCGGAAGACCAAGTGTCACCGCTCGAGGGCGGCTCGTTCGGTGGGATGGCCGTCGACCCCGCGAACGGCGACCTCTACGTCCCCGACTTCGACAACCATCGCGTGCTGCTCTACCGCTCGCCGTTCACGACCGACACGGTCGCCGATGACGTCTGGGGCCAGGCCGACTTCGCCGGCAATGCCTGTAACCGCGGACGCGGCGGCGGCGCGCCGGACGCCGAGAGCCTGTGCTTTCGCAGTCCCACCAACGACGGGTTCGTAGCCGGCGTCGGGCTCGACCCGAGCGGGAACCTCTGGGTCACTGACAACGAGAACAACCGGGTCCTGCGCTTTCCGCGCGACGGCGCGACCGGTCGCCCGGCCCACGTCGCCGACCTTGTCCTCGGCCAGCCGGACTTCGTGTCGTCGACGCGCGGCAGCGCACTGGACCGGATGTCGGGGCCGGCAGCCGTGCGGGTCGCCGCGAACGGGACCGTCTACGTCGCCGACTCGCTGAACGGCCGCATCCTTGTCTTCGCGCCGCCGCTTACATCGGGAATGACGGCGACCGGGACGCTCGGCAGCGGATTCGGGATCCCAACCGGGCTCGAGTTCGACCCCGGGACGGGCGGGCTCTGGGTCAGCGACCGGATCAACAACCAGCTCTTGCTCTTCGTCGACGGCACCGTGAGCAAGGTGCTGCTGAAAGACGTGCAGGACGACAGCGGGACCTGCGGCGGCGCCTTCGGCGGCGACGGCGACAACTTCTTCTCCGAGGGCGATAACGCGTTCGTCTCGTCCGCGTTCATGTGCGATCCCGCTGGGTCGATCGGCGTCGACGCCGACGGCGACGTGTTCGTGTCTGGGTCGAGCTTTTTTCAGGACGTGTGGCGCTTCCCGGCGCCGTTTCCGGACCCGACACCGGGTGTCGCGCACTCGGCCGACGCGCGCCTCTTCCCGCCGTACCAGTTCGGCGTCCACAACGAGGTCGGCCTCGCCGGCATCTACTCCGCGCGCGGCGTCGCGGTCGCGACGAACCAGGTGATCGCGGCCGATTCGGGACGACTGTTGTTCTGGAACGACCCGGGCGCCGTGCACAACGGCCAGCCCGCTGACGGCTTCGTCGGCGCGACCGATCCGCGGCTCGAGCCGAAGCCGCCGTTCGGCCGGATCCGCAACGACGGCCGTGGTCGCCTGTGGGCGATCCGCGGTGACAGCGTGCTCGTGTACGCGCTGCCATTGACGACGCGGGCGGTCCCGGTGGCGGCGGTCACCTCGCCGGTCCCGGTGCTCGGCGGGGGCCAGATCGACTGGAACGATCTGCTGGCGATCGGAGGGATCGCGCCGAACAGCCGCGGCACGTTGCTCTGGGTCGCCGACCCGCGCCACAATCGCGTCTTCCGCATCCGCAACCCGCTGACGGATCCCGTCGTAGACGTCGTGCTCGGCCAGGAGGACGCCGCCGGCACTGGGTGCAACCAAGGCCGCGACGTCGACGACCCGCGAATCCTCCCGGTCGCACAGAGCCGCGACAGCCTCTGCGAGCCGGGCGCCGTCGTGCTCGACCACCACGGGAACGTCTGGGTGGCGGACAGTGCGCTCGAGGTTCAGGGCAACCGACGGCTGCTCGAATACGACGCGTCGCTGTTCCGCGGCGGTTCATCGACGGCGCGCTTCGCGCTCCCCGCCACGCGCGTCTTCGGCACCGGCGGGAGCTTCACGAGCCTCGGCTGCCACGACGCCTTGTGCGGTCCGTGGGAGCCGGCGTTCAGCTCCCGCGGACAGATGGTCGTCGGCCTGAACGGCATCTTCGGCCGGCGCTTCCCGATCTTCTACGACGACCCCCTCCACAGCGCCACGCCGAGCGGCGCTCTGAACGATTTTGGCTCGATGCCGTACGCCGCCACGTTCGACAGCGACGACAACCTCTACGTCGCCGACCTCAACCGCGACCGCGTGTTCGTCTACCTGCGGCCGTTCCAGCGACCGCACCACTGAGGAGGTTTGGGATGAGAAACGCCACACGGATTCTCGTCGCGAGGTCGTCTGCTCGGACCGACGCGGGCATCTCGTCCAGGCGGCGTTTCTTCCGGTCGTGTTGGGCGGCGCCGAGCTGCTCAACCTGATCCTGAAGCTCTCGTTCCATCGCCCGCGCCCTGAGGTCGCATTCGTCCAGCTCGATACCTATTCGTTCCCAAGCGGGCACGCGATGATCTCGACCGCCGCCTACGGGGGGTTGGCCTACTTGGCATGGAGCCGCTTGCGCTCCCGAGGTGGCCGACTCTTTGTGATCGCAGGCACCGCGTTGCTTGTGGGGCTGATCGGCTTCAGCCGCATCTACCTCGCCGTCCACTACCTCTCTGACGTCCTCGCCGGCGTCACGGCTGGTGCGTTCTGGCTCGCGGTCTCGATCGCGCTCCAGACGGCCTACGGGGAGCGGTTCGCGGCGGGCTTCACTGGCTCCCGAGCTGACCGTTTCGCACGCCGCGTCACCCGAAACTAGGCCGGCGCGGCATCCCGCTCGCGCTTGCGGCGCGAGGCCATCGACTGGCGCTTCGTCGCCGAGAGCTCGACCTTCCGCAGGCGGATGCTCTTGGGCGTCACCTCGACGCACTCGTCGTCCCGGATGAACTCCAGCGCCTGTTCGAGGGAGAGCGGGCGGGGAGGGATGAGTCGGACGAGCTCGTCTGCGGTCGACGAGCGCATGTTCGTCAGCTTCTTCTCCTTCGTGGCGTTCACGTCGAGATCTTCGCCCCGCGCGTTCTCGCCGACGACCATGCCCTCGTAGAGCTCCGCGCGCGGGCCGACGAACAGCGATCCGCGCTCCTGGAGCGCGGCGATCGCGAACGCCGTCGCCTGCCCTCGCCGGTCGGCGACAAGGCTGCCGGTCGGACGCGTTCGCAGCTCGCCATGCCAGGGCTCCCAGCGCTCGAAGACGTGGTGCATGATCCCGGCCCCGCGGGTCTCCGTGAGGAACTCGGTGCGGAACCCGATCAGCCCGCGCGCTGGCACGAGGTATTCCATCCGCGCCCAGCCGGTTCCGTGGTTGACCATCTGCTGCATCCGGCCCTTCCGCAGCGCGAGCAGCTGCGTGACGACGCCGATGTACTCCTCGGGGACGTCGATGGCGACGCGCTCCACGGGCTCGTGCTGCTTGCCGTCGATCTCACGGGTCAGCACCTCGGGCTTGCCGACCGTGAGCTCGAACCCCTCGCGCCGCATGATCTCCACGAGGACGGCGAGCTGGAGCTCGCCGCGCCCCTGCACCTCCCAGACGTCAGGACTCGCCGTCGGCTGCACGCGAAGCGAGACGTTTCCGACGAGCTCCCGCTCGAGCCTGCCGATCAGCGCGCTCGCCGTCAGCTTGTCGCCCTCGGTCCCGGCGAGCGGGGACGTGTTGATTCCCAGGGTCATGGCCAGGGACGGCTCGTCGACCGTGCTAACCGGAAGCGGCCGCGGATCCTCCGCGTCCGCGATCGTCTCGCCGATCGTCACGTCGGGAAGGCCGGCGAGCGCCACGATCTCGCCGGGGCCGGCCTCGTCGGCGGGGACGCGGTCCAGCGCCTCCGTCACGTACAGCTCGGTCACGCGCGCCCTCTCGATCGTGCCGTCGGCCCGGCACCAGGCGATCTGCTCACCCTTGCGGATCGTCCCGTGGTGGACTCGCAGCAGGGCGACGCGGCCCACGTACGGCGAAGCGTCAAGATTCGTGACGAGCGCCTGGAGCGGATGCTTTGGGTCGTACGAGGGCGGCGGAACGGTTGCGAGCAGGGTCTCGACGAGCGGCTGCAGGTCCGGAGCGAGCTCGTCGGCGGCGAAGCCGGCCCGCCCCGCGCGGGAGTTGGCGTACACGATCGGGAACTCGATCTGCGCCTCGTCGGCGTCGAGATCGAGGAAGAGCTCGTAGACCTCGTTGACCACCTCGGCGGGGCGGGCGTCCGGCCGGTCGACCTTGTTCACGACGAGGACGACCGGGAGCCCCGCCTCGAGCGCCTTGCGGAGCACGAACCGCGTCTGCGGCAGCGGCCCCTCGCTTGCGTCGACGAGGAGCAGTACCCCGTCGACCATGGTGAGGCCCCGCTCGACCTCGCCGCCGAAGTCCGCGTGGCCCGGCGTGTCGATGATGTTCACCTTCGTTCCGCCGATCTGGACCGCCGTGTTCTTGGCGAGGATCGTGATCCCCTTCTCGCGCTCGAGGTCCATCGAGTCCAGCACGCGGTCGGCGACTTCCTGATTCGCCCGGAAGGATCCGGACTGCCAGAGCAGGGCGTCGACGAGCGTCGTCTTGCCGTGGTCGACGTGGGCGACGATGGCGACGTTCCGCAAGTCGTCGCGCCGCGCGAGGGATGGAGCGCGTACAGCCACGACCGGTCACCCTAGCGGCGGCGATACCCTCCCCTAATGCCCGACGAGAAGCCAGAGCCGATGATGCTTGCGCAAAAACGGCAGCTCGAGTCGGAGCTCGCGCAGCTGGAAGGCCCCCGCCGGGCCGACGCCGTCCAGGCGATCGCGACGGCCCGGGACTTCGGCGACCTCTCCGGAAACTTCGAGTACCAAGCGGCGAAGAACGAGCAGGGCCTGCTGGAGCACCGGATCAGGTTGATTCGGGACCGGTTGGACAGGGCCGTGCTCGTCGAGCAGGAGCCGACCGCGAGTGGGGAGGTCGGCATCGGCTCGACGGTGGAGATCGAGGACGACACGGGCGAGCGGATGACCCTCGAGATCTCGAGCGTCGGCGGCGTCTCGCCCGACTCGCCTCTCGGTCGCGCCCTCCTCGGAGCGAAGCCGGGCGAGGAGGTCGAAATCGACGCGCCGCGCGGCTCCTGGCGGGCGCGCATCATGGCAATCGGCCGGCCCCAGGCCTAGCGATCGGCCGGAGAGGAGCGCGCGTCCACTCCGGCCGAAACGGTGGCTCGCTAGCGCGCAGGCGTGGCGAGGAAGGCGACGAACTGGCCTGCATCGTCGTCGAATCCCTGGCCGGTGATCCTGCCGAAATCGTCGATGTCGTTGGCAGTCGTGAGGACATCGTCGTAGCCGAACCCGACGAGGTCGTTCAGATCCGTCATCACGCCGTTCTGCCAGAGGAAAGCGCGGCAATTGTCGTCCACGTCGCAGGATTGGCCGACGACTTGGCGCGACTCGTTGACCCCGAGCGCCTGGCTGGTGACATCGCCCGGCAACGTGCCGAGATTGTAAATCGGTTAGCCCTCGATCCGCAGGAACGCGCGCGGATTGAAGTTGCCGCCATCCGCCGCGGAGGCGTTGGCGAACCCGACCACGTCGCCGTCCTGGCTAATGGCCATTGGGGTGTTCCAGGCCACGCCGCCGAGGTCACCGATATCGATCGGGTCGCCGTTCTCCCAGAGCACGTTGTGGATCGCGCTCAACCGGCCGGCGGCCTGGTCGCAGATGCCCGAGATGCCGACCACCTGGCCGTGGTCGTTGAGCGCCGTCGCGGCGCTGACGCTGTCGCCGGGAAGCGGGGGAAGCTCGTGGATCTGGCCGTTCCTCGGTCCCCACGTGACGGCTCGGAACTGGAGCACCTGCGGCAGCACACAAGTGGGATCGTGCACCGTGTTCTCGGCCCAGCCGACGGTCTGGCCCAGATTGTTGGAGCCGGTAGCGAAGCTGTGAGTGCCGCCGAGCGTGCGCAGCGGCGTCATAACTCCGTTTTTCCACCGGAAACCGAAGCACCGGTAGCCGGTGCCCGTGGCAGCCGGGAAGAAGAACCCGCAACTCCACCTCTCGTTCAGCGGGTCCGGCTCGGCGGTCTGGGCGATCCCGGTGACGACGCCTCGGACGTTCTTCACCGGCCACAGCACCGCGCTGTTGGGGCCGCCGAGAGTGCCCAGGTCGGTGAGCGCGCCGCTGCGCCACAACGTGGCGTGCCGGCTCTGGTTGCCCGGCAGGTTGGATCGGCCCGCCACCCAGCCGCGGTTGTTCACGCTGTAGCCGACGCTCGATGTGCCGCCGAGCGATTGAAGGTTTGTGACCTGGTAAGCGGTATCTCCTGCAGTCCCAGCGCCGTCGGCATATGCAGCACCCACTAGCAACGCGGCCATGAGTAGGGTCGGCGCGATCAGGTTCTTCATGAGAGTTCTCCTTTCGGCGGACGACTTCAGGTATGCCGTTCGCCGCGGAGCGGTGCTCGCCATTTCCGGACGAGATCTGGGTACTTTAGGCTTGACATATCGATAAACATCGTTACGATGACCATCGATATGAGAAAGACACTCGATCTGATCACCTGCTGCCGTCCGCTCGATGCGGAGGCGCTAGCCGACGAAGACGCGGAAGCAACGGCTGGGGTGTTCAAGACACTCGCCGATCCGGCCCGGGTGAAGATCGTGAACCTGCTCGCCGGGGGCGGAGAACCTGTTTGTGCGTGTGAGTTCATTCCCGCGCTCGGCCTGACACAGGCGACGGTCAGCCATCACCTGAAGAAGCTGACCGACGTTGGTCTGCTCGAGCGGGAACAGCGCGGCAAGTGGGCCTACTTCTCGCTCAAGCCCGACGCGCTGGCGCAGCTTGCAAATCTCATTCGAATCTCGGAGGTCGTCTCATGAGCACTGAAACTGCCGAGTCGCTGCGCGAGCAGGTGCGCGTTCGCTATGCCGAGGCCGCAAGGGCCGCCGAAAGCGGCGGGTGCGGTTGCACGGACAGCGGCGGGTGCTGCGGAAACGGTGCCTGCGACGGAGAGGACGGTGCGTTCGGCGAGGCGCTGTACGACGCAGAGCAGCGCGGTGAGCTTCCGGACGCGGCCGTGCTGGCCTCCTTGGGCTGCGGCAATCCGACGGCAGTCGCCGAGCTCCACGAAGGCGAGGCCGTGCTCGACCTGGGCTCAGGCGGCGGCATCGACGTCATCCTCTCGGCGAAGCGGGTCGGGCCGAGCGGCGTTGCTTACGGCCTGGACATGACCGACGAGATGCTCGCTCTCGCGCAGCGAAACGCGCGCGAGGCCGAGATCACGAACGTGCACTTCTTGAAGGGCATGATCGAGCGAATCCCCCTGCCCGCCGAGTCGGTCGACGTCGTGATCTCGAATTGCGTGATCAATCTCTCGACCGACAAGCCGGCCGTCCTGACCGAGATCGCGCGCGTCTTGAGACCGGGCGGCAGGATCGGGATCAGCGATGTCGTCGCCGAGGATCGCCTCGCATCCGACGAGCGGGCACAACGCGGAAGCTACGTCGGCTGCATCGCCGGGGCCCTCTCGAGGGGCGAATACGTCGCCGGGCTCGAGGCCGTCGGCTTCGCGGAGGTCAGTGTCGAGTTCACCCACCAGGTTGCCGACGGTATGCACGGCGCCATCGTCAAGGGAACGAAGGGCGAGGCGGCAGCCCTCGAGCCGAAGAAGCTTCTTCCTCTCGCTGCCGATGCCGCAGGTGGAGGCTGCTGCTAGACCCTCTGTCGAGGCATGGAGGGCTGCTCGGCCGTGACGATCATGCAAGTGCATGCCGCGAGCCGCCCTTGCAGCCGTCCTCGTCGCCGCTTTCCTCGGCTTCTCTCCGAGCGCCTCGGCCTCAGCGCCGCAGGTCGCGCTGCTCACGCCAGCGACCGGCGCCACTCTCGCCTATCCGGCCTACGGCGACGCGACCACGAACTTCTCCTGGCACGTCAACTGGGACACGCCCGAGGCGACGACGGTCATGTTCGAGCTCGGCACCGACCCGAACTTCTCGCCCGGCACGTACACGCAGGAGAATTTCGCCTGCCCGGCGACCAATCCGAACTGCACGTCGAGCTACGCGCCGCCGCGAAGCTACGGACCTCCCTTCCCGAAGACGTTCTACTGGCGGGTCGGCGTCACGACCTCCGCCGGCCTGGTCTGGAGCGCGACCTCGATGTTCAAGGTCGTCGCCCTCCGCGATACCGTCAAGCCGCGAGTCCGCGTCAACCAGGGTTCTGCAAGGCGCGGCACCCGGGCTCGCTTGCTCGTACGCGCTGCCGATGATCGCGGCCGGGTGCGCCTGCGCGTGATGCTCAACTACCGGGGCCGCACGCTCTACAACGGCCGCTTCCCGTTGACGCCAACGTCCTGGGCGGCCCCGCTCTCGTTCTATACGAGCACGCCGCTGCCTCGATTCCTTCCGAGCGGCCGCTACGAGGCCTGCGTCAGAGCCTGGGACGAAGCGGGCAACACCGCCCGTTCCTGCGCCGCGTACCTGGTCCTTTAGCTCTCGACGGATCCGTGTGTGACGGGCCGCAACGCGGTTACGTGTCCTGGAACCGGTGCGTTTATCCGTACGAGCGCTCAGAGCCAGTCGGCGCCGAGCCTTGCCCGGCGGACTAATCCGTCGAGCTCCAGTCCGGAAAGGTCAGCCTCTTTAGTTCCTCGTCCGCGACCCTCATCTGGCCGGGGCTGGCGTGGAGGCGACCGAAGAAAACGGCGATGTCGACGTCGTAGCGCTGGCCTGGAACGCGGCCGCCGATGTGGTAGAGCGGGATCTTTCCGATCTGTCCTTCCCACGGGTAGCTTCGCTCCGCCTGGCTGAGCCGAAACGGAGGTCTGTCCGCGCGGTTCCGGCCGCCGCCGTTCTTGTCCGGCCCAAAGAGCTGCACGGTCAGGACGATCCCTTGCGGCGGCAGCTGCTCGAGCGTCTCGTGCGGGAACTCTTGCGGGTCGTCGCGATACGGGATCGTCGAGGCCCAGGTCGACGTCTGCTGGCCTTCCGGCTGGACCTCCACGGGGCCGTTCGTTCCCGTGTGCCAGCCGTTCGCGGTCGCGAGTGTCGCAGGCTCGACCTTCCCCGGATAGAAGTCGCCCGGCTCGACTACGAGCGTCGCGAGTGCTTGGTTCGCCTGCTCGACCGCGCGCGGGTTCGGTGGGAGGGAGTCCGCCTCGACCCACAGGACGAACTCGCGGCCGTGATCGATGAACGAGCGGCCCGTGCCGGCGACGATCTTGGGGTCGAAGCCGATGCCGGGGTCGACGAATTCCGCGTCTGACAGCTCGATCGGGAGCTTTGCAGCGGCGAACGCAACATCCGTACCTCCGCGCTCGAGCAGCCGGAGCTGGATATGTGCCGAACCCGCGCCGAGCTCGCCTCGCGTGACCTTGCCTTTCCAGTCGGCCGGGAGCCGCATGCGGATTCCATAGTCCTGAATTTGCTTCGCATTCGGCGGCAGGGCAGGGACCGTGCTGTGCACATATGTGTCAAGCGCCAGGCTTCGAAGCACGCCGTTGGCTTCGTCGAGTGCCCGTTCTGAGGGCGGATCCTGGCCGCCGGACACCGCGGTGACGCGATAGAGCTCGCCGGACGCGGCGACTTCTCGACTCGCCTCGTTGACCCGCCAGCCTCGACTGTGGGGCTGAGCGAACTCAGACGCCGAGAAGCTGAACGGGAGCGCCTGCGTCGAGGCGCCCGGGCCGAGATCGCGCACGTTCAAATACATGTCTCTCCCCATCGATTCCTTGGCGATCTCCCCCGAGTCGTCGTCGTTCGAGGGCACAGGGAAGCTCCCGGCGTGAAGCACCGGCCGTCGGTCGGCGCCGAGCAGGATCCGTCCGCTCCAGCCCGACGCGAGATCGATGCTCATCCCGTAGGCGCTGAGCGATCGGGTCTTCGACGACGTGCTCGAAGCCTCGCGCGCCGGCCCGCAACCGGCCGCGAAGAGTAGCGCCGCGATTGCGGCCACTGTCCGCATAACCTCTATACACATTAGGCAGGCTTCCGGGTCCCGCGCCCTCGCCAATTAGGCTCTCACCATGTCCTCTGAGCGCCGCCGCCCCTTTCTCGACGGGGTCCGGGAACGCCGCGAACGGCACCGCGAGCGGAGCCGCATCGTCCGCGCGGCCGTCGTGCTGGCCGGCTTCGTCGTCGTGCTCGCCGGGCTGGCGATGATCCCGCTTCCCG
>WNFV01009039.1_pt1 | contig 11119 bp, 13 predicted proteins | sample 5400101 | NCBI WGS metagenome assembly WNFV01 (sample SAMN13153361, study PRJNA577476) | soil metagenome | isolation source: 115 cm soil or saprolite under grassland replicate 1 | place: USA:California | collected 2016-06-15
GGGTCGAACCCCACGGCCTGTTGGTGCGCCAACCGCTGTGGTACGTGATCGCCTGGGACACCGACAAGAACGCTCCCCGACTCTTCCGGGCGGACCGCGTCAGCACGCCCACCGTCAGCGACCACACCTTCGTCGCCCGGCCCAGCGAGCTCGTCACCGGCGTCTGCCCCGACGCCAGACCAGCAACAACCGCGTAGTCCGGAGGGGCATGCCCGCCAGGCGGCGGCGAGCAGCCGCCGAACGACGCTGGCTGGAAACGGCGCAGACCCGCAGCGACCGCGACGCCCGATGATCCTCACCGCCGCCTCGGACTCCAGCCGGCCGCCGCCATCCCTGTCCGAGGCGACCGGCATGCGGGCCACCCCCGTGCACGTTCACTCGTACCTACCTGTGCACGTAGACCCGTACGCCGACAAGTGGCCAAGATCCGTTGACAATTGTCCTGTCTCAGTCGAGTTGGCGCGGTGCAGAGCTGTGACCTGGAGAGCGACAACTTCGATGAGACGGCGTCGGGAAGAAGTCTCATCAAGGGTGGCTCGGCGACGCCGAATGCGGCTCGACGTCTCATTGAATGTGGCGAGCGTCGATGGATTGCGGGCGGGTCAGGGCTGGCGGTGTGCGAAGAGGACCGCTCCTGGAACGTTCTGGTCGAGGTTGAGCAGCATGTGGGCGTTGACGGTGAATCCGGCGTCGCGTAGCCGGGTGGCCACGTGGTCGGGCTGGCGGAGGTGGACGTAGAGCTTCATTGGGTGGCCGCCGTAGCCCTGCGTCTTCAGCCGCGACTCGTTGCCGACGTGGAAGCCGAGCAGCAGTAGCCCACCGGGGCGTAGTACCCGCCGGAACTGACCGAGAACGGTGGGGATCGCGTCGTCGGGGATGTGGATCAGCGACCAAGAGGCGAGCAGGGCGGCGATCGAGGTGTCGGCTAGGGGCAGGTCCGTCATCGAGCCCACCTCGAACCGCAGATCGGGATGGTCGCGCCGAGCCAGGTCGATCATTGCCGGTGACAGGTCGATGCCGAAGGCGTCCACGCCCAGCTTGCACAGGTGGGCGGTGAAATGCCCTGGCCCGCAGCCCACGTCGGCCACCGGCCCGCCGCCGGCGGCGTGGACTAGGTCGGCGAACAGTGCCAGAGCCGCGCGCAGGTACGGCTCTCCGACCAGAGAGTCGCGTACGAAGTCCGCGTAACTCTCGGCGACCGTGTCGTAAGAGGTCCGGGTGTCTGCCAACCAGGCGTCCGCCTTCCTGCTCGGCCATGACCCGGCGATGTTGCCGTCTTCCAACGGTGTCGCAGTTCCTGTCACTGGTCGGCTCCTTGCGCGTGGGCTGGTGTCGATGGGTCTGTCTCGGGCACCGGGTCGTACCAATGCCGGACCGACGAGTGCCGGACGATGGCGAACAGTTGCAGGTCACTGTTGGCCAGGTCGTGGTAGCCCGGTGGAAGGCGGCGCTGGAACTCGGTGCGGAACCGGTCGCGGTCGGCGGCGGAGGCGGACATCGCGAACGGCCGCCAGTGCGGGCAGACGAGTAGCTCGGTGAGGGTGACGACCTCGGGGTAGACGGCCGCGTGGTGGACCGGGTCCCGGGCGTCGGCCGGCCAGTTCTGGTGCCCGAACCCGCGGGGCAGGTGGATGTCACGGGCGAGGGCGTAGGGCAGTCCCCAACCGCGGTGGGTCAGGATCTCCCAGATCTGGCCGGCGGTGCGGTAGGCGGTGTGTACGAGCCCGTGCCCGTGCCGTCGGATGAGGCGTCGATGCCGTACCTGAGCGCGAACCGCGTCGGGATGCGCGGCGAGGTCGACCTGGCTGCGGGGGTGGTCGGCGCCAGCGCCGATCCAGAGCCGGTGGCGTAGGCAGATGTTGTGCTCGTGTCGGCACCAGATGTCGATGCGCTCGGCGGTGGTGCGGGTAGCGGTGCAGCGGCGGCAGGCGGGACGCACGGTGTTGGGTTTGCCGGGCAACGTGCGTCCCCGCAGCGCCATTCGGGGCAGGTCCGTGTGCTGGGTCCGCAGCTCGGGTAGTGCGTAGGCCAGTACGACGGGTGGTTGCCCGCTGGCGGTCGATACGGCGTTGAGGCTGACGTTCGCGATGGACTGCGACGTTCCGGCGGTGAGGTAGTCGACGAGGTCCGATCCGGTGATCCGGTTGGCGGCGGCCAGCCGGAGCAGGTAGGAGCCGGTGGTTTCGTCCTGGGCGGGGCGGCAGGTGCGGGGCAGCCGCCGCGGACCGGGCCGGAACAGGCGGTCGAGCGTCGCGACGCTCACGTTGCGGGCTCACGGGATCGGGCCGGTTTGGGCGCGGCGGACTCGGTGGCGTGATCGACGGCGATGGCGTCCAGCAGGTCCCGTGTGATCTGCTCGCTGCCCTCGACGATGGCGTAGATCGCCGCGGCGCGGACGATGTGCGACAGGCTGCTGATCAGCCCGCCGGTGCGCTGGTGCAGGTACTTGGCCTGCGCGACCAACGATCCGGGCTGGTGGTGGTGCAGCCGCAGGGCCTGTTCCATGGTGGCCACCATGGAGCGCCATTCGTCGCGGTAGGGGAACTTCCCGGTGCGGGTCATCACGCAGCGGGCGGCGATCTGCTCCCCCGGATCCCGGTGAACAGGCCACCAGACTCGACGTTGATGCCGGCGAACACGAACGTGGCGGGCAGGTGCTCCGTGAAATACTTCAGATGGTCGGACAGGTCCTCGCCGGCGCTGGTCGCCAGATTCACGTTGTGGATTTCGTCGATTTTACCGACCGCAGGAGCTCGGATACCGGCTCTGAACTGCGACGACTCCTAGAATACATGTCCGTGATGTTGGTTCAACACCCCCTGTCGGCGAAACAAATTGCAGCGCAGACCGGGCACGCCGACACGTCAGAGCGGCGATCGACATCGGCACGTGCGCGGGTCGCTGGTCGATGAGACGACAGCTACGCCGCGAACTCACGGCCTACGTTCGGTGACAACAAGCTGCTCGGCAACGTACGGATCTGGCTGATGATCGGTTAGGCGGGTTGGGGGTCTGAGACACTCGCCGGAGCTCTTCACGTGATCTGTCGGCCGGGGAATGGACGCCAATAGCTCCTTCTCCTGGCTGGTCGGGGGTGTGGGTGGGCCGACCTGGACTGAAGGCCAAGGCCGCGCCGGGCGCCCGCGCGGCCCGGTGGAGACGATTTGGGGCAGCAGCGTCGGACCGCCGGGAGTGTCACCGGTCCGACAACGCTTGGCGGTGTGGGCCCGATGCCGGATTGGTGTGACCGCTCAGACCAGCTCGCCGCGCTTCCTGTTCAGGTAGGCGCGCTCGGCGGAGTTTTGGGTGGCGGCGATCGCGGCGTGGTACGCCTCCTTCGCCTCGACGCTGCGGCCGAGCCTGCGGAGCAGGTCGGCGCGGGTGGCGTGCCAGGCGTGGTAGCCGGTGAGTGGCAGTCGGTCGATCAGAGCGAGGGCGACCCCTGGGCCGTCGAGTTCCGCGACCGCGACCGCGCGGTTGAGTGCGACGATCGGCGACGGGTCGAGTCGGGTCAGTTGGTTGTAGAGCGCGAGGACCTGTGACCAGTCCGTGTCCGGCGCGGTGGGGGCGTCGGTGTGGACGGCGTTGATCGCGGCGAGTATCTGGTAGCGGCCGGGTCGGTTGATCGCGAGGCACTCGCGGACGAGGTCGTGGCCCTCGTCGATCAGCGCCCGGTTCCAGCCGGCTCGGTCCTGCTCTTTGAGCGGGACCAGCTGCCCGTTCCGGACGCGGGCCTCCCGCCGGGCCTCGGTGAGCACCAGCAGCCCGAGCAGACCGGTCACCTCTGGCTCGTCGGGGAGCAGTTGGCGCAGGATCCGCGTCAGCCGGATTGCCTCGCCCGTGAGCTCGGCTCGAACCGGGTCGCCATCGCCGGTGGCGAGGTAGCCCTCGTTGAAGACGAGGAACAGCACCGTCAGCACGCCGTTGAGCCGCTCGGACAGGTCGCCGGCCTCGGGCACCCGGTAGGGCACCTTCGCCGACGCGATCTTCTTCTTCGCCCGGGTGATCCGCTGCGCCATTGTGGTCTCGGGTACGAGAAACGCTTGCGCGATCTCGGGCATGCTCAGCCCACCCAGCAGCCGCAGCGTCAGCGCGATCCGCGCCTCTGGTGCGAGTGCCGGGTGGCAGCAGGTGAACAGCAGCCGCAGCCGGTCGTCCTCGACCGGTCCGGTGGGTTCGTGGGGCGTGTCGTCGTGGTGCATGAGGGCCGCCTGATGCTTGGCGTCGCGCTGCTTGTCGCGGCGGATCCGGTCGATCGCGCGGTTGCCCGCGGTGGTGGTGAGCCAGCCGCCGGGGTTGGCGGGCACGCCGGACTCCGGCCACCGCTCCAGCGCGGCCACCAGCGCCTCGCCGGCCGCTTCCTCGGCGATGTCGATGTCACCGAAGCGGCGTACGAGCGAGGCGATGAGGCGGCCGTACTCTTCGCGGAAGACCCGCTCGACGGCCGCCTTTCCGCTTTGCATCGATCTCTCGCCAGTCGGGCCGGCTCAGGCGAGGCCGTCGAACGGACGGACCTCGACTTTGCCGCGGCACGCCTTGGACCCCTCGGCCGCGAGCTTGAGTGCCACGTCGAGGTCGGGCGCGTCGATGACCCAGAAACCGCCGATGACCTCCTTGGTCTCGAGGTACGGGCCGTCGCTCATGACCGGGGTCTCACCCTGGCCGTCCACGACGGTCGCCGTCGACGCCGGCGCAAGCCCACCGGCGAAGACCCAGTAGCCAGCGGCGTGAAGCTTGTCATTGAAGGCGCTGGTCGCGGCGAACGCCTCCTCCATCTCCTCCTTGGAGCCGTAGTTGCCGAACTCGTCCCTCTCGGCCGGGCCGTGCACGGTCAGCAGGTAGTGCGTCATCTCAGTTCTCCTCAGTTCCGGGCGGTCCCGATGACCGCCTGCTACCACCACCACGAACGGCATCCCGCCGATACGACAAACCTGCCACAGAACTTTGCGATCGGGATCTTGATAGGCGAACCGCGCGGTCGACGCCCTGCGCGAAGCACGGGACGTTCGTGTGTTCAGCCGCGCCTTCGTCTAGGGCGTACTCGACGGGACTGGCTGCGCCGGCGTCACGGCCGGACCCGCGCCCGCGCGGCCCTGACGCTGCGTCACCACTGCATCGATCCATAGAACTTTCCTCTCGCCTGTCGGATCCGGACCCGCCCGTTCGTGGAGGGGGTATGAGCGGGTCGCGCCGGGCGGTCCGCCGAGGAAACGGAGCCCGACATGTCGACCACCACTCAGGTCCCCACCCGCGTAACCCCCATCGCATCGGCCTCGGCCACCAAGCGGCAGCCGGTCTGGAAGCACGGCGTCGCCGCGGCCGTCGTCGCCTCGGTCGCCACGACCGTCCTCGCGGCGCTCGCGTCGGCCGCCGGGGTCTCGTTCGCCGACAGCACAGGCGCGAGCATCCCGATCGCCGGGTTCGCGCAGCTGACAATGGTCTTCTCGCTCGTCGGTGTCGGTATCGCCGCCGTCATGGCGCGCAAGGCACGCCGGCCGCGGCCCACATTCGTGCGCACGGCGGTCGCGCTGACCGCGCTGTCGTTCGTCCCGGACCTCACGTTCGGGTTCGACACCGGCTCTGCGGCAACCCTGATCACCCTGCACACCGTCGCCGCTGCGATCGTGGTGCCGACCCTGGCGGGGCGGCTCGCCCCCACACGCTGACCCGGCTCGAACCGTGCCACTGCCCTTCGCCGGGCCGACGTCATCAGTCCCACCGCGCTCGCCGCCACTCCGGTTGCGGTGGTGAAAGACGCCGGCGACTTGACGAAAGGGCAGATGGCCGCGTTCGCACGACGGGCTCGCCGCGTATTCATGATCGGGCCCCGTAAGCAGCGCAGCATCCGTCCCGTCACGCCGGGCGAGCTTGATGAGGGCCTCACAAGCAGGGCTGCCGACGCAGAACCCGCGCTGTACCCACAACCGATCGACCGCACCCGAGGAGGACGACATGACTGCTACCTACACCTTCGACTTTTTTTCCAGCCTCGACGGCTACGGCGCCGCCGGCGGCAACTGGACCGGCTACTGGGGTAAGCAAGGCCCCGAGTTGCTCGACCGCCGCCTTGCCTTGTACGACGCGCAGCAGCGGATGGTGTTCGGGGCCAATACCTATCGGGCATTCGCGCGGATGCTGGCATCGAGCACCGAGGAGTCCGAAGTGCGTGACCCGTGGGTTACTCGGATGAGGAACCTGCCGGCAACGGTGGTGTCGACGACCCTGCAAGGACCCCTCGACTGGCCGAACGCGACGGTCGTGAGCGGCGACGCCGTCGATGTCGTCACTCGGCTCAAGCAGGAGTCCGAAGTGCCGTTACGCTCGCATGGCAGCCTGTCGTTGAACCGGGCCCTGATGGCCGCTGGCCTAGTCGACTACGTACAGGTCACGCTCTTCCCCGTCATCACCGGTCAGACCGGGCTGGACCCGATCTTCCAGGGTGCGGCTGACTTCGACCTGGAACTGGTCGAGCACCGAACCCTCGACGATCACATCCAAGAACTCATCTACCGACCCACCCTCCATTGACCTGCCCGCGGAAGACCTTTGGGCTAAGGACCTGATCACTGAAGTACGTCTGGATCTGCCGCGATCCTCGCTCCGACCGATTCCTGGATGTAACAGTATGTAGCCAACGGCAGGTTGTGGCTCTCGCGTCCGCCTTGGTGTTCTTGCGCGAGGAGCCCGGCCGCCGGTGGGCAGCCGGGCTCCAGAACCGAGTCGTACCGATCAGACGGGCTCGGCTGGCGCCAGCGGTATCACCATTGGACTCTCGTTGACGGGTCGGCGATCTGGGCTTCAAGGTCGGCGACGCGGCGGTCTTGGAAGCGCAGGTTGGAGCGGGCGGCCTTGAGGCGTTCGTCGAGGGCGCGGTTGTCGGTGGTGAGTTGGCGGACGCGCTGCTTAAGGGTGGTGTTCTCGCTGGTGATCCGCTGGACGGCTTCTTGAGTCCATTCGGCTTCCAGGTCGCGGATTTGGCCGAGGAGTCCACTGATGTGGGTGCGCTGGGTGAGGATCTCGGCATGCGCGGCCTTGAGGGCTTCCTCCGCGTTGAGGGCCCGCTCGCGCCAGGTCGCCTCGCGGGCGTCGTCCTGGTCGGCGAGCAACTGGATCCGGCGTTCGCCGGCCGCAGAGATCGCCGTGGTGACCATGGCTCTGGCCTCGGTGTTGTCATAGAGGAAGGTGCGCGAGACGTCGGCTCGGCGAGCGACAACGGCGACGCTGACCTGGGCTTTCTCGCGCTGGAGCCGGGCGATGGATCGGCGGATGCGCTCCAGGGCGTTCTCCGTCTTGCGGCGGCGGGCGGCCTGGGCCGCTGCGGTGCGCGGCTCGGCGATGGTGCCGGCATTCACGCGATTCCCTGTTCGGGGTCGCTGCTGTCTGCTGTGCGTGTATCGCTGTGCCCTGCTTGCTGGTCGTTGGCAAGGTCGGCGAGGTCCTTGGCGCGGAAGGCGGTGGACCACACACGGTGGAAGTAGTCCTGGGGTTTGCGTAGGTCCAGGGCCAAGGCGTCGTCGAGGAGGCCGAGGCCGGCCAGGGCCTTCTCCAGACCGTCGATGGCGCGGGCGGTGGGTTCGAAGTAGCGGTGGAGGTAGTCGGCGGTGGCGTCGTCCGGGGCGCCTTCGGCCAGTAGCCGCCACTGCTGGCGCTTGCGCCGCCAGTAGAGCAGGTCGGCGCCGGAGAGCACGAACTTGTCGCAGTTGTGGCAGTCCAGGTTCCAGGGGGCAGGCGCCGCCGTCGACGACGGGTTGGAAGGTGCAGAAGCCGCCCTCGGCCGGGGTGCTGCGGCGCGACAGGTCGATCGCCAGAGCCTGGGCCTGCTGGCGGGTGAGCGGAACGGCATCTCCGGCCAGCAGTTCGCCGGGCTGGGCCGTGCCGGGGCCGGTGACCCAGACGTGCTGAAGCACGTTCTCCAGATCGGAGCTGGTCAGGTGGACGTAGTGCTCGGCCATCCGATCACTGACCTGTCCGAGGTATCGGCGGATGTGGGTCAGGGTGGCGCCGTGGCGCAACAGGTTGGTGGCCAAAGTGTGGCGGGCTTGGTGGGGGACGTAGTGGCCGAGGTCCATCGCGTCCAACCCAGGGCCGGAACCGGCTGTAGAACCACTGGTGAGTCAGCGACACCGTCCCGTCGTGGCTGCGGTAGGTCGTGGGGAACAGGGCCAGCCCGGCGCGTTGGGCACCGGTCGGCCGGTAGCCGTAGCGGGCGGTGAAGCGGTCCAGGGTCTTGCGCTGGCGCTCAGCGAGGATCCCGTGCAGGCGCTCGGGTATGCGGATCGCGGCGTCGTAGTTGCCGACCTTGGTCTGGTCGTGCCAGAACATTGCCAGGCCGCCGTAGTGGCCGATGCAGTCCCATCGCACCTTGAGTACCTCGCCGATGCGGCGGCCGGTGGTGACGGTCGTCTCCCAGATGTCGCGGACGCCGTTGTCGTTGACGTCGTAGGTGGCGGCCAGCTCGGCCAGATTCGCCTCGTCGGCCAGAGCTCGGGCGACTTCGTCGGGGAAGGGCCGACGCGCGGTCCGGCCGGTGGTGGCGCCGGCGGTCGGGAACACGATGATGAACTCCCGTTGCAGGCCCAGCCGTTCGGCGGCACCGGTGTCCAGCGCCTCGCGCATCAGCTTGCGGACGGCGTTGAACACGACCGACCGGGTGACGGTGGTGACGGTGCTCGCCGTCCCGTCCGCCCGCTTGACGGCCAGCGAGGGGAGCCCTTCGCGTTCGCGATGGCGCTGGTCGGCGACGAACCGCTGGGCGTGCTCTTCCCGCAGAACCGCCGGGTCGCGGCCACCGCCAGGAGCCTCGATCTCCAGGAAGGCTCCCAATTCGATGGCGGCTCGGCGCAGGTCGTCGATCGGGCTGGCCGAGCGCGGGCAGCGCGGTGACCGCAGCAGGTCCGCGAGATGGTCCCAGGTCAGATCCCGCAGCCAGCGCTGCGGGATGCCGGTCAGGTCGATGTGGCTCATCCGGTGCGCGAACAGCACCCCGAAGTGCTCGGTCTCCAGGAAACCGGCCTCCTTGGCCTGTTCAGGGGTGAAGTAGACCAGGCGCAGCTCGTGCAGGATCTCCTTGGCGATCGCCCCGGTGAACGCGGCGGACCCGCCGGCTCCGAACTCGAATTCGACGAGCGAGTTCACCTCGAGCGTGCGGCAGGTGGTCACCAGCGACCGGATCCAGCCCAGGTCCCAGCAGCTGGGCCGGGCCCGGCGGGTGTGGACGAAAAGCCCCCACTTGATCTCGGCCCGCAACAGGGGTCGCAGCCCGCGGAGATTGATCTGCCCCGGCCACGGTTGCGCCGCAACGGTCGCGCACCAGCGTCGGAACGCCGCCTGGTCGCGGTACTCGATCGGGACCGTCTTGCCGAGCTGCTCGTATCGCTGCCACCAACTGTGCGGCATCGCGGCGTCGCCGGGTCTGCCGTCACGGTGGTAGCGGCTGCCGTGCCACGAGCACAATCCCAGCGGGGAGTCGGCAAGATTCGGGCAGACGACCACGCCGCAGGGCCCGTAGCCGGGGCACGCCTGTTCGCCGCTGACCCACGCGGCGAAGGCGTCACGGTCGTCGGCCTTGCTCTTGCGCACGGACCACCGGCTCAGATGCCGCTGACACAAACGCAGCTCGTTGTGTGCCGCGGGCCGTTCGGGGCAGATCCGGCAGATGGTCTCTTCCACTCCGACGTGCCGGTCCAGCCCCTGGGCGGCGGCCACAAAGGCGGCTCGACCCACGCCGTGCTCGCTGTCGCGGACCCATTGCCGTTGATGCTCGGAGCACAGGTCCGCCCCGCCCGTCCGGGTGCGTTCGCACCGGTCGACGACGCATTCCCACCGGTAGATCTTGTGGCCGCGCGGGATCGCGATGACGTCCGGCCGGAAGATCGGGTCGAAGGACGGCCCGCTGATCAGCGCGGTCAGGATCTCCAGCCGGTCGCGACCGACCCGGTCTGGACGCTCGGCGAACAGCGGCCGAAGGTACTCCTGTCGCCGCATCACGCCTCACCCCAGACCGCGCGTAGTGCGGCGTCGAACGCCGAGGCGTGGACGTCGACGTGCCCGTAGACCTCGTCGACCATCGCCGCCGATGCCCAGCCGCCCGCGTCCCGGGCGATCAGCAGGTTGCCGTCCGCGGCGTCAAGAACCGCCGAGGTGAACGAGTGCCGGAAGGCATGGGGCTTCACGATCCCCAGACCGGCGCGTTTCCCGGCCCGGCCGAGCATCCGCCGGGCCCCGACCGGTGCCCACGGCTGGCCGGCGCCGGTGCCGTGTAGCTGGACCAGGAGCATGCCGTGGCCGGCGCCTCGCGGGTACTCGGTGGTGATGTACTCGAAGTAGGTGTGCACCATCGCCGGACTGACCCGCTTGATCAGCCCGCCGGTCACGATGCCGTGTTCGACCCGCCAGGGTGCTTGGTTTTCGCCTCGGCCCGATTGGGGTTTCCCGGGCGGTGGCAGACGTGTAGGTGCGGGCTGCGACACTCGCCGCAGGCCGCGTTCTCGCGCAGGTGCAGGTCGACCAGGTGCAAGCCGCAAAGTTCGCCAATCCGCAGCCCGCCGTCCGCGAGCCAGGTCACCACCAGCCGGTCACGGGCCGCCGACACGGTGCCCAGCAGCTTCTCCCTCGCGCCGTCCGGGAGCATCTTCGGATGCCGACGATGCGGCCCCGCCGGCGCGAGCGGATTGGTCGGCAGCGGTGACTTCACGTGCCCGAGGAAAGAGCGACGCCGGTCCGCTCGCGACGGCAGCCGGGACGTGTCGAGCTTCTTGCCGAGCTCGCCGTTGATGCCGAGGGAGGACTGGTGCAGATAGAAGCCCTTCAGACAGGCGGCTGCCGTAGACAGAGCCGAACGTCCGTAGGGACGCTTGCCGACTCGCCACGGCTCTCCCAGCGGCATACGGACCTCAGCACCGATGATGCCCATGTAACGCTCAAGTGGACCGTTCCCGATCTTGTAGACAGTGACCACAGTGGACACTGATCTACGGGAGGCGAGACGATGGGAAGCACACGCCGGAAGTTCACCCCCGAGTACAAGTCCGAGGCGGTACAGTTCGTCATCTCCTCCGGCCGGCCGGTCGCGGAGGTGGCCCGGAATCTGGGAGTCGTTGAGGGAACCTTGGGGAGCTGG
>WNFV01024999.1_pt1 | contig 11117 bp, 9 predicted proteins | sample 5400101 | NCBI WGS metagenome assembly WNFV01 (sample SAMN13153361, study PRJNA577476) | soil metagenome | isolation source: 115 cm soil or saprolite under grassland replicate 1 | place: USA:California | collected 2016-06-15
CGTGAACCCGCGCACGGGGTAGTACGCGCGCGCAAGCGGCCCCTGCAGTACACCTCGGCGAACCGCCAGCGAGTGCTCGTAGACCTGGTTGCCGCTGTCGGCCATGACGAAGAGCCGGCCGAGACGATGCGGCGCACTCCCGGACTCCGGCACGAGCGCCATGTCGTGGACGCCGTGCCGCAGCCGCACCGCCGCGCCCGCAGGTGCGCCGTCGACGTAACGCCGAACCGAGCGCTCCCGTCCGTCGAGCACGAGCACGCTGCCGTCGGCCGCCGCTTCGATCGAGACCGGATCACCGTCGAGCGGCACCGCGTCCGCGGCGACGATCGGCGCGGTCGGCGCGCGGCCGCTGCCGGCCTCGGCCCCGGCGACGGGCTCGAAGTCCTGCCGCTCGAGGTCGTGCGGCTCCGGCCGCCACGGTTGCACGAGGAGCCGCCGGTCGAGCAGCCAGTAGCGGGCATGACTTCGGTTGCGGTCGAGGACGACGACGCCGCCGCCGGGACGCGCTGCGAGATCGACCGGCCGGAGCTCGACGTCGCTCGCCCACAGCCAGGCCACGGGCCCGCCGCCGGCGAGCAGGTCGAACACGGCGAGGCCCCCCGGGTCGACGAGTCCCGCCACGAGGTAGTGGTCGGTCGTGACGGCGAGGCCGCCGAACGTGACGGCGGGCAGCTCGGTCGCCGTGGCCGGTGCGAACGCGCCGTAGCGGGGTTCGCCGCTATCGGCGACCTCGTCCGCCGCCGCCCAGAAGTGGGACGACGGTCGCCGGCTCGCGCCGACCCGGAGCTCGCTCCCCGACGCATCGACCCAGTACCAGTTCCCGAAGCGGTCGCGCGCGGCGCCGCGCCGGTCGGACGGCGTCGGCGGCCGGTCGCCCGGCGCCGAGACGACCTGCGGCGTCAGGCTGCGAAGCGTTAGCTCGTCGCGCGGCGCGAACCACTCCACCTCCGCGACGTCGGTGCGACCGGTCTCGTCCCACGCGCCGGCGAGCGCGCGTCCGGACCCGTCCGTGCAGCGCTGCCAGTCGCCGCGACCGAGCAGGATGTGGAAGCGCGTCCCGTTGACGTCCATCAGCACGTCTCCGGAATCACGGGCACCGGCACGACGACGGCGCCGGCCGGCGCACCCGTTCCCGCTCCACCGGCGCCGCGCACGCTGTCGAGGTCGACGGGATCGCCGGCGACGACCGAGAGGCCGGCGACGCGCGGCAGCTCGAGCCAGCCGTTCAGGTCGACGCTCCTCGTCGCAGGCCCGCCGCCGTCGGCGAGTTGCAGCCCGTTGACGTGCCGGACCCCGTCGACGCGGCTCGCCTCGGCGACGAGGTCGAGCTGCAGCACCGAGCGCTGAAGCGCCCAGCCGCCGTCCGTCTCTCCGGCAGGCGGCAGCGGCGCCAGGAACGCCACCAGGCGCTGCTTGACGTCCTCGCGCACCTGCGGAATCGACGCACCCGGGACGACGTCGAGGCCGACGCTGATCCACACGGGCCGGTAGGTCGGGCCGCGCAGGAAGACCTCGGTCGTCACGAGGCGGCGCGGGTCGAGGTATTCGCAGACCGCGTCGATGAACAGACGGTCCGGCAGCGGCGCGTCGGGCTGCGTCGCGTCGTAACGCGGGATGAGGAGAAGGGTCACCGCACCCGGCGCGTCGCCCGGCTCCGCCGATGCGTCCGGGTCGAACGCCGGCAGGACCTCGACGCGGCCGAGATCCACGCCCGGCGTACGCCGCGCGATCGTGCGGAAGTCGTCGGCAGTGACGAGACGGTCGCGGTGCTGAAGGAAGCGCGCCACCTGCTTCTCTCCTTCGGCGACGGTCTCGCCGTCGGTGCCGCCCCATGTCCGGACGGGGTTCGTGACCCGGAACCCGGCCGGGAGCGCCGGTGCATTCGTGATCGCGCCGCCCGCGACGTTGCCGGCGCGGCCCAGGCCGTAGTCGTACGTTGCACGGAGGATCGCCCCGAGCGGCGGGCGGCGTCCTCGCAGGCCGTCACCGAAGCGGAGCTCGCCCGCCTCGGGATCGACTGCGAAAACACTTGCCGGCGCTGCCTTCGGCGGGGGGACGCCCGGCTCTGCGCGGAGGTCGGGCGCGGGTATCTCCGGGCCGGCGGCGAGCAGGTCGTCGATCTCCGACCACGCCTGCACTTCGCCCGCCTCTGTCACCGACAGCCTGACCGAGACCGGAAGCACCGGCGAGCGCGCGAGGCGGACGACCTGATCGGGCTCGCCCGTCCCGTTCGGCAGCACCTCGTCGCGCACGGTCGCGCGCTGCGAGATCTCGGCGCAGTTGATCCCGATCCACAGCACCGTTGCCTCGGCGCCCGCCGGGGGCGTGACGCGCAGCCACGTGATCACGCGCGCGTCCACGCTCGAATCGTCGAGCGCCGGGGGCAGGTCGCCGGTGCCGGACTCGAGCGGCTCGAGGTTGTTCCACAGCCTCAGCTCGTCCGTGCCGGGCAGCTCGACCTGGACGACGCCGGGATGAACGAGAACGTTCGTCGACGACGCCGTGCCGAGGAGCCGGTACGACGGCTGCCGGTCGCCGGTGAGGCCGCCGCCGGTCGGGATGCTCGGCAGGCGGAACTCGAGCTGCGAAGCGTCGGCCGCGGGCGGACGCCCGGTCGGCTCGAGCGTCGCGCTCCCGGCCTCGAGCTTCGGGACGATCCCGACGTTGACAGTCTTCCCACCGAGCTGCGCCCGCGACTCCTCGACGTCGTCACCGACCCGCGCGAGCAACGCGATCCAGACGGAGTTGTCGACCGTGTCGCCGAACGAGGCGTCGGTACTGCCCTGCTGGCCGAGCGGAACCGTCTCGTAGAGCAAGAGCGACGACGCGTCAACGGCGTCGTAGAGCTGCTCGTAGTACGCACGCAACGACTCGTCGTCGCGGCGCTGCTTGATGTATGCCCGCGCCTCGACAGGAAGCACGTCGAGCGCGCCCTGCGTCCGGAACGGCACACTTCCCGCGCGCAGCTCGAGATCCCCGTTGAGCGTCACCGTCTGCAGCGGTCCTTTTTCGTTCGAGATCTGCGCAAGCCCGAGCGCCGACGACGGCGGCTCGAGCGGCACGCCGAGCAGGGAGAGGAACTTCCCGCGGTTGCGCTCTGGGATCTGGTTCGCGCGGTAGAGGAGGTTCTCGGTCAGGAACGCAAAGAGCTCGACGATCGTGACGCCGGGATCGGACTGATTGAAGTTCGTCCAGTCCGGGTTGTGCACCGGAATCCGCGCGAGCGCGTCGTCGACCAGCTCCTGGTATCTGCGCGTGTCGAGCGGCGGCGGCGTCAGTGGCATTCGATCCTCCTCACGCGCCGAGCGCGACGGAGATGGTGGCGCGCTCACGCGCTTGCGTGGCGACCAGCGTGTACTCGACGGTGGCGACCGCGGCCTCCGCGTCTACAGGGTCTTCCTCGACATCGACGGATTCGACCGCGATTCGCGGCTCCCATGCCGCAAGCGCGCGCGCGATCCGGTCCTGCAGCACGTGCCGCGTCGCCGTCGTGTTCGGCTCGAACAGGAACCGCCCGAGGCCGGCGCCGAACTCGGCCAGCTGCAGCCGCTCGTTCAGCTCGGTCTTCAGCACGACCTGGATCGCCTCGCGGATGTTCTGCCCGCCTTCGGACCAGGCGATCCGTCCGTCCGCGCCGACGCGCGGCGGGAAGCTGATGCCGCGGCCGAGCACCTCGCCGGCGGTCACGCGGCGGCCCTCTTCGGGAACGGGAAGCAGATGCGGAAGAACGGCACCCACCAGAACACGATGTTCAGCAGGTACAGGAAGATCAGCAGCACGATCAGAGCGCAGATCGTGATGATCGGGATGGAGAAGGAGCAGATCAGCCCGAATCCGACCGTCGACGAGTCCGCCGCCCCGACCTTCCCGTCGAGGACGTCCTTCAGCGCGCCCACCTGGTTGAGCTGATTCTTCAGCTGCTCGGAGATGACGAAGCTGACGTTCTTGCGAAACTTGCGGAGATCCTTGATCCCCGTGTCCACCGGCAGCACGATCCGGATCGGCCGCTGTGGTGCGTCGAAGTCGAAGAACGACGCGAGCGTAAACGGCTCCGTCGGCTCGCTCAGGAGTGGCGGCTGCAGCGGCCCGCAGTCCGGACGCTCGTAGAGGCAGCGCAGCCGGAAGCGCGGCGGCGTGTCGGCGCCGTCCAGCGCGGGCACCGCCGCGAGCTTCGGCACCTCGATCGATGCCGCCGGCTGCCCCTCCGTCGCGGTCGTCGCGCGCGACGCCGGCAGCCACGCCGTCACCGCGTCGCGCAGGGTCCGGCCACGCGGCCGCTCCGACGCGGGAACGACGCTGCGCGCGAGTGCCTGCAGGTCGGTCGCGAGGGTGGACGGGAACGACGGCGACGCCGCGGTCTCGCCCGTAATCGCATCCGTCTGGCCCAGCGCCGACAGGATCGCCGATCCGAGCGTCAGCGTCGTGCCGACCGGCCGCCGCAGGTAGCCGTAGAGCGTCGCTTGCGTTCCCGTCGGCGTCGTCGTCCCGAAGAGCGCTGCGAACGAGGCGTCGTCGAGATGCGTCTTCAGGACGTCGCCGAAGTCGAGGAGCGCGAACTCCGCGGCCTCCGTCGACGGCTGCTCCGCGTCGGCAAGCGAAACGAGCGCGCCGACGATCCGCGCGGAAACCTCGGTCGTGCGGGTGTCGAGCGGTACGCCGCGGGAGGTCGTCGTGGGGAAGGGATCGACACCGCCGCCGGCGACGTAGGTATCCCGGGTCGCCGTCGGCACGAGCCCCACGAAGAGCCGACGCCGGCGCCCGCCCGTGACGGTGAAGTTCACGGGCGCGAGTGGGTGCCGCTCCTCGAACGGCGCCGGCGCATCGGACGCGGCGACCCACCGCTTGCCGTTCACCGGATCGGCCGACCACGCGAGCTCGCCTCCGTGCGCGATCCGCCGGAGGACGAAGCTCACCCGCTCCTGCCGCGCCGGCTGGACTGCGTGGTCCGGGAAGCCGGGGATCCGGCAGACGAGGGCCGCCGCGACGAGATAGAAGTGTCCGTGGATCGGCTGATACAGCTTGAGCGCCGCCGGAGGCGGCGCCGTCCACGACGCGTCCTTCCCGAGCGGACGCGCCCGGAAGCTCTCCTTCGCTGCACGCAGCGCCGGCAGCGCCTCCGGCGCGGTGTCGAGCACGCTCTGCAGATCCTGCATGAACGAGTCGGACGCGAACCGCAGCAGCATCGGCTCCGCCGCCGGCGGCCGCGGCGTTCCCTCCCATGCGGGCGAGGCCGTGACCCAGGCGACCGGATGACTCACCAGATGTTCCCCGCGCCCGGCGTGTACGACGTGCTGACGACGGCGTTCGAGATCAGCGTGTCGCACTGCACGACGCCGCTGAACTTCGACATGCCTGCGTTGACGGTGACCATTCCCGCCGACACCTCGACGGCGCTCGCGTTCACCGTCACCTTCGCGGAGGCGGTGACGGTGATCCCGGCGGTCTCCAGCTTGATCGAGTTGCCGTTCGAGTCTTCGATCGTCACCGTGCCGGGCCCGTCCTTCAGCGTCACCTTCTGACCGCCCGGCGTCTCACACACGAACTGCTCCTGGCCGTCCGTGTCGTCGAGCGTCACCTTCACGCCCGGCCCGCACCGTCCATCGACTCCGGCGGCGAGTCGACGCCGTTCCAGAGCGCGCCGACGACGTACGGGCGCCGTGGGTCGCCGAACTCGAAGGCGACGAGCACCTCGTCGTTCGGGTCCGGCACGAACCAGGTGCCGCGATTCGGACCCGCCATCAGCGTCGCGAGCCGCGCCCAGACCTCGTACGCGCCGCCGGCGCTGTCGGAGATCCACGGGAACTTGACCTTCACGCGGCCCCGGCCGTCCGGGTCGCGGATGTCGCTCACGAGCGCCGGGTAGACGCCGTACCAACGGTGGTGCTGACGGGCCGCCGGATCGGGCGGCGCCTCGAGGAGCGAGGTCACAGGCGGCGTCACGTCGGCCTCCCGAGCCAGGGGCGCTCGACCGAGAACTCGGTCCGCAACCCGAAGGCGGCGTCGAAAACGTGCGTCGTCTCGGTGACGTAGTACTCGCCCTCGAAGAGCGGACCGACGCCGCCGATCTTGACCTTCGTTCCGACGGCGATGCCGGGGGCGATGTCGGCCACGCCGCGTCCGGACACGAACCGGCGCGCGAACTCCAGCAGGCGCGCCTTCGCGACCTTGCTCGCCTCAGCCGCTGTCAGCGGCAGGTCCGAGGCGACGATCTCCTTGTGCTCGGCGAGCGCCGCCTTGAGGACGGCGGCTCCGTTGTCGCCGCCCGCCGCTTCGCTTCCGAGATCGCCGTCGTCCGCGGTCTCGGCGATCTCCTGCTTCGCCGAGACGTCCCAGCCGCGAACGGTCACGCTCGAGCGCTGGTCGGCGAGGTCGGCGAGCACGGTGAACTCGCGCAGCTCGCGGGCGTAGCCGAGCGTGAGCGGAGTCCCGGTTGCGCGGCTCCCACGTGGTGCGACGTGCAGCGTCGAGCCTGTCGCCCAGAGCTCGACGCCGAGCAGCCCCGCGCGCCGGCGCAGGAACGCGAGATCGCTCTCGGACACCTGCGTGACGACCGGATGGCTCGGGCCGTCGGCGTCGATGTTCGGCGTGAGCCCGTGGTCGGTGGCGAGCTGGCTGAAGATCGCCGCGTCCGTCATGTCGACGAACGTCCGCGTGCGGCGCGTCAACCGCAGGTCCTGTAACCGATCCTCCGCGAGGACGGTCAGCACCGGAGGCGCGCTCTCCGGGAACCCCGCCTCGAGCCCCGTGATCCGCCCGTCGAACAGGGTGCGGCGGCCGACGTCGACCTGAAGCTGCTTCCCGAAGTCGAGCGTGCGGCGGTCGAAGTAGAGGAAGCCCGTCTCGCTGCCCTTCAGGCCCCAGTTTCCGACCTGAAGCTCACAGTGTGCGAGCCCGTCGGTGTGGTCCTCGATGCGCATGTACACGAGGCCCTGCGTCACACCGGTGTCGTCGCGGCCGGCGATGCGGATCGTGGGGCGCGAGGTTACGACGAGGTCGACGGCGGACATCTCAATCCGCCCGCAGCCGCGCACGACGGGAGAGGAGGATGCGGATCGTCGCCTCGACCTGGCGCGCGACCGCCTGCCGCGGCGGCTGCGGCTGCTCGCGCTGCTGCTCCGGCTCGCGGCCGCGGGTCGGCTGCTCGGGCACAACCTCGAACTCGTTGATGACGACCGCCACGTCAGCCGCCGATCCCGATCGTGACGGCGGGCGCGCCGGCCTCCGCCTGCTTGCTCAGGTCCACGAGCGCCCCGGGCCGGAGCCGGAGCGGGTCTTCGATCCCGTTCGCGGCCGCGATCCCCTGCCAGCCGCCGAGGCCGGCCGAGGCGGCGAGGCCGGCCAGCGTCGCGCCCGCCACCGCCTGCGCGAGCGCCGACGTCCCCGGCGAGGAAGGGCCGCCCGTCGGGCCGCCGCCGCCCGAGGCCGCGCCCGCCCGGGCGCCGCTGCCCCCGCCCCCGCCGGCGGAGCCGAACCCGTACTCGGTGATCTGCTGCTGCGACAGGGAGAGCGAGAGGCTGGCGCGGAGCGGCCGCCCGTCGGGCGAGAAGAACTCGAGGCTCTCCTCGAGCGAGTCCATGATCCCTTCGAACTTGAACGTTCCCCAAAGGAAGCGCACGGCGGGCGGGATCAGCTGCGTCTTCGAGGACGGGTTCGGCTTCGGCGTGATGAAGTACGCGACCCTGCTCGTCAGGCGGCGCACGTCGTTCGTGCCTCCGCTCTCGAGTGCGGTGACGTCGAACCAGAGCTGGAGGGCTAGCTTGGTCGTGCCGGCGCCGACGAACTGCTGTGCCTGCGGACCGCGCTGGTCGCCGCCGCCCTGCGGCTGTTGCACCTGATTCGAGAATGAGACCTTCAGCGACTCCGGGTTGAACTGCACGGTGACGGCGCGGGCCGTGTTGATCTGGTTCTGGAACTTCGCGTCGAGCTCCTGGAGCTGCGCCTTCGCGAGCTGCGTCGGCTCAGGCACCGGTCGCTCCCTTCAACGTAATCGACTCGCATACGAGCTGGAGCTCCTCGATCGCGACCATCCCGTCGCGCGCGTTGAGCGGCGGCGCCTTCAGCCGCACCGGCACGCACTTTTCGAGCAGAAAGCGCGCGCGCTCCTCGCGGCCCGACTCCCGCCACGCGCGCGTGAAGATCACGACCTCCCCGTGCGCGCGCAGCGCCGGGTTCGCGTTGACGGCGTCGAACCACTGCCAGAGGTGGAAGTTCGGCGTCATGCCGCGCTTCAGCGTCAGCGTGCCGAAGCTCGCGGGACCGCTCAGCCGGATCTGCGCGCGGTTGTTGCCGCCTTCGCGGATCGTCTTCACCTCGTGTGTCAGCTCGAGCCCGTCGCACTCCGCGAACGCCGCGTTGCAGACCTTCCCGGAGACGCCGGAGACGTCGATCTCGATCGCGAAGTTGAACGCGGCGAACAGGTACCGCGTGTCGACCTCGAGTTGCGGCCCGCCCTGCGTCGGCGCCCCGACCGCGCCGCCTCCGGCGCCTGCCGTCCCGATCGACCCGCCGGCCGAGAGGTCGAGGCTCGACATCAGAGCGACTCCAGCTGCAGCCCGCGCTCGGCGCGTTCCACGAGGCGCACGGTCAGGAAGCGGAGGGGCAGTGACGGTGCGACCTTCAGCTCGACGATGAGCCGCCCCTCGTCGACGCTCTGTCGTGAGTTCGGCGGATCCCCGACGCCGACGCGAAAGGCCTCCGACGCCGTCGCCCCGGCGAACGCGCCCAGGCGGAAGAGCAGGCCGAGCAGGTCCTCGAACCCGCGCTCGACGCGTCTGCGTAGCGCATCGTCGTGCGGCTCGAAGACGTACCGCGTGCCGTGCAGAAGCGCCGCGCGGCGCAGGAGCGCGAGCAGGCGGCGCACGTTGATCGGCCGCACGTCGACGTCCTCCGTGAGCGTGTCTGCGGACAGCACGAGGAAGCCGTGCGGCTCGTGGCGCAGCACGTTGAGCTGCGCGTCCTGCAGCGACCGGTACGCGCTCGGATCGATCGGCGGATCGAGTGCGATCACGTCGCGCAACGGCTCGTTTGCCGGCGCCGTCCACGCGCCGCGCCGCCGCGCACGCCGCGCCACCACACCGGCGATGGTTCCGTCGGGAGGCGTGCTCGCGAATGCGGTCGGGTCGTCGCTGCGCGACGTCGTGGGCCACGGGTGGTAGAGCGCCCCGAAGCCGAGCGCCCGCTGCTCGCCGGCTGCGAGCGCCTCGCGCAGCGTGCGTGCGTGCGCCAGGGCCGAGTCTTCGCGATAGTGGCCGGGCAGCGAAAGGAGGACGAGGAGGTCGCCGCGTGCGGCGGCGAGCCGCAGCGCACCGGCCTGCACGGCCAGCAGCGTCTGCGGGTCGAACGCATCGTCCGCGGCCGAACGCCAGCCGGCTTCGCGAGCGATCGCGATCGCGACCGGCGTCGACCATGGTCCGGTCTCGCCGGCCCGCTGGGCGCGAACGCGGTAGTACCACGCGCCCGCGTCCCGGCCGAAGACGTCGAGGCGCGTCTGCCGACCCCGGTAGAGCTCTGCGCCGTCGGCGAACTCGGGATCGTGCGCCTCCTGGACGACGTACTCGAGTCGCGACCGCACGCCGTGCCACGTGAGCGTGAACGATCCGGTCGCATCGGCCGGCGTGGCCGCGAGCTCCGGCGGGTGCAGACGGCCGCACGGCTCGAACGACGGCCGCCGGCGATGCGGGTGGCGGCGCCGCGGTGCGCGCGCGGGCGGCGAGGGCACGAACGTCCATGGACGCTGCACCGCATCGGGGACGGCGAGGATCGTCGCCTCGTCGACGATGAGGGCGGCATGGAGGCCGCGCGGGGGCGCCTCGCCGCCTAGTCGGTAGAAGTCGGCCTCTGCGATCAGCGCGTCGGCGCCGGACCCGGCCAGTCGCGCGTCGAGGAACAGCCCCGGCTCGAACGACGCGAGGCCGTCGCGTTCGAGCTGCGTTCCCTCCGGGAGCAGCGCGCCGACAGCCGGCTCCGGCAGCGCGCCCATTCCCAGCGGATAGAGGACGCCGACGTCCTCGGCAGGGCCGGCGAGCGGAAAGCGCGGATCGGCCGCGGCCGTCCACAACGCCGGCAGCGCCGGGCCGAGCGGCGCCGCCCCGCGCCCTTCGTAGAGCTCGGCGTCGGTCGGCAGCGCGCCGGCATGACGCGCGTGCCCCGGCGCGAATCCAAGGCCGCCGAGCCGCGACCGCATTCCGCCGTGCTCGACCCACAGCTCGAACGTGCAGACGTCCACGGTCGCGAGCGGATCGGCGGCGAACCGCCTCGACGGCGTCGGAACGGGCCAGAACGCCTCACCGGTCAACTCGACCGCTTCGCCGCCGCCGGAGACATCGCTCACGGCGATCCACGACTCGTCGCCGTCGACGATTGCCGCGAGGAGCGATCCCGCCGTGGGCGCGCCTGCGGCGCTTTCCGGCAGCAGCACCCGCACGCGCGTGCCTTCGGTTCTCTCGATCCACGCCGCGACCTTCTGCTCGGCCCCGCGCCGGTCGATGAAGCGGACGGTCGCGCGCGCAGACGGTGGGGCCCGTCTGACGCGGAGCCAGAGTGCGCTCGCGGGGTCGCACGAGACGGTCGAGCCGTCGACGGATTCGACCGCGACGTAGACGACGTACCCCGCCGTCGGCAGCGACACGCGCAGCAGGTCGCCGCGCCCCACGGGAGTCGGCGCCGCCGCGAGTGTGACCCGCCACGCGGACGGATCGATCGCCGTCGTCATGAGCGGCGACTCGATGAGCGCGGACGCAACGCGCAGATCGTCGCTCCAGCTTCCCTCCGACCGCGCCCGCAGCTGCGGCACGCTCAGGCTTCCGCCGGACCGTCGCGCGAGGAGGCCGGGAACGGCGAACGACGATGCGCGCGCGCCGGACCCTGCGACGCGCACGACGAAGCAGCGCCGCCCGCCGTTCCGGAAGAACGCGCGGACGGCCGGTGCGAGGTGCGCGCGCACGTCGTCTCCCGTCCGCTCGTCGCGGTAGAGCGTCGTGTCGCCGCCGAAGAGGGCCTCGAAGCGCAACGGATCCTGCACGGCCACGGGTATGTCGAGCGGGCCCGATGCGGCGAATCCGACCAGCACCGCGACGTCCATCCGGGGCAGAACGGTCAGCGGCGGCGGCCCCTCCGCC
>WNFV01044032.1_pt1 | contig 11111 bp, 13 predicted proteins | sample 5400101 | NCBI WGS metagenome assembly WNFV01 (sample SAMN13153361, study PRJNA577476) | soil metagenome | isolation source: 115 cm soil or saprolite under grassland replicate 1 | place: USA:California | collected 2016-06-15
CAAGGATGCGAACAACTTGTTCACTTCGTTTTCAAACATAAAAGCAATGCAGAAACGATCGGCTGAGAGCCGAAAAGTAAGGAGGCCTTGTTATGAAACGTATGATTCTGGCGATCCCACTTCTGTTGGCGTCGCTCGCTGGCGCCAACACGCCCGCCGCCGGAATGACCGGCAACCCGCAGCGTGAAGAGGCGGTGGTCGAATTCACCGAGTTGGTGAAACTGCAGGGCGTGTTGCTGCGCGGTCAGTACTTGATCTTCCACGATGACGCGAAGATGGAGGCTGGCGAGCCGTGCCTCTACATCTACACGATGAAGGCGGGAAAACGCGACCAGCTCGTCATAGCGCTCCATTGCGAGCATGTGGAGCGCGAGAAGGCGAAGCAATTCACTGTTCTTCTCACTCCGCGAAACTCAGCCTACACGGTTCGTGAAGTGCGTGAGATTCAATTCGCAGGCTTCGCCAAAGCGCACAGAATTCCAGGCTAAACCGTAACGCGGAACAAGCGGAAAAGACGGAACATGAGGAAAAGTTCCGCGTGTTCCGTTCATTTCCGCTTGTTCCGCGTTTTCCTAAATCAGGCCGCGCAACATTGGGACATTGGTACAGTACCGCGCGCGTAAGCAAGCGGCTGACCGATGAGGCGGCCGCTTGCTTACGCGCGCGGTACTGTACCAATCCTGCCGTTAACCTGAATCCAACTCATGTTCCAGTGGCTTCAGACAATACTCGAAGCCCGTATGGTCAGATCGCCGGCCGCCAGACAGGCGACTCACGGGGCGGCGACTGATAGGCGCCGTAAGCCGGGAGGGCCAGAACCGGGCAGGTTGAATGTCGGACTATTCGCTCAGTCGTGCTACCGCGCAACGCATCCAGAAAACCCTGATGCCCCCGAGTCGTCATCACGATGAGATCGGCGCGATATTCATGCGCCGCTTGAAGAATCTGTTGCTCGACATGCCCCTGTTTGTAGGTCTTTCTCCACTGCCACGTCTCACGCTCAGACATTACGACTTCCGGGAAGCGATCTTCCTCGCCGACGTGGAGCAACGTGAAGACTACTCCGTGGCATTCGAGCGCTTGGGCGAATGACACAGCGCCATCAACCGCGATTTGCGGGTCCGGCGAGTGATCCACCGGTATTAGGATGTTTCGCAAACTCACCGCGCCGCTTTCGAGCGAGACAAATCCTTCGCTCCCGTGCGGGATGAACAACGTCATCTCACCCGAACGCCGGGCAATCGGTTCGGCCACCTGTTTATGCGTCAACCGATCAAACCCGTCGCGTTGGTGAGTCGCCAAGACAATCAGGTCATGTGGATGCTCCCCGAGGTAATGAAGAACGACTCGCGCCGGGTCGGCGTCCGGCGTGGCGATCTTCTGCACATCCAGTCCGACACTGAAGATCGCTTCTTTGGGGCTGTTCATCGGTAACATCTCCCATCGTTCCAAGGTCCTCCGCACCCTGGGGAAATCCTGCCCGGCGCCGCCGTCAGCGCCGGTGTGAAGAATCGTCAGCCTGCCGTTCGCCAAGACCGCCAGCTTGAGAGCATGGACAAACGCGACGTTACTCGCGTCTGAGAAGTCTGACGGGTGGAATATTCTCTGAAACCAAACTTGCGAATCTGTTTGCGCCATCGTTTTCACCTCCCTTTCATTCGGACGACTCCTGAAGGGAAGTCTTCAGGCTTGCCGACGCTGAAACAATTCGGTCGGCCGAATGTCGCTCGCGGTTTTTGATGTTGCGGAAGTAATCCTTCTTGACTGCGAAAATGAAGACTAGGGTAGCGCCGATACCCATCAGCAAACCGGCGATGATCGCGATCCAAGTGAGGTACATAAGTTTAATTGCGCCTCCGACTCACAGGTCGCTAGCCTCGCGCATCGGCCAGGATCATTGATCTGAGCCGACGGGTATCGGCAAAGCTGAACAGCATAATGAGAAGAGCGATTCGATCTCTCCTCGCCGTCAGGCATGTGCAAGATCCGTTCCATTCCATGACGCCGAGAAAGACCGCGGTTTTACTACGTGTTTACCGGCGTATGCGCGAAGCGGAAGACTCTTCTGAGGAAATATCCGCGGCGGGTGGGGAAAATGCAGCGGTCATTTTTCGCAGTTAGGTCTACGAGGCTGAAAACTGATTGTCGCGGCTCTGACACAAACTTCTTAATAGAGGCGCGAAGCGACGCGTTTATTTGCCTTAAACAGGAGAGGAATCAGCCGATCGCTTCTCGTCGCTGAGATGGTCTGCCAGTTGCAATAACGCAGGTCGAGGAATGTTTCGTATGCCCCGACCCAAAGAACACGAACAACGCATATAGGCGGACTTTTATGCGACTTCCGGTGCAAATCACCTGGCGAGATATGGCGCCTTCAACGGCGGTTGGGACGAAAATCCGCGAGGAGGCGGCGAAGCTCGAAGAGTTTTACGATCGTATTACGAGTTGCCGCGTGACGATCGACATCCCGCGCCGATACCAAAACGGCAAATACCAGTTTCACGTACGCATCGATTTGACCGTGCCGGGCGCCGAAATCGTGGTGAACCACGAACCGACTTTGCACAGCTCCCTTCAAAGGCTGGGTGGCGAAGGACACGCAAAAGGGCAGGAATTGGCGGCGCCGCATAAAGACGTCTACGTGGCGATCCGGGACGCCTTCAATGTCGCGCGCCGCAAGTTGCAGGAGTATTCCCACAGGCAAAACGGCGCGGTTAAACGGCGCCAAACACATGCCGAAGAGAACTTTTACAACAATTGATGGGAACGAGGCCGTAGCTCACGTCGCTTACCGTACCAGCGAAGTCATCGCCATCTACCCCATCACTCCCTCGTCGCCCATCGGCGAGTCGGCCGACGCCTGGGCGTCGGCGGGGAAGCCGAACATCTGGGGCACGGTCCCTTCAGTTGTCGAGATGCAGAGTGAGGGCGGGGCCGCCGGCGCCGTGCATGGGGCGTTGCAGACCGGCTCGCTGACCACGACCTTCACGTCGTCGCAGGGGCTGCTGCTCATGATCCCCAACATGTACAAGATAGCCGGGGAACTGATGCCGATGGTAATGCACGTCGCGGCGCGCTCTCTCGCCGCCCAGGCGCTCTCGATCTTCGGCGATCACAGCGACGTGATGGCCACGCGCGGCGCCGGCTTCGCAATGCTTTCATCAGCTTCAGTGCAGGAGGCAATGGACTTCGCGCTCATCGCCCAGGCGGCCACGCTCGAAGCGCGCATTCCGTTCATGAGCTTCTTCGACGGCTTCCGCACCTCGCACGAGATTGCGAAGTGGCGCAGAATCCGGATGTTTATTTCCAGGCGCGCGAGTCGGTCAATCCCTTCTACGCCGCCTGCCCGGAGATTACCCAGCGGGCGATGGACAGGTTCGCGCGCCTGACGGGACGGCAGTATCGCCTCTTCGAGTACCACGGCGCGCCCGACGCCGAGCGCGTAATCGCGCTCATGGGTTCGAGCGCCGAAGCCGCGCACGAGACGGTGGATTACCTGACGGCGCGCGGCGAAAAGGTCGGCGTGCTCAAGGTGAGGCTCTACCGCCCCTTCGATCTGCGACGTTTCGTCGCGGCGCTGCCTGTTACTACTAAGGCCGTCGCCATACTCGACCGCACTAAAGAGCCAGGCAGCGCAGGCGAGCCGCTCTACCTCGATTGCGTCAACGCGCTCCACGAAGCGATCGACGACGGATGGGGCGAGTTGAAGGCGATGCCAGTAGTCATCGGCGGCCGCTACGGCTTGTCGTCTAAAGAGTTCACCCCGGCGATGGTCAAGGCGATCTTCGATGAACTCTCGTCTGCCTGGCCGAAGAATCATTTCACCATAGGAATTGACGACGACCTGACGCGCACGAGCCTCGCTTACGACCCTGAGTTTTCGACCGAGCCGGAGAACGTGATCCGGGCTTTGTTCTACGGCCTGGGCGCGGACGGCACGGTCGGGGCCAACAAGAATTCGATCAAGATCATTGGCGAGAAGACCGGCAATTACGCTCAGGGGTATTTCGTCTATGACTCGAAGAAGTCGGGCGCGGCCACGGTCTCCCACCTTCGCTTCGGCCCCCAGCCGATCCGCTCGACTTACCTCGTGACGCGGGCCAACTTCGTCGCCTGCCACCAGCCGAGCTTCCTCGAACGCTACGACATGCTGGCGGCTCTCGCGCCGGGTGGGACGTTTCTGCTCAACACTCCCTACGGGCAGGAAGAGGTCTGGGGGCGCTTGCCGCGATCGGCGCAGGAGCAGATTCTCGGTAAGCGGCTGCGGTTTTTCGTCATTGACGGCGCGCGGGTGGCGCGCGAGTGCGGTATAGGCGGGCGGATCAACACGATCATGCAGGTCTGTTTCTTCGCGCTCTCCGGCGTATTGCCGCAGGGTGAAGCGATTGCGGCGATCAAAGACTCGATCCGCAAGACCTATGACAGGAAGGGCGAGGAGATCGTCCTGATGAATTTGAACGCAGTGGACCGGACGCTTGAGCGCCTCCACGAGGTACACGCGCCGGAGCGAATTGACAGTGAGTTTGAGCTGGCGCCGCCCGTACCTGCTGCCGCTCCGTCGTTCGTGCGCGACGTGCTGGGCGAGATCATCGCCGGGCGGGGCAATGAGTTGCCCGTGAGCGCGCTCCCGTGCGACGGCACGTACCCGACAGGAACGGCCAGGTGGGAGAAGCGCAACCTGGCGCTCGAAATCCCGGCCTGGGACCCGGGCATTTGCATCCAATGCGGCAAGTGCGCGATGGTCTGCCCGCACAGCGTCATTCGCATTAAGGTTTACGACTCGAAACATCTCGCCGGCGCGCCGCCAGCCTTCAAATCGTGCGACGCGAAAGATCGCGAATGGCAGGGGATGAAATACACCATTCAGGTCGCGCCTGAAGACTGCACGGGCTGCGGGATCTGCGTGGATATTTGCCCGGCGAAGAACAAATCGCAGACGCGTCTCAAGGCGATCAATATGGCGCCGCAGCCCCCGCTGCGCGAGCAGGAGCGAGAGAATTGGGATTTCTATCTGACGATTCCTGAAATGGATCGCCGGCTGATCAAAGTCTCGAACATTCGCCAACAACAGCTTCAGGAGCCATTGTTTGAATTTTCCGGCGCATGCGCCGGGTGCGGCGAAACGCCTTACATCAAACTGGTCACTCAACTGTTCGGCGACCGCGCCGTCGTGGCCAACGCGACAGGCTGTTCGTCGATCTACGGCGGCAATCTGCCGACCACGCCCTGGACGAAGAACGCGGAGGGGCGCGGGCCGGCGTGGGCCAATTCACTGTTTGAAGACAACGCCGAGTTCGGACTGGGCTTCCGCATCTCGATTGACAAGCAGAAGGAGTTCGCCTCCGAGTTGCTTAAACAACTGGCCGTGGCGGTCGGCGAAGACCTGTCGCAGGAGATCTTGACCGCCGAGCAGAAAGACGAGGCCGATATCTACGCCCAGCGCGGGCGCGTGGCGGCGCTTAAAGAAAAATTGCGCACGATTGATTCGGAGGATTCCAGGCAACTGCTGGCGCTCGCCGACATGCTGGTCAAAAAGAGCGTCTGGATCATCGGCGGCGACGGGTGGGCTTATGACATTGGCTTCGGCGGCCTCGACCACGTCCTGGCGAGCGGGCGCAACGTCAACATCCTCGTGCTCGATACCGAAGTTTATTCGAACACCGGCGGCCAGATGTCCAAGGCCACGCCGCGCGCGGCTGTGGCCAAGTTCGCCGTCGGCGGCAAGCGCGCCGCGAAAAAAGACCTGGGCCTGATCGCCATGACTTACGGCAACGTCTACGTCGCCGGCGTGGCGATGGGCGCGCGCGACGAGCATACGCTCAAGGCGTTTCTGGAGGCCGAGGCCTACGACGGCCCATCGCTGATCATCGCTTACAGCCACTGCATCGCGCACGGGATCAATATGACCACCGCGATGCAGAACCAGAAGGCGGCGGTGGACGCGGGGCAGTGGCTGCTCTACCGCTATCATCCGGAACGGGCCGCGCGCGGTGAAAATCCGCTCCATCTCGACTCGCGAGCGCCGAAGATTCCTATTGAGCAATTCCTCTACCTTGAGAACCGTTTCAAGATGCTCACCATGAGCAAGCCGGAGGAAGCCAAGCGGTTGCTGGAAGAGGCGCAGAAGGACGTGCAAACACGCTGGCGGATGTACGAGTACCTCAGTGCGCGGAAGCCGGACGTGAACGTAGTGGCGCCAGCGGGAGGATCAGTAAACGAAAGATGACGGGGAACGAGCAATGGATTTGACCACCACATATTTGGGAATGAAACTGCGTACGCCGCTTGTGCCCTCGGCCTCTCCGCTCTCGGAGGAGATCGACAATATTAAGCGGATGGAGGACGCCGGCGCCTCGGCCGTGGTGCTCTCGTCACTCTTCGAGGAGCAGTTACTACTCGACCGCTACGAGCTTCATCATCACTTGACGCATGGGACTGAGAGCTTTGCCGAAGCGCTGACATATATCCCTGAGCCGCCTGAGCTGGAGGATATCCGTCTGGGGGCGGAAGGCTATCTGGAGCGCATCCGCAAGGCCAAAGAGGCTGTCTCCATCCCCATCATCGCCAGCCTCAACGGCGTGTCCATTGGCGGATGGACCGACTACGCCAACTTGATACAAGAGGCTGGCGCGGACGCGCTGGAGCTGAACATCTATTACATCCCTACCGATCCGACCTTGACTGGCGCCGAAGTCGAGCAGACCTATCTCAACATTCTCACCATGGTCAAATCGCTGGTAACGATCCCGGTGGCGGTCAAGCTGAGTCCCTTCTTCAGTAATCTGGCGAATATGGCCAGGCGTCTATTCTTTACGGACGCGTCCGAGCCGATCTGGCGGCCACCAGCGGCATCCACACGGCGCACGACGTGATCAAGATGCTGATGGCCGGCGCCAACGTCACCATGCTCTGCTCCGTCCTGCTGCGGCACGGCGTCGACCACATCCGCTTGATCGAGCAAGGGCTGCGCCAGTGGATGGAGGAGCGGGAATACGAATCGGTCGGGCAGATGCGGGGCAGCATGAGCCAGATACATTGCGAGAATCCGACCGAGTTCGAGCGCGCGCAATACGTGCGAGCGCTTCACAGCTTCAAGCCCGCACTGGCGTAGAAATCAGCGCTTCGATTTGAGACGCGTCGCCAGGCTTTAGCAGTGTTAGGAGTGACGGCGACGCGTCCTTTCAAGCTGGTCAGTCTCGGTGTTCATCTCTCACAAGCCTGGACAATGAGTTTCGATCAAGCCGCTTTTGCCAGGGGCGTTTCCATTTTCCCTTCTTCACTCACCGGCAGTTTTGCAGCGCCTTCAATGACGGTCAGTTTGGCGGCTTCTGCAGATTTTCTTGGAAGCCCGAGCAAAATTACGGCGAAGAGAATCATTCCCACTATCGGTAAGGCGACCGATATTACGGCCACGTTCAATCTCTGGTAGTAAAACAAGGGCACTCCATCCGCAAATCCTACTGATGTCATCAATACCACCAGGAGGCCAAAAACGCTCACCAGACAAGTTTCGAAGAGAACTAAAACGGCGAGCGGCATTAAGGAATTCGCGATCTTTTTCATACTTTGCTCCTATCTCAGTTGGGTATCGGTCAAAAAGAACAAGGAGAACAGTGATTCAATCTCTCCTCGCCGGCGAGCAAGCGCAAACACTGTTCCAGTGCCTGACGCCGCGAAAGACGGCGTTTCCACGGCGTTTTTACTGCTGTGTGCGGGGGGCGGAGGAATCTTCTGAGGAAATGTCCGCAGCGGGCGCCAAAAATACGCAGTCATTTTCCGCAGTGGGGTTTCACGAACCTGGCGCCCAGAGTTCCATGTGTTGATTTCACTTGATTATCCGTCCCGCCGGCAGGAGGCACGGTTGTTGCTCTGTCCCTGTGCGGGAACCGAAATCGCGCAACCGCTGTTTCATTGAAGGCGGTTGAACATTGCCGTGAATGAAACCTTCGCGGCGGCGGTTCCGAGCATGTCAAAGTTATTAACGGCTGTTTTTAAAGATTGGAGGATGCAGTCATGACAAACAAAACTGGTACAGCAATGGCCCCAATGAAGGCCTTTCGTGAATTGATGGGCTTCGATCCTTTCCGCAAATTCCCGGAGAGGTTTTTCGAAGGCTTCGATCCATTCCTGACATACGGCGGCGAGAATTGGTCGCTCGCCACCTGGGCGCCGGCCTGCGACATCTACGAGAACAACAATGAGATCGTGGTCAAGGTCGAATTGCCGGAAGTGAAGAGGGAAGACGTGCGCGTCTCGATCGAAAATAACATGCTGACGATTCACGGCGAGCGCAAACTCTCCGAAGAGACCAAGAAGGAGAACTATCATCGCGTCGAGCGCAACTACGGCGAATTCACCCGCAGCTTCACGCTGCCGGGCTTCGTTGACACAAACAAGGTCAACGCGGAGTTCAAGGACGGGATTCTGCGGGTGACGTTGGCCAAGCGCGAAGAGGCCAAGCCGAAACAGGTCGAGGTCAAAGTTAAATAGCTCAGGGCGCGGCAGACCCGATTCTGTCGTCGCCTCCTATCCAGCCGCAGCCACCAGCACGGGGTGGCTGCGGCTGGACGACTGAAGCGCCGCGTGAAGCGCCCAGGAACAGGAGGCCAGGTGGGATTGAGAGCGTAAGGAGGCTGTGATGAATGAGCCGATGAGAATCCTGATCGGTTATGACGGTTCGGAATGCGCTGACGCCGCGATTGACGATCTGCGCCGAACCGGTTTGCCCAAGGAGGCCGTCGCGATTGTGTTTTCTGTGGTCGAGAACTGGTCGCTATGGTCGTCAGGGTTTGAGTTGACGGAAGATATGGACGAGTTGATCCAGGTACAAGCGACAGCTCGACGCGGGGCCGCCCGCGTCAAATCATTGATGCCGGAATGGGAGGTCAAGTCTAAAATGGGCGTCGGATCTCCGGCGAGCGCGATTATCGAAAAGTCCGAAGCCTGGAATCCGGATTTCATCGTCGTCGGCTCGCACGGCAGAACGGCAGCCGGGCGATTCTTTTTCGGAAGCGCCTCTTTGAAGTTGGCGCACGAAGCCCACTGCACAGTCCGTATTGCGCGCGCCCGGCGTGAAGAACCCATAAGACCACTCCGCGTGATCATCGGTGTTGATGGCTCAAAAGGTTCGGAAGAAGCAGTCAATCTAGTTGCTTCGCGCCATTGGCCCGAAAACAGCGAAGCGCGCATCGTCAATGCCTGTTGGAGGATTCCGACAGCGACTTCAGAGCCCATGTTAAACCGGATCGCCGGATGGGTCGCGGAAGAGCATGCCAGGATCAAAGTGGCGATTGACGCGGCTGTCGAAAAGCTGAGACAGTCCGGACTGCGAGTCTCGGTCGTCGTGAAGGAAGAAGAGCCGAAAGCGCTGCTGCTTAACGAGGCTGAGAGCTGGAACGCCGACTGCATCTTCGTCGGGGCGAGGGGGGTGGGGCGGGTTGAGAGGCTTCTGACCGGCAGCGTGTCGTCCGCCGTCGCCGTGCGCGCCCACTGTTCAGTCGAAGTCGTCCGCGTCGCATAGACCTGACCGACTGAATCCTGTTATGAGAATGTGGGACGGACTGAAGTCCGTCCCACATTCTCGGAGTGAAGAATTATGAAGATCGAAGACATTCTCGTACCGATAGATTTTTCGCCCGGCTCCTTGCGGGCGCTCGACTACGCTTTGGCGATGGTTGATCCGGGCGGCGAGGTCTATCTGCTGCACGTGATTGAAGCCGACTTCCTGGCGCGCGTGAACGATGAAGGTTTCTGCGACGCGGAAACGGCGAGGTCGCAGATGCAGCGGAAAGCCGAAGAGCAATTGCAAGAGATCGCGCGAAAATTCTCGTTATTAAACGTTCGCATGGAATCAATGGTCGTGGTCGGCAAGCCGTTCGCGGAGATTTTGCGCATCGCGGCCGATCTCCATTTCAGTCTGATCGTGATGGGAATTCGCGGACGGCATCGGGGCGGGATCGAGGAGATTCTCTTCGGCTCGACGGCGGAGAAGGTGTTGCGCGCCGCGCGCATTCCAGTCGTGTGCGTTCCTCCCGGAACAGGGGCTGAGACAAACAAAGGATCGGAGCAGTGACGCATTACGGGCTCGCGGCAATTCCAAAGTCCGCTCATCTACATTCTGCTCTTCGCGCTGGTGGCGGACGCCGCCATCTGGGTGAGCGAAGGGGCGACAGGGTTGCCGGTCGAATCCATAGCCATCGCCGTCATCCTGTTGCTCAACGCCGGGCTGGGCGTCTATCAGGAGAGCAAATCCGAAGCGGCGCTCGCTCGGCTGAAGGAGATGGCCGCGCCGATGGTATGGGTGATGCGCGAGGGGAAGCTCGTTCATCTGCCGAGCGCGGATCTGGTCCCGGGCGACGTCGCTCGCATCGAGGCCGGCGACCGGGTTCCCGCCGACGGCAGCCTGATCGAAGCCGAAGGGGTGATGATTGATGAGTCCGTGCTGACTGGTGAGTCAGTCCCAATTGACAAAGAACCCGGCGAAGAGGTCTTCAGCGGGACGCTGCTCGTGCGTGGTAAGAGCCATATCGAGATCAGCCGCACCGGCGAAAAGAGCGCGATGGGGCGGCTGGCGGTGATGATCGGCGGCATTGAAGCGGAGAAGACCCCGCTCGAACGCAGGCTGGAAAAGTTCGGAGGACAAATCGCGCGAGGCGTTCTCGCGCTTGCGGTATTGATCGCCGTTGGCGGCTTATTGGTAGACGGGCTTGAGCGCGTCGGTCACGTCTTTCTTTTCGCAGTCGCTCTCGCTGTCGCAGCCGTGCCTGAAGGGCTTCCCGCAGTGTTGACGCTGACGCTGTCGCTGGGCGTGGAGCGGATGGCGAAGAGAAAAGCCGTCGTCCGCCGTTTGAGCGCCGTCGAAGCGCTCGGTTCGGTGACAGTGATCGCCACGGACAAAACGGGCACGCTAACCGAGAACCGGATGTTCGTGAGGGATTTGGACAGCCCCGACGCCGAACGCGCTCTGCTGGCGACTGATCACCGCCGACTGGCTGCCGCGCGGATTGATCAGAGATGAGCGTCCCGTATCTTCGGCGCCGGTTGTCGCCGCCGCCTCACATGCCGCCGAAGTCGGCCCCACGTCTTTTCAATTGCCCGATGCGGGAATTGAC
>WNFV01044911.1_pt1 | contig 11111 bp, 9 predicted proteins | sample 5400101 | NCBI WGS metagenome assembly WNFV01 (sample SAMN13153361, study PRJNA577476) | soil metagenome | isolation source: 115 cm soil or saprolite under grassland replicate 1 | place: USA:California | collected 2016-06-15
GAACGATCCTGAGACTGGTGTGTAGCACGACTCGTGGTTCTTCCGGCGATGCCTTTGGCCGAGCGATGTCGGCCTGAGCGGGCCTGGTGGTCGTCAGCAGCAAACACAGAATGCAAAGACTGAAAAGCTGTTTCATGGGATAGCCTCCGGTGGTTGGGCAAGTAGTCTGGCTTGCCAATGTCGAGAAATGCCGCGCAGTATAACGCAAAAACCGGTGGGAGAGCGGCCACAGTTGAACGCGGACAAATATTTACTTAACTGCTTGAGGATCTTCAGATCGGTTCTTCATCCATGTGAATCTGCGGCCTATGAAGGCTCGCGCGCCTTCAGTGTCTTATCGATTCTTGCGATGCTAGAATGTGCGATAACAGTTGGCTAACAATGAATCAGGGAGAAACCTTGTCTCGCGAACTTCGAGTAATAAGCAACAGTCCCAGGCCGCGCCAGCCAAAACCCGAGTGGTTAAAGATTCGACTGGGCGATCCGGCTAATCAGAATCACGTCTTGCAACTGATTGAGGGGTTGAACCTGCATACGGTTTGCCAAGAGGCCCGTTGTCCCAACATCTTCGAATGCTGGTCTGATCGCACGGCCACGTTCATGCTCGGCGGAGACATTTGCACACGCCACTGTGGTTTTTGCGCGGTCGGCAAGGGAGAGCCAGGCTCGCTTGACCCTGAAGAACCCCGCCACGTGGCGGCAGCAGTCCGTCAACTCAATCTTGCCCACACGGTAATCACCTCAGTTAACCGCGACGATCTGCCGGACGGAGGCGCCGCGCATTGGGCCGAAACCGTGCGGCAGGTACGCGTCCTAAATCCTGAGTGCCGGATCGAAGTTTTGATTCCTGATTTTAATGGCGATGAAACGGCGCTCAATACAGTGCTCGATTCTGAGCCTGACGTCTTGAATCACAATACCGAAACTGTCGCGCGGCTTTACCGGCGCGTTAGACCTGACGCCGGTTATCAACAGTCGTTAACGCTGCTGCGACGCGCCGCGGCAAGACGCGACCAGGAAGCGCGCGGCATGTTAACCAAGAGCGGGATCATGGTTGGCTTGGGCGAGACGTTTGACGAAGTCGTAGATCTGATGAAGGACCTGCGCGCGGTTTCCTGCGACATCATGACTATTGGTCAATACCTACAACCTCACGCGCGTAGACTGCCGGTGGAGCGCTACGTCACGCCGGAGGAATTCGATCGTTGGCGCGACCTTGGCATGGAGATGGGATTTCATCATGTCGAATCAAGCCCGCTGACGCGCTCTTCATACCATGCACGACAACAGGCTGAGCCAACAGGAAAAGCTGGAAACGAGCCGCAGCTTTATGCGGACGCACGCAGATAGATAGAAAGCAAAAAAACCACTGCATTGGCGTCAATAGGTTGGTAACGTAGGTCCGCTTCCCAGTAGGCTGCCTTTACCCAGTTTTCATTAACGTCTGAATCCGCATGCATCGGCGGCAAACAATTTCATGAAAGCAGTCGTCTTCAATAGGCATGGCGGGCCGGAAGTTTTGGAATGCGCCGAGGTGCCGGATCCAACTATTAAGGCAAACGAAGTTTTGGTTGAAGTGAAGGCCTGCTCGTTGAATCATCTTGACGTTTGGGCGCGTGGAGGACTGCCGGGAATTGAGATTCCGCTACCACACATACTCGGTAATGACATCGCCGGTGTGGTGCGGGGGGTCGGTGAGCTGGTCTCCTGGGTGCGATCGGGAGACGAGGTAATGCTTCAACCAGGCATATCTTGCGGGCATTGCCTGGAGTGCCTCGCAGGGCGTGACAGTCTCTGCCGCGAATACGACATCCTGGGCTATCGTCCGGCGGGAAGCGGTGTCGGTTCACTCGGAATCCAGGTTGCCAAACTTCGCGGCGCGCGCGTGATCGCTACCGCGAGTTCAGACGAAAAGCTTGCGAAAGCTAAGGAACTGGGCGCGGACGAGATCGTGAACTACACAAACGCTGATTGGCCTAAGGACGTTAAGCGGTTGACTAACAGACGGGGAGTCGATGTAGTGTTCGAGCACACTGGAGCGTCGACCTGGTCCGGATCGATTGCCTCATTAAAAAGCAATGGGCGTCTGGTAACGTGCGGTGCCACCAGCGGCTTCGCGGCGCAAACCGATATTCGTCAGATTTTCTATCGGCATCTAACAATTCTCGGATCGTTCATGGGCTCAAAGAGTGAGTTGCTGGAGGCCATGAAATTCGTCGAGAGCGGAAAGATTCGCCCCGTGGTCGATCAGATTTTGCCACTCGTGGAAGCTCGCCGCGCGCACGAGTTGATGGAGGACCGCGCGCAGTTTGGTAAACTTGTGCTCCTGCCGTGATTGCCAAGCCATGAAACTGCCGTTAATCCAATCTTAAACCAGGATCAGATTCAGTAAACTTTAGGAGAAATTTATGAACTCGCGTCTCAACACTTTTCGCGCACTTATCCTAGTCGCGCTGCTCGTCGGCCTGCTGGCTTCATCTTTTGGCGCCCTTGCTCAGACTACTGCCACGACCTTGCCCAAGGGAATCACGTTCGTAACCTCTGTAGAAGGCATCAATGAGTACCGGCTGGCTAACGGTCTCCGCGTTCTTATGTTCCCCGATCAGAGTAAGCAAACCATAACCGTAAACATGACGTATCTCGTCGGTTCAGCGACAGAAAATTACGGTGAGACGGGAATGGCTCATCTGCTTGAGCACATGGTTTTCAAAGGCACGCCAAAACATACGAATGTCCCGCAAGAGTTGACCTCGCATGGTACTCGTCCCAACGGGTCGACCTGGTCTGATCGCACTAACTACTTCGAAACTTTCGCTGCTACTGACGAGAACCTTAACTGGGCGCTCGATCTTGAATCCGACCGCATGATCAACTCTTTCATCGCGAAGAAAGATCTGGATAGCGAGATGACCGTCGTACGTAACGAATTTGAACTGGGCGAGAACAGCCCTTTCAACGTTTTGCTCGAGCGCTCAATGGCCGCGTCTTACATCTGGCATAACTACGGCAAGACTACAATTGGCGCACGCAGCGACATTGAAAACGTGCCGATCGAACGGCTACAGGCGTTTTATCGTACTTACTACCAACCGGATAACTCTGTGTTGCTCATCGCGGGCAAGTTTGACGAACAGAAAACACTCGGGCTCGTGGACAAATATTTCTCGCCCATTCCACGCCCGACACGCACGCTGCAGAAAATCTATACCATAGAGCCCACGCAGGATGGTGAACGCTCAGTAACGCTGCGTCGCACGGGCGACACGCAACTGGTGCAGGCGCTCTATCATGTTCCCGCCGGATCACATCCGGACTTCGCCGCGATTGACATCATCGCTCAAATCCTGGGAGACACTCCTTCCGGCCGGCTGCATAAGGCACTCGTGGAATCGAAAAAGGCGAGTTCGATTTTTGGCTTCGACTTTCAATGGCACGACCCGACGCTGGCAATTTTCGGCGCCGAAGTTCGTCAGGGTGATTCGCTTGAGACGGCACGCGACACGCTGCTCGAAACCATTGAGGGCATCAGCGCGGCGCCGCCCACAAAAGACGAAGTCGAGCGCGCGCGGGCTCAATTATTGAAAAACATCGAGCTTACGCTAAATAACTCGGACCGCGTGGGAGTAACGTTGAGCGAGTTTATTGGTGCAGGCGACTGGCGCTTATTCTTCCTTCATCGCGACCGGTTGCGCAAAGTCACCCCCGAAGAGGTAACCCAGGTCGCGGCGCGCTATTTCAAACCGGCCAATCGCACGCTGGGACTCTTCATTCCCACAGCCAAACCCGACCGCGCGGAGATTCCCGCCACACCGGATCTGTCCGCGGCGTTGAAAGACTACAAGGGTGACCCGACCGTAGCGGCTGGCGAGGCTTTTGATCCATCGCCGGCCAACATTGAAGCACGCACCGTGCGTGGTGACGCAGGCGGCATCAAGCTTGCACTCCTGCCGAAAAAGACACGGGGTGGCAAGGTGGTTGCACAGATGGTGCTGCGCTATGGCGACGAGAAGAGTTTGATGAATCGCTCTACGGACGCTCAACTCGCGGGCTCAATGTTGATGCGCGGTACCGCGAAGCATACACGCCAGCAGATCCAGGATGAGCTTGATCGTTTGAAGGCGCGCGCCAATGTTTTCGGAGGCGCAACGCAGGCCACGGTCATTATTGAAACAACACGTGAGAACCTGCCTGCCGTAATGCGTCTTATGGCAGAAGTGCTTCGGGAGCCTGCCTTTCCGGCGACGGAGTTTGAAATGCTCAAGCATGAGAACCTCACGAATATCGAACAACAGAAGAGCGAGCCGACGCAGATTGCTTTTACGGAGTTTAGCCGGCGGTTGAGTCCATTCCCCAAGGGTGACGTGCGCTACATCTCAAGTCCGGAGGAAAGTATTGCGGTGCCAAACTGGCGGCGGAACTGTTCGGAAACTGGAAGAGTCCGAAACCCTTCGTGCGAGTGCCGAGTATCTACAAGGAAGTCGCCCCGGGCAATCAATCGTTTCCAACGCCCGACAAGGCCAACGCGTTTTTCGTTGCCGGTCTTAACCTGAAAATTCGCGATGACAACCCCGATTATCCCGCACTACTGTTGGGAAATTATATGCTCGGGGGCGGCTTCCTGAATTCGCGACTGTCTGCGCGCATTCGGCAGAAGGAGGGCTTGAGCTACGGGGTCGGCTCCGGCGTCAATATCAGCGCGCTTGATGAATACGGGCGCTTCACGGCTTCGGCGATCTACGCGCCGCAAAATGTAGAGAAGCTTGAGGCTGCGTTCAAGGAAGAGATCGCGCGAATGTTGAAGGATGGTTTCACAGCCGAAGAGGTCGAGGGCGCCAAGTCTGGCTACCTGCAATCGCGCCAGGTTAGTCGCGCTCAGGACAACGAGTTGGCAAGTCGTTTGAACAACTACCTGTTTTTAGGTAGAACTCTTCAGTTTGACGCCGACCTCGATGCCAAGCTGAAGGCGCTCACGCCCGAACAAATAGTCAGGGCAATGCGCCGGTATATCGATCCTTCTAAGATCACAATCATCAAGGCTGGAGACTTCGCGAAGAAATAGGAGACAGGATTCAGGACTCAGGACTCAGGACTCAGAAGGGTTCTGAGTCCTGACTCCTGAGTTCTGAGTCCTGACTCCTGAGTTCTGCCTTTTTATTTTCCCGTGTAGTCCTCGACGCTGAAGCGTTTCTTTAATAAACCCAAGGGTCCTTTAGTCAGGTCAAAGTTTGTCCCTGCGATAACTCGCTTGCCTTCATCGGTAGTGACCCAATCAACAACCTGTGGCGCGTTCGTTCGCAGAAACGCGGCATCGTTTCTATCGAGGGGCTTCCCGTCTTTCCGGGAAACGACCCAAACGTATGTGTATTGACCCCTGCGAACGTAATCAAGATCAGCCTCAAAACCGGTCTTTGGTGACACGGCGGGCGTCGGCTGCGCTTCGGTGGGCGCACTTGCAGGAGCACCGCTCTTATTGCAGTTGCCACATGAGGTCAGCGTAACTCCGGCGACAACCAGGGCCAGCATAATCAGGCTCGGAATAAGTTGTTTGCGCAGCATTTGATTCAGATATTAATCTAAAAAAGTGTTGTTTGGAATCACGTGGGGCATACCAAAAAATCAATGTGAACTTCAACCACCATCCCCATTCACGGCCTGTTATCCTGCTGCGGCTCCGGTTGAGATTCTTCGTTCCCAGTGTCATTAGGTTCGGATTCCTCCGGTGGCGGCTCCGCTTTTTGATCACGGATATGGAGGATCGTGCAATCGCGGTCTTCGTAGACGATCTCAAACCAACCACTCTTCTGGGCGTTGTCAAAGAAGTCGCCGTGCGAATTATCGGTAAACACGTAGCGCGAGCCAAAGCGATCACGAATTAATGGACCAGGATCCTCTTCCTTGCCCAGTGTGATGTCGTCGTTGAGTTTCGAGAGCGCCGGATCTTTATCGTAGAGATAGGTTGGATCGAGTCAGGTTGGCGCGCATCCATTCAGCGCCCGCGCGATAATAGTCGTGCGAGCCACTGTCAGCAATGTCCCGGATGACGCCCTTAACACCGAGATCCTTGATACCGGCAATATTTATGAAAAAGACGACAGCCAGAGCAATCGCGATGGTTGCGGAGATAATTGATTTGAAAAGCTCCTGGCGCTCAGTTTCATTTATTGGTGACCCGGGACCATGCCGATCAAGAAACGGTTGTAGCTCGTCGAGCATATCAGTTGATAACCGGGTCAGCGTAGAACGAGTACCGAGCAACCACGGTTGGAGTGTGAAGGCGGAAAATATGACGGCGAAAGGAGGCCAGTACTCGACGAATCGCTTCGAGCGTGCCGTCATGATCATCAACGCCGTGGAAAAGATGAGGAAAAACAATTGATGATGCGAGCGCCTCCGATCTGAAGGATCGAAACTAATGTAACCAACAAGCATTGCCACACAGGCCACCAGCGAGTTACCAATGAATTCCCAGGAATCGTAGGGATACCATTCCTTCCCGACGTCGGTAGAGAAATCCGACGGGGTCAGCTTGATTTTCAGATGTTCGTAGAGGAGGTGCAGGTTTTGAGGAAAGTAAGGATTGATGACCAAACCCGCAAGTGCTCCTATGGCCACCCAGGTTAAGGGTCGCCATTCAAAGCGACGTTCTGTCCAGCCAATCACCGCGGTCCAGATTATCGCTGCCAGAATCAGCAAGACAAACATGTCGTAAGTTAAGGTGAAGATGAAGCTGAGCGGAATGAGAGGCCAATACTTTTTGCTGAAGAGAAGATGAATCCCGATTATCAGATAAATGATGGCAAACGGTGGCGCCTTTGCCATGTTGAGCCGATAGAGAAACGGCGCCGAACATGCAAGCAATGCCAACAGCCAAATCAGTGGGTAACGGATTCGGTAGCGCAATATCAGCCAGTAGCAGGAGAGGACCGCCAGGCTTGCGAAGATAGCTGCAGAAATTTTTGCGCCCAGGCGGAGGTTGCCAAACCATGTGAATGGCATCTGGAGGACATGAAAGAGCAGGTGATGGTCGACGTAGTGTCTTGGATCGAGGGTCGTAAGCGGCAACCACGTAAACTGAGGTGGAAAGTTTCGGTTGCGTAACGACTCCCAAAGCATGCGGCTCCACTTGATGTGATAGTAACCATCATAGTCGCCGCAACAAATTGATGAAGTTGAGAATTGCAATTTCCAGAAGATCAGGCCAATCGCAATCGCACCGGCACACAGTTGAACAGCGCGTATGGCAGTTTCGGATTTAAGAATTACGGGAAGATGCGGCGAGGTTTTCATCTACCGCCCAACTGCTTTATGGCAAGCGCAGCTTAGTTTCACAGTTGTTCGATAAGTTCGAGGAAGGCACGCGGGTCAATCGGTTTAGTCACATGCTCATTAAACCCGGCGTTTAGCGAGCGATTGCGATCGTCAAACATGGAATAACCGGTGACTGCCACCATAGGCACATTCTCATAACCCGGCAGCGCTCTTAATGCCTCTGCAAGTTGGTAGCCGTTCATTTCGGGCATGCCAATATCGGAAATGATTACGTCGAAATGACGGTCGCGCGCTATGGCTATAGCGTCATGAGCACTCGAAGCTGTGGATACGTCATATGTTGAGTTTCCCTGAGCGAGGAATCTTTCGATGGTGAACTTGATCCGGTTTCCTGTCCTCGAGAAGGTAAAAATTGACTCGAGAATCGCATAAGATTCCAGTAGTTAGCAGCGGCAGTCGGGGCCAAGCGTGACTCTATCATCAGGACCTTCCGCGCTTAAAGATTTCAAATACTCGCAGCAAGTCAGGGGGGGACTTAATGTAGCCGAAAGAAGAATTCCTGTCTAGGAATTCTCTCGAAATAGTAATCTTCCGTCTTTTTGTGACTCCGTGTTCCGCTCCCTAACGCCCCGGGTTCTGACAAGAAGCCAGGAGCTTCTCGACCGCCGCCGAAAGCTCGGTCGGCTCAATTGGCTTCGCAAGGTGCATATTGAAACCGGCAGCAATTGCCGCCGCAACATCCTTCTGAGCAGCATATCCCGTTAGCGCTATCGCCGGAACGTCTTTCAGATTTTCCCTCTGACGCAAGTTTCTTATTAGTTGCAGTCCATCCGTTGTCGGCATAGCAATATCCGAAATCAATATGTCGAAGGTTTCCCGATCCGCAATCTCAATGGCTTCTGCGGCGGAACCACAAGGCAGAGTTTCATAGCCCCTAACTCGAAAATGCGCTGATAACATTTCCAGGGTATCCGGTTGATCTTCGACGATCAAAATGCGTACGCAATTTTTTCCTTTCTCAAGATCACTCTTCCGCTCTTCTTCTCCATTTCTTCCGGGGAACGTGCCGTCACGTGGCAATTTGATCACAAATACACTTCCTTTACCTTCACCTTCGCTGGCCGCTTCAATTGTGCCGCGGTGGGCCACTACGAAGCTCTTAACCAGTGCCAGTCCCAGCCCAAGTCCGCCATAAGCACGAGTGCGTGAACAATCTTCCTGTCGAAAGCGTTCAAAGACGTAAGGTAAAAACTCAGTCGATATGCCCTGCCCATGATCCACGATGCGGACAATTACTTCAGAATCATTGGCCTCACATTTGACCTGCACCTGGCTGCCGGCAGGGGAGAATTTTATTGCGTTATGCAGGATGTTGGAGAAAGTTTGAATGAGACGATTGCGATCGCCCTTGATGATCAAAGCAGACGCTTCCATAGAAAGGTCGAGCTGAAGTTCGACCCGTGAGTCGCGCGCATAGGAAGCCAGGTTCTCCGCCGATTCCGACAAAACAGATGCCAGCAAAACAGAGGCTGCCTCAATCCGCATCTTGTCGCTCAAAATAGCCGACATATCCAGCAAGTCATTTATCAAGCGCTTGAGACCGTAGGCATTTCTGTTGATTATCGAGAGCGCCTTACCGAATTCAGCCTCCCGCAAGACACCATTTTGCATCATGTGGACCCAGCCAATGATAGGCGTGAGGGGTGTGCGAAGCTCATGTGAAAGAATAGTCAGAAACTCGTCTTTGGCTCGATTTGCCTCTTCCGCGACGGCGCGCGCAGTCTTTTCAACCTGGTAAAGACGTGCATTCTCGATGGCGAGGGCTATTCTGTCAGCCGCCAACTGCAAAAGTCGCACGTCCTCGCTAGTGAAGTTTGCAAAATGGACCTTGCCGACATGAAGTACACCGGTTGCACGGCCCTCGACAAACAAAGGAACGCCGAGCAAGGACTTGATGCCCTTTTCGCGCAGTAGTGGATTGTAAACATCTGCCCTGCTTACATCGTCGATGATGATCGGCTTACCTTGCTCGATCACCTTGCCGGCAAAACCCCTGCCAAAAGGGATGCGTACGCCCTTTTCAACTTCTTCCTCGAGACCTTGCGCGGCCCAGGCGACGAGCTCATCTCCTTCGGATTGCAGCAGAAGGATAGCGACAGTATCGACATTCAAAACCTCGCGGATCCGATTGAGCGACTCGGGAAGCAATTCATCCAACGACAAGTGGGCAAGCGCCAAATCAGTCACTTTTTGCAGCGCTGCCAGCCTGGTCTCAGTTTGTTTTCGTTTGGTTATATCTCGCGCGATACCCGTAAAAAAGCGCTGACCGTCTTTCTGAAACTCTCCGAAGGAAAGTTCAAGCGAAATCTCCGTTCCGCTTTTATGACGTCCGGGCAGTTCTACGGCCACCCAGGAAATATGTTTTTTTCCGGTTTCCAAATAATTCTGTAGTCCGCCACGATGAAGATGACGAAGATACTCCGGCATCAACATAGTAAGCTCAGCGCCGAGCATTTCTTCAATCGAGTAACCGAAAATATTTACCGCCCCACGATTGACAAATATGATTCTGCTGTTTTCGTTGATGGTAATGATTGCGTCGGAGGCGGTCTCCGTAACAATGCGAGAGCTTTCTATAATATCGACAGGAGCTAAGGGCTGTGCCGATTCAGTTCGCGAATTGTCGCTTGCCATTGCGTGCCCTCCAGCGCCATTCGCCAGCCTGAACTTTGTATATGACTGAAATTGAGAGTTTATGATGCAAACGAAGAAAAGCTAATCTTTCATGCTTTCGAAGTCAAACTTCTCTTGGATTCTATGTTAGGTTCTGTTCATGTATCCAACGGGTAATCTTTTCATTCCCGTAGCGCACGGCCAGCTCGAGGCGATCATAAAAGAGGCGCGCAGTGGTCCGGCCTTGGGAGTTGCCCTGGTGCTTCATCCGCATCCGCTGGGCGGCGGCACGATGCATAACAAGGTCGTCTTTCGCGCCGCCAGTGCACTTAATGACGCAGGGGTGACTACGCTGCGAATAAATTTTCGCGGGGTAGGACAAAGCACCGGTGAGCACGACGAAGGACGCGGTGAGGTCGAAGACGTGCGCGCCGGGTTGCATTATTTGGCTGAGAGCTTTCCCGGAAGACCAATCACACTTTGTGGTTTCTCATTTGGCGCCCGCGTCGGCTTGGAAGTTGGTATTTCTGATGAGCGCGTTGTTAATTTGATCAGCATTGGTACGCCCGTCGACAAGTATGACTTCAGCTTTCTCGCCGCTTGTCGCAAGCCGATATTGTTTATCCATGGCGACCGGGATGAATTTGGCAGCCTGCCGCGGCTGCAGGAATTGGTGACCGAGATCAAACAACATAATCCGAATGTTGAGTTGAAGGTCATCAGAGACTCTGGCCATTTCTTCGAAGGCTACCTTGATGATTTGAAGCAGGCGATCACTGACTGGACAAGGCGGCAGCTAAAGATCTAGGTTCATAACTATGTTTTGCGTGGTCTGCTACTGCTGAAGACAGGGCAGGATGCCAAGGCGCAGAAGGACCTGGAAAAAGGTTTTCAACTTGACGCGAGCCTGCATTCGGAATTCGACCCCATGATTAGACAGTTGCGGCCGAACCAGTGAAGGGCAGTAGCCCGCGCGCGAGCAAGGGCGCGCCCTCCCTAACGGTCGGGCTACTGCCCCGATTCTTACGTTTGGTCGAACCAATGATGCGAACTAGTCGGGGGCGACTTTCGACGTTTCGTCTGTTCTCTGGAAAGAATTGATGGAAATAAATTCCGCGGGTGGCTTCTTGTCGCGCAGACGCAGTTTGATAAACGTGTAGGCGACGGCA
>WNFV01009050.1_pt1 | contig 11108 bp, 8 predicted proteins | sample 5400101 | NCBI WGS metagenome assembly WNFV01 (sample SAMN13153361, study PRJNA577476) | soil metagenome | isolation source: 115 cm soil or saprolite under grassland replicate 1 | place: USA:California | collected 2016-06-15
GCGTGGATCTTCGCGAAGGACCGGCCGGGGATCGAGCGCGCCGACGCGATGCTCGCGATCCTCGACGGCTCGTCGGTGGACGACGGCACCGCGTGCGAGATCGGGATGTTCCATGCGCTCATGCAGTCGGATCCGTCGAAGAAGGGCATCGTCGGGCTCCTCACCGACATCCGCGGCCTGCGCGGCGAGTCGACGGGCGTCAACCTCTTCGTCCAGGGCGCGATCGAGGACGTCGGCCGGATCGTCGCCTCCATCGAGGAGGCCCTCGACGTGCTCAGAGCCTGGAGATAAACGAGGTCCTTGCGGAGGAACCGCCGTTGTGGAGCGGAACGTTCGATGCAAGCCCACTCATCGACCCACCCGGACATGAGGCGGCCCTAAGAACTCGCCGTCGCGCGAGTGATGGGCAAGCGATCGGCCAAGTGGGTCGGCGCATAGTCGCCCCGTGACCACCGCCGCGCATCCCGTTCCGCCGCTCGTGTTGTCGATCGCTGAGGCCGAAGTCGCGCGCGGGGTGTCGGACGATCTCGTCTACCGGCTCGTGGCGCGGGGCGAGCTACCGTGCGTGCGGTTCGGGCGGCGACGGCTCATCCCTCGGCGCGCGATCGAGGCGCTCCGGCACCGGTGGCGAAGTTGAACAGATCGCCGTTCCCGCTGCGTTCAACCCGCGCTGTCGCGCGCCGTTCGGTCGAGCAGACGCCAAGCAGCTTGATCTCCTTCTCCTCATCGAGGTCGTGCGCGTGCGAGACGAGGAACAGAACCGTCTCGGGTCAGCAGCGGGGGCTAGCCTCGCGGGCGTTCGGTGCGCGGCCGGACGGCCGGAGGGACACGGGTGGAGGACTTCGACGACGCGACGCTCGCGCTCTCCGCGCTTGTGCTCGCAGACGTGAGTCCCGACGACGTGCCGTTGTTGGACGCGGTTGGGCCCGAGTTACTGGTTGCCGCTGATGCCGGCCCGGGCAAGGACGGCGCGCTCGGCTTCGGCGGCGTTGACGCCGTTCTGGCGATGGTCGTGATCACAGTGTCCAAGCACGTGCTTGCGTACGTCGGCGAAGTCGCGAAGCACTTCGCAGTCGAGCAAGGCGGCAATTGGCTCAAACGGTTGGCGTCCGCTCTTCACAAGAGGCGCGCGGGCGACGCGACGGTCGCGGTGCCCGAGTTGAGTGCCGATGAGCTTGTTCGCGTGCGAGCGGTCGCGTTCACCAGTGCGTGCAGGCTCGGGGTGGACGAGAGCCGCGCGCAATTGCTGGCCGACGCGATGAGCGGGGCACTCGGCCTGCGCCCGCCGCCCGGGGCCGCTGCGGTTACTTGATGGACCCGCGCTCGCTGCCGAAGGAGACGACGCTCCGCTTCGTCCTCATCGTGTTTGTGGTGCTGGCGTCGTTGCTCGCAATCGGCGAGTCGCTCTGGTACACCGTGTACCAGGACCACGGCAGCGACGTTGTCCTGCGCTGCGCGTCCGAAGCCCAGGCGGAAGGCACGACCGACCTCGCTCGCTTCCGGGAGTGTCAACGCCCGTCCGAACACGAGCGCGTCGTGTGGACGGTCGGCTGGACGGCGGTCTTCCTGGCTGGCGCCGTCGCGGCGGCGGCCGGGGGCTCCGCGCTCCGACGCCGCGGGCTGACGGCCGTGCCCGTCGAGCGCATGCCGGCGGTGGCATCCCTGTCGTCAGAGGTCTCCTCGATGGCGGGGCGGCGCCGGCCACTCCCCTTGTTCTGGCGACCAAGCAAGCCAGTGGCGATGGCACGCGCGGACGGCGTCACCGGGCAGTACGTCGAAGTGGGTCCCGCCTTCCTTGCGTGGGCACACAGCAGGCCTGACGCCGCGGGCGCTGTGCTCCAGCACGAGTACGGCCACCATCAGCTGCGCGACGTCTTGCCGTCGAGGATCACGCTCTGCTCGGGCTACGTGTTGGCGGTGGCAGTGGTTCCATTCGCGGTGACCGTTTGGGACGTGGGCAGCAAGACCGCGGTCGCCTCGCTGCTCCGACTCGCCGTCGCGGGGCTGTTGGTCGCGGCGGCGAGAGCGGCAGTGTTGCGCGCACGTGAAATCGACGCCGATCTCGAATCCGCCGACCGATGGCCGGCCGGCATCGTTGCCGCGATCGGCCCATCCGCCCCGGAGCGGTCGCGGTGGCGACGCGTGGTCGACGTCTTCGCCCACCACCCGTCGGCGGCGCACCGGCAGCAGGCGGTCGCGGCACCGGCCAGGATCTGCCGCCTTCGCGTGTCCGACGCCGTCCTCGTCGGCCTCGCGAGCGCGCTCGCCGGTCCGGTCGTGTCGAGGCTGTGGAGATCCTGGTTCCAATTCGGCGAGCCCGCGTTCCGCGCTGAGTTGGTCGGCTGGGGCCTCGTGGGGCTCGTGCTCGGCGCGTGGCTCGCTGCGATGATCCTTCGCGCGGCGTGCGCCGCCCGGGCCACCGGCGAGCGCCTTGGGATCGCCCGGTTCGCGTGGGTGCTCGGGCTGTCGGTTCTCTTCGGCCAGTACCTGTTCGCGACGCCGCTGTACCTGCCAGTGGATGCACTCCCGCGCACGCTCCTGGGCGTCATCGCTCTCGCGTCGCTCGGCCTTGGACTCGTCGTCGCATTGCTATGGACGCGTGGTTTTGTCGAGCTCTGGCTCGATACTGCACTCGCACAACGCAGTCGGGGGTGGGGCACGGTTCCGGTAGTCGTCGGTGGAAGCGCAATCGGCGCGCTCTTGCTCGGCGTCCTCGGCAACTTCGAAGAAACCACGAAGCAAGCGGCGTTGCTTGGGTCAACAGTCGGCCTCGACCCAGCCCGGCCGTTTACGATCGTCGAGGTCTTCCTCACGCAAGTGAGCGCGGTGTGGGTGACCGTTCTGCTCGTCATGGCGGCCGTCGTGCCGCTCGCGGTTCTCACGCTGCGCGTCGGAACGGCGGGCGGGTTGCCGGCCTGGCTGCACGGGGAGGGGGCCGCGCCGGGCCATGAGGCGTGGCCCGCACGCCGGCTGGTAGCTGCCGCATTGCTCAGCGCCGTGGTCGGCGGGATTGCGGGTACGTGCGCGTTCGCGCTCTACACGTGGGTGTGGGATCCGATCGGACACGTAGCCGACCGCGGATGGTACGAGCAAATCAGCACGGCCTTCGCGTCGCAGGGGATTGCGGCGGCCGTCGTAGCCGCCGCCGCTGCCGGCGGTGCGCTCGTCGTCGGACGCGCCCAAGTCCCTCTGGCGGGACTGGCGGGCGGCGTCGGCGCGGTGTTGGTGTCGGTGGGTCTCGTTGTGACGCGGTGGATCGACAGCGGCCACGGCGACTTCGACCGGTTCGACGACGTCTTGGTCGACGTATTCACGCTTGCACTCGTGGGCGCATTGCTCGGAGCGGCGCTCGTCGTCGCGTGCGGCGGCGGTGGCGTGCTGCGGGGCGCGAGCCGCGCCCTCGCGCTCCTTGTTCCTGTGGCGGGCGCGGTCGTGATGACGGCCGTCGGCGTCCAAGCGATCGACGCAAGGCCGTCGCACCAGCAGGATCTCGGCCACCTCGAACTCGTCATGACGTTCACCCAGTCCGACGTCCAGGCGATGGCGTCCGCATGCGCTGGCGCCACGCCCGTGACGCGCGAAGCGGTCGCGGCCGGGCGCCGGGTGCAGACCCGTTTCGAGGAACCGGACACCGTCCCGTCGCGCGCCGACGTCCGCCCGGTGCACCGCGCATTCCTCGCCGTCGTGAAGACATGCGTGGCCGGGTTGGAGGCGGCGTACGAGCGGGGCGACGCAACGATCGACCCCGGCACAGCCGCGAAGGCGAACGACCAGGCCGAGGAGTTCCAGGCGCTCGCGACCGCCGCGGGTCTCAGCGGCTACGAGGCTGGCTGACCTGCCGAAACATCAGGCAATCTGGAGCGGACGACGGGATTCGAACCCGCGACCCTCACCTTGGCAAGGTGATAAGAAATCCGCTCTGCGCCGCTGAACAGGGCAGACTCCGCGCTGTCAAGGCGAGGTTGCATTTGTGTGCAGGCCTGTGCGGGCGAAAGTCCATTGGCAAATCCATTGGCAAGCATCCGCCTCGCGGGCGGACCGTTGGCCAGAACTTGGGACCCTGGGAAGGCCGCAAGGGCTACCGATCTGCGTTCAGCGCGCGCTTTCCTCGGTCCATCTGGACCGCTCTGTGCTGCTCGATCTGTGCGATGGTTAGCGGCGCTTATCCTCCTGATGCCGGACACGCGGTTCCGCGCTCACGTTCACACGGTCGGCACTGGACGTTCTGTGCTGCTCGCTCTGTGCAGGGGTCAGCGGCGCTCATCTTCGACTGCTGAGTGCTGGTCTGCGGGTCTGCACCCGGCACATCAGACGCCCGAACCGCTCGTGGGCGCGAGTTATAACCGGAACCTGTGGATCGGCGACCCGTTCGAGGGCGCGGCGTACCTTCCTTCTTGAACAAACCGAGAAGATGCCGACGGTGGAACGTCGGCGAGGAAGGAACGCCGATGTTGAGAGTAGTGACTGATGATGACGCCCGCGCGGAGATGCGTGTCGGGCTTGATGAGATCGTCCGTGAGGGTGCGCGCCGGATGTTGGCCGTCGCTCTGGAGACCGAGGTGGCCGACTATGTCGCGGCGTTCGCGGACGAGCGTGACGAGAACGGGCATCGGCTCGTGACCCGCAACGGTCACGCCGAGCCGCGCACCATCACCACGGCGGCGGGCGGGATCGAGATCGAGGCGCCGCGGGTCAACGACAAGCGCGTCGACGAGGGCACCGGCGAGCGGCTGGCGTTCAAGAGCGTGATCGTGCCGCCGTGGTGCCGCAAGAGCCCGAAGGTGTCCGAGGTGCTGCCGTTGATGTACCTGCACGGCATGAGCTCGGGCGACTTCGCTCCCGCGCTCGAGAACTTCTTCGGCTCGGCCGCCGGCCTGTCGGCGTCGGTGATCACCCGATTGACCAAGCAGTGGCAGGCCGAGCAGCGGGCCTTCGCCGAACGCCGGCTCGATGACCGCGACTACGTGTACATCTGGGCCGACGGCGTGCACTTCAACGTCCGCCTCGAAGAGGCCCGGCTGTGCTGCCTGGTCATCGTGGGCGTGCGGGCCGACGGCACCAAGGAGCTGGTCGGCATCACCGACGGCCACCGCGAGTCGACCGAGTCCTGGGCGGATCTGCTCCGCGACCTCAAACGCCGCGGCATGCGCGCCCCGATGGTCGCCGTCGGCGACGGGGCGCTGGGGTTCTGGGCGGCGCTGCGCACCGTGTGGCCCGAGACCAGCGAACAGCGCTGCTGGGTGCATTATGCCGAGCAGCGGATTATGCCGAGGAGGGCTCGCAGAGCCTTGTGGGACAGGGACTTCGGGCTGATGCGCTCGGCATAATCACAGAGCTCCGGTCGAGCCTTCTCTCCGACATCCACCCGGATGCGGAGAGGAGACAACGATGAGCAGGCCGTCACGGGTGCGGGCGACTGGACCCCTCGCGCCATATGCGGCGGGGTTCCGCCAGGAACTCGCCCGGCAGGGCTACACGTCGCACTCGGCGAGCAACCAGCTGCAGTTGCTGGCCCACGCGAATCGATGGCTCGCAAGCAACGGGCTCGGCGTCGAGGCACTGAGCCCGGCCCGGGTCGAGGAGTTCCTCGCGCACCGACGCTGCGAGGGCTACACGCTGTGGCTGTCGACCAAAGCGATGGCGCCGATGCTCGACTACCTGCGCAGCCTGGGTGTGGCGCCGACGTCCACGCCCGCTGTTCTTGCGACCGAGGCGGAACACCTCCATGAGCACTATCGGGCGTACCTGGTGGAAGAACGCGGGCTCGCGGCGGGCACCATCGCCGGCTATCTGCACGTGGCCCGCCTGTTCTTCTCGGCCCGGGCCACGGACGGTGTGCTGCGCCTGAAGCAGTTGACCGCGGCCGAGGTGACCTCCTTCGTGCTCGCCGAGTGCGCGACACGGTCGGTCGGCTCGGCCAAGTACGTCGTGTGCGGGCTGCGGTCGCTTCTTCGCTACCTCTACGTCGCCGGACACATCGACACCGAGCTCGACGCCGCGGTGCCCACGGTCGCGAGCTGGCGTTTCGCCACTGTTCCCGTCACGTTCGGCCGCGCCGAGGTGACCCGCCTGCTCGCGACCTGCGATCGGCGGACCACCTTCGGCCGGCGCGACTACGCGGTGCTGAGCTTGCTGGCACGCCTGGGCCTGCGCGCCGGCGAAGTCGCCGCGCTGGATCTCGGCGAGATCGACTGGCGGGCCGGCGAGCTCGTGATCCGGGGCAAGGGTCGACGCCAGGAGCGGCTGCCGTTGCCGGTTGACGTTGGCGAGGCCGTGGCCGGATGGCTGCGTCGAGGACGTCCTCGCTGCGACTGCACGACCGTCATCACCCGGGTGCGGGCACCGCACCGCGGGCTGAGCACCGCTGGCGTGTCCGCCATCGTGAGCGCCGCATGTCGTCGCGCCGGGCTGCCGGAGCTCAACGCGCACCGCCTCCGCCACACCGCGGCGACCGAGATGCTGCGCGCCGGGGCTTCGCTCACCGAGGTCGGCCAGGTCCTGCGCCACGCCAGCGTGTTGACCACCGCCATCTACGCGAAGGTCGACCGGGATCGGTTGCGCACGCTGGCCCTGCCCTGGCCGGGGGCGGCGTCATGACCAACCTGCGTGCCGAGCTCGACAACTATCTCGCCATCCGGCGCGCCGTCGGCTTCAAGCTCCGTCGGACTGGGCTGCTGCTCGCCGACTTCGTCGGCTATCTCGAGGAGAACCAGAGCGACACGATCACGACGCACAGCGCGCTGGCATGGGCCAGCCTGCCGTCGAATGGCAGCGTGGAATGGTGGGGCTACCGCCTCTCCGCGGTGCGGGCGTTCGCTCGTCACCTCCACGCCATCGACCCACGCCATGAGGTGCCCCCAACTGGGCTATGGCCGGCGACGAGCCATCGGACCACGCCCTACCTGTATTCCGACGCCGACATCGTCGCGCTCATGGCCGCCGCTCGGCAGTTTCGGTCGCCGCTCCGTGCCGCCACCTTCGAGACCTTGGTCGGACTCCTCGCGGTGACCGGCCTGCGCATCGGGGAAGCCCTTCGCCTCGACCGCGACGACGTCGACCTCACAGAAGGCGTGTTGAGGATCCGTCTCTCGAAGTTCGACAAGTCACGCGAGGTCCCGATGCATGCGAGCACCGTCGACGCGCTCGCCGCCTACACCCGCGAACGTGACCGGCTCTGTCGGCGCCCAGCCGACCCAGCGTTCTTCATCTCCACCGCCGGCACCCGACTCCGCTATGACAACACGCATCTCGGCTGGCTCGACCTGGTCCGCCGAGCGGGACTCGAACCGCGCTCGGCGAAGTGCCGACCCCGACCGCATGATCTGCGACACAGCTTCGCGGTGCGGACCCTGCTCGACTGGTATCGCGACGGCGCCGACGTACAAGCGTGCATGCCGCTGTTGTCCACCTACCTCGGTCATGTTCACCCCGCCAACACGTACTGGTATCTGTCCGCCGCGCCGGAGCTGCTCCACCTTGTCGCCGCGCGCCTCGACGCCGTGGCCGGAGAACCGGCATGAGCGCGCTCGCTCCCACCCTGCAGGGCTTCTTCACCGAGCGGATGCTGACCCAACGCCGGGCGAGTCCGAACACGGTGGCCTCCTACCGCGACACCTTCCGGCTCCTGTTGGCCTTCGCCCAGCGCCGCACCGGCAAGACGCCATCGACGCTGCAGCTCGAGGATCTCGACGCCGTGCTCATCGGCGCCTTCCTCGACCATCTCGAAGCCGAACGCAACAACAGCGCACGGACCCGCAACACCCGACTCGCCGCGGTCCACTCCCTGTTCGCCTACGCCGCGCTCCGTCACCCCGAACACGCCGCGCTCATCCAGCGGGTGCTGGCCATCCCAGCCAAGCGCACCGACCGGCAACTCGTGTCGTTCCTCACCCACGACGAGGTCGACGCGTTGCTCGCCGCGCCCGACCGGGGCACCTGGCTGGGCCGCCGGGACCATGCGCTGCTCCTCGTCGCCGTCCAGACCGGCCTGCGCGTCAGCGAACTCACATCCCTCACGTGCCAAGACGTCGAGCTCGGCACCGGCGCCCACGTGCGCTGCCACGGCAAAGGACGCAAAGAACGGATCACGCCCCTCACCGCCCAAGCGTGCGGCGTGCTTCGCGTCTGGCTCGCCGAACGTCGAGGAGAGCCCTGCGATCCGCTGTTCCCCAACCGTCGACGCGAACGCCTCAGCCGGGACGCCGTCGCCCTGCTCGTCGCCAAGCACGCACGCGCTGCCACACAGCACCGCCCGTCACTCGGTTCCAAGACCGTGACACCGCACGTCCTGCGGCACACGTGCGCCATGGCTCTACTCGCCGTCGGAGTCGACATCACCGTGATCGCGCTCTGGCTCGGTCACGAAGGCGTCGAGAGCACGCAGATCTACCTGCACGCCGACTTGGCGATCAAAGAACGCGCCCTCGCTCGCACCGCGCCGGCCGGCACCAAGCCGGGCCGATATCGCGCCCCCGACTCGCTCATCGCCTTCCTCGAGGCCCTCTGATTATGCCGAGCGCATCAGCCCGAAGTCCCTGTCCCACAAGGCTCTGCGAGCCCTCCTCGGCATAATCCGCTGCTCGGCATAATGCACCTCATGCCGATATCGGCATGAGGTGCACAAGGTCGCCAACGTCCTGGCCGCGCTCCCGAAGTCCGTCCAGCCGACAGCCCGCAAGCTGCTGGCCGAGATCCGCGACGCCGAGGACCGCCAGCACGCGGTCACCGCCATCGACGCGTTCGCCGCTGAGTTCGCGGTCAAGTGGCCCAAGGCGGTCGCCAAGATCGTCGACGACATCGAACCGCTGCTCGCGTTCTACGACTTCCCCGCCGAGCACTGGATCCACCTCAAGACCACCAACCCGATCGAGTCGACCTTCGCCACCGTCAGGTTGCGGACCAAGGTCACCAAGGGACCCGGCTCCCGAGTCGCCGGCCTCGCCATGGCGTTCAAGCTCATCGAAGCAGCCGAGTCGCGGTGGCGATCGGTCAACGCGCCGCACCTCGTCGCGCTCGTCCGCGCCGGCGCCAAGTTCGACAAGGGGGTGATGATCGAACGAGCTAACACGCAGGATCAGGAAGACGCCGCGTGATCAACGGAACAACCCGATCCACAGGTCTTGACTATTTCTCCGTGGGCGCGTTGTGGCATGCCTGCTCGGACAGGCGAGCCGCCCCCCTTCGCGCGGCTCTCGGGAGCCTCTTGGCGGGCCCATTGATGTGCGCGTCGAACGGCTTATCGGTGGGCCGGGTCGGCGGCCTGGGGTGCGTCACGAGTTGGCGATCGCCTCCAGAGGGCGAGGTAGCTGGCGGAGCTTTGCCACGCCGATCCGAGCCCCCAGCTCGGCTTCCAGGTCATCGGCGACCTTCAAGGCAGTGCGCACCGCCTCCCAGCCTCGGTCGCTGAACTCGATCAACCGGGCGCGTCCGTCGGTGGTTCCGTGGGCGTTCGGGGAAGTTCGCGAAACATGGACCGGGCCGTGCTGTTGCTGGCGCCCCGCTGGTCGTGGCGGCGAGGCCGCTCACCACGGCAGGGTGGGCATGACCGTCAAGTCCGCTCGACCGCGGCGTCCTCGTCTCGCCGCTGGTGATTGGCCAGCCCCTCCGTTCTGTGCTGGCGGATCAGCGGCGTGGGTTGATCTCCGTTATCTCCGCCGGGATCGCCCGCTTCCCGACGCCGTAGCCAGACAAGGGCGGCGTCGATCTCTGCCAGTGCCTGCTGGGGAGTGAGTGACGGACGGTCGGTGACGTAGTTCATCCACATGGGTTTGCAGCAGGGTGGGATGCCGCTCGAGGACAGTGCGCCATGGCCAGATGACCGCCGGCGACGTTCGCCACCCGGGGGCCGAATCGGTGTGCATCCGCGGCGCACTCAGGGCGGTCGACTGGGTCGTCAGCGCCGAACCCGTGGACGGTCCCCTCGAGGGCTCGCTGCTATCCGGTCGTGAAGGCGTAGATGTCCCCGTTTCCGAAGCCGGCAGGGCACACGTCGTTGAGCGGCGGGAGAGGTAGTGGTGTCGGGGTCAGCAGGGACGTCCGCCAGGTGTCGAAGGCGGGGCACTCGGCTGCGTTGCGGACGTCGGTAGTCAGCCCTGTGCCGTAGTCGCGCGTTGCTGCCACGTACACGTAGTCCCCCGCGAAGTTGGCGGGGGTTGGTCCGAATGACCCGGCTCGGGCGTCGCCCGGGGGCCCGTCGACCAGTGTGGTCCAGCCCGTCGGGGCCCCGGTTGGGCCGACAGTGGCCCGGCGAAACACACTGTGGAGGAGGCGGGGAGCGGAGAGGCCGGTCTGGTAGTCGGTGCGATAGGCCATGTAGACGAGGTAGAGGCTGGTGCCGTCGGGGGAGATTCCCGGCGCCGTGTACAGGGAGCGGTCGTCGGGCAGGGAGACGAGCTCTGGGGTGCTCCACGAGGACCCGCCGTCGGTGGAGTAGGAGAGCAGGGAGCCCTCGTGGTTGAGGCCGTCGCGCCCGTCGGACCAGTTCACCACCAGCTCGTCGCTGGCGTCGGTGCCGCTGGGCGCCCCGTTGGCGATGTCGAGGCTCGGTGCCGCAACGAAATCGCTGCGGGCCCCCGCGGGGCCCTCGTAGGTGCAGCGGTTCTGGATCGGATCGATCCTGTAGCAGGCGTCGTTCATGTCCTGGAAGGGCCGGGGCCGGGTCCAGTGTTCGCCGCCGTCGAAGGACTTGACGAGCAGGTGCCGGCCGATCGAGGGCATGTCGAAGCCGCGCTCCAGGTAGGCGACATAGATCACGCCGTGGCTGTCGGTGCGGATGGTGCAGAACTGGCGCTTTCCCTGGGGCGCGTTGCGGCTGGCCTCGGTCACTTGCTGTTGGGTCCACGTGTCGCCGCCGTCAGGGGAGACCGACACCATGATCGGCCGTGAACCGTCGGTGGTGAAGTCAGGGTTGAAGTTGGTCCAACAGACGTACACGGTGCCGAAGAACGGGCTGGACGCGGCGTTGTCCGCCCACAGCTGGTCCTTGTCTTCGGTGGTGACCGCCGAGGATCGGGTGGTGGCCAGGACCGGGGGGGACCAGTTGTCCTGGTCTTGAATGCGTTCGGCGTCAGGGTTGTCGATGCGCGACACGGCGATCGCGACTGAGCCGT